>Ga0302326_10028727_pt1 | contig 11183 bp, 12 predicted proteins | sample Palsa_T0_3_FD_202264 | JGI IMG/M metagenome (GOLD analysis project Ga0302326, IMG submission 202264) | Peat permafrost microbial communities from Stordalen Mire near Abisko, Sweden - Palsa_T0_3 | ecosystem: Environmental > Terrestrial > Soil > Palsa > Peat permafrost | place: Sweden: Abisko...
TGCCCGACGCCGCGGTGCGCCAACGTTTCACATTGCAGCGGCACGATGACCTCGTCGGCGGCGGTCAGCCCGTTCAGTGTGAGCACGCCCAGCGACGGCGGGCAGTCGATCATCACGACGTCGAACTTGTCGCCGAGTTTGTCCAGTGCCCGTTTGAGCGCATATTCACGGCCGGCCCTCATCAGCAGCATCGCCTCAGCGCCGGCCAGATCGATGTTCGCCGGCAGCAGCGTCATTCCCTCGGCAGTGTCGACCAGGGCGGCGTCAGGCTCCACGTCGCCGAGCAGCACGTCATGCACCGACACCGCCAACTTGTCCGGGTCCTGGCCCAGCGAGAACGTCAGACAGCCCTGCGGGTCCAAGTCGACGAGCAGCACCCGCCTTCCCGCGTCCACCATCGCTGCACCCAGCGAGGCCACCGTCGTCGTTTTGGCCACCCCGCCCTTCTGGTTGGCCACAGCCAACACCCGAGTCGTCATAAAGCGCCGCTCCTCCTAATTGCTGTTTGCAGGCGGGTGATCAATGCCCATCCTGGCATCAAACCCGTGGTGCCCGTGGGTGGATGGCGGTGAGTCTCAGGCAGAATCGGTCAGCATGAGCATCGAGAGCCATCGGCTGGTGTTGCTGCGCCACGGGGAGACCGAGTGGTCCAAGTCGGGACAGCACACCGGGCGCACCGATCTCGAACTGACCGATACCGGCCGAGTCCAGGCCGAGCTTGTCGGACGCGTTCTGCGTGAACTGCAACTCGACGACCCGCTTGTGATCAGCAGCCCGCGTGTACGTGCTCTGACCACAGCTAAGTTGGCCGGGCTCGCCGTGGACGAGGTGTCTGGCTTGCTCGCCGAATGGGATTACGGCGCCTACGAAGGGTTGACGACCCCGCAGATCCAGGAATCAGTTCCTGATTGGCTGATCTGGACGCACGGTTGTCCCGGCGGCGAAACTGTGGCTCAAGTCAGCAGCCGCGCCGATCGAGCCGTCGCGCTGGCGTTGGAACACATGGCCTCGCGCGACGTAGTGTTCGTGGGCCACAGCCACTTTTCCCGTTCAGTGATCACGCGCTGGGTCGAGCTGCCGCTCGTCGAGGGTAGCCGCTTTTGGATGCTCGCCGGTTCGATCGCGGTATGCGGGTTCGAGCATGGCGTGCGACAGCTCGCAGCACTCGGATTGACCGGCCTCCCGCAGGCAATCGCACCCGGGTGAGCACCACTGAGCCGCCGTTTGTGCTGTGCGGGCCGGCCGGCGTGCTGATCGCCGACGGCGTGCAGGCCTGCTATCGCGACGTGGCCAGTGCACAGTCGGCTTTGCGATCGGGTTCAGCGTCAATAGTGTTGGGCGCATTGCCTTTCGACGTCAATGGGCCCGCGGCGTTGATGACACCACGCTCGGTACGCCACGCGGATGAACTACCCGATTGGCCGACCGGGCCGCTGCCCGCGGTGCACGTGGCCGGGTCGATTCCTGCGCCCGACGAGCACCGCGACCGGGTTCGGCGGGCGTGCGATGTGCTGACCGCCGCGGGCAGCACGCTGCAGAAGGTGGTGCTGGCTCGCGCGTTGCGGCTGGCCGCCGATGCCCCGCTGGACGCCCGGATCATCCTGCACCGGTTGGCTGCCGACGACCCGGCGGCCTACGGCTACCTGGTCGACCTGTCCGCTGCGGGCGGACCGTATTCGGGCACGGCGCTGGTCGGCGCCAGTCCGGAGCTGCTGGTAGCGCGCGACGGCGACCGGGTGACGTGTCAGCCGTTCGCCGGGTCGGCGCCGCGTGCTGCCGACCCCGAAGTCGACGCCGCCGCCGGGGCGGCGCTCGCCGATTCGGCCAAGGATCGCCACGAGCATCAGTTGGTCATCGACACCATGGCCGAGGCTCTGCGCCCGCTGTGCAGCGAGTTGACCATTGCCCCCGCGCCCACGCTGAGCCGCACCACCGCGTTGTGGCACCTCAGCACGCCGATCACCGGGCGCCTGCGCGACATATCAACCACCGCAATCGATTTGATGCTCGCCCTGCATCCCACCCCGGCGGTCGGCGGGGTACCCACCGACGCCGCCGCACAACTCATCAGCACGCTCGAAGGCGATCGCGGGTTCTACGCCGGTGCCGTGGGTTGGTGCGACGCCGCCGGCGACGGACGCTGGGTGGTGACCATCCGTGGCGCGCAACTGGCCGCCGACCGTCGCACTGCGCTGGCCCACGCCGGTGGCGGCATCGTCGCCGAATCCGACCCCGACGGCGAAGTCGCCGAGACCACAACAAAATTCATCACCATCCTGACCGCGCTGGGGGTGGTCAGCAGTCGCGGGCTGAGTGGTCGGTAGTTGTCGGTGGTGTGATGTAGGAACAGAACTATGAATCTGGCGGCGTGGGCTGGGCGCAACGGTGTTGCGCGCGTGAGTGCGTATGGCTGGTTTCGCGCTGGACTTTTGCCGGTACCCGTCCGGCGAGTGGGTCGGCTGATGCCGCAGCGACCGAGGAGCGGGGTGCGGCCTGATGGCGAAGTTTGACGTTCCCGAAGGCTGGTGTGTGCAGGCGTTCCGGTTCACGCTGGACCCCACCGAGGATCAGGCCAGGTCGCTGGCCAGGCATTTCGGTGCGCGGCGCAAGGCATACAACTGGACTGAGGCCACCCTGAAGGCCGATATCGAAGCGTGGCATGCGGCCGGAATAGAGACCGCGAAGCCGTCCCTTCCGGTGCTGCGGAAACGGTGGAACACAGTAAAAGGCGACGTGTGTGTCAACGCTGAGACCGGTGCGGTGTGGTGGCCCGAATGCTCGAAGGAGGCCTACGCCGACGGCATCAGGGGTGTGGTGGACGCGTACTGGAACTGGCAGACCTCTCGTGCTGGCAGGCGCGCTGGGAAACGGGTCGGGTTCCCGCGGTTCAAACGCAAAGGCCGCGACCGTGACCGGGTGTGCTTCACCACCGGAGCGATGCGCGTCGAGCCCGACCGCAGGCATCTCACGCTGCCGGTGATCGGCACTGTCCGCACACACGAGAACACCCGCCGTATCGAGCGCCTCATCCGGGCCGGGCGGGCGCGGGTGCTAGCGATCTCAGTGCGCCGCAACGGCACTCGTTTGGACGCGAGCGTGCGGGTGCTAGTCCAGCGCCCCCAGCAACCCAGCGTCGCGCTACCTGGTTCGCGGGTGGGTGTCGATGTCGGGGTGCGTGTGCTTGCCACCGTGGCCAACAGCAGCGGAGAGGTCATCGAGCGGGTACCGAACCCACGTCCGCTGCAAGCGGCACTCAAAGAGCTGCGCCACCTGTCTCGGCGGAAGTCCCGCCTTAGCAAGGGTTCTCGCCGCTACATCGAAACAGCCCAACAGATTTCCCGGCTGCACCGCCGTGTGGCCGACATTCGCTGCCATCATATCCAGTGTTTGACCACTCGCCTTGCCAAGACCCACGGTGAGATAGTGGTCGAAGGGTTGGATGCCGCCGGGATGCTGCGGCAGAAAGGACTGACGGGTGCGCGCGCACGGCGGCGTGGCCTGTCAGATGCGGCACTGGGTGAACCCCGCCGCCAGTTGGCGTATAAGACCCGTTGGTACGGCTCGCATCTCACCATTGCCGACCGCTTTTACCCATCATCGAAAACCTGCCACGCATGCCAGCGCCGTCAGGACATCGGGTGGGCTGAGCACTGGACCTGCAACCCAGCTCACGGGGGTTGTGGGGCAGTCCATCAACGCGACGACAACGCCGCGATCAACCTCGCACGCTACGAGCACACCGACACCGAGTCGGGTAGCGCCGTCGGCCCAGTCGGGGCCGCCGTCAAGCGCCGAGCCGACCGTAAGACGGAGCCACGCTCCGCTGGTGGCGATGAAGCGCGGAAGGGACAGCGTCGTCACCCGACGCTCGAACAACCCCGCGATGGGGTGCGAGTCGCGTGATCACTAACAATCACTCACTCGCAACGGTTCAACCGTGACCGTCCGCATCCGTCGAGCCGCACCACCCGATGCCGCGGCGATCACCGCGATGATCCACGACCTGGCCAGCTTCGAGCACGCCGTCGATCAATGCAGCGTCGTCGAGACTCAGATCGGCACAGCGCTTTTCGGTGGTAATCCGACACTGCGGGCGCACGTCGCCGAGGTCGACGGCGAAGTCGCCGCGATGGCACTGTGGTTCCTCAACTTCTCGACCTGGGACGGCGTCGAGGGCATCCACTTGGAAGACCTCTACGTGCGGAGTCGATTTCGCCGTCTCGGGTTAGCCCGCGGCCTGCTGGCGGCGCTCGCACAAGAATGCGTGGACAACAACTACACCCGGCTGTCCTGGGCGGTGCTGAACTGGAACACCGACGCGATTGCGCTTTATCGGGCCGTCGGCGCTACGCCGCAGACCGAGTGGACCACCTACCGGCTGTCCGGTCCCGAGTTAGCCGAGCTGGCCGAACCGGGCTGATCGTCACCGGATAACCAACGCAAGGTAGCCGGACTGAACAACAACGCCAACGCCATCAACGCCACGGCAGCGACCGGGACCCCGAACAGCGCCCGATCCGAGCCTACGGTCAGGTACCACGCCACCGGCAGCAGCAACAGCTCGGCGAACACCGCGAGCCCGCGTCCCCAGCGCCTGCCGGTCAGCAGGGCCCAGCCGGCAGCCAACACAGCACCACCGGCCACCACAAACCACACCGCGGTCCCGAAGCCGTTGGCCACCCGCTGATCCACGCCGCCGATCGCCCGAATCAGCAGAACCGCGGCGACCAGCAGACCTGTCGCGCCCTGAACTGCAACGATCAATCCCGCGCCGCGCACAGTGGCCGGAGGACGCGTGATCACCGCCTCAGCGTAACCACACCGACTCACCCGAAAGTCGCGCTCTCCCCCGCAAGCGGGAGGTGCCGCCACCTCGGCCCGCGGTGCGGCCCGCATCGTCGCCGACTCACCCGAAAGTCGCGCTCTCCCCCGCAAGCGGGAGGTGCCCCCACCTCGGCCCGCGGGGCGGCCCGCATCGTCGCCGCTCCCGTAGGCTCTGGCCTCATGCGCGCCGTGCTGATCGTCAACCCGACCGCGACTTCGACCACCACGGCCGGCCGCGATCTGCTGGCGCACGCACTCAAGAGCCGCCTGGAATTGACCGTCGAGCACACCCGGCACCGCGGCCATGGCGGCGAAATCGCCCAGGCCGCGGTTCAGGACGGGGTCGATCTCGTCGTCGTGCACGGCGGCGACGGCACGGTGAGCAACGTGGTCAACGGCCTGCTCGGCAAACCCGGGCAGCTGCCCACCGGGCATGTTCCGGCGTTGGCGATCGTCCCCGGCGGATCGGCGAATGTGACAGCACGTTCGCTGGGCATCCCGCCGGGCCCGATCGACGCCACCAACCAGCTCATCTGGCTGCTCGACAAATACGGCCAGGAAAAAAGGTGGCGACGGATCGGACTGATCGACTGCGGCGAGCAGTGGGCGGTGCTGAACGCCGGCATGGGGGTCGACGCCGAGGCGGTCGCCAAAGTGGAGGCCCAGCGGGAGAAGGGCAAAAAAGTCACGCCGACGCGCTACATCACCGCCGCGGTGCGCGCGACGATCGGTTACTCCCGGAAGCCGCCGCGGCTGACCGTGGAGCTGCCCGGGCGCAAGCCGATTTCCGGGGTCTACTTCGTCTTCGTGTCCAACTCCAGCCCGTGGACCTACGCCGACGATCGGCCGATGTGGACCAACCCCGGCACCAGCTTCGAAGCCGGACTCGGCGTCTTCGGCGTCACCCGGTTGAAGGTCGTGCCGAGCCTGAGGCTGGTCGCACGGATGTTCTCCAAGCAGCCCAAGATCGAGGGTGACCAGGTCGTTCGCGACGACAACGCGGACTGCGTGCGGGTGACATGCGCCGATCCACCCATGGCGAGTCAATTCGACGGCGACTACCTCGGCGTGCGCGAACGGATGACTTTCCGCGCCGTTCCCGACGCCCTGGACGTTGTCGCTCCGCCCCTAAAAAGGCTTCCCGACCTGCGGTGATTGTAGAATGTGGCCAAAAGCACTGGTCAGGCCCCGAGGGAGTGTAGTACAAACGATTAAGGGATTTGGTAGCAGATCCTTGAAGTGAGATAGCCCACGGACCGACGAGCGGCTATTGACATCTGTTGAGCCTGTGAAACGATCGAACAATCGCATGAAACGGTACGGAAACATTTCTTGTGCCTGCGTTAACAGCCGAAGAAAATCATTCGTGCGCATTGCTGCGCACACAGTGAGGAGCAACGACTTATGGATTGGCGCCACACAGCGGTCTGTCGCGACGAAGACCCGGAGCTGTTCTTCCCTGTCGGGAACAGCGGTCCGGCTCTCGCACAGATCGCCGACGCGAAACTGGTCTGTAACCGCTGTTCGGTGACCACCGAGTGCCTGTCGTGGGCGCTCAACACCGGACAGGACTCTGGTGTATGGGGCGGAATGAGCGAAGACGAGCGACGTGCACTCAAGCGTCGCAACGCTCGAACGAAGGCCCGCACCGGAGTCTGACCAGGCCTTCTCAACGGTGCGGCCCCGACGAATTGTCGGGGCCGCACCGTTGTGTATGGGCGCTACTGCAGAGCGCGGGCACGACGACCGATCGGCACGCGTAACACCACGTCGGTCCCGCCTTCGGGGGCGTCGTGCATCTGCAGCGCGCCGTCCAGCTCGGCGGACACCAGGGTCCGGACGATCTGCAGGCCCAGCCGGTCGGACTTCTCGACGCTGAAACCCTCGGGCAGCCCGCGACCGTTGTCGTGGACCACCACGTCGAGCCAGCGAGCCGACCGTTCGGCGCGGATCGTCACCGAACCGCCCACGGTGGCGGCCTCGCAGGCTGCCGGGTCAAACGCATGCTCGATCGCGTTTTGGACGAGCTCAGTGATCACCATGATCAGCGCGGTCGCCCGATCGGAGTCCAAGACACCGAGCATGCCCGCTCGGTTGATCCGGATCGGCGTATCCACCGTCGCCACGTCATTCATGATCGGCAGGATCCGGTCGATCACATCGTCGAGGTTGACTTCCTCGTCCACCGACATCGACAGCGCGTCATGCACCAGCGCGATCGACGACACCCGTCGAACCGACTCGAGGAGCGCCTCCCGGCCCTCGGCATTGGTGGTCCGGCGGGCCTGCAGACGCAGCAGCGCCGCGACGGTCTGAAGATTGTTCTTCACCCGGTGATGGATTTCCCGGATCGTGGCGTCCTTGGAAATCAGCGCACGGTCCCGCCGCTTGATTTCGGTGACGTCGCGAACCAGCACCGCAGCGCCGGCCGCCGAGCCGTGCACCACCAGCGGCAGCGTGCGCAACAGCACCGTGGCGCCACCGGCATCGACCTCGATGCGCATGCTGGCCCCACCGGCCAGGGAGTCGAGCACGTGCTCGGCGAGTTCCCGGGCCTCGAACGGATCGGAGATCAGCGGCCGGGTGACCGCGATCAGGTTGTGGCCTTCCAGCTCCGAGGTCAGGCCCATCCGGTGGTAGGCCGACAGCGCGTTCGGGCTGGCGAAGGAGACGACTCCGTTGACGTCGAGCCGAATGAAGCCGTCACCGGCGCGCGGGCTGGAACGCGACATGGCCACATCCCCCACATTGGGAAAGGTGCCCTCGGAGAGCATGTGGACGAGGTCCCCGGCGCAGTCGACGTATGCGGTTTCCAGCGGGCTGGACTTCGGGGTGTCCGCGACGGCGGTCTGATGCGTCAGCACCGCGACCACCGAGTCGTCGTATCGCACCGGCACAGCTTCGATGTTCACCCCGGTCTGCTGCCACGAATACTGTTGGCCCGCATCGCGTTCCAAGCGAATGGCACCCGATTCAAAGGCCGCCGCAATCAGTGGCATGCGATCGGCGTCGACGACGGTTCCCACCGCGTCGCGCAGCAGAACAGTGGGCGCGGTATTGGGCCGGCACTGCGCGACGCAGACTAGCGAGCCGTCGTCGCGGCGAACCCACATCAGGTAGTCGGCGAACGAGAGATCGGCCAGCAGCTGCCACTCGCCCACCACGGCATGCAGGTGATCGACGGCGCTGCCCGGCAGGACGGTGTGTTCGGCGAGCAGGTCACCGAGGGTGGACATCGGCGACTCCCGCTATCAAGCTCAGACGACTAGCTGATCACAGCGATGAGATCGCCGGCTTGGATGACGTCTCCCACCGACACGCTCACTTTGGTCACCGTGCCGGCGACCTCGGCCAGGACCGGGATCTCCATCTTCATCGATTCCAGCAGCACCAAGGTATCGCCCTCGCTGATCTGGTCGCCCTCGCGGACCACGACTTCGAGCACGCTGGCCACGATTTCTGCCCGGACGTCCTCGGCCATAGTCACCCCGTTCGTCAGCCAGTCGGTTTGCGCAATTGCGTCGCTTCATCGAACCACAATCGATTTCCCCAGTTGCACTCAGAGCTTGGCGCAACCCTGGGCCGTGTCGGCGTCAGCGGCGGCCTCCCGCGGCCCATTTGTGCAGCTGAATGGTCGCGATTGATGTCGCGGAGATATCGATAAGCAAACTCCAAGATCACTAAGAGAACCTATAGAGCTTCTTCCGTGATCGTGTCGTGTTCGAAATGTGACATTTGGCAAGCAGAGTGTCCAAAGTGACTCGAGTGCCTAAAGCACATGGAGTGAAACAGCCCAACTTGAGGAGTATTCCGTTGTCCGACAACACGTTTGCGCATTCGACAACTCGCCGACCACTCACCCGGGTGGCAACCGGAATCGGGGTGACGCTGGCAGCAATCGCCACGATCGGGCTTGGCGCCGGTGCCGCCGCGGCCGCCCCCCAGCAACCTTTTGCCGCCGATGACCCCCCGGGCATGCCGGGTGCGGGCAGCGCGGTGAACATCGCCAACTCGCTCTTCGGCTCGCTGAGCGGGCTGATGAACAACGTCTTCCCGGGTGCCGGGGACCTGCTGATGCCTGCCAGCGGCGCGCTCGGCGGCGGCGGGGGCCTTCCGGGCGGTCTGCCCGGCGGTCTCGGCGGCCTCGGCGGACTGCCCGGCGGTGTCCCGGGTGGGCTTCCGGGCGGTGTTCCGGGTGGGCTTCCCGGCGGAATCCCGGGTCAAACCCCCGGGCTCGGCGGTTACCCGGGCGGCCTTCCAGGGCAGACATTGCCGGGGCAGACCCCGGGTGGGTTCCCCGGCCAGAACCCCGGTTATCCCGGCGGGCTACCCGGCCAGAACCCCGGTTACCCGGGCGGACTTCCGGGGCAGACCCCGGGTGGGTTCCCCGGCCAGAACCCCGGTTATCCCGGCGGGCTTCCCGGGCAGCTCCCAGGACAGGCGCCCGGCGCCCTCGGCCCGGTAGCGCCGGCGCAGGCCCCGCTGGCCGGCCAGCAGGGTCCTGTCGCGTCGGCAGGCGCCAACGGCGGCACCCTGGTGCACGTGCCGGTGGTGTAGCAGTTGGCTTACATCGCCAACGGCATGAAAGACTGATCGACAAGCAGAACTGCGAGGAGGATCAGTCATGGCCAAGCGAGGCCGGAAAAAGCGCGACCGCAAGCACAGCAAGGCCAATCACGGCAAGCGGCCCAACGCTTAGCCAACCGCTCAATTCAACAAAGACGCGGACCGTCCGACAGGCGGCCCGCGTCTTTGTTTTTGGCTTGTGAAGTGGTCGGACTTACCGACCGCGGATGATGGTGGTCCGGCTGATCTCCACCCGGAGCCGCTGAAGCAGACCCTCTGGGGCCCGCTCACCGCGGCACTTGGAGCCGATCAAGCCTTTGATCCGCTCCTCCAGCCCATAGAACTGGAAGCAGGGTGGGCAATCCTCGAGATGCTGCCGCAGCTTGGCCTGGGTCTCCGGGGTGCACTCCCCGTCGAGCAAAGTCCATACCTCGGCGATCACCTCGGCGCACTCGGCTTTGATCTGCATTGGTTCCGCACCGGAGTCGGGCTCGGACGTCGACGAGAAGTCGGTCACGACGACACCTCCTCCGGCGTCTGGCCACCGCGAATGAATCCCCGCTCTTTGGCCACGTCGGTCAACAGCTCGCGCAGCTGGCGACGACCACGGTGCAGTCGCGACATCACCGTCCCGATCGGTGTGTCCATGATCTCGGCGATCTCTTTGTAGGGAAAGCCTTCGACGTCGGCGTAGTAGACCGCCATCCGGAATTCTTCAGGCAGCGCCTGCAGCGCCTCCTTGATTTCGGTGTCAGGCAACGCCTCTAGCGCTTCGACCTCGGCGGACCGCAACCCGGTCGAGGAATGTTCAGCGGTAGCGGCCAGTTGCCAGTCGGTGATCTCATCGGTCGGATATTGGGCCGGCTGCCGCTGCTTCTTGCGGTAGCTGTTGATGTAGGTGTTGGTCAGGATCCGATAGAGCCACGCTTTGAGGTTGGTGCCCTCTTTGAAGGACCGGAAGCCCGCGTAGGCCTTCACCATGGTTTCCTGCAGCAGGTCCTCGGCGTCGGCGGGGTTGCGAGTCATCCGCAGCGCGCCACCGTACAGCTGATCCAGCAGCGGAATCGCGTCACGCTCGAAACGCGCGGTCAGCGCCGCGTCGGTCTCGTTCGAGCGGCGGCGCGCGGAACCGTCGGAGGCGTCATCGGCGCCCGCGTGCTCCGACTCCGTCGCGCTATCTATGTCGGCCATAGTGGGTAAGGCAGTCCCTTCTGTCGCGATGCCGGTGAACAGGTCCATTAACACCGGACCCGTCTGGCACCCGGCCAACTGCTCTTCGCCGATGAGGCTTGTCGCCGTTGACACAGAATTCCCCTCTCCTAATCTAAAGCCTGCCACTGACACTGTCTGCTCCGCATGGGTCAACAGCAGCGATCACCCCGCTATTTCCGGCTGGGCGCTGGACGCAATCCGGGCCGCTGATTCGGGGCCACTGTGAGCAGCGTTACTGTGACGCTCATGTCACTCAAGGGCAAAACCATGTTTATCTCGGGCGCCAGCCGCGGAATCGGCCTGGCCATCGCCAAGCGGGCCGCGCAGGACGGCGCCAACATCGCGTTGGTGGCCAAGACCGCCGAACCGCACCCCAAGTTGCCCGGCACTGTCTACACCGCCGCCAAGGAGCTCGAGGAGGCCGGCGGCCAGGCGCTGCCGATCGTCGGCGACGTCCGCGACCCGGATTCGGTCGAGTCGGCGGTGGCCAAGGCCGTCGAGCAGTTCGGCGGCATCGACATCTGCGTGAACAACGCGTCGGCGATCAACCTGGGGTCCATCTCCGAGGTGCCGATGAAGCG
>Ga0302326_10028729_pt1 | contig 11182 bp, 9 predicted proteins | sample Palsa_T0_3_FD_202264 | JGI IMG/M metagenome (GOLD analysis project Ga0302326, IMG submission 202264) | Peat permafrost microbial communities from Stordalen Mire near Abisko, Sweden - Palsa_T0_3 | ecosystem: Environmental > Terrestrial > Soil > Palsa > Peat permafrost | place: Sweden: Abisko...
TTGTCGCGGGCATACTCCATCCGTCGAATGGCGACGTTACCGTCAGCGGCCGCGTCGCGGCCCTACTTGAGCTGGGTACCGGTTTCAATCAGGAATTCACCGGGCGCCAAAACGTCTACATGAACGCCGCGATTCTGGGCCTTTCGCGCGCGGAGATCGACGCGAAGTTTTCACAGATTGAAGAGTTCGCGGAGATCGGGGAGTTCATCGATCAGCCGGTGAAAACCTATTCGAGCGGCATGGGCGTGCGTTTAGCCTTCGCGGTCGCTATCCATGTTGAACCGGAAATCCTGCTCGTGGACGAGGCGCTCTCAGTAGGCGATATCTATTTCCGCCAGCGCTGTATGCGTAAAGTGCATGAGATGCGCGATACCGGCGTGACCATCCTGTTTGTGTCCCACTCTATCGCCGAGGTGAAAACCTTGGGAGACCGCACTATGTGGCTTGAGGCCGGCCGGATGAAAGACATCGGAAACACCGATACCGTAGTCACGCGATACATGGCCGCCATGGCCGAAAAGGACAACGTTTACCTGGCAACCGCCCACCGCAAGGTGCGAGAAGCTCCCCGTGAAAGAGTGAAAGCCCCCGAGATTGTGGTCACCATCCCGAATATCGATCATCGCTTCGGCGACGGCCGCGCTGAAGTGACCGGTATCGCAGTTTTGGATGCAGCGGGGCATCCCATCTACCTGCTGGAGCCGGCGTCCAACATTGTGGTTCGCATCAGCGTCCGGGCCATCGAAGATATTACGCTACCGATCGTGGGATTTATGATGCGCAACCATCTTGGACTGGATTTCGCCGGGACAAACACCGCACGCGAGGACTTCGACCTTCCGCCCATGGCTGCGGGCGATATATACACCGTCGATTTTCACACGCAAATACCCGAGCTCTATCCCTCAGCGTTTTCCTTCTCACCCGCCATTGCCGACGGGACACTGCATGCTTACCGCACGTGCGATTGGGTGGACAACGCCATCGTCCTGCAAATGGGACCCGCGGACGGCGAGGTCTACGGGCACATTCATCTGCCGTGCCGGATCGAATTGAATAGTTGCCTCACCACAAATCCGCCGAGCCTGTCCGTGGAGCCCGCCGTTGGTTGAATTCACCGGAGAGCGGGTTATTCCGGGCCGAGTAAACGACGACCTTTGGAGCGAACATGTCGCCCGCTACGCCTTCGCCCGGCAACACGCGCAATTCGAGCGCGTACTTGACGCCGGTTGCGGAACAGGATATGGATCGGCCGAACTGGCGCAATCCGCCGCAGAAGTAACGGGCGTGGATATCGCGGCGGACGCGATCGAATACGCTCGCGCCAATTATCCCCTCCCCGGATTGCGCTTCCTGGAGTCGTCTTGCACGGCGCTTCCCTTCTCGCCCGAATCCTTCGATGTTGTAGTTGCCTTCGAAGTGATCGAACATCTAGCAGACTATCGCGCATTGATCGACGAAGCCGCGCGCGTGCTTACGAGCGAGGGCCTGTTCATCGTCTCGTCGCCGAACAAACGCTATTACGGGAAGACTCGAGCCGAGACAGGCCCCAACCCATTTCACGAGCACGAGTTTGAAGCCGAAGAGTTCGTACATGAACTGGAACGCTTGTTTCCGAATGTTCGACTGCTGCTGCAGAACCGCGTGGAATCGTTCGCCTTTCATCCGGCAGTTAGTTTCTGGCCGGCCGACGCGCGTATCGATGGCGGCGGCGGCACGGCGGAGGACGCCCATTTTTTCTTCGCACTCTGTTCGCGCGTCCAGTTGCCTGAACCCCGATCGTTCGTCTACGTTCCGAAAGCGGCAAATATGCTGCGGGAGCGCGAATTGCACGTGGAGGCGCTCGAGCGCCAGCTCGAAGCAGTCAAAGCGGACCGGCAGGCCCTCCTCGAACTTTTCCGGCGGCAGACACTGGAGCTCGAAGAGCGCAACAAGTGGGCGCAGCACCTTGATGTCGATTTAAATGCAGCAAGAAAACGCATCGTCGCATTGCAACACGAAGCCGCCGAACTGGCCGACGGCTATCGGATTCACGTCGGCCGGATGGAACAAGAGGACCAGATCAAGACCGGATGGGCACGCAAAGCTTCGGCGGAACTGGAAGCCAAGTGCCGGGAGCTGGCCTCTTGCGTTGTACTGCTCGACGCCGCGGAAGCTACGGTCCGTGAGCGAACCGCATGGGCACAGACGGCCGAGGCACAACGCGCGGAACTGGCCGGACAGCTTGAGATGATTCGGGAGTCGCGCTGGGTGAAAATGGGACGGACGGTGGGGCTTGGCCCCGACCTTTCGAAATAGTGAAAACGTTCCTCATCATCTTATGGCGATTCGTGAAGGCTCTTCCTCTCGTCATTCTCTTCCCGATCCTGCTCGCGATCGTCATGGCCGCGCTCGCACTGGTGGATCTCGCCGCAGCATTCCGGAAGAAACCGCTTCCAGCGGGCCGGCGCCCGAATAACACCTCTGCCAGCGTCGTGATTCCGAATTGGAACGGGCGCGATCTTCTCGAAAAATACATTCCTCCCATCGTGGAAGCCTTGGCGGGAAATCCCGTCAACGAAATCATCGTAGTGGACAACGGATCCCACGACGGCAGCACGGAATTCCTGCGCGCGCATTTCCCTTCCGTGCGCGTTCTCGCGCTGGATCGCAACCTCGGATTCGGCGGCGGATCGAACGCAGGCTTTCGCGCGGCGAAGAACGACATCGTCGTGCTGCTCAACAGCGACATGCGCGTGGAGCGCGATTTTCTCGGGCCGCTACTGGAAGCTTTCACCGATGAAAAAGTGTTCTCGGTGGCATGCCAAATCTTTTTTAGCGACCCGAACAAGCTGCGCGAGGAGACCGGCCTGACGCAAGCCTGGTGGGAGAACGGATCGCTACGCGTCCGTCATCGCGACGATGCGGCGATCGAAGTTCCCTACCCGTGCGCGTACGGCGGCGGCGGCTCCTGCGCGTTCGACCGGCAAAAGTTCCTGGAACTGGACGGATTCGACGAGCTGCTCGCGCCGTTTTATCTGGAAGATACCGATGTTGGCTATCAGGCCTGGAAGCGCGGCTGGAAGGTGCTGTATCAACCGCGCAGCGTGGTATATCACGAACATCGCGGGACGATCGGCAAGCGCTTCTCGGCGGCGCAAATTGAACTTGTGTTGAAAAAGAACTTCGCGCTGTTCTGCTGGAAAAATATTCACGAGTGGCCCAGGCTGGCATCGCATTTCTTCTTCGCCTATGCGGGCGCGGTGGTTACGGTGCTGTTCGGCGAGTCGCCGGAGCGCGCGAATTTCGCGGGATTGTGGCGGGCTTTTCGGCAATTGGCTGGAGCGATGAGATCGCGCACACGCGCACTCAGCCTTGCAGTGGTCGATGACACCGAAGCGTTTCACCGGCCCCTGGGCGGCTATTTCCGTGATCGTTTTGCCACGATTTCAAACCATCCCGTGCTGCCGCGCGTGCTTTTCGTGTCCCCCTATCCGATTTGTCCTCCCATCCACGGCGGCGGCGTATTCATGTACCAGACGGCGCTGGAATTGACGCGCCTCTGCGAGCTGCACCTGCTCATCCTGCTCGATTACCCATGGCAGCGCGAACCGCACCGGGAGCTGGAGCAAAAGGCGGCGTCGGCTGAGTTTTTGGTTCGGCCGGAAGGCAACGAAAAACAGTTCGGTTCTATCCTGCCGCACGCGGTGCGCGAATTCGCCAGCCAGGATTTGGAATGGCGGCTGCATCGCGAGATGTACCTGCGCGAGATCGACGTGGTGCAGCTCGAATATACGGCGCTCAGCCAGTATGGCGGCGATTACCGGCGTCTGGGGTGCGTGCTGTTCGAGCACGACATCTATTTTCAATCGATCGCGCGGGGCTCCGCGAATCCGCAGGGGCCGATTGAAACCGCGAAGGCCGCTTACGAATATTTGCGCGCGCTACGCTATGAGCTGCGTGTACTTCCGCGCTTCGATCGCGTGCAAGTGTGCAGCCCGGAGAACGGCAATTATCTGCTGTCCTTCTTGCCGGGGTTGCGCGGGAAAATCGACGACAATCGCGCAGGCATCGCGACATCGCGCTATGAGTTTCACGCCAACTCACGTGAGCCGGAGACCATGCTGTTTCTGGGCAGCTTCCGCCATACTCCCAATCAGGAAGGTCTGAATTGGTTCACGCAAAAAGTTTTACCGGCGGTGCTGGAACACAAGCCGAAAGCGCGGCTGGTGATTGTCGGCTCCGAGCCGCCGCCGCGCCACTCTCTACCGCATCTGCCGAAGAACATCGAATTACGGGGTTTTGTCGAGGATGTGCGCGAGCCGCTAGGCCGCTATGCGGTGTTCGTTTGCCCGATCCTGAGCGGATCGGGGATGCGGGTGAAACTGCTGGAAGCGTTTGCGGCGGGCATTCCCGTGGTCTCGACGGCACTTGGCGCCGAAGGCCTGGCCGGCAAGGACGGCGAGATCTGCGCGTTGGCCGATGACCCTGGCGAATTCGCGCGGAAGATCGTTGAGCTGTTCGACGATACGGAGAAGGCGCGGAAGCTGGCGTGCCGGGCTCGCGAGCAAGTTGTGGCCACGCGCGACATGCGCGTACTTACGGAGCGTTTAGTAGAAAGTTATCGCGACATACTACGGCAGAAGCGGAGTTAATTAACGAACTGAGTCCCAGTCAAGAACCCCACGTCACCTCCACGGTGGCGCACGCGCTCCTCTCGTGCAGCGTTGTCACGCAGGACGACGCTGCGTTGCCCGCACCGCACGAGTGCTTCCTGGCAGCTGGGCCAAAATAGCTAACTTAGCTAACTTAGCTAACTAACCCATTCAGCCCGGATGGCGGCGGTGCGGCAGCGGTTTTCGCAATTCCAATGGGTCGAGAATCTCGCCCTTTGAAAATTTGTTGGTTCCTCAGTCCTCACCGGAATCAGAGAGGCTGTTTGTTGTGCTCGCAAGCCAGCAGAAACCATCGCGTCACTCGTAGCCAGCCAGTGCAGTCTCCCTGCGGATCGATCATGTTGCGTTCCTCCGCTATTTTTGAGCCGGCAAGGCTTGCTGCGGAGCGCTCCCAAGCGCCACCGCAATCGGAAACACCTGGTTCGTCGGCGCTATGTGCAAGCGGACCACCGTACGAGCATTCATCTTTTTTGCGCAATCCAGACATTGGATGGCAGGGTCGTCCAGGCGCCATTCGAAAACAATCGTGGTATCTTCGTGCGCCTGTAACGTGGTCTTTCCAAGGGTGACCTTCAGCCCCGGTATGTTGGGGTTATCCAACTGAAGCGTCACCTGTCCCGGCATGCCGTTGCGGACATGAACCACGTCCTGGGATGTCTCGTTGGACCGCAATTGAACGGATACCTTGTCTAAGCCAACCTTGGCCAGGATGCCCTGCGCCGCGCCCGGGATATCTTTGGGCACCAGTCCGGCATTGTCGGTGGTGCTCTCCGGTGGTACGGGCACGAAACCGGTGGGCGAAAAGGGGTTGGGAACGACGGTGGGCCTGATGTAGTGCCAGAACCATTGCCCGTCGATAACTTCCCAATTGCTGGTGAGGGGAAACGTGGTCAGCGTAACCGTGCCATGCCATCGCCAATCGCTCTTGATAGCCGTCACCACGGCGGCCTTGGTGAAGTTCTCCGAATATCGGATCTTGATGATCTCGTAGCTCTTGTACTGGTCCTTGGAAAGCTCGAAGAACTTATCCTGAGAATCGTCCGCCACCAGCGAATAAGCCTCTTTGAATTTTCCGGCAATAAACAAATCGTAGAACTTCGACACCCTGGCGCGTAAGGCCTCATCGATCGCCGGAGGCGCCTTGTCGAACAACTCGGTTGAGTCCTGGCCAAAAGCTCCGAGAGCGGAAAACAGCAGCAGAGAAGAAAAAGCGAGCGTCCTCATAGTGGTTTTAGGATCGAAACTCCTCCCTAGCATAGCAACTGCATTGGCTGGGAGGCAGGGACTCGAACCCCGATACGCAGATCCAGAGTCTGCAGTCTTACCATTAGACGACCTCCCAGCAAAGGGTGTCCAAACCATTCTAGCATCGGGTCCCGAAATGCCTAATAGCCCGTGCCGAAAATCCCAAAAAACCGCTCGCTGACGCGCGGTGCTCAGTAGATTCATCGCGTTACAGAGCCGCGACCGTAACGAAGTGGCAGGGCCGCCCACGGCGGAGCAAAACGGGAAGACGGTCGCGCAAGTGCTTGATTCCAGCCGCGACCATTCGGAAGACGGTTTCGACGCAGGCTGCTCAGCTTGCTCTGGCCGCTCCAGTAGCGATTTTCTTGACGGCTACGCCCGGCGGCCGCCTGGCGTTGGGTTTGGAATGGTCGCCGGCCAGATAAGTTCGCCAGCGTTTGAGTTGGCCATCGGAGTCAAAGGTCCGCCAGCTCTGTCGCAGGTCCTTCAGCCTGGCTTTGAGGGCCTGCTGGATCTCTTTCTCCAATTCAGGATCGCCGGCCAGCACCCGCTGGATGGCCTGATAGTCGCTCACTTTGCCGAGCGCTCCCTGCAACTCGCGGAGCGCTTTCAAATAACGATCCAGATTCGGACCATAGAGCGGACGGAACAGCTCCAGCGTGTAACGGAACCGCTTGGTTTTCAGACGAAAGCCGTGCAACTCATCCGCTGGCCGCTTGCCCGCAATGGCCTTGCGTCCAGCCTCGAAATATCTGCGCGCCATTTTCGGCAAAACCGCTCGGGCGTTCTCCGCGGCGCTTTGTGAAGGCTTTAGCTTCATATGCCCCGCAGTGCCAAAACGTTGCGCCACTTGGCGGAAAAATCGTGTGCGCTCCAGCGGCGCACCAACTCGGTGAACTGCCGCTGATAGGCACTGCGCTCTTTCACCAGGCGCGGCCGGTGCGTGCCGACCCGTGCCGGGGTCTGTTGCGATTGGGTAAGAAATTCGAGCGTGATGTCGCGATCCCGAACGGAGGAAGTAAGCCGCATCATGCGCTTCAGCATTCTGCCGATTTTCTTGACCTCCCGTTTGGGGAAGAAGCCGGAGAAAAGTTCCAGACCCTGCGAAAAGCGCCGGATGCTCACTCGCAGGTCGTGGATTTCGTCCGGCCCCGGTTTTCGGGCCGCGCGATGGACCTGAAACGCCAGCGTAGTCAGCAGCCGGTTCATCTGCTCGACAGCGTAATCGTGTACGCCGGCTTGGCCGGCCGCTGCTTGGCGAGTCATGGCTTCGCCCGCGTCAACTGGATCTGGGTCTGATAAGTATCCCGGAACGAATCGGCCACGCGTTCGGCAGCCCAAATTTCCAGATCCGGGTCGGGATGCGAGTCGAGCGCCAATGTAACGGTTCCATTACGAAAATGCACCTGCACATCGGCGATCCGCTGTTCGTGGCTGCGATCCAGACTGTCCGCGATGCGCAGCAGCGGCACCAGCATCGTAATGGCGCGCCGCGATTCCGGATCGATGGTCTGGAAAGGGGAATGCCTGGGGGTGGGCATCGCCTTTCTATGATAGCGGCAAAGCAGGGCGATCATCTGACGCTCGGCATCGGTGAAGCCGGGCAGATCCGAGTTCACCACCAGATAGTAGGAATGTTTGTGATGGCTGGTATCGCTGACGAAATGCCCGATATCGTGCAGATAGGCCGCCGCTTCCAGCAGCTTGCCTAAACCCGGCGCCAGACGGTGCAGCGGCTGCAGCGCTTGAAACAGCCGATGCGCCAGCTCCGCCACTTTTCGGGCGTGCGCCAGTTGCACCCCATAGCGGCGCGCCATCTGTTCCACCGCCCGCCGCTGATCGCGATTCAGCATGCTCAGTTCCCGGCCCACGCTGCGCGCCGCCAGATCCGCGATAATGCCGTCCCGGACGCCGGCCGCCGAGTAATGCATGGCTGGCTGCTGGAATAGCTCCAGCAATCGCAGAAACACCGCGGTCCCGGCCAGGATCAGCTCGGCGCGGTTCGGTCCGATGCCCTGAAGCTTGCGCCGTCCGCTGACATCCAGGGTGACCAGCTCGCGATAAAATCGTCGGATTTGCGTCACGGAAGCCTTCAGGCGATCCGCTTCTTCGCGACGCGCTCGAGTGACGCGGTTGACAGCGCAAACGATGGCCGCGGCCGTCGCCGAAGTGGAGATCGCACGGTCGAAAGGCCCCGCGCCGATCTTTTGGACTGGCGTCGCCAGCTTTTCGTCGATGTACTCGCTCATCCTGCGCAGGTCGATAGGCCCGGGCGGATCGGATCGCAGGAAAACCTCCGTGAGACGCACCGCTCCCAGCGGCTTGGAGAAAGCTTCGGCGAGAATGCCGCGCTCCGATAAGATTACTTCGGCGCTGCCGCCTCCCACGTCGATCATGAGAACGCGTTTGCCCGCTTGCGGCCAGCGCGCCAGCACGCCCAGGTGGATCAGCCGCGCTTCTTCCTGTCCGGAGATGATTTCCACCGGCGAGCCCAGCGCCTTGGCCGCGCGCTCCAGAAATTCTTCCTGATTGCTGGCATCGCGGACCGCGCTGGTAGCCACGGCGCGCACCCCGATCACGTCCAGCTTTTGATAGATCTGCGCCATGCGTTCCAGATTGGCGCACACGAACGCCATGGCGTCGGCCGTGATGCGGCCGTCGTGAAATACTCCGGCGCCCAGGCGCGTCACCTGCCGCTCGGCGGCCAGAATCTTGGTGGCCCTGCCCGCGCCCGTCTCGGCCGCCTGCATGCGTATGGAGTTGCTGCCTATATCGACGGCGGCGTAACGCGGCATACCCTCATAGTATCGTGGCCTTTTTGGGCTCTCCGCTAAAATTCATCACTTCGCTAAAATTCATCACTTCGCGGAAATTCATCAAAACGTTATAATTGATTCTTTCCTCCCCCTTATGCCCCTGCTCCATCCGAATCGCTACCGCGGAAAGCTGATCGTTGTCGAGGGCATTGACGGGTCCGGCAAGTCCACGCAGCTTTCTCTGCTGAGCCAATGGCTGCGGTCGCAATGCCTCGCCGTGGCGTTCAGCGAGTGGAACTCGTCGCCCCTGGTACGCGAGACAACCAAACGCGGCAAAAAGAAGAACATGTTCACACCGGTGACGTTCAGCCTGATCCACGCCACCGATTTTGCCGATCGCCTGGACCGCTACATCGTGCCGCTGGTGAAATCGGGCGCCATCGTTTGCGCGGATCGCTACGCGTATACCGCGTTCGCGCGCGATGTGGTCCGCGGCGTCAGCCGGCGCTGGGTCCGCAACCTGTACCGTTTCGCCATGCGTCCGAACCTGGCGTTCTATTTCCGGGTGCCGCTCGAAGTCGCCATAGGCCGCATTCTGGGCGGCCGCAACGCTATCAAATTCTATGAAGCGGGGATGGATCTCGGCCTCAGCCGCAACGTCGAGGAAAGCTTTCGAATCTTTCAGGGCCGCATCCTGGCGGAGTACGAGGATATGATCCAGGAAGTGGGTTTTCATGTGATCGACGCCACGGGGTCCATCGAAGAACAGCAACAACTGATGCGCGAGATCGTGATGCGCGAGCTGGGCGAAAGCCTGCGCAACGGCGTGATGCGCGCTGCGCCGGGAGACTTGGATGCTGCTCAAACAGCCGCTCGCGTTCTATAGCGAATCGCTGGCCGGCGTGGATCGCAGCGAGCTGCAGGGCAAGCTGATCGTGATCGAAGGTCCGGATTCGGTGGGCCGGTCCACGCAAGTGGCTCGCCTAAGAGCCTGGCTGGAACATCAGGGTCACGCGGTGCTGGACACCGGCATGGCGCGCGGCGCGCTGGCCGGCAAGGGCATCCAGAGAGCCAAGGAAGGCAACACGCTGGGCCCCATCACGATGACGTTATTCTATGCCACCGATTTTGCCGATCGGCTGGAGAACGAGATCATCCCCGCCTTGCGCGCCGGCTTCGTAGTGCTGACGGACCGCTACATTTTTTCGCTGATGGCGCGCGCCATCGCTCGCGGGGAGGACCGGCCGTGGATCGAACGGGTGGCCAGCTTTGCGCTGGTGCCGCACGCCATTTACTATTTGCGCGCCGAGGTGCGCGATCTGCTGCCGCGCGTGGTGCTGGGCCGGGGCGCGTTCGATCATTGGGAGAGCGGCATGGACATGCGCTTCGGCGCGGACATGCACGACAGCTTCGTGAAATACCAGACGCGCGTAATTCACGCGCTGGACCGCATGGCGAAGCGCTACAATTTCGTGATCGTCGACGCCACCAAGACGCCGGATCAGATTTTCCGCGAGTTGCAACGATCTATCGGCAAATTGTTCTGAACCGCCCGGCATTGCGGCGCACGCACTCCTGCGTGCAGCGTGCACACTCGTGTGTACGCGACATGTTTCACTGCTTCCTTAAGCGCGATTTCCGCTTCAGAGCGAACGACCCGGCCGGCGGCCAAGTCAAAACGTCAGGAACAAGCGCCCTTTCTCGCGCATTTTCCACTTCGCCGCAAACTAATGGTGACAAAAAAGTTAACTAGCGCAGTCGATGACTGCCGCATGCAGGTCGTCATCGGGTTTCGCGCTGACGCGCCAAACTTCTTCCTCATCCCGTGCTTCAGCCGTTCGCGACGTCAGATCACGGAGCAACCGCCTGCGTCGATCTTCAATTACCCGATCCGTCATATCCAGGACCGTGGTGAATACGCCGCCCACGCCGCCGTTGTCGTCCGGAATCGGGCTGTAGGAAAAGGAGAAATAACACTCTTCGAGGTAGTTGTTACGGTAGACCGTGAACATCTGGCCGGTGAGGTGGCTGGCCTCCTGACCGCGTGTCATAACCCTGTCGAACGTAAGCGGGAAGCACTTCGCGTATGCCGCAGACTAACGCTGCTGGATGTTTTGTCCCGATCAGCGGCCGATACGGGTCGTTATACAGCACTGTGTAGGCTGGGCCCCAGCAAACGAGCATTTTGATACCCAGAGCCCAGCATGACGCGAACGCAGGCTCGCAGCGATTGCGGCCACTGCTCCAATTTGCCGAGAGCCGCTATAGACCAGTCGAACGCGCGCATCCTTGCGCCCATCTAGCCGCCTCCGGCGAACACTGACTCGATTAACTGCGTTTTGATGAGATCCATGGTGGAATCCCTCGACTCGGCGGCAGCACATCGGATGTGCAAAACCGATTGATATATTTTCGCTCAGGTCGAGGCGCGATTCTTGCAGGCGAAGCAGCCAAGGAACGTCGCGCCGCTATCGCCGTTCACTCCTAACAGGCTGTGTCAAAAGTCTGAAAAGACCGCTTGCTCAC
>Ga0302326_10028731_pt1 | contig 11182 bp, 14 predicted proteins | sample Palsa_T0_3_FD_202264 | JGI IMG/M metagenome (GOLD analysis project Ga0302326, IMG submission 202264) | Peat permafrost microbial communities from Stordalen Mire near Abisko, Sweden - Palsa_T0_3 | ecosystem: Environmental > Terrestrial > Soil > Palsa > Peat permafrost | place: Sweden: Abisko...
CCAAGTTTGGTCGTACCGCAGAACTCGTGCGCACGGCGCACGCTGCAAGTTCGCAGCAGAACGCTGTATTGCGCATCGTGCGTAATCTGGCTATTTTCAACGGCGTCGTCATCCTTATTATCGGAGGGTATGCCTACTTTCACGCGATGCCGTGGAGCGAGCTTATCCCTCTGCTGCTCACGTCGGTTCTTGCTGCAATACCCGTGGCGTTGCCGGCAACATTCACGCTCGCGGCGGCGCTCGGAGCGCGATCTCTGGCGAAGCTCGGCGTGTTGCCGACACGTCTATCGGCTGTAGATGAGGCAGCGACAATTGATGTGTTGTGCTCGGACAAAACCGGAACGCTCACTCGCAATGAACTTTCGGTCACCAGCGTTAAGCCGATGCCAGGCTTTGATGAAGCCCACGTTCTCGGCATGGCAGCCCTCGCAAGTTCTGAGGGCGGAGATGACGCGGTGGATGCGGCGATTCGCTCTGCCTCCACCCAAAAGCCCGCATTGGATCTTCCAAAGCTAATCACGTTTGTGCCATTCGACCCCGCCAAGAAAACTTCCGAAGCAACGGCAACCGATGCAAAAGGGGGCGTAGAGCGCATCGTGAAGGGAGCCTTCACGGTCGTCGCGAGCCTCACGGCCGCGCCACCCACAGCGGCTGGTCTAGCCGACGAACTGGAAAAGCAAGGCTTCAGAGTGTTAGCAGTAGCTGCGGGCCCCTCAATAGCCCTGAAGCTGATGGGCCTGATTGCACTCAGCGACCCGCCCCGCAAGGACTCGATCTCTCTGATCTCCGAGCTCAAGACCCTGGGCGTGCGCCCTGTGATGGTGACGGGTGACGCTCCGGCTACGGCGGCAATCGTCGCTCACGCAGTGGGCTTGGATGGGTCTGTTTGCCCGCCCGGAGCAATCCCCGAAGGTGTAAAACCTGAGGATTTTGCGGTATTCGCAAGTATTCTTCCCGAAGGAAAATTTGATCTCGTCAAGGCCTTCCAGAAGAACGGGCATACGGTTGGGATGTGCGGCGATGGCGCCAACGACGCGCCAGCGCTGCGTCAGGCACAGATGGGCATTGCTGTATCAAGCGCTACCGATGTCGCCAAGTCGGCAGCTGGTATTGTGCTGACGGAGGCTGGGCTTGGCGGCATCGTGGCCGCCGTAAAAGAAGGAAGGATCACCTTTCAGCGCATTCTTACCTACACGCTGAACTCCGTCCTCAAGAAGATTGTGCAGGTGCTTTTGCTGGCAATCGGCCTGGTCACGACCGGACACGCGGTTTTGACGCCCATGCTGATGGTCATTGTGATGATCACCGGCGACTTCCTGGCCATGGCGTTGACCACCGACAGAGTCAGGCCATCGCCCATGCCAAATTCCTGGCAAGTCGGCAGGATCACGATGGCCGGAGTTACTCTGGGAGGCTGCTTTTTAGCGTTCTGTGTAGCTGTCCTGGCGGTCGGCAAGTTCGAAATGCAATTCGGAATCGAAGCCCTGAGAACGCTTTCTGTCGTTGCCATCGTATACGGAGGCCAAGCCACTATTTACGCCCTTCGAGGGCGTCGCCACCTCTGGGGACTGCGCCCCACGGTATGGCTCGTGGCTTCCTCCGTTGCCGACATTCTAATTATCTCGACCCTGGCTATTCGCGGAATTGCGATGGCACCACTGCCGGCTCCCGTCCTGGCATGTGAGTTTGGAGCGGCCATCATTTTCGGATTGATCTTAGGCGGGGTGAAGATCCCTGTTTTTGCCCGGCTTGGCATCTCGTGATCACAGACGGATTGTTGTCAAACACTTCTTAATTAGCGCTGCAAGCATCTTGAATGCACAAATCCATCCGCACTACACCTTTGCTTCCGGGGAGTCTGCGACTCCTTCCGGCGGTAAGAAATCCGGCAGGTCAAGACGTGCGACACCAATTCGCCTGTCAGCCATCCCGTAATAGACATCGAAGCGATTGGGTAGGCCGAGATCATCGCGCCGGTCGATGCCGGTCGGGAACACGACGTGGGCGACGGTCCCGCTGCATTCCTGCGGCAGCGTTGGCGTCAGCACCGGCTCGACCGAACGATAGCGGATGACTTGCGGATGGTCTTTCGAGAGGACCATCACGCCGGCCGAGTAGCATAGGTTGTGTTTGTCCTTGCGCGGATTCTCCAGTTCGCTGACGCCGTGGTAAACGATCAGCCAGCCGTGGCGAGTCAGGATTGGCGGCGTGCCACCGCCGATCTTGAGGCGCTCCCAGGGTGACACCGGGGTCGCCAGCCGATGATGAGACATGAACCGACCGAGACGATTCGTTTCGCGGGACTCCAACGACATTACGCAGTAGGAAATCCAGATGCTTTCCCGATCAAGATCAATCTTACGAGCCCCGGGATGGCGAACGATTTCCTCCGGACGAGTGCCAGGAAAAAGTGGCCGGTGCAGGATAGCCAACTCTGGGTGCCCGGATGGATTAGGAATTGCAACCGGAAAGAGACTGGAGTCCTTGTCATCCACATCGCCGCATTCGACGCCATGGTAAGGACCAAAGGTCGCGAGTCCGAGACGTTTCCAGTGGAACAGATCCTTCGATAAGGCCAGGGCAATTCGCGGGCCTTCCGGCGAAAAAGCCGTGTAAGTCATCATGTAGCTGTGCAGCGGTTCCACGAAGGTGATGCGAGGATCTTCGCAGCCGCCACCGCCATCGGGGCGGCGCTCATAATCGGCTTCCGGTTCCAGCGCGATGCCGAGCCGCTCGACTCCTGCCGGATCGCCGGCTTTATTGAACCGCACTCGCGCAATGCCAATGCGCGAGTAATTTCCTCTAGCAACCAGCCGCGGGAACAGGTAGAGCTCGCCGTCCGGGCCGCGAGCGGCGGCCGGATTCAGGACGCCCTCGACCTCCTGCGCATTCCCCGGCTCCGGCTCCATCAACATTCCCAGCCGTTGCAACTTGAGTCCGGTCGTCAAATTCTTATCCAGAACGGCTCCCATAATTTCAGGCCGCCTTACTACCGTCTGCTAAACAGGCGATGATGGTTTGAATAACCCGCTTGGTCTCGTGGGGATCCTTAACCGGGATGCAATCGACACCCGCTGTTTCGGCAGGATAGTCATTGCCGCCCACGTACAGGGCGTCACCGATATAGATCATCTCTTTGATCGAAATACCGAGCAGGTCGCGCAGTTTTCCGATGCCGTAGGCCTTGTCAATGCCGGGCTTGGTAATGTCAATCGATGTCGAGCCTCCGATTCGGACCGAGAACTCGGGAATGGAAGTATCAAGAATCGCTTTGATCTTCTTCCGCTTGGCGAAATCGGGGTCCCATTTTTCTTTTTCCTCCAAGGGAGCGTGCTGACCTAAGGCAGAAAATGTGATCTGGCTTCCGCGGTCTTCGACTTGCTCGCCCCAGAGCTTTTCGATTTTGAAGTCTGCAACTCCAATTGCCTTCTTGAGGGCATCGAGGATTTTATCTCTTTGATCTTTCGTGAAATCTTCCGAATAGATCTTTTTCCAGTCTGCCGACTCGTACCGGAAAAACTTTGTGCCGCAGGTAGGAAGAAGAGATAAATTGGCCAGGAGTTGGTCGTGGGGAAGATTGGAAACGAGTTGCTCTTCAAACTGCGGCCAACCGCCGCCGGAAATGACCGCCACTTTCACAATGGCAAGAAGGTCATGCAGCAGCCCCGACATTTCGGGGTCGACAGGCGCTTTACTAGCGGCAAGTGTGCCATCGAGATCAAACACAATCAGCCTTTTCACCATGCCCTCCGTCTGCTAAATTCTCAAGCACTCAAGCGGGGATTGCGATTTCCAATAAGTTCACTGCACCCCGCGGCCGAAAAACACACGTTCCGAGCGCCGCGGGCAAAACGAATACATCACCTTTTCCGACGGCGTAGGTGGCGCTGCCGTGCTCAACATCTCCCGCCCCCTCGAGGCATACCAGTACGCGCGGCAAATCCTCCGCGCCGACTTTGAACGGCGCTTGTCCGCGCAATCGCCACAGCCAGAAATGTTCACAGTGAAACAGTCTCTCGCGTTCCACCGGGTTGGTTGCTTCCAGCGCGGGCCTTACCAGACTGACCGGACCTTCCGAAAAATCAATGCAGGCCATCGCCTTATCGACTTGGAGTGGCCGCGGCTGTCCCGTCTTCGGATCAATGTGGTTCCAGTCATACAACCGAAACGTCACGTCGCTATTCTGCTGAATCTCGAACACCACAAGGCCGCCACCCAGAGAGTGAACCGTACCGGCGCGCAGGAAAATAGCGTCGCCGGACTTCGGAGTTAAACATGCGAGGTGGTCAGCCACTGTCCCGTTCGTGAGTGCGTGCCGCAGATCGGCTTCCGTGGTAGCGGCCTGGAGTCCCGCATAGATCCGGCTTTGGGCCTCGGCTTCGAGTACAACCCAAGCCTCGGTCTTCGGGGTCTCGCCCGCAGGGAGCAGGTTCGTATTCGCTTTGGTGGGATGCACCTGGACCGAAAGCATTTCGTGAACGTCGAGGAACTTCAGCAAGAGTGGGAAGCGAGGAAAGCGCCCGGCCAGCCTTCCCATGATTTGCTTTGGGAACTGCCGCAGCAATTGGCCGATGGTCTGTCCCTTGAGTGGTCCATCCGTGACGCGGCTCTGATGGTCGTCGCGATCACTCAGTAACCAAGCTTCCCCGATCGGGCCGCTGGGAAGGGGCGCGGTGAGCAGACTCGCTAAATCCCGGCCGCCCCACAGCCGATACTGATAGATCGGTTCGAATCGCAGAGGATACAGAAGGGCCTGATGCAATGCTCCTTGCTTGTCGTCGACAGGCAAGCCTACCGTGGTGTCGATCATGACTGGTCTGAGAATGCCGACTCGGGAGGAGGGGGATCGGTTCTGTGAGTCCGTTCATCGTGCAATTTGCCGAGGGTATGTTCGATCAATCTGGCTAACTTATCGGCAGCGCCGTTGACGGCCAGGTCGATGGTTGCCGCTTCATCGGTGACGGCGACGGGCTGGCGGCCTTCGAGGCGAGCCTCCATCATGCAACGTTTGTTATTCTGGCGGCTCTTCGGGCCGCTCTCGTCGGTCAGGTGGACTTCCACTCGAGTGATGTGATCGCTCATTCGGCTCAGGGCATTCTGCACTACGCCCCTGATCCGGTCGGCCAGCGCCTCGTGACCTTCGATTGTGTGGTCGGTATTCACCTGGATGTGCATGCTGATCTCCTTCCGAATGGTTTGATCGAGGTTTCTACCCTTTATCCGTTGCCGATGCAAAGTTCATGGAACCCGGCTACCCGCGGGCATTTGCCTCTGGCGGCCGGAAGGCACCATCGACAAGTCGTTGGTTCCGACGTAAATACCGATAGCAACAAGCATAGCGACCAGTCCGAACCAGAATCGCCAATCATGATGTGCGCGCCGCCAGTACGGAATCTGGCCATGGCTATGATGACTCTCGCCGTTCGGATGCAAATGTTCCGTGTTGTGCATGGTCATGCTCGTCTCCGAATCAAATCGAGGGTGGGGTGCCATCCTGTAGGCGAACCTTCGCTTTAAGCAAGAGTGACCGAGTCACGGTTTCTGAGTCGCAGCTTCCGCACGTTGAATCGGTCCTGTTTTCTGGCCCAACTCTTGGGTGAGCTTGTGAACGTTTATGGAATGTTCGTGCGCCTGTTTGCTGAGCTCGTGAGCATTGAGGTGATCTTGTTTGCCATGGGCGACAGCCGCCGCCGCGTGCGCGTGGGCCGCAAGGTTGTGGAGTTCTGCAGCTCGTTCGTGTGGTCTCTGTGACATGATTCTTCTCCTCGTCACTATGCGTTATCGCATGAGTCGTCGCTCGGGCTGACCTTCTCGACATTTAGGGGACGACGGTTTATGCAACGCGGTCGTTGTCATTTCGATACTCTTCGGGAACGTCGTCCTCGGACACCTCATGGGTCGTGACCTCTGAGACATCCGGATCTTTGGCGTTCTCTACACCGTCGACAATCGAGGCTTCAAAGGCGTTCCCCTCTTCCACTAATTCCTCGACGCTCTCGGAATCGGCTTCGGCCGGTCGCGACATGCCCTGAATGTCGCCGGACTGCCCGGCTGAGTTCGTTTCACGTTCCTCTTCGTCTTCGTCGCGCTCGTTATTGCGCCGATTATCTGAAACCATGGGCTCTTGCCTCGTTGAAATGAGCTACCGCGTTTCTGCGGCTCTGGGTACTACGCGGCCACTGGTTCCGCTGTATGCAATGTCGAGTGGGCAGGATTCGTGCTTTCGATGATCTCCCTCGCCTTGGCCACTTCTGCAGCTGTGCCATGAGCGATCAGGAGAAACTGATCTGTCGTGAGCGCCGTCTGGTACTTCACAATGCTGTCCTTGGGGATGCCTATGCTGAAGAGACCGGCTCCCAAAGCGCCCAACGCACCTACCTCTACGGCGCCTTCCAGTCCTGCTACGATCCACGCCACCAGAGGTCCAGCCACTAAAATTGGGCCGAGCCCCGGGATCACGAACATCGCGGATCCGAATAAGAGGGCCCAAAACCCTCCCCAGAACGCCCCAACCTTGCCCCAATATTTCATGCGGTCGCCGGTATTGTAGTAGCCGACCACTTGCTCATCGGTGTGATATCCCTTCCCAACGATCGACAATTTGTGCATGTCGACTCCGCCACGCTGAAGTTCTTTGACCGCCCGATCCGCATCCGTATGAGTGTGATAAATCGCAACAACTGAATTTTCAATGGACATTTGTTAATCTCCTCGGCTACTTGCCGAAATTCTTCAACCCATCAAAATAGGTTCCCACTCGCAGTATGACAAGGCATACATGCGAAGACTGGTTCCTATTGCTCAGTATCGGTGTTTAGTTCGGTGCTCGATTAAACGCCCACGAACTCGGGACGGTAATCCTTCCAAATGCCCGAAGCCGGCGAGATCACGCGGACAGGAGCATCTTCAGCGTGCTTCGCGGTCCTCGCCCATTGCCAGGCATGCTGAATTTCGGAGGATTCGAAGTAGCGCGTCTCTGACTGCAGAACGGCGGCTCCGGCAGTAAAGAGTTCCACAAGCTCTTCCCAACGGTGGGCTCCGACGACTGCCATACGAGCGATATGACTTGTGTGCTTCTGGAGAAACCGCAAATCATCCCAGCGCGCCTTCCATTCGGCTCCGTGCATTTCCGTCAGGTCCACGAGAATGCCGATCGGATGCTTTTTGTGCTGGGCAATGAAGAACTCAAGCTGGGGCTCGAACGTCTTGAGTTCCTCATCCAATAGCTTTCCGACGACCTTAAAGCCGAACGCGACTCCCCCAGTTTCCTTCAGACGTTCAATCATTGGCGCACCTCACTGTTTCGTTTGAAAGCCGTAGTCATTCTTCCGAGGCATTGGGATCCACGACAAGCGAGCGGAGTTGCAGCCCAGAGAAAATTCCACAATTCCCGGTCAAGTGGAGCGGACACAGTGCAGTTGCTAGTCGTCAATTCGCTTCGCGGCCGAGGAAAATAGATATTCCATTCTCACGCGCATACCACGCTCCCTCACATTGCCGGCATCGTCACCTCGCTGCGCATACTGGGCAAATTCCGCGTTTGTAGTGATGCCTTTGTCTTTCAATAGTTGGATGATTCCGCCAATCTGAGCGTCAAGGGTTTCGAGATAAGGCAGCATTTCCTCAAACACTTGTTCGGCAGGGAGCATCTTCTCAAACACAGCAGGGTCCATTTTCATCTCATTCTCCTAGCCCACTATTCCCAACGCGCAAGGGCTGTCTGGAGCGGGCGACACCGTGGCCCCAGTCTCTTCATTGCAGATCACGTCCTAACCAATCCCGATCGATGAGTTGCCCTCCACAGCTAAGGGTAAAACTCAAGCACTAGGCTTTCTGGTCAAAAGTGAACAGCATAGCCAATCAGTCGTGGCTGATGTTTGGATTCCCGGGGGGATAACTCACATCAACGGGAGAGAACAATGGTGCCAATCCCGTCCGTTCCCTCATTACCCCCCTTGAATTAACGAATGTAATCTCCTAATTCCGACAGTTATCATTAGGCAGACTCAAACCACTGGGTGCAGAAGGGTCGTATTCGATTTTGCCGCGCTGAGAAGAAGCACGATTATGTCTTTGGAAGGACCAATTGAGAGAACCAGAACTGCGGACGAGGGGGCCCGTGCGCGGGCAGACTTTGAGCGCAAGAGTACGGAAGAACTTTTTGCTGCAACTCTTGAAGGGGAATATGACGATGATGCTCCTTGGGAAGCCGTGAGCGTCCTCCGACTTCGCGGAGGGGCAGGAGTACTGGCAGTGGCTAAGCTCTACTGTGGCTCGGAGGATGCGAAAGCACGGGCGCGGGGCCTCAGCGTTTTAGCACAGCTCGATGCTGGCAAGCCAGACGGGGAACGCCCGTTCACGGCCGAGTGCGTGTCGATTGCGATTGAACATATTCTAGAGTCCGACGAGGAGATAGTACGTTGCGCAGCTTGGGCCTTATCGCATTTGGGTACTGAAAGGGCGGTGACAACTCTTATAGGCCTAAGAAGCCATCCTGACGCGGATGTAAGGCACGCGGTCGCCAACTGCATTGATCTTAGGAAACATCCCGATGGGGTAACTATTCTCATTGCGCTCACGGAAGATGAGAATGAAGTGGTTCGCGATTGGGCGACATTTGCGCTAGGCAATGACGCCGTGATTGAAGGTGGCGTGCGGCGCTTTATCGACTCACCGGAAATCCGTGCCGCGTTTCGCAGGCGCCTGGATGATTCGTACGAAGAAGCACGGCGGGAAGCGATTTGGGGCTTGGCTCTGCGTAACGATCCCCTTGGAGTGCAACTTTTGTTGAAGCACCTCGAATCAGAAGAGTGGTGGACCGGCGACCAAGATGCCGCCGAAGAGCTTCTCGGCTTGCCGCCAGACACTTCTGTCGTGGAACTGCGTGACGGATTGCGCCGATTGTTGGCGTAACATCTATAATTCCCGCGTGCGACAGCCTATGCGGCATGTAATGGCGCTTCGCGTTTCCAAAGCGGTTCTCATTTTTGCAATCGCGCTTTTCTACACGATTCTGGTGCTAAACAACGTCACGAATTACAGCTCCAGCTACGAATTGATAAACCGAGACAGGCGGAACGTTCCCCAATTGTTCGAAGGACTGACCTGAAAGCCCGGCTCAAGCTTCCCAAGGATCGACCACCCCTACTCCGGTTCGCTCAAAGTCGGCTACATTCCTAGTCGCGACGGTCAGGCCGTGTACGAGTGCAGTGGCTGCGATGAGGGCGTCACGATCGGAGCGAGGGTTCGGTGCGTGAAGCGTGGCGCATCGCTGGGCGACGGCGGCGTCAATCGCCAGGACACGACCGGAGAACGTGGGGAACACGTGACGATCCATCCACGCACGAAGGATCGCGCCTTGCTCTTTGTCACGGCGTTCGGTGAGAAGAACTCCGATCTCCAATTCCAGTACCGAAATGACAGAGATGTAGAGACTCGCCGAGGGTAAGCGTTCGGCCCATTTCCTGACATTTTGATGGGTCTTCCCGGCTTTTCTTAGTTCTGAAATTACATTGGTATCAAGGATGTACATCAGGTCAGATCCGCCGTCTCGTGGAGGCTTCCCCGCAGACGAGGCGGCTCAAATTCAATCTCAGCGGCCGCTGGCATCGCTAATAAGTCCACAACGCTCTTTTGCCCTTCAGTGATCCTTTGATACTCCTCCACCGTGAGCAGCACGTGGGACGGGCGACCTCGATCCGTGATGAAAACGGGACCCCGCTTAGCGGCCCTCTTTGCCCTGCTTGTGTCCTGATTAAAGTCTCGACTCGACAGTTTTGTAATGGTCATGGCTACTATCCCTCCAAATGTAGCAACGTGGCTACATTGTAACAGAAAACCCTTTACCAAGGCCGTTAGGAAGCCGCGGACAGACGGAACGTTACGTGTTACCACTTTCTTCGGCCTGGGATTATGATGGCGGCACTCGTTCTCAACCCGGCCCCCATTCCATTCAGTGGAGATTATGGGATGCAGATCTATCGTGCGTCGATCGTGTTCTGCTTTTGCGCAACGTTCTGTCACGCTCAAGCGACAAAGACAGACCAGGCACTGCTCAGTCAAGCGCGCGAGAAATACGATGCTCCGTTCAATAGGAACCTGCAGTCCTTCGATTGCGCCGTCAATTTCAGCTGGAAGGAGCACTTCACTGAGACGCCGCGCGTAGGTGACGAAGGGACAGACGATGAACTCGAAAAGATCTTTCAGCCGATTCGCAACCGGGTCACGGTGACCCGACAGAGTGTCACAGTTTCCCCAGGAATGACCGAAGACGCGGTCAACAAGCTACCCCATGGTGGCATGGCCGAAGGTCTGATAGAGCACGCAGTGCAGAAGAGCCTCGAAACCTGGTTGGACGCAGGTAGAGGCATGCTTCTTCCGAATCCCGATACGCCGGTCTCTTTCGAGCAATCCCGTTCCGGCTACAAGCTCACCATCAAGGTACAGACTTCTCATGTCGAAATGGTTCTTGCGCCCGATATGCGCCTGCAGACCGCAACGGTGAAAGGACCGCAGCCGACAGGGTTCACGACATCATTTGCGTCTGGGCCGCAGGGCTTCCTTCTGACCTCATTGACTAGAGGCGAAGATGGGAAGCTGGAGCCCGGCAACCGCCTCATCTACAGCTTTACCTACCAGACCGTAGACGGTGTGGAGTTGCCCGAACACGTTGCTGTAATCAGAGAAAGTCACCATGAGGTGTGGCGATACAGACTGAGCGGCTGCATCGTGAAGACCAGTAAATGAGTCAATGATTGCCGATCAGCCGCACTCGTTGTCCATACTTCCAATCCCTACTTTGGTGTTGATCGATACGTTCGTCCAATAGACCCGCCAGCTCGCTTCTGGCTTAATCGCTAAGCAAGCGGAATTGATTTCAAATGAGGAGAACAAAATGGCAACCAAAGGAAAAATCCTGGTGCTGGTATCGAGCGGTCGCGGTTTGCCCTTGAAAGATGGCAAGGTTTATAAGGGCGCTGGCTACTACCTCAACGAGCTGACGGTTCCGGTTCGCGCCCTGATGAAGGAGGGCTACGAAATCACCTTCGCCAACCCTAAAGGCAACACGCCGCAAGTGGATGTGCATTCAGAGGTCGCCGATTTCTTCGGCGGGGACGCGGCCAAGCTTGAGGACTATATGCTATTCCGCGACGGCCTGACTGGGCTCCGAGATCCAATGCGC
>Ga0302326_10028732_pt1 | contig 11182 bp, 10 predicted proteins | sample Palsa_T0_3_FD_202264 | JGI IMG/M metagenome (GOLD analysis project Ga0302326, IMG submission 202264) | Peat permafrost microbial communities from Stordalen Mire near Abisko, Sweden - Palsa_T0_3 | ecosystem: Environmental > Terrestrial > Soil > Palsa > Peat permafrost | place: Sweden: Abisko...
CACAACGCCGTCTCGTTTGCAAACGATGACCGCGCCGGAATCGCGAGCCGTCACACGCTCCATGCCCGTGCCCACAAGCGGCGCCTCTCCGCGAACCAGCGGCACGGCCTGACGCTGCATGTTGGAACCCATCAGCGCGCGGTTGGCGTCGTCGTTCTCGAGGAACGGAATCAAACTAGCGGCGACGGAGACGAGTTGTTTGGGCGAAACGTCGATGTAATCCACTTCCTCGCGGTTTTTCAGGACGAAGTTGCCCGCCTGGCGGCAGGAAACCAGTTCCGGAATGATGCGGCCGCGGTCGTCAAGAGGCACGTTGGCCTGCGCGACCACGTAGCGGTCCTCCTCCCACGCGGAAAGATAGAAACAATGCGGCGCGTAGGTGACACGACGCCGCTTCAGGTCCTCGTTAATGGACTCAATCTTGCTCATCTCGACGATCTCACCGGCTTTGAATTCGCTGTCGCCGGCGCTGACGATCTGGCCGTAGTCCACGATGTGCCCGTTCTTCACGCGCCGATAAGGCGATTCGATGAAGCCAAATTCGTTGATGCGCGCATAGCTGGAAAGCGAGCTGATCAAGCCGATGTTCGGGCCTTCCGGCGTCTCGATAGGGCAAATTCGGCCATAGTGCGTGGGGTGGACGTCGCGGACCTCGAATCCGGCGCGCTCGCGGGAAAGGCCACCTGGCCCGAGGGCGGAGAGACGGCGTTTGTGCGTGATTTCGCTGAGCGGATTGGTCTGATCCATGAACTGGCTGAGCTGAGAACTGCCGAAAAATTCGCGGATGGCCGCCATTACTGGCTTGGCATTCACCAGATCGTGCGGCATGGCCGTGGACATTTCCTGGTACACGGACATTTTTTCCTTGATGGCGCGTTCCATTCGGACCAGACCGATGCGGAACTGGTTTTCCAGCAATTCGCCGACGGCGCGAACACGCCGGTTCCCCAGATGGTCAATGTCGTCCACCGAGCCGACGTTCTGGCGCAGCTTCAGCAGGTACTGGATGGCGGCGACGAAATCCACGGTTTCCAGCGTGCGCTTCTCGAGTGGCGTTTCCAGGCCGAGTTTAATATTGAATTTCAAGCGGCCGACGCGGCTGAAGTCATATTTCCGCGGATCAAAAAACATTCCATGGAAAAGTGCCTGCGCGGTATCCACGGTCGGCGGATCACCGGGACGGAGCTTGCGGTAGATTTCAATCAGCGCTTCCTTGGAGCTGCGCAGAGTATCCTTTTCCAAAGTGCGGCAGATCACCGTGCCGACGGGATCGTGCTCCGGGAAGCAGACATCCACTTCCGTGATGCCGCCTTCGCCCAGCGCCGTCCACATTCCCGCCGCCATGGGTTTGTTCGATTCCAGCAAAACTTCGCCCGTCTGGCGGTTGACGATTTCGCCCACCGCCACGGCACCATCCAAATCAGCCGTGGTGATTTCTACCTGAGTGATGTGCGCCTTGACCAGCTCCTTGTAGAGCGCCTCGCTGATGCGGCGATGCGCGCCCACCAGCAGGTCATCCGTCTTCGGATGACGAATTTCCTTCGACAGCTTGCGGTCAATAAGCCCTTCGGAAAGATTCCAAAAGAGCCGGCCGTCGCGTAGCGTGACGCGCTCCGCCTGGTAGAAATTCCGCAGAATTTCCTCGTTCGATTTCATTCCCAGCGCGCGCAGGAAAATGGAGCCCAGAAACTTGCGCTTGCGGTCTATGCGCACATAGAGAATGTTCTTGCTGTCATATTCAAATTCCACCCATGAGCCGCGGTAGGGAATAATCTTGCCGAGGAAATAGCTGCGGCTGTTGGCCGTCTCAAAAAACACACCCGGCGAGCGATGGAGCTGGCTGACGATGACGCGCTCGGTGCCGTTGATGATGAACGTGCCGTTATCGGTCATCAACGGGATATCGCCGAAGAAAACTTCCTGCTCCTTGATGTCCCGCATGGTCTTCGCGCCCGTGTCGGGGTCCTTGTCGTAGATGGTCAGGCGCATGGTGACTTTCAGCGGCGCGGAATACGTCATGCCGCGCTCTTGACACTCGTTCACGTCGTATTTCAGTTGCAACGTGACGGGATCGCCGCACTTATTGCAAAACGTAGGCGTGTTACGGTTCAATGTGCCGCAACGCTTGCAGACCACGTCGCCGGTCTGGTAAGGATTGGTGACCACGGAAGCGCCGCAATTGCGGCAAGTGGCACGGAGATGGTGCAATCCGCGAAGATATCCGCACTTGCACTCCCAATTCCCGATCGCGTAATCCACGAAATCCAGTTGCGAGAGGCCGCGGAAATCCTGAATGGGAAATACGGATGCAAAAACGGATTGCAGGCCGGCGTCTTCCCGCTCACTAGGAAGCAGGTCCATCTGCAAAAACCGCTCGTAGGAATTTTTTTGTACTTCGATCAGATTGGGGATCTCGACGGCCGACTGAATTTTGGCGAAATCCAGACGCTCGCGTTCCCGCACTGCACGGCTTCCATTACGCATGAATTACCTCATCCCCTTCGGTTCACTTGGCGCGCAGCAGGGGATCGCTGCGGAGACACCAAGACCATCGGCCCGTAACGGGCCGATGGTAGGCTGATTTTCCATCTGGAATACGCGTGTAAGCGAATTCCCTCACGCCCGGCGTGGGGCCGTCCACTTACTTGATATCGACTTTGGCGCCGGCTTCGACGAACTTTTTCTGAATGGTCGCCGCCTCTTCCTTGTTGACCCCTTCCTTCAGGGTCTTGGGCGCGCCGTCGACCAGATCCTTGGCTTCCTTCAAGCCCAGGCTGGTGACTTCGCGGACGGCCTTAATCACGTTGATTTTGTTCGTGCCGATATCCGTCAGCACCACCGTGAATTCGGTCTTCTCTTCGGCCGGAGCCGCGCCGCCCGCCGCAGCGCCCGCTGCGGCAACCGGAGCCGCCGCAGCCGCGGAGACGCCGAAGGCCTCTTCCATTTTCTTGACCAGATCAGACGCTTCCAGCAGCGTCAGCCCCTTGATTTCCTCAAGGATGGTTTCAATTTTGCTCGACATAGCCGTCCTCTCTCCTTACTGATTATTGAGAAACTGGTTCCTGACTTGCGCCCGCGTTCCCAAACTTTTCCTGCTTGACCGCCTCGTTCACCACCACCGCAATGTTCCGCGGCAGCGCCGCCAATACCGCGGCGATTCGCTGCGCCGGAGCCTGCAACAGGAACATCACCTTGCTGAGAAGTTCCTCGCGGCTCGGCAGCGCGGCCAGTTGCTGGATTTCCTGAATGGAAATCACGCGGCCCTCCACCCAGCCGGCCTTGAACTTGAACGCCGGAACGTCCTTCGCGGTCTTGGTGAGAATCTTCGCCAGGGCCACCGGATCCGTCGCTGTGTAGGCAATGGAATTCGTGCCTTCTAGGTTGGCCAATAGCTGCTCGGCTCCCGTGCCCGCGCCAGCCCGGCCCGCCACGGAATTCTTCACCACGCGATATTTTCCGCCCGCCGCCTGCACGGCCCGGCGCAGCGCCGTATCCTGCTCCACCGTGATTCCCTGAAAAGTGCTGAGGATCACCGTCGAGACGGTATTGAGTTCCGTGTGCAGCTTTTCGCCGAGTTCTATTTTTTCGCTTCGTTTCTTCATCTCGTTCCGTCTCCGCTCCGCGACTACGCTGCTACTGACGTTCCGGCTTCCGCCTCGTCATGGTCAATCAGAACGCCCGGTCCCATAGTCGACGTCATGGTGATCTTGTGAAAGTAGTGCCCCTTCGCGGCCGCCGGCTTGGCGCGCTGCACGGCAGTCACCAGCGCATGAGCATTGCCCGCAATCTGCGCGGCGGTGAAACTAATCTTGCCGATGGGCGTGTGGATGACCGCTGTCTTGTCGACGCGAAATTCAACTTTTCCGGCTTTCACTTCCTGAACGGCCTTGGCGACTTCAAATGTAACCGTGCCCGTCTTGGGATTGGGCATCAATCCGCGCGGCCCCAGCACCTTTCCCAGGCGTCCGGCGGATCGCATCATATCCGGCGTGGCAATGACGGCATCGTAATCCGTCCAGCCTTCCAAAATTTTCTGCACCATATCGTCGCCGCCATAAAAATCGGCGCCAGCTTCCTGGGCTTCGCGCTGCTTTTCGCCGGTGGCCAGCACCAATACACGCTTTGCCTTGCCCAAGCCATGCGGCAGCACCACGGTGCCGCGCACCATTTGGTCGGACTGCTTGGGGTCCACGCCGAGATTGAGCACCAGCTCGACCGTCTCGTCAAACTTCACGTAGTGCGCCTTCTTCAGTAGTTCGGCGGCTTCTTCCAATTTGTATGGCCGGGGTTCCACGAGCTTTCGCGCGCGCTCAATATTTTTTCCCCCGGTTGCTTTGTGTGCCATGATTGTTTCCCTCTGGCCTATCGCTAAGCGTCTGCCACTTCGATGCCCATATTCCGGGCGGTTCCCATCACGCTGCGCATCGCCGATTCCAGATTCGTGGTGTTTAGGTCAGGCAGCTTGGTTCGGGCGATTTCCTCGACCTGCTTGCGCGTTACCTTTCCCACTTTGTTGCGATTCGGTTCCGGCGAGCCTTTCAGCACGCCTGCCGCGCGCTTCAGTAATTCGGAGGCTGGCGGTGTCTTCAGGATGAAGGTAAACGTGCGGTCACTGAAAATGGTGACTAGAACCGGAATAATCATGCCGTCCGGCTCCTTGGCCGTCCTGGCGTTGAACTGCTTGCAGAAATCCATGATGTTGACGCCCTGAGGACCCAGCGCGGTACCCACCGGCGGGGCCGGAGTGGCCTTGGTCGCCGGCAACTGCAACTTCACCATCGCTTGAACTTTCTTTGCCATTTACATTCTCCTGCGCGCCGCCCTAGGCGACCTTTTCCACCTGCGCGAAATCCAGCTCCACCGGAGTTGACCGGCCAAAAATCGTTACGGAAACCTTCAGTGTGCTGCGGTCGGCGTTCACGTCCTCGACCACGCCCGTAAAATTCGCGAAGGGCCCGTCCACAATGCGCACCTGCTCGTTGCGGTCGAACGACAGCCGGGGCCGCGGCTTTTCCGCCGTGGTGGCCGCCTGGTTCAATATGTTCTGCACTTCCTCTTCCGTCAGCGGCGAAGGAGTTTGTCCGGAGCCGACGAATCCGGTCACCCTGGGCGTCTCCCTCACCAGGTGCCAGGTGTCGTTGTCCATGTCCATGGCCACCAGCAGGTAGCCGGGGTAGGACATGCGCGTGGAAACCACCTTTTTCCCGCCGCGAATTTCCACCACGGACTCCGTGGGAATAATCACGTCCCCAAAACGATCCTGCAACCCGGCGGCCGAGACGCGCCCCTCGAGACTTTCCTTCACCTTTCGCTCAAACCCCGAGTAGGTGTGAACGATGTACCACTCGTGCTTCGCCATTTGCTCCATCTTCATACTTCCTAATGTTTGAAAAGCTTCAGCAGCGTTTCGATGAACCAGCTTGCGCCCCGGTCCACAAAGAAGAAAAAGATACCGAAAAATGCCACGGTGATAATCACCACGACCGTGGTCGAAATCACATCCGGCCGCGACGGCCAGTTCACCTGCCTCATTTCCACGCGCACTTCGTGAAAGAACTTCCTCAGCCGTTCCGGATAGCTCCCCATGCGTTGCAGGGGCCCCGGCAAATTCAGGGAAGATCCGTTTGCTTCGTCCTGTTTCAATTTCGCCGCCTGTGCCATTGCGCTCATATTCCCATCTGCCGCCGTTCGCTTCTCCGTCCCGCTGCATCCTGCTCAAAAGATGGCAGGGGAGGAGGGATTTGAACCCCCACATCCGGTTTTGGAGACCGGCGGTCTACCGTTGAACCTACTCCCCTGAAGCCCAAACGGAAGCCGCAGGTGAAAATCCCCGCTGCCTTATTTGACCTCTTTGTGTGGCGTCTGCTTCCGGCAAGTGTTACAGAACTTTTTGGTTTCCATGCGCTCGGTGTGCTTCTTCCGATTCTTCATGGTGGTGTAGTTCCGGTTCTTGCAGTCTGTGCATTGTAATGTAATGATTTCGCGCATAATTTGTTTGCCGTTTTCTCAAGCCCGCAGGCCAACTTACTCGATGATCTCGGTGACGGCGCCGGCTCCGACGGTATGGCCGCCTTCGCGAATCGCGAACCGCAACCCCCGCTCCAGAGCCACCGGCGTGATCAGCTTCACTTCCATGCTCACGTTGTCCCCCGGCATCACCATCTCCACGCCCGCCGGCAACGCCACGTCTCCCGTCACGTCCGTGGTGCGAAAATAAAACTGCGGCCGGTAGCCCGTGAAAAACGGCGTGTGCCGCCCGCCCTCTTCCTTCTTCAGCACGTACGCTTCGGCTTTGAACTTCGTGTGCGGCGTGATCGATCCCGGCTTCGCCAGCACCTGCCCGCGCTCCACGTCTTCCTTTTCCGTTCCGCGCAGCAACAATCCCACGTTGTCGCCCGCCATGCCTTCGTCCAGCAGCTTGCGGAACATCTCCACACCCGTCACCACGCGCTTCACCGTCGGACGGAAACCCACAATCTCGATTTCTTCGCCCACCTTTACTTTTCCGCGCTCGATGCGACCCGTCACCACCGTGCCGCGTCCGCTGATACTGAAAATATCCTCAATCGGCATCGCAAACGGCTTGTCAATATCCCGTACCGGCAGAGGAATGTACTTGTCCACTTCCTCCATCAACTGCAACACCGTCTTTTCCCACTTCTCTTCGCCCTCCAGCGCTTTCAGCGCCGAGCCGCGCACCACCGGTATCTCATCGCCCGGAAAACCGTAGCTCTTCAGCAGCTCGCGCACTTCCAGCTCCACCAGCTCGAGCAGCTCGGGGTCTTCCACCATGTCGCATTTGTTCAGAAACACCACCACCGACGGCACGCCCACCTGCCGCGCCAACAATATATGTTCGCGCGTCTGCGGCATCGGCCCGTCCGTCGCCGCCACCACCAGGATGGCGCCATCCATCTGCGCCGCGCCGGTGATCATGTTCTTCACATAATCGGCGTGGCCCGGGCAGTCAATGTGCGCGTAATGCCGGTTGGGTGTCTCGTACTCGACGTGCGCCACCGCAATCGTAATCCCGCGCTCGCGCTCTTCCGGCGCGTTGTCAATGGAATCAAACGCACGGAACGTCACCTTCGGGTTGTGCTTGCTGAGCACTTTGGTAATCGCCGCCGTCAGCGTCGTCTTGCCGTGGTCGATGTGCCCGATCGTCCCCACGTTTACGTGCGGCTTGGTCCTCTCGAATTTCTCCTTCGCCATTTCCTATTCGCTCCTCAGCTTATCTGTCTTCGAAAATTGACCATCTTAAACTCAAGCCTTCACTGCCCGCCCGGTGGCCTTGGCCACTACTTCTTCCGCGATGGCCGCGGGGGCCTGCTCATAGTGCGAAAAATGCATGGTAAAGCTGCCGCGCCCCTGTGTGCGGCTGCGAATGTCGGTAGCATAGCCGAACATCTCCGCCAACGGCACTTCGGTGCGGATGATTTGCGCCCCGGCGCGCGATTCCATCCCTTGAATCCGGCCACGGCGCGCATTCAGGTCGCCGATTACGTCGCCCATGTATTCTTCCGGGACGACAATCTCGATGCGCATGATGGGTTCCAGCAGCTTGGGATGCCCGCGATGGCACGCTTCCTTGAACGCCATCGAGCCGGCAATCTTGAACGCCATTTCCGAGCTGTCCACTTCGTGATAGCTGCCGTCTTCGACGACCACGGCCAGGTCCACCATTTCAAAGCCGGCCAGTACGCCGGTTTCCATGGCTTCGGCTACGCCTTCTTCGATCGGCTTGATGTACTCACGTGGAATCGAGCCGCCCACGGTCTTGTCGATAAAAAGCAGCCGGTGGTCTTTGTTATAGCGCCACTTCCCACCCGAGCCGCCCACGACCGACTTGGCCACTTCGTCCAGTTCGTCAGTGGACATTTCGTGCATGTCCTCGTGGCCGGTCGCCGACAACGGATGCACCGAGAGTTTCACGTGTCCGTACTGCCCGCGGCCGCCAGTCTGCCGAATGTACCTGCCCTCGGCGCCCGCGGCCTTCAAAATTGTTTCGCGATACGCCACCTGCGGCCGGCCGACATTTGCCTGCACGTTGAACTCGCGCATCATGCGGTCCACGATGATTTCCAGGTGTAGCTCACCCATCCCGGAAATCAAAGTCTGGCCCGTGTCGGGATCGGTGTGCATGCGGAACGTGGGATCTTCCTGCATGAGCCGCGCCAGCGCGTTGCCCATTTTTTCCTGATCGGCCTTGGTTTTCGGCTCGATGGCCACGGAGATTACCGGCGCCGGAAATTCGATGGATTCCAGCACGACCGGTTTGTCTTCATCGCACAGCGTATCGCCGGTGGAAACGCTCTTCAATCCCACGCAGGCCGCGATGTCGCCTGCTTCGATGGATTCGATTTCCTCGCGCTTGTTGGCGTGCATGCGCATCAACCGGCCAATGCGCTCGCGTGTCTTCTTCGACGAGTTGTAAACCGAATCACCGGATTTCACCACGCCGGAATACACTCGAATGTATGTCAAGTGGCCGACGTACGGATCGGACATAATCTTGAACGCCAGCGAGGCAAACGGCGAATCGTCGGTAGGCCGGCGCAAAATCGCTTCCGTACCGTCTTCGGACTCGCCTTCCATCGGCGGCACATCCGCGGGCGACGGCAGATAATCCACCACGGCGTCCAGCAGCGGCTGCACGCCCTTGTTCTTAAACGCCGAACCCGCCAGCACAGGAACCAATTTCAGCGCAATCGTCGAACGGCGAATCGAGGCGCGCAATTCGGCCGGCTCGAGCTTATGCTCCGCGAGATACTTGTCCAGCACGGCGTCATCGTGCTCGGCAATATATTCGACAACTTTGTCGCGGTGCTCTTTGTAGAACTCCGGGCTAAGCGCGGATGCCGTTACCGCTTTCTGAATCTCCGGCCGCTCTTTCAGGAACGCCGCGTCCCATAACTTCTCCACCGGCAGCGTTTCGTATTCGGCGCCCAGCGTTTCATCGTTCCAGACGACGGCTTTTTCCTCGATGAAATCAATCACGCCGATAAAACTGTCTTCCTTGCCGATGGGAAACTGCAACGGAACGGGATGCGCCGAAAGCCGCTGCCGCATGGACCGAATAGAGTGATCAAAATCCGCGCCGATGCGGTCCATCTTATTGATGAACGCAATGCGCGGCACGCGATACTTGTCCGCCTGCCGCCAAACGGTTTCTGACTGCGGCTGCACGCCCGCCACGGCGTCAAAAATCGCCACGGCGCCGTCCAACACGCGAAGTGACCGCTCGACTTCCACCGTAAAATCCACGTGCCCGGGCGTGTCAATGATGTTGATGCGGCATAGCTTTCCGAAGCGCTTCCAGGAAGCAGTGGTCGCCGCGGACGTAATGGTGATGCCGCGCTCCTTCTCCTGCTCCATCCAATCCATCACCGTGTTGCCGTCATCCACGTCGCCCAGCTTGTAGGTGACACCTGTATAGAAAAGGATGCGCTCCGTGGAAGTGGTCTTCCCGGCGTCAATGTGCGCCATGATGCCGATATTGCGCATCAGTTCGATTGGAAACGTCCGTGCCATGACAGTGTTTCGCGACTACCAGCGGTAGTGGGCAAAAGCCTTGTTGGCTTCCGCCATGCGATGCACGTCCTCCTTCTTCTTTACCGCTCCGCCCTTGCCGTTGGACGCGTCCAGAATTTCCTCCGCCAGCTTGTCCCGCATGGTTCTTCCGCCGCGATCCCGCGCGTACAAAATCAGCCAGTGGATCGCCAGGGACTGCTTGCGGTTGGGCGTTACTTCAATGGGAACCTGATAGTTTGCGCCACCCACGCGACGCGTTTTCACTTCCAGCACCGGTTTGCAGTTCTCGACCGCTTTCTTGAATATCTTGAACGGATCATCGTTGGCCTTCTGCCCCAGTTGTTCCAACGCGCCGTAGAAAATCGCCTGCGCCGTTGCGCGCTTTCCGTCATACATCATGCAGTTGATGAACTTCTGTACCACGTCGCTGCCATAAACGGCGTCGGATACCACGCGGCGATGAATAATGGTTCCTTTGCGAGGCACTTGCTATTCCCCCTTACTTCGCGGCCTTGGGCCGCTTGGCGCCATATTTCGAGCGCCCTTGTTTGCGATTTTCCACGCCTGCCGCGTCCAAAGTTCCACGCACAATGTGATAACGGACTCCCGGCAAGTCCTTCACGCGGCCGCCGCGAGCCAACACAATCGAATGCTCCTGCAGGTTATGCCCGATCCCCGGAATATACGCCGTGACTTCCGATCCATTCGTCAGCCGCGCGCGAGCCACCTTCCGCAGCGCCGAGTTCGGCTTCTTCGGCGTCTGGGTGTACACGCGCACGCAAACTCCGCGCTTTTCCGGGCAGCCTTCCAGCGCCGGTGATTTCGTCTTCGACCGAATCAGCGCTCGCCCGTGGCGCACAAGCTGTGAAAACGTTGGCACAATATTCTCCCTGCTCCTGGCTTGCCGAATTCCAATCCGATGCGGTACGAAGCCCCCGCATCGCTCGCCGACAACAATACCGAACAGAAAAAGCCGCCGGGCGACCTTGAAGGAACTGCTGGGAAACCTCGCGCAGACAGCTTTACAGGCGCGAGTAATGGACCCTCAATCGAAGCGGAGAGGAATCACGGCTTTGCGGAGCTGGCGCCCCATTTCGGCCGCTCTGTCACCTCGTTCCTTCCTTCTCTGTTCCTCGGTGACAGACTAACCCTGCATCACGGCGGCGAACACTCCTCCGCCACGTTGGGAATTATAAACGTGTAAACCTCCGTCTGTCAACAAGGACATTCGCCCTTAGACCCATGCCTCGAAAAAGATTCCTGAAAGCCCGAATTCCGGGTTAAATTACAGATGGACGGGTAGGGCCCGGAAGCCCTGCGCCGCTCCGGGAGAGCCAAACCAATGCCGCAAGTATCGTGGAAGTCATTCGCCGCCCTCGCCATAGCGCTTACCTGCGGGAATTTAGCATTGGCTGCCGATCCCGCCGATCCTCTCGTTACGTTCTCCTCGAATCAATTGGAGTTCGCTGCAACAGCCCTGGGAACGGCAAGCCAGCCTCAGACCGAGATCCTGACCAACAGCGGCGCCGGCGAATTGACCATCACCAGCATCGCCATCAGCGGCGAGAATAGCGCCGATTTCACCCAGACCAGCAATTGCCCGATTTCTGTCGCCACGCTGGCGCCGGGCGCACACTGCGCCATTCGCGTG
>Ga0302326_10028733_pt1 | contig 11182 bp, 10 predicted proteins | sample Palsa_T0_3_FD_202264 | JGI IMG/M metagenome (GOLD analysis project Ga0302326, IMG submission 202264) | Peat permafrost microbial communities from Stordalen Mire near Abisko, Sweden - Palsa_T0_3 | ecosystem: Environmental > Terrestrial > Soil > Palsa > Peat permafrost | place: Sweden: Abisko...
TATCCGCATTCTCTGGCAGCTCCCGGTGCAGGTGCACTTTGAGCCCACCGGGCATGCCGGCAAAACGCAGCCGCTTACCATCGAACCGAATGCCGCTAAACTCAGCGAAGCCAAAGGCCTCCCAGCGTCCCTTGCCACGGAATCGGGGAAAACCAGCCCTGCCACTGCGCGCCTTTACGCGCCGAAAGAACCCTCGAAAGGCATCGTCCAGCCGTTTAAGCGTCCAGCGCTGCAGGTTCGCTGGCAGCTCAGCCATGTCGCACAACTCTCGTCGGCATTCGGTCAACGCCTTGCACTGATCGATGTAGGTGCGTGTCTTGCCAGTCTTGCGATAACAGTCGATACGTTCCTCTAACGCCGCGTTGTATAACTCGCGCTGTGACGCACACAGCCGCTCCAGCGCGCGATGTTGGCACTTGAGCGGCAACAAACGATAGCGGCACGTCAGGATCACGGCTCATTCTCGAATGCGGGAGTCGAGTATATGAATTCGAAATCTAGCACGGCGTCGGGCCGGTTCAGCTCTTGCGCATCAGCGAGCACCGGGACGGATGAACGGCCACGGCGATATCTCACTGCCGGGTTCGCTCTGAACCTCGATGACCACGGGGCCATGTTGAGTGAGCGCCCGTTCAAGCGCAAGCTTAAGCTCTGCTGGGTTTTCTGCTTGATAGCCCACAGCACCGAAGCACTGCGCAAGTTCAACGAAATCTGGGTTTGTGAGGGCCTCGCCGATCAACCGTCCGCCGAAGGAGTTCTTCTGATCCCGCAGCACATTTCCGAAGCTTCGATTATTGAACACGATCGTGATGAGATTGATCTGGTGCTGCACTGCCGTCGCAAGCTCCTGCACGCCGAACATGAAGCCGCCGTCGCCCGTGATTGAGATCACGACCTTGTCGGGATTGGCAACCTTGACTCCGAGTGCCGTCATGAAGCCGAATCCCAGGTTCTCCTGATAGCCGCACGTGACGTAGGTGCGCGGCTCGTACACAGGGAAGCCGAATCGGGCGGTAAACCCGACCTGGCAGATTTCCTCGACAAAAAACCCAGCGCGCGGCAATACCGCGCGGATGACGTCCAAATAGGCGAGTTGCGGCTGGACCACTTCGATCTCGCGCCGCGACTCATTTTTGACATTCACGAACTCATCTTCACGAGTGGCGCGCTGCGTGGGTTGTTTGGCATCCAGCGCCGCGAGGATGGCGCACAGCGCAATTTTGGCGTCGGCGACGATGGCAACGTCGGCGGCGCGGCGCGCAAATTCGCGTGGGTCGATGTCGATGCGAACTATCTTGATGTCCGGCGGAAAATGCCTCCAGCGAAGGTACGCGAGCTCCATGCGCGTGCCGATCGCGATCACCACATCGCACTTGGGCCACAGTTTGTAGGCGGCGGCAAAGCCGAATCCGTACGGCAGCTCCTCGCTGACGACACCGCGGCCGCTGCGGTGCGAGGTGACCGGCGCCTGGATCCGGCGCGCAAGATCGAGGATTTCCGGGCCTGCCGCGAGCGCCCCCGCTCCGAGAATGATCATCGGGTTGCGTGCCGCGGTAATGACTTGGCACGCCTGCTGCACGGCCTCTGGATCCGGCACTGCCTGCGGCGCGCTCGGCGCAGTGACGTCGAATTCCACCGGCGCCCGTACGCTCAGGGTATCCCACGGGCACTCGAGCGCTACGGGCCCGATGCGACCGCTCGTCAGCTGTTCCATAGCGGCCGCAAACAAGCGCGGAACCGCGCTGGGGTGATCGATTCGTTCAGCCCATTTGGTCACACCGCGCAAGAGCGCAAGTTGGTCGGGCAATTCGTGCAGGATGCCAAAGCCGCGTCCGATGTCCGCCGCCGGAATCTCGCTCGTAAGACACAGCACCGGCGCATTGGCCGCAACGGCCGTACACAGCGCTGCAGTGGTGTTGAGCAGGCCGGGACCCGGAACGCAGGTATACACGCCGATCCTGCCGGTTGACTTCGCGTAGCCAAAGGCCATGTAGGCCGCGCCCTGCTCGTGGCGCGTCCCGATGAAGGCGATCTCGGCGCGGCGTTCATACAGGGCGTCGAACAGGTGATAGGTATGCACCCCCGGAATGCCGAATATTCGGTCGACGCCACTGCGAATGAGGCACTCGACAATGGCTTGACCGGCGGTGACAACCTTCGGCATGGATGGACTCGCGTGCGCAGCAACGGCGATTATACTTTAGAGCCGTGTGGTTCGACGCTTGCGGCGAGCCGCATGCGCTTTCCTGGATCTGCGAAGATCCGTTGTAAGCCATACCGCGAATGGGAATAAAGTCGCTCCATCGCAAGTCTTATCTCATTAGCCGACATGGGTGGGCCACCGTGCGGGTAGCGTCCAGTGTGATCCATGGATGACAAGCGCGCTCGATTCGAGGCGCAGGTAGTGCCGCATCTGGATGCCGCCTACAGGTTTGCACGCTGGCTGGCTCGCAGTCCCGGCGATGCGGATGATGCCGTGCAGGAGGCGTTCTTACGTGCTTATCGCTCCTTCGACGCGCTGCGGGGTTCCGATGCCAAAGCGTGGCTCTTGACCATCGTGAGAAATTGCTCTTCGACAGCGTTTCGGGGAGAGCAGCGGCGCGCTTTCGTGCCACTGCCCGAGGATGAAGCGCAAGTGGATGGCGCGGCCATGATCGCAACCACGCCCGATCCGGAGACCGCCGCCATCCGCCGCGACGAAGAGCGTACGCTTGATCGGCTGATGACGTCGCTCTCTGCAGAGCATCGCGAGGTCTTGGTGTTGCGGGAAATCGAGGACATGGATTACCGCGAGATTGCCACCGTCACGAACCTGCCTATAGGCACGGTGATGTCGAGGCTCGCACGCGCGCGCGCGGCGCTGAAGGCGAGTTGGCTGCAAGAGATCGAGGCGAAGCCGCATGCAGTGCCCTGAAGCGCTACGCACGCAAGCCTACTTCGATGGCGAGGTCGACGCCGTCTCGGCGGCCGCCATCGAGCTGCATCTGGAAAGCTGTGCGCAATGCCGTGAGCTCCTACAGGACTTGCAGCGCACGCGCACCGTGCTGCGCCGCGATTTGACGGATTTTCGTGCTTCACCCGCATTGCGCGCGCGCATTGACGGCGCGCTCGATCAGGAAAGCTCAGCGCCAACACGGCGGCGCCCTCCGGCCGGCCGAACCCGATGGCGCACGCCCGCGTTCTGGATGGGCGCCATGAGCGGCATGGGCGCAAGCGCAGTTGCCGCCGCATTGGTGGTGGTCTTCTTGACGCCGCTACTGAGTCATCCATTGGTTGACGACCTCGTGAGCGCGCACATGCGCTCGCTCATGCCGACGCACCTAATCGACGTCGCGTCCACCGATAAACACACCGTCAAGCCGTGGTTCGCGGGGCATGCGGATGTTTCACCAGTGGTCGCCGACTTCTCCGAACAAGGCTATCGTCTCGTCGGCGGGCGCGTCGATTACCTCGATCATCAACGCGCGGCGGTCGTGGTCTATCAGCACGGCGCCCACCTCATCAACGTATTCAGCTGGGCCGCCAATGGCAGCTACATGCCGACGAGCACGACTCGCGACGGTTATCACCTTCTCTTCTGGCGCACCGGAGACCTCGAGCACTGTGCCGTCTCGGATACGGGCTGGGACGAGCTGCAAGGCCTGGTGCGACTCTTGAAGAATCTAAGCTCCCACGACCAGCCGAATTAGACGCCGACAGGAATCCGGGAATAAAACGCGCCGCGCCGCAGTCTCCTCTACCGAACCCCGCACGAGGAGACTGCAGTGTCGAATGATCATACGCGGCTATCGCGCCGCAACGCTCTGAAATGCATGGCCTACGGCGGCGCCGGCACCTTATTCGTCCTCGCAGGCGGCGTCTTCACGCCGGTCGATCTGGCGATGGCGGCTGACGAGAAGTACGGTGTCGCGCAGCGCGGGAAGCCGCTCTTCGTGCAAATCAGCGACACCCACATCGGTTTCAACAAGGAGGCCAATCCCGACGTCAATGGAACGCTGACACAGAGCATCGACCTTGTGAACGCGATGCCGGAACAGCCCGCTCTCATCATTCACACCGGGGATATCACGCATCTGTCGAAGCCTGCCGAATTTGACCTCGCGCAGCAGATGTTCGCGCGCCTGCGCACGACTGATTTGCATACGGTGCCCGGCGAGCACGACACGACCGACGCCGCCGTCACGGAGTACTTCAGCCGCTTCGGCAAAGCCTCCGCGAACAAGGGCTATTACAGCTTCGATCACGGCGGCGTCCACTTTGTGGCGCTCATCAACGTGCTGCAGTTCAAGGCCGGCGGCCTGGGCACTTTAGGCAGCGAACAGCTCGCTTGGGTCGCGGCCGATCTGAAGGGACGCTCTGCGAGCACTCCCATCGTGGTCTTTGCCCACATGCCGCTCTGGACGATCTACGAGCCGTGGGGGTGGGGTACGAGTGACGCGGAGCAGCTCATGGGCGAGTTGCGGCGCTTCGGCTCCGTCACTGTCCTGAACGGCCACATTCACCAGATCATTCAGAAAGTCGAGGGCAATATGACGTTCCATACCGCGCGCTCCACCTCCTATCCGCAGCCTGCGCCCGGAGAGGGCCCGGGGCCCGCGCCGCTCACGGTGGCGGCGGATGAGTTGCCCAGACGCCTCGGAATCACGAGCGTTTCAGTCGTCAAGCACCCAAGCTCATTGGCGCTGACTGATACCGCGATTGCCTAATTCGCGCTAATGTGCGTTGAACACGTCAGTGCCGAAGGGATGCAGTCTCTCCTCTGCCGCGAAGCCGAGCGGTGCGACCCCAAAAAGATTTGCAACGGAGCGCAGCAGCGAGTAGTGGTTATACGGCATATCCGAAGTCGTGCCGGGCCGGATAAATGGAGAGATCAGCAGCGCGCCGATTCTTCCGCCTCCAGGACCATGCAGTCCGGGCGGATACCGTGCGCCACTTAATCCGAGTTCACCGCAGCAGGCGAGCGAGCCATCTGCGAGATTCTCGTCAGCCTCGTCGAAAGTAATGATCAGGAGTCCGTCCTTCTTGAATGCGGCGGAACTTGTGATGACAGGCACCCACTTTTTCAGAAAGGCGTCGGCAGAGACGAGCCCACCGGGCGCGTGATCGACGCAGGGCGCGTCATGCCCGTCATTACAGAGATTCGGCGTAATGAAGGCATAGTTGGGCGTGTCGGCCGCGGTTTGCAGATCAATCGTCAGTTTATCCAGATTGACAACATGCGCATTGCAGCGCGCTTGATCGTCGATGATGGTATGGAAGTACACGAACGGGTTGTGCTTGACGGCGTATTGATCCTTGAGAGTCGCGCGCAGCAGGGTTTCCTGTGCATTGACGGCAGAGTGCGCGCACGTGGCGCTTTCGCGCGCCGGATCCTTGCCCATGTCCTCCATGTACGCCTTCCAGGTGAGCGACGCCTTCTCCAGTTCATCGGGAAGCGTCCGCACGATGAGCGGATATACGCAGCCGGTGCCGAGCACCTGGCCGTGCGCATCCAAGCCCGGAGCGCTCAGATTAAACTCATTAAACGTCGCGCAATCGCCTTGCGTCGCCTCGTTCGGCGCCTGTCCGCTGATCAGCGCGATGTAGTTATCGAGGCTCGAATGGCCGATGCCGTAGTAGTTGCGCAGGAGTACCCCCTGCCCGATCAGCGACTGCGCAAGATAGGAGGCTTTGGACTCGCGGCCGAACGTCACCTCGTACGACTGGTTCTCGAGCACGATCAGAAAAACGTGCCGCACCGGCGGAGTCGCAGCCGGCAACGGTGGCGCGCAGCATAGAAACGCCACCGCGATCCCTGCAACGACGCGCGATATTCGAGCCTGCAGCATGAAGCGACCTCATTACGGATTTTCGCCATCTTAAGTCATCAGGTGTACGGCCGCGCGATGACATTGGATGGGCCGAAACCGCGCAGCCGAGGGCGGGCTTTTTCGCGCGCGCAAGCACGCGGCGCTACTGGGTTCAGCAGGTAGCGCCGCGTTGAGCCACCTCAAAGGTGCACCGCTGTTTCAGTTCGCATCGGTGCCCGCATTGGCGCTGCGCGCTTTGCCGCGTGCGGCATGCGTATTCCTGCCTTTGGCGAACTCCTCGATCATTTTGCGATTGAAAGCGGGAATATCGGCAGGCTTGCGGCTCGATACCAGGCCGTCGTCTACGACCACCTCGCGGTCGACCCAATGTGCGCCGGCGTTCTTGAGGTCGGTCTTGATGGACGGCCACGATGTGAGGGTCCGCCCGCTCAATACATCGGCCTCGACGAGTGTCCAGGGCCCATGACAGATTGCAGCGACGGGTTTTCCGGCGTCGAAAAACGCGCGCACGAAGGCGACGGCCTTGGGCAAAGTGCGCAACTGATCCGGATTGGCGACGCCACCGGGAAGTAGCAGCGCGTCAAACGTTTCGGCATCGGCTTTGTCGAGCGGCACATCAACTGCAAACTTGTCCGCTTTATCGAAGTGCTTCCACCCTTGAACCTGTCCTTTGGCAGGTGAAACGATGAGCGTCTCGGCTCCAGCCTCGTCAAGCGCCTCCTTCGGCTCGGCCAATTCGGCCTGTTCAAAACCGTCGGCAACCAGGATCGCAACTTTCATTCCGTCAAGCATTGGCTTCTCCTCGCGACTTTGATGCCAAGAAGTCAGCATTTAGCGTGCCGGAAGGGAATGCGAGAGCGCAAGCGCGTGCGCGTGCGCACGACGGCCCAGTTTGTCTCCTTAACCTATAGCGCAAGAACGAGCTTGGGCTTCACTTCTTAATAGGGTCGCGCACTCGTTGCGTGAACCACCACTGGTGCTGCTCGAGGTCATGGGCGCCGTAGCTTCGGTCAGCCCAGTAATCCTCGCCGTAATCGTGCAGAGACGGTTCCTCATCGATCTGCGCTCCTGCTGCGCGTGCACGCGCACAGTGCGCGTCGACATCGTCCACGTAGATCATGACGCCCGCAGTGCTGGCGCCGCCCATTGACTTCGGGCTGCGTGTGAGCCGACCCGGGTGGTTGGACTTGCCGGTTTGGCCCACCATGATGACTCCTTCTCCATAGAGGAGCTCAGAGTGCTGTACCCGGCCGTCCGGCCCCAAGACTTTCAGGCGCGCTTCAAAGCCGAAGGCGCGGCACAGCCAGTCGATGGCCGCAAGCGCATCGTCATAGAAGAGTGATACGGAAATGCGCGGCCAACCAGCGGGCGTATTCTTCATGGGAGTGTGCCTATCCGCGAGACCGCGCCATTATGCCGCAACGGGAAAACACAGAATCAGCACCCGCGGCCGACTGACTAGCACCAGCTGCACGGCAGACAGATGGACGTCTGCGAGCCTCCAATGGCAATGTCAGCGCGATGCACCCATCCCGCGTTAGTAGAGGCAGCTAATATGCGGAGATGGACATGAGATTAATTCCTAAGATTTTGATTGCACTTGGCTTTTTATCGCTGGGTGGATGTGTGGTGGCACCGGTCGCACCGCCCGGCGGGGCGTACGTCGGCCCGCAGGTGGTGGCGGCGCCTTATGTTGCGGTGAGGCCGTACTATGGGTGGTATGGTCCGGGCTACTACTACGGGCGGCGCTGGTAGAGGCCGTCGGGCGGGCCGAGCAAGTCGTTGGCGACGCCCCGCGACATTTCGGCTCTGAATCGCTGGCGGCTGCTCGCAGCTCTCGCCATCGGCGCGGCGGTGCTAGCCGGCGGATGCGCCAGCGCTCCCACTCACAGTGAGCTCACAACTTCGCGCGCCGATGTCCTGTGGCTGAACCGCATGACCTACGGCGTCAATACACAGATCCTGGCCGATTACCAAAGGCGCGGCCGCACCGACTGGCTCGACTCGCAGCTGACAGGTCGCGATGCTGTCCTAGCCCCCGACATCGCAAGCCAGATCAATCTTCTCGACGTTGTGCATGCGGACGCGGCGCAGCTCCTCGCCGCCAGCAACGCCGAATACAAGCGCATCAACGCGCTCGCGGATGGGCCGGAGAAGGAGCAGGCGCGCAAGACACTCAACGAGCGCGGCAATGCGCTCGCGTACCAGGCCGCGCGCCGCGACCTGCTGCGCGCCATTTATTCGCCGGCGCAGTTGCAGGAGCAATTGGCGTGGTTTTGGCTCAACCACTTCAATGTGGCGCAGTCCAAGGGAAGCATCCGCTGGCTGATCGGCGACTACGAGGAGCACGCCATACGGCCGCATGTCCTCGGTCGCTTCCGCGACCTCGTGATGGCGACGTTGACGCATCCGGCGATGCTGCAATATCTCGACAATGCGCAGAATGCCGTGAACCACATCAATGAGAATTACGCGCGCGAACTCATGGAGCTGCATACCCTGGGGGTTGCGGCAGGTTACACCCAGAACGACGTGCAGAACCTTGCCCGCATCCTCACCGGTGTCGGCATCAATGCAGGAGGGCCGCAGCCACAGTTGCGGCCCGCGTGGCAAGGCCTGTATCGCCGCAACGGCGCATTCGAATTCAATCCGGCGCGCCACGATTTCAGTTCAAAAATGCTTCTGGGCCATACCATCCGTGGTCAGGGCTTTGCCGAAGTCGAGCAGGCGGCGGACATCCTCGTCCACGAGCCTGCCTGCGCAAAGTTTATCTCGCGCAAGCTCGCCGTGTACTTCGTGGCGGATGAGCCGCCGCCGGCGCTCGTCGAACGCATGGCGGCCACGTTTTCGCGCACGGACGGCGACATCGCCGCAGTGCTGCGCGTCATGTTTGCTGCGCCCGAATTCTCAGCATCCCTGGGCGGCAAGTTCAAGGACCCGATGCACTTCGTCGTCTCGGCGCTGCGGCTCGGTTATGACACGCGGCCGATTCTCAACACTCACCCGGTCGCCAATTGGCTGAACGCGCTGGCGGAGCCGCTGTACGGACATCAGACGCCCGACGGCTATGCGCTCACCGAGGCCGGCTGGGCGAGCTCAGGCCAGATGAGCCGCCGGTTTGAGATTGCCCGTGCCATGGCCTCGCCCAATGCCGGACTCTTCGAGCCCGAGGACGGCAGTATCGCAGGCAGTGCAGGGTTTCCACAGCTCTCGAACCGCATCTACTTCGCTGCAGTTGAGCCCCTCTTGTCGCAGCGCACCAGAAACTCGCTCGACGCTACGACTTCGCAGCAGGAATGGAATACGCTTCTCCTCTCCTCGCCGGAGTTCAATTACCGATGACCGCCAAGGCGCGCAGGCACTCTGGAATCTCCATGCAACGTCGCGAGCTACTGCGATTGGCTGCAGCCTTTCCTGCGCTCACGGTCGCCGGCCGGCTGTTCGCCGCGCCGACATCACCCGCGCGCTTCCTTCTCGTCTTTTTGCGCGGCGGGTACGATTGCGCCAATTTTCTTATTCCCTATGCCAGCAGCGACTACTATGAAGCGCGTCCGCGCATCGCGATCGCGCGGCCGGATGCCAGCGCGCCGACCGGCGCGCTGGCGCTCGATGCCGAGTGGGCGCTCGCCCCAGCTGCGCGCGAAGCCTTGGCGCCGCTCTACGAACAGCATCAATTGGCCTTCGTACCCTTTGCCGGCACGGACGATCTTTCGCGCAGTCATTTCGAGACTCAAGACAGCATAGAGCTCGGCGAGCCCTCTCAGGGTCAGCACGACTTCGGCTCGGGATTCATGGGGCGCCTGGTGCAGGTTTTGGGCTCGAGTGGCCCGATCGCCTTCACGGACGCATTGCCGCTGACATTCAAGGGCGGCGCAGATATCCCGAACGTATCGCTCAAAGGAATCGGCAAGGCCGCCTTCGATGCGCGCCAGGCGTCGCTTCTGAGTGGCATGTACGCCGAGCATCATCTCGAATCGGCGGTCGCGGACGGACTTGAGCTGCGCCAGGAAGTGGCGCTCGCGATGGCCGACGAAATGCGCGCGGCTAATCGCGGCGCGATCAATACCAAGGGCTTTGCCCTCGAAGCGGAGCGCATGGGCAAGCTCATGAGGGATCAGTATCGACTCGGCTTCGTCGATGTCGGCGGTTGGGACACGCACGTCAACGAGGGCGGCGCAAAAGGCGCGCTCGCCAATAATCTCGACAATCTCAGCCGCGGACTCATGAGCTTTTCACAGGCCATGGGCGAGCAGTGGCGCGACACCGTCGTGGTCGTCGTGTCGGAATTTGGCCGTACCTTCCGCGAGAACGGCAATAGCGGTACCGATCATGGACATGGGTCGGTCTATTGGGTGCTCGGCGGAGCGATCAGTGGCGGCCGGGTCGCCGGCGAACAGATCGCCGTCGGGCGCGCAACTTTGTTTCAGGATCGCGATTATCCGGTGTTGAATGATTATCGCGCCGTGCTCGGCGGCCTGTTCCGCCCGATATGGGGGCTATCCTCGGGCCAGCTCGAGCGGGTATTCCCGCAGGTGCGGCCACTGGACCTCAAACTCGTCTAAGCGTAAATGACATGGGCCCGTTGTTCCCCCGAGGCCGGTATGTCGAAAACCCTGAAGCGCGTGTTCGTCGCACTGACCGCTCTCCTCGCCATCCTTGCGATCCTGGTCGTCTGGCTTGGGCCGCGCCTCCTCGGGGCGAACGTGCGATCGCGGCTGGAGGCGGACGCCTCAGCTGCGCTTGGTATGCAGGTGCAGGTCGGCGGCAGCGTGACATTGCGCTTCTTCCCGGGCCTGCACGTGACGGTCGGGGACGTGCACGTCCGCAATCGCGGCGCGGATGTCGCCTCAGTGGACGAGGTGCAGCTCGGGATTGAACTGCGCTCGCTCTTGCACAAGGATCTTAAGTTCCAGGGCGTTCGGTTCAAGGGCGCGCGAATCACCATCGCGCGCGACAAGAGCGGCCAGTTCAACATCGATCGACCACCCAATCCGGCGTCGAGTTCGCCGGGCGCCGACATCGCCAGAGTGAGCTTTGCCGATTCGAGCCTCTCCTATACCGACGCGCAACGCGGCAACGACTTTGCAGCAGAAAACTGCAGCGTTGAGATCATCGACCTGAAGCTCGAGCCCACGACGCCGCCGGACATTCTGAAAACTCTATCCTTCAGTGGAAAGCTCGCCTGCGCTCAGATGCGCACCAAGAATTTGACTGCGACAAAGGTCAAGGCGTCAATCGCGGGCGCCGGCGGGACGTTGAAATTCGATCCCGTGGCACTTGAGATGTCGGGTGGCCACGGCACCGGCAACGTCACGGCGGACTTTACCCGCGCCGAGCCCATCTACCATGTGCACGCATTGATATCGAAGCTG
>Ga0302326_10028734_pt1 | contig 11181 bp, 7 predicted proteins | sample Palsa_T0_3_FD_202264 | JGI IMG/M metagenome (GOLD analysis project Ga0302326, IMG submission 202264) | Peat permafrost microbial communities from Stordalen Mire near Abisko, Sweden - Palsa_T0_3 | ecosystem: Environmental > Terrestrial > Soil > Palsa > Peat permafrost | place: Sweden: Abisko...
TCCAACAGCATCAGGGCGCCGGGCAGTCGCAAGACCATGCGCTCTTTGCCGTCAAGCGTCACGGCGTAAAGGGTCCGATCAGTACCGGTCTTGCTGGCGGTGAACCAGACCTCGTTGCCGTCTGGAGACCACGCCAATCCCTGTACGGTGAACCACTCGCCCGCGAGAGTTTTTTTGTTTCCCTTTAGATCGACCACGGCCACGGAACCAGCGTCGTCGCCTTGGGTGGGATGGTCGAGAAAGGCGATCAAATCCCCTTTCGGGGAAACTCGTGGATGACCGACCCATCCCCCAGTCTGGTAGAGTGGTTTCCCGATTGGATATTCCAGCTGGTTCTTTCCGCCGAAATCACGCACCACTGCCAGGCTGTTGCCATCCGGTCCCCAATCCGCCCACTGCACCTGCTCCATCACATCGCGCGGAGCGCCGCCGGCAAGCGGAGCTCTGGCCAGCGTGCCCATGTTCACCCAGGTGCCGATAGCCTTGCTGTCTAACAGAACGGCCAACTCAGCAGCGGAGGACACGGACATGAGCTGGGTGTGGCTGAGTCCCATAGAGCGCGATTCCGGTGCTTCTGGACGGGCTGTGAACACATCCGTAGGATTGCCTTGCCACGCGGCGCTGTACAGAATCGTCTGCCCATCCGGAGCAAACCGGGCAGACCGGATGCTGCCCCGGCGGAAGGTCAGCTGCCGATAGGAGGGCGGCGGCACTGGCGGTTTCGAAAAGAGCAGTTTGCCGGCAAACAGAGCGGCAGCCACCGCGAGAAGCAGACCGAACGCAAAAACCGGCAGGGACAGATTGGTTTTGGATCCCGTTTTGGCCGGCGCCAAGGCTACGGTGGCGGTTGCCGACTCCGTCTTGTCGACCACTACAGAAGCTCCCGACGACCCAATCTGGCGTTGCAGCCGCTTCAAGTTGGCGCGCATCTCGGCCGCCGACTGGTAACGGAGTTCACGATCCTTCTCCAGTGCGTTGTTGATCGTTTCTTCCAGCTTGGCTGGGAGCTGAGGATTCAGCCGGACGGGCGCAGTCGGCGCCCGGTTGAGAATGGCTTCCGTGATCACCGCCGAGGTCTCTCCGCGAAACGGCGAAACCCCGGTGGCCATCTCGTAGAGCACGACGCCGAACGAGAACAGGTCAGTCCTCCCATCCAGATCCTTCCCTTTTAACTGCTCGGGGGACATGTAGGCGACCGTACCCACGGCTGTTCCGGGGAGGGTCAGGTCAAGGCTGGCTACGTCCGCCTTAGTTTGCGAGTCGCCGGTGAGAGACGTGCTGGCGTGCGTGATCTTCGCAAGCCCGAAATCCAAAACCTTGGCGTGGCCGCGCTCGGTCACAAAGATGTTCGCCGGCTTGATGTCGCGATGCACGATCCCCTTGGCGTGCGCGGCATCCAGCGCGTCGGCCACCTCCATGCCCAGATTCAGCAGTTGTTCTAATTCGAGGGCACGCCCATCAATCATGTGTTTGAGCGTCTGGCCGCTGAGGCACTCCATAGCGATGAAGAGATTATTTTCATGCTGGCCAATCTCGTAGATCGTGCAAATGTTGGGATGATTGAGTGCAGAAGCTGCGCGGGCCTCCCTCCGGAACCGCTCGAGCGCTTGCGGATCCTGGAGGGCCTCCTCGGGCAAGAACTTCAGAGCTACGGACCGTCCCAGACTAGTGTCCTCTGCCCTGTAGACAACGCCCATGCCGCCGCCACCAAGCTTCTCGAAGATGCGGTAGTGCGAGACAGTTTGGCCGATCATGGAGTCGGGTTATGTTAGGCGGGAATGCGAGGGCAAGTCAACAGGAAGCTTATGGCGGAAACCCGTTTTGCTTCACTTGAGCTTCAGGCAGGTTTTATAAGACGCTTTAGGGCTCTGTGTAACACGCGGGCACCAACCGTGCACCGTTCTCCCCCCTTTGTGCGAACATGTACACCGAAGTACACGGTCTCCGCGTGGAGGCCGGCGGGAGCGAAGCTGGCGGCAATTACAAAATTCGTTCAAGCGGACAGTGCGGGTTCACCGGGAGGCGCGCTCAACGTGCCCCCCAGCAGCCTAGCCTGGACGCCTCTGATCTCAATCGCTGCAGCGGCCTTCGCGGTTGAAATTCCTTTCTTCTTTCGCGGCACGCCTTCCGGACACGATGTCGAATTTCATCTGTACTCGTGGCTGGAGGTTCTTTCGCAATGGAAACAAGGTATCGTTTATCCGCGGTGGGCGACCCTGGCACACTTCGCCTATGGCGAGCCACGCTTCATCTTCTATCCTCCCGCCTCTTGGATTCTGGGAGCGGCGCTTAGCGCGATTTTTCCCTGGACTCTCGTCGCCAGCATCTACATTTGGATCGCCCTGGTGGCTGCGGGCATTTCCATGTTTCTGCTGGCGCGGCAGTGGCTTGACCGGGGCAAGGCGACCTTCGCCGCCGTGTTGTACGCCGTCAATCCGTATCACCTGGTAATTGTTTATTGGCGGAGCGCGTTCGCTGAGTTGCTGGCCAGTTCGTTGTTGCCCCTGCTGTTGTTGCTGCTGTTGCGGGCAGACGAAAAGGGCCGCCGCGTGACCGTCTTTCTGGCGCTGCTGCTCGGTTGTGCCTGGCTGACAAACGCTCCCGCGGCGGTGATGATTCACTATTCACTGGCGTTGCTGATGGTGGTGATCGCCTGGCAGCGGCGCTCGCCGCGGGTTCTGCTGGTGGGAACTACGGCCGTGCTTCTGGGCGCCGCGCTGGCCGCTTTCTATTTATTGCCCGCGATCTACGAACAGAAGTGGGTCAATATTGCGGAGGCTGTTTCTGCCGGCTCACATCCGCTGGACAATTTTCTGTTTATCCACACCACCGACGCGGACCACGATGCCTTCAACCGCGTCATTTCCTGGATTGCGGTCGCGGAGATCCTGCTGACCCTGGTGGCGGCCTGGGCCGCACGAAGCTGGGGTAGCCGCAATCGCGAGCTTTGGTACGCACTCGTGGCTTGGGCCGCAGCGTGCGGAGCGCTGATGCTATCGATCAGCAGTCCTCTATGGAACGCGCTGCCCGAGCTGCGTTTCATGCAGTTTCCCTGGCGGTGGCTGCTGTGCCTCGGCATCCCATTTACTTTGCTGATCGTGCTGGGAGTACGGAGGTGGGCAGTGCGTGTGGCAATCTACTTGGCTATGCTGTGTGTGCTAGCCGTGGCATGGCAACGCTTCCAGCCTCCATGGTGGGATAATGCGGCTGACCTGCGCGAGATGCAGGACAACATGGCGACGGGCAGAGGCTATGAGGGCACCGACGAATACACGCCGGTGGGCGCCGATCCTTCGTCCGTTGATAAAGACGCCCGCCGTGTAACTGTCGAGGGACCCGCTCACGCTGCGATCCGGGTTTCCGACTGGACCGCCGAACGCAAGCTCTTCACCGCGGAGGTGTCGGCGCCGGACAATCTTGCTTTGCATCTGTTCAACTACCCGGCGTGGCGCGTGGAGGTGAATGGGCGGCTCGTCCAGGCCAGGACGCGCGAGGGCACAGGGCAAATGCTGGTCCCCGTGGAGGCGGGCGCGAATCGCGTGCGGATCACTTTTGTGCGCACGTGGGATCGCAGGGCGGGGGGCTGGATCTCGGCCTTCGCGCTGGCTTTGGCGTTAGTGTGGCTGCGGACGCCTCTATTGTATTCACCCTCTGCCCGAAAACTGTCGTTTAACGCGTAAGACAAACTTGAGAGAACGCGTGATGCGAAGAATTCTCATCGCTACCTCCAATTCTGGCAAGCTGCGCGACTTCGCCGGGGCCGCTCTGCAACATGGAGTTGAAATCGCCGGCATCCCTGACTTCTCTTCCCTGCCAGCCGTTGTCGAGGACGGCCTCACCTTCGAGGCCAACGCTCGGAAGAAGGCCGAAGGGTACAGTCGATACGTTCCGGGAGAAATTGTCGTCGCCGACGATTCTGGTTTGGAGATTGACGCCTTGAAAGGAGCGCCGGGCGTGCACTCTGCCCGCTACGCCGCCGAAAAGCCCGACCAGGCTCACTCGAACACCGATGACGCGGCCAACAATGCACGCGTTCTGCGCGAACTGCAGGGCGTTCCACCGGACCAACGCACAAGTAGATTTGTGTGCGTGCTGGCTGCCGCGCGCGACGGCAAGATGCTGGCTACATTTCGGGGCACGGTCGAGGGAATCGTCCTCGACGCGCCGCGCGGCACGAATGGCTTCGGCTACGATCCGCTGTTTTATTTTCCTCAGATCGAGAAAACATTTGCGGAGCTGACCGCAGAAGAGAAATCCAAGTACAGCCACCGCGGTGCAGCGTTCCGGAAGTTTCTCGATTGGTGCAAGCACCTTAGTGGCAACTGAACCATCGGCTGCTTTCTTGACTTCGCTTCTATCGTCGCCGGATAATAAAAAGTTCTTCTGTCGTTGTCAGACGAACAAGGTTGAGCGAACACCAGCGCCAATCAGCAAAACATATACGAACTCATAAGGGGCGATTCGTGGCGTCAGCAGCCAGTTCTACTGCTCCCGATGTAAGTCAAGGTGTAGCGCATGGGGTCGCGCCCCTGCGCGCCGGCCAGGGCGTGTCGTTTGTTCTGCGCCGGTTGCATTCCCTCTCCGGCATCATTCCGGTCGGCGCATTTCTGTTTGAGCATATCCTGATTTCCAACTCCACCGCGATCAGCGGGCCCGACGCCTACGCGCGGCAGGTAAGCTTTCTGGCAAATCTTCCGCTGGTATTCTTTCTTGAGCTGTTCGGAATTTGGCTGCCGATTTTATTCCATGCGCTCTACGGCTTCTACATCTGGTATCGCGGCGAGGGGAACGTTAGCGAATATCCCTGGACAGGCAACTGGATGTACACAGCGCAGCGCTGGACCGGCGGCATCGCATTCGCCTACATCCTTTTTCACACCTGGACGATGCGTTTTACCGGAGTTGACCTGCACACATTTCCCAACTACTCGTTCGGCAAAGTGCAGGAGGAGTTGTTCCATCCCGCGCTGTTCGCGTTTTACATCGTTGGCTTGGTTGCGGCGTCGTGGCATTTTTGCTACGGGATCTGGTTGTTTACCGCCAAGTGGGGCATCACTTCCGGAGAAAAGGCGCGGCAGCGATTCCTGGTTATCTGCCTGGGCTTGTTTGTGCTCATGACCGGAGTGGGCTTCGCCAGCTTCTATTCGTTCCGGTCTCGCCCGCAGCAACCAAGTGGAACCGGTATTGAAGCGACGGAAGCGAACCACGAGCCAGGAACTTACGGAAAGCCGGTGGACTGAAAGATGGCAGCTCCCAAAATCATTGTCATAGGCGGCGGTCTGGCCGGACTCTCCGCCGTGATCAAGATTGCCGAGATGGGTGCTAACGTCGATATCTTCTCCATTGTCCCGGTGAAGCGCTCGCACTCGGTGTGCGCGCAGGGCGGCATCAACGCCGCGAAGAACCTGAAGGGCGAAGGCGACTCGACGTGGAAGCACTTTGACGATACGGTCTATGGCGGCGATTTTCTCGCCAACCAGCCTCCGGTCAAGGACATGTGCGAGGCCGCGCCCGGCATCATCGATCTGCTCGATCGCATGGGCGTTCCTTTCAACCGCACGCCCGAGGGACTGCTCGACTTTCGCCGCTTCGGTGGCACTCTCTTCAATCGCACTGCATTTGCCGGCGCAACCACCGGCCAGCAACTTCTCTATGCGCTCGACGAGCAGGTTCGCCGCTACGAATCCGAAGGCAAGGTGAAGAAATACGAGCACTGGGAGTTTCTCTCTGCCGTGCTCGACGGAAACCGCGTCTGCCGCGGCATCTGCGCCATGGACCTGCGCAGCATGGAGGTGCGCACCTTCCCGGCCGACGCCATCATCATCGCCACCGGCGGCAACGGCGCAATTTTTGGCAAGTCGACCAACTCTGTGGTCTGTACCGGTTCGGCGCAGTCCGCGCTCTACCAGCAGGGTTGCTATTACGCCAATGGCGAATTCATTCAGGTGCATCCCACTTGCATCCCCGGCAACGACAAGCTGCGGCTGATGTCGGAATCGGCGCGCGGCGAAGGCGGACGCGTGTGGGTTCCGAAGACACCCGGCGACAAAAGAGAGCCGAAGGCGATCCCAGAAAAAGACCGCTGGTACTTTCTTGAAGAGTGGTATCCCAAGTACGGCAACCTTGTTCCTCGCGACATCGCTACGCGGGCCATCTTTAAGGTCGTGTTCGAGCAAAACCTCGGCATCGATGGCAAGCCGATGGTTTATCTCGATCTGACCCACATCGACCGTAAGATTCTCGACCGCAAGCTGGAAGGCATTCTCGAAATCTACGAGAAGTTTGTGGGCGACGATCCGCGCGACACGCCCATGAAGATTTTCCCCGGCATGCATTACACCATGGGCGGGCTGTGGGTGGACTTCAAGCAGGCGACGAATATCTCTGGCATCTACGCTGCGGGCGAGTGCGAGTATCAGTACCACGGTGCGAATCGTCTGGGCGCAAATTCGCTCCTGTCGTGCATCTACGGCGGAGGCATCGCTGGACCGAATGCGGTAAAGTATGCGCGCGGATTGCAGGCGCTTCCTGACGGCAACGGATGCTTCGAGGCCGAAAAGAAGAAGCAGGAAGACAGCAATGCCCTGCTCATGAACAACTCAGGCACGGAGAATCCGTTCCGGCTGTGGCGCGAACTGGGCGAGCTGATGACCAAAGACTGCACCGTCATCCGCTACAACAAGAACTTGCAGCAGACGGATGCGAATCTGGTGGAGATGCTGGAACGCTTCCGCAATGTCAACCTCAGCGACCGCAGGCAGTGGGCGAACACCAGCGTGGTCTTCACCCGCCAGCTTTATAACATGCTGCAGTTGGCAAGAGTTGTGGCTCAGGGCGCACGCTTGCGCGACGAGTCGCGCGGCTCGCACTACAAACCGGACTTTCCCGACCGCGACGATAAGAACTTCCTGAAGACGACGAAGGCGTATTTTGCGCCGGATGCGGATGAGCCGAAGTTTGAGTTCGAGCCGGTGGATACGTCGCTGATTCCGCCGCGGCCGAGAAAGTATGACGCTGTGAAGTAGGCAGGATCGGCTGTCATCCTGAGCGTAGCGAAGCATGCAATTTGCCGACGCCGCGTATGTAGGCTCTTCGCTTCGCGCAGAATGACAGGGCAAGTTAGGAGCTAAAGGCTAAGAACCAATGGCTGAACATAAATCCGTGCTTATCAAGATCAAGCGCCAGGACAATCCCAATTCCAAGTCGTACTGGGAAGAGTTCGAACTCGCCCACCATCCGGGCATGAACGTGATCTCCTGCCTGATGGAGATTGCCGCGAACCCCGTCACCCGCGACGGCAAGGCCACGACGCCCATCACCTACGACTCGAATTGCCTGGAGGAAGTCTGCGGCTCCTGCGCCATGCTCATCAACGGACGCGCCCGGATGGCCTGCTCCGCCTTGATTGACAATCTTGAGCAGCCCGTCAAGCTCGAGCCGTTTTCCAAGTTCCCCATCGTCCGCGATCTGGCCACCGACCGCAACGTGATCTTCGAGAATCTCAAGGCTGTCAAAGCCTGGATTCCCATCGACGGCACCTACGACCTCGGCCCCGGTCCCCGCATGACGGCGGAAGAGCAGGAGCAGGCCTATCCCATCTCCCGCTGTATCTCGTGTTGCTGCTGCATGGAAGCTTGCCCGCAATTCAACGAAGACACGGGCTTCGTGGGCGCCGCCACCATTGCGCAGGTGCGCCTGTTCAACACTCATCCCACGGGCAAAGCGCTGCAGCGCGAGCGTCTCGCGGCGCTGATGGGCGACGGCGGCATTCAGGAGTGCGGCTACGCGCAGAACTGCGTGGAGGTTTGCCCTAAAGATATTCCTCTGACCAAGGCAATTTCCGAAGTCGGCGGCGAAGTCATGAAGCAAGCCATCGGTGACCTTTTCCGGCGCTGATTTTTGTCACTCCTGCCACAACTGGGCCGGAGTGTTTGTCTCGAACGCCCTAACTCATTTCCCGAGCCATACATAGGCGAGTCTCTGAACACGTTCTCTAATGGCCTTCGGCATGCCCCTCTGGCCATTCTCATCGGTTTCTAATTCAGGGGTAACCAGGGGTAATCAGCATTTTGATTAGACGCCTGTAATCCCTTCGTCACCGTCACAGCTTGACAGCATGGCTTACACTTGGGACGTTGTGGATTAAGCCAAATTAAGGAGCTCATTGAGATTAAAACTACAGTGCCGAATGATTTTGACTTGCTTGCTCGCGTGCCTGTGCGGCCCGCTTTTTGCGGCGACGACCACCACCGTGCATAAGCCGGTTCGCCATCACCGTCTGCACTGGACGCGCTGGAATCCGATGTTCCGTCCCTCGCACGAGTCTCTTTTGTTGCAGAACGCCGAAGTCGATCGCCTCGAATTGCCTCGCATTCAGGATGACGACGAATTGGAAGCGCTGAAAGCCAGTGGAGCGCTCCAGCCAATCATTCCGGGTGAATCGCTGCGCTTTGATCCGCGCCTCGACCCTTCGCGCCGCTACTGCCGTCCCTGGACCCGCGATTTTGTGCAGGACATCTCGCAGGCCTACTACCATCGCTTTCATGAACAGATTCAGGTAAATTCCGCCGTGCGCACAGTGAAGGTCCAGAAAAAACTTCGCCGGCACAATCGCAATGCGGCTCCGGCTGAGGGCGATACGGCATCGTCACATCTCGCCGGCCTCACGGTCGACCTGCAGCGCCGCGGCATGACCCAGGAGCAGGTTCACTGGATGGAGCATTACCTCTTCTACATGAAGACCCTTGGCCTGGTTGAGCCCGAGGAAGAGCGGCACCAGTGGGTCTTCCACATCATGGTCTCGGGCCGCTATGCAGATTGGCGCGAAACCCAGGATATCGTTCCCGTGGAGCGCCCCGAGCCCGCCACCGTCACCGCGGATAGCCGCGCCGAATAGTCACCCTCGCATAATTCCATTCCGAGCATGATTGCAGATGTTCGCTGATGGCCATTTGCTGATCGTGCTTTCTTCGTGCCGTTCCTGCCTATACAATCATTGACTTGCACCGGCAGCCGCCTCAGCAGACCAACTTCTATGACTCGTTTCAGAATCGTCTTCCTCTCGTGCCTGGTCCTTGCGGTTTCTTCGGCTGCGGCTCAGTCCGCGAATCCCTCCGACGCGCCCGTCAGCCCCAAGGCTCGTGCCATTCACGAGTCCGCCCTCGTCATCGATACCCATGCCGACACGCCCCAGCGCTTCCTCGACGAGGGCTTCGACATCGGATCGACTGATCCCAACGACATTGGGCATATCAGCCTCGACAAAGCCCGCCGCGGCAATCTCGGCGCGGAATTCTTCTCCATCTGGGTAGAGCCCGAGACCAACCAGGGCCACTTCGCCAGGCACACGTTCGATCTCATCGACTCCGTCTACGAGCAGGCCGCGCGGCATCCTGACCGCATGATGATGGCTTTTTCCGTGGCCGACATCGAGCGCGCGCACAAAGAGCACAAGCTTGCCGCCTTGATGGGCATCGAGGGCGGCCACTCCATCGAGAACGACATGCACCTGCTGCGCGACTACTACCGTCTCGGCGTGCGTTACATGACGCTCTCCTGGTCAAACACTAACGAGTGGGCTGACTCGTCCGGCGACATCGACGACGCCAAGGTGCAGCATCACAACGGTCTGACTGATTTTGGCAAACAGGTCGTGCTGGAGATGAATCGCCTGGGCATGATGGTCGATATCTCTCACGTGGCCGACAAGACTTTTTGGGATGCGATCGCAACTACGAAGGCACCGGTAATCGCCTCCCATTCTTCCGCGCGGGCGCTCACCAATGCGCCCCGTAATATGACCGATGAGATGCTGCAAGCCGTAGCCAAGAACGGCGGAGTCGTGCAGGTCAACTTTTATTCTGGTTTCGTGGATGAGAACTACCGTCAAGCGAGCATCTCCATCGGCAAACAGGCTGCGGAAGCAATCCGTGTCTTTGAAGAGAAGCAGAAAGCGGACGGAAAAACTGTCCCCTACACAGAAATTGACCGCATCGAACGCGAGTGGGCTGCCAAGATTCCCCGCCCGCCTCTGAAGTCGCTAATCGATCACATCGATCACATCGCGAAAGTTGCCGGGATAGACCATGTGGGCTTGGGCTCGGATTTCGATGGTGTTGCCGGAGCAACCCCCGCCGGCATCGACTCCGCCGCCGATCTGCCGAAGATCACACAGGCTCTCCTCGATCGCGGATACAACGCCGACGATATCAAGAAGATTCTCGGCGGTAACATTCTGCGCGTTTTTCGCCAGGTCGAAGCCGTCAGCCGCGAAATGCAGGCCCAGTCCCATTGATTCCAAGCGCTGTCGTACAATTCAACGTTACAATGCAACGGTACAATCCAACGTTGCGGGTAAACACCGGGCGCGATGTGCCCGCGCAAGGAGCAATCATGCGTAATGCCTTCCTAATTTCCATTCTGCTTTCTATCGCAGCGCTCGCCGGCTGGGCGCAGACGAGCACCCAGGCCGCACCTGCGGCCAAACCAAGTACCGCAGCCAAGCCTCCCGTCCACCATGCGGCAGCGGGCAAACCCACGGCGATCATCGAAACCACGGTCGGAAACTTGACGTGTGCGCTCTTTCCCGACAAAGCCCCGATCGGCGTCGAGAACTTCATCGGCCTCGCCACCGGCACCAAGGACTGGAAGAATCCAGTCAGCGGAGCCACCAAGCATGGCGTGCCGCTCTACAACGGAACGATCTTTCATCGCGTCATCCCCAACTTCATGATCCAAGGGGGAGATCCCGCGGGCAACGGCACCGGCGACCCCGGATACAAATTCAAGAACGAAGTGTCTTCCGACCTTTTGTTCGACAAGCCAGGCCGCCTCGCCTATGCCAACTCCGGGCCTGACACGAACGGATCGCAGTTCTTCATCACTGAGGTGGCCGTCCCGCACCTGAACGGGAATTACACCATCTTCGGCCAATGCGACGAGGCCAGCGTAGCCCTGGTGAAAATAATCGCGCACAAGGCCACCGACCCCAGCAACGACCGTCCCTTTCGTCCGGTGAAGATTGTTCACATCACGATCGTTCGCGGTGTCGCGGGCGCTGCGGCTAAGCCGGCAACTCCGGCGAAGAAACCGGCAAGCACAACCCCCGCGAAGCCTTCGAGTCCGAACTAGTCTTAACGATCGTTTCTTAACGATCGTTCGTTGAGCCGTGGCCGTGCCGCA
>Ga0302326_10028736_pt1 | contig 11180 bp, 13 predicted proteins | sample Palsa_T0_3_FD_202264 | JGI IMG/M metagenome (GOLD analysis project Ga0302326, IMG submission 202264) | Peat permafrost microbial communities from Stordalen Mire near Abisko, Sweden - Palsa_T0_3 | ecosystem: Environmental > Terrestrial > Soil > Palsa > Peat permafrost | place: Sweden: Abisko...
GGATCACGTGCGCGTCCCCTTCGGCCAGGCCGGCATATTTGGCAGGATCGAGCCGGGCATCCATGCAGGTGAGAATTGCGAAGCGGCGGGCTGGCGGCATAGCCAGTTTGCCTTTGTCTCCGAAATTCGAGGCGTAGGACCTGTTTGAGGCAAGTACCTCCGAAAGGATCTGACTCATTTGAAGTCTCCCCAGTTGATCAATTTGGCTTTCGGCTCACTGCAACGCCACTCTAGTGACTCCAGCACATGTCTTGCGTCTCAACTAAATAGACGGCAAATGATCAAGGTCGCTACGATGCACCACACGAACCATGTCTTCTGAATGAAGGGGATCATGGAACACCCCCCGTAGCTATCGCTGACCACGACGAACGTGGCATTGCAACCCGAACTTTCCAGATTATACTAGATAGTCAATGGAGTTACTAGACATAGATTTGCTCCCCAAGACGCGGGCATCCGCGGTGGCTCCAGCCGGGCCCGGTAGGTCCTGAAATCGCGGACAGAGGAAATCTCAAGTCTCGATCTCTTGTACCTGGGGAGCGATCCCGGACGAAGTGCAGAATCACCGAATCGCCGGACCGGCATGGCGCTCATGCAACGGCAAGGAGATCAACGTTTCCTATCCGCACGCCTTCGAAAAGACGCTTAAATGGCGTGAACTCGCTCCCAAGTCCAGGCGCCCACCCGAACCTCCAGCCGTATCAGGACTCGGTCGGCATCAGCCTGGGGTGAGCCGGTAGTAAATTGGTACAGTGATCGCCACCGCAATCCTGATGTCCGCTTCCTTGTCCCCTCGCTGGCCGTGGTATTTGGCTGGCCCGGTGATCGGACTATTTGTGCCTGCGCTCTTGATTCTTGGCAACAAAGTGTTCGGAGTTTCCAGCAATCTGCGTCATTTGTGCTCTGCGATCGTCCCCGGCAAGATTGACTATTTTCGTTACGACTGGACACGAACCGGCCTTTGGAACCTTCTTTTTGTGGCCGGCATTCTGGTTGGCGGTTTCCTCGTTTCGCACTGAGGTGGATCGCAGAATGTCGCAATCTCAGAGCATACCAGACTCGCTCTAATGAAACTCGGCATCCACGACTTCTCCGGTCTGGTCCCGCGCGAGCTGTTCACGTGGTCTGCGTTGCCCACGCTTAAAGGATTTGTCTCGATCATTGTAGGGGGTTTTCTGGTGGGATTCGGCACGGCTTACGCCGGAGGTTGCACTTCCGGTCACGCTATCTCAGGACTTGCTGACTTGCAGTTATCGTCATTGATCGCGGTGGTAGGATTCTTCGCCGGCGGTCTTATCGCAACGCATTTTCTTCTTCCGCTGTTCTTGTGAGAGCAATGTCAAACGAATCCACAACCGAGCCAACAACCCAGCAGCGTCAAAGGCAGTCCGGAATCGGCTTGCTGGCGTACCCTCTGCTCGGCGTTGGCTTCGGTATTGTACTGACGAAGTCCGAGGTGGTCTCCTGGTTCCGAATCCAGGAGATGTTTCGCTTTCAATCGCCACGGATGTACGAGATCATCGCGTCCGCCGTCGCGGTCGCTGCCGCCTCGGTTGCATTCATCAAGAAGGTTGGCCTGAAGACCATATCGGGCGAGCCGATCACGATTCCGCCCAAAACCCTGGGGAACGGCGTTCGCTACGCTGTTGGGGGCACAATCTTCGGCCTCGGTTGGGCGCTCACAGGGGCTTGTCCCGGGCCGCTCTTCGCGCTCGTAGGGGATGGCGTCCCCGTGATGATCGTCGCTATTGTGAGCGCCCTGGCTGGAACTTGGCTGTACGGAGTTCTCAGGCCGAAACTGCCGCATTGACGCGCAGTGCTCACGCTCCGACAACCTGAGGAAGTCGAGACAGTTCCTCGTTGGTGCTGTCGTTGGGGACTGAGCATCCCGGTGTCAGAATGAACTTGCTGCCAGCCACATTCCTGGCGGTCTGCCATTGGTTGCGGATCTGCTCCGGCGAGAGGTCCTTATAATTCTTTTCATCGATTCCGGTGGCGATCGTCTGCGAGAACTTGCTGCGCACAGTGCTGACCGACACGCCGCTCGACTGGACAGACCAGTTGACGACCGGGGCCTGGAAGTCGACAAACTGGTCGACATATTCATTCTCCCAGTGCAAATGGAGGAAGTTCAGCTTAGCGCCGGCAGTGGCTGCAAAGAAGCGCTTGTCAAACGGCGCGCTGAATTTGGCGTAGTCTGCCGGTGAGAGCTCCGCGTGGTTGGCGTTCGCAATCGAAAACAGAACCCCCGAAGCGCCCGCAGCAAAGGCGCGCTTTGCGTGGTTAATGTGCGATTGCGTCAGTACATCAAGGGCGTCGAGCAGTCGCTGCGGGTTCTCCTGCTGGAGGCGAACCACCTCCTCCTTCGACGAAAGTTTGACCGCGACCTGCCAGGGATTGAAAGCAGTTTCGAGAATATACGCGTCTCCGTGCAATCCGTCACGAATCAGTTCTAAGGCCCGAATCTGCTCGGGGAAGGGGTTGTCTAGAACCTTCAGTTCATACCAGCTGCCTTCGGGCTTCGGGTACGGATAATCGCTCATCACTTTCACAATGTCGGTCTTGTACTTCCAGTGATAATCCAGTGTGGCCTTGGCGTGTTCTTCGGGAGTCTGCGGTCCGAAGTGGTGCCAATGCGTGAATGGCGGACGGTCTACATCCCGCCCTGCCAGCGCCCGGTCTACGCGCTCTTTGCGGGTGAGTGGGTCTCGGCCCGCCACCTTTCCCAGAACTGGTTGTGCAGCAGCGACACCAATTGCGGCTGCGGCGGACGCGAGGAAGCTTCTACGGCTTATCATGATTGACTCCCGGGAGGAGGAAGACCCATTCTGCCTGTCGAAATCTTGCAATGTCTAAAGATACATGCAATACCTGAATACAAAAAGTGTGGGCGTCGGGTCGAACGTTCCCTGTGATCTGGGGAAGCAAACTCCGAGTTCTCAATTCCCGCTCTTTGCAACATGGACGTTTTCCGAAAGCAACTGCCGAATCTCGTTGCGCACACTGTCCTTCAAGCGTGAATCGAGCTCGCCGCTGGCTTGACTGGTAAAACCAGTGTGGACCGAACGCACCAGACCATTTCGGCCAACGAAGAATGTCGTGGGCCAAGCATTCAGGTTTTCGGCCTGTGGAATCTTCTCATTGAGCTGGTCTTGTTCTCCAGCGATCAGATAGGTGTATTCGATGCCATAGCGCTTTACAAACGCGCGAACTCGCGAGAGGCTCTTCAGCTGTTCTGCCGGTTCGAAGTCGAGGGCGACAATCTCAAGTCCCAGACCGTGATACTTCCGGTAGAGTTCTTCGAGAAAAGGGGCTTCGTCGTGGCAGTTCGGGCACCAACTTCCGGTGATATTGACCAACACTACTTTGCCCTGAAATCGGTCGTCAGTGTTGGAGACGATGTGGCCGGTCACATCCGGAAAGGAAAAACGCAGCGGCTGGCTGGGATCCTTCAGTTTTGTGTGCTCCGTTGGGTCGTCGGGTGGCGCAAGATTCTTGGCGCGTGCGTCCGTCGGCCGCAGGGCTACCAGCGTTTGTGCGTCATGAAAGCTGGCGACTTGCAATTGCAGGCTACCGTCGGATTGCGGCGTCACTTCTACGTAAAACGGCCGCTCTCCGGTGAAGTGACTGAGGAAGAACCTGCCGTCCTTGAACTTGCCCGAGAGGGTTCCGGTGTCGCCATCGACCCGCAGAATTGCTGCGTCGATCTTTGCGCCCGTCTGGTTTACGACGAAGTGCCACGCCGACTCGCCCTTTGGGCTCTTGACTTGAATTTCCCAAAGCCCGGAGATATCAGGTGCATGCTGGTCTTCGGTTGCAGCCAGGGAGGGGTCGTGTCGCTTTGCTTGGAACGCATAAGCACTGCCAGAGCCTCGGTCGTACGTTCCACTCAATGTTCCATCCTTAAGCGTTGCTTCCAGCTTTGTGGCGTAACTGTCGAAATTCAGCACCAGAGAGCCATTCTGGAAGGTTCCGCTGTTTGAAGGGTTTACTCTATCGTCTCCGTCAAAGAAGTAGCTATGCACTTCCGCTCCGGTGCCGTCGATTTCGATCCTGAACGGAACGGAAACATTGTTCACGGTGACGGTCGCGTCCCACGTGCCCTCTACAGATTGTCCCGACGCCAAAAGGGTGATGGCAAAGCTGGCTAGTACGGCTGCAGCCGCCAGTTTCGCGCTGGAGGTGATATTCATGAAGAAATCCTTCGCGTGCTGGGAAAGCCCCGGGGCCTTCCAAGGCCTGCCGAGGGTTGCTGGCTAACGCTCTTGCCCAACGAACAAAGATAGACTATCACACAAATAGACATACTTATAAATGCGGGACTCACGCCGAGTCGAGGCGCCATTGTCGGACTTTCTTGGTGACTTTAACTACCTCGACGACGGTACGCCGATCGGCTTGCCTTGCCAGAAGCGATTCCAGTTGTCGATTGAAGTGAAGGTGCGAGTGTGCATCCGGTCAAGGTAGAGAGTTCCGTCCAGATGATCGATTTCATGTTGCAAAATCCGGGCATACCATCCGGATGCTTCCGCTGAGCGAGGCTCTCCTTGTTCGTCCAAGTATTCCACGCGTACGGCGCGGGCGCGTGGAACGACCGCGGAAAATCCGGCGAGGCTGAGGCAGCCTTCGTAGAAATACGCTTCCTCGCCTCCTGTCAAAGTGATCTGAGGATTGATGATCACGTGGAAGGGTACGGGCCGGCGATCTTTGTCCGCAACTTCCCGAGGCGGCAGATCCTTCAACAATTCTTCGCGATCCTCAATCACGGCAAGCTGCAAGGAAAGTCCGATTTGAGGTGCGGCTAACCCGACGCCCGGAGCGTCGCGCATGGTTTCTCTCATGTCATGGATCAGCCTTTGGATCTCGTCACCCAATATTTCTTGGCGGGTCAATGGTCGAGCCGCCTGCCGCAAAACGGGCTCTCCTGCTTGCACAATCTTTAGCCGCACATCGCCTCCACCCGAGCATGAACGCTACGGGGAAAACCAACCGAGCCGACGATCAAATGTAATAATAGCGAAACGCCACCGCCGCAGCAGATCCATGCCTCGCTGTAATCGTGAGGCGCGACTCCAGGTTGCTCGCCTTCGATCTTATGCATCATCTTACTGGGGACCGATTTGCAGACTCGAAATATCTTGCAGATACACGCCGGTGGTGTGCGTTCCGGGAGCGGAGTCGCGGGTGGAACTGGCGAGCACGCGCTTGATGCGGTCGGGTTTCGATAAGCAGATAGTCGCGCCCCGTCAATCGAGTTCGGACTAGGAATATCCAGATTGCTCAGATAGTCCATCCTCTCCGAACTTACCGCCCGTGTAAACCAGTAACGATAAGTCTTGTCGTTACCAATCCTCCCGAGCTTCCTCTAAGCCACTCGACGACCCGGAGAATCGGCCCATCATGCGACAATCTTCTGAAGAGCGACGCTGAATTGCTGTTTTCAAGTCGGCGTCGCAGTATGGAGCACGATGCCAAATACTTCGAAACATTTAGAGCCACGCTGGCCGGTAATGCTTGCCCTGCTTGCCGTTGGCGGATTGCGCTTTTCTTTGCCCGAATCCCTGTCAGCGGGCCCCGACTGGTTGATCATCGTCGTGGTTGGAGTGCTTCTGATTCCCACAGCGTGGGCACGCCAGCGCGGTAAAGATAAACTCAACAAGTTTTTGGGCTATCTGCTGAGCTCCATTGTGACTGTCGACATGATCTGGTCGCTTGGCCTGCTGGTCGCTGCGCTACCCGCCCATCGACAGTCGCCGAAGGATCTTTTGCGTTCCGCAGCCGCCTTATGGATTACGAACATCCTGGTCTTTGCCTCGTGGTACTGGCGATTGGATGCAGGTGGCCCGCGCGAACGTGAGTTACGTGGCGTACATACCGACGGAGCATTCCTTTTCCCACAGATGGGTCTCGATCAGCAAGCCAAGCGCGAGATGGGAGAGCAATGCTGGAGTCCAGGTTTCGTGGATTACCTCTTTCTCGCCTTCAATACCAGCACCGCATTTTCGCCAACGGACTGTCCCGTATTATCAGCATGGGCCAAAATCCTTATGATGGTGCAATCGCTCATTTCCCTGACAACGGTGGCTCTGTTGGCCGCTCGCGCAGTAAACATTCTTTAGCAGTAACGATTCAAGCAGGGGAGACCACAGCGTTTTGCCTAGAAGGCGCTTTCAGGGAAAAGGAGACACGTTCCGGCAGTAGCTTTCGATCATGAAAACCTTCGCATTGTTCGATTCCGGTGAAATGGGCGCTGCGCTGGGGGCAGCGCTGGCCCCGCGTGGATTTCGCGTGTTATGGGCCGCGCGAGGCGGAAGCACACAGTGGGCCGCTCGCGCCCAAGCTGCGAGCCTTGAAGATGCAAGCCGTGAAAGCCGTTGAAGTTGTATTCTCGGTGTGCCGCTAAAACGCGCCTTGGCTAAGGAAGCCAGGTCACTGAAGATGGTCCGGCAACCAGCGTTCCGATAAGCGCCAACTGCCCCCACACGTTCAAGGAGTCGTTCATGAAGCTAGTTTTTAAATCATTCGCCGTGGCACTTGCCATTTTGAGTTCCGTTTTTCTTGTTTCCGGGTTGGATGCCGAGGATAAGCACGAACCGATCACCATCGTCAGCCATGTGGACATCAAGCCCGATGCGTATATGCCGCAAGCGGAGGAAAACTCGTGGAGACTGTTTCGCGCCGAGACCGCGGCGACCAAACTAGATGCCGGTCTGGTTTCCTATGTCGTTTTGCAGCAAATAGATGCTACCAACCATTTCACGATCGTCGAGACATGGAGCGATGCGAAAGCTTATGAGATGCATGTGGGGTCCAAGCACACGGTGCAGTTCCGGGATGAGATCCAACCGTTTTTGGGCAGTCCGTTCGACTCCCGCATCCACCATCAATTTCGCTAGAGGTGAATGAGCCAAAAGCTCCGTCCTGGTCTTAGAGATTGAACCCAGCAGTCAAGAACTCATTTTGAGATAATGCTATGCCTCGATTTTTCACCGCGACGTTTCTGCTCCTGACAATCGCCGTTCTGCACCCGTCGACTGCGCGGAATGCTACGACAAGTCCTGCCCCCGAGCCCGCGTATGGGCCGGAGCTCGAAGGTTACGATTATCCCTACCCCGTGCATCAATTCGAGTTCTCCTCCCAGAAGCAGACCATGCACATGGCCTACATGGACGTGAAACCGAAGTCGTTCAACGGCCAGGTCATCGTCTTGATGCACGGGAAGAACTTTTGTTCCGCGACATGGAAAGCGTCCATCGAGGTTCTCACGGATGCTGGCTATCGCGTAATCGCGGTTGATCAGATCGGTTTCTGCAAGTCGACGAAGCCTCAGCTGTACCAGTACACCTTCCAGCAGCTTGCGCGAAACACGCATGCTCTCCTCGAATCCCTAAGCATCCAGAAGCCGACTCTGGTCGCGCATTCTACAGGCGGCATGATCGCCATTCGTTATGCACTGATGTATCCGCCCTCGACCAAGCAACTGGTTCTGGTTAATCCGATCGGGCTCGAGGACTGGAAAGCCCAGGGCGTGCCTTCTATTTCTGTTGAGCAGTGGTATGAACGGGAGTTACAGACGAACGCCGACAAGATACGGCAATATGAACAAAACACCTACTATGCCGCAACCTGGAGCGACTCCTACGAGCCATGGGTTCAAATGCTTGCCGGGATGTATCGTGGTCCCGGGAAGGATCTTGTTGCATGGAACTCGGCGCTTCTCTATGACATGATCTATACCCAACCGGTTTACTACGAGTTTGAACACATCGCGGTGCCGACGCTTCTGCTCATTGGAGATAAGGACAATACGGCAATCGGCAAAGATCTAGCGCCACCATCCGTGCGAGCACAACTGGGGCGCTATCCAGCGCTGGCGAAGCAAGCGGTAGCGAGAATCCCTGGTGCCAAGCTGGTGGAGTTTCCTGATATGGGGCATGCCCCACAGATTCAGAACCCGGCGACCTTTCACACAGCACTGCTGCAAGGTCTCTTAGCGTCGCCTTCCGCGGTCTCGAAATGAATGGTCCCTATCGACTGAAGATTTTTAAAACGACGTCACAAGTGTCACCTTTCGACATTGCGAGATCGCCCTTCCGCGGCTCGACTCAGAGCACGAACTCCGCGTCCAGGAATTTCTTCCCGTGGTCGTTCAACAAGAGCGAGTTGATGCCGCAGCGGTAGGGATAACTCATCCCTGACGGAATGAAAATCATCCCACCCAATTGCACCAAACCCGCTTGCCGCTGCAAGGATGTGGTTATTTTTCCAGAATACGTTATCTGCCTTTATCATTACCGACATGCCCAACAAGCTCCGGTGGGGAGTTCTCAGAACCGCTGCCATCGGTCTCAGAAAGATCATCCCTGCCAAGGCTCGGCAGGCCGCGACTGCCCTGGGCATTCCTACGGCTTGCGGCCCGAAAGCTGTTCTGGAAAACACTGATGTTCCCGTCGCCCTCGAGGACGCCATCAAGAATATGGCAGTGATCGAAGCCATCTTTCACTCCGCCAACTCCCGCCCGTGGGAATCCCCGAAGATGAAGAGCCTAGCTTGTCGAGGGTCTAGCATTTGATGGGCCTGAGATACACTTCCAGTTGCCCGAAGACGGTCAATGCCGGCCGAATCAGGGACACGAAACGTGCCCCCCTGTTGGTGCTCGTCGTTTTGTTCGCTGGGTTAAGCATTGTTTCCTCGGGACGAGGACAATCCAGCGACAAGACCTCCGCGCCCTCCGATTCGAAAATTCCCACACCTCAACTAGTGAGGGAGCCCGCTGGAGCGAGCCGCTGCCAGTTTTGTCATGCTTCCGAAGTCGAGGGCTACGCGCGCTCCGCGATGGCACACTCGCTGCGTCGTGCGGGCCAGGAGCCGGACGGCACCGTCGAAACTCCCGAAGCACGGATCACGATGCATTCGTCACCGACGGGCTATTGGCAGCGGCTGCAAAGCGGTGGAGACCTAACCAGCTACCGCATCGATTACGTGATCGGCTCCGGCAATCACGCCTCTGGCTACCTGCTCGACTTAGCAGGTCATCTGTTCCAATCGCCCGTCGCTTACTATAAGACTCGCCATGCCTACGGTCTGGCACCCGGGTTCGAGGGACGGCCGAATCCAGATTTCACGCGACCCGTGGCCGAAGCATGTCTGTTTTGCCATTCAGGAACTGCTTTACACATCTCTGGTACGACGAACCAATATCGGACGCCGGCATTCGCCGCGGAAGCGATCACCTGCGAGCGCTGTCATGGCTCAGCCGAAAAGCATCTCAGTGACCCCAGGGCGGGTACGATCATCAATCCCGCGAAGCTCGAGCCTGCCGCTCGCGACAGCATCTGCGAACAATGTCACTTGTTAGGAGTTGGCAGGGTGCTGAATCCGGAAAGGAAGTTTGGCGACTTTCGGCCGGGGCAGAGCCTAGAAGATGTTTTCACCACTTACCGAAATGTATCGCCACCTGGTGCGGAAGGCGAGAAATTCAAAGTCATCAGCCACGTTGAGCAACTGGCGAGAAGTACCTGTACCCGTAAGAGCAATGGCCGGTTGTGGTGCGGAACCTGCCATGATCCGCACAATCAGCCCGTGGAACCAGTCAAGTTCTTCCGGTCTAAATGCCTTTCCTGCCACCTGGCGAAGTTTCCCGATTCTCATCCGGGTAAGGAGAGCGATTGCATCAGCTGCCATATGCCTCGACGTGATGCCAACGATGGGGGACATACGGCATTCACCGACCATCGAATCCAGCGCCGTCCCGAGGCGGAACAAACTCTGCCTGAAGATACCGACATTGCTGCCTGGCGCGAGCCTGCGCCTGATTTGCAGAAGAGGAATCTGGGCATCGCCTACGTAAATGTCGGCGCCGAACGCCGTTCCTCGCCATTTGTCGTCCGCGGTTACCGCATGCTGACGGAAGTGCAAGAACAGTTCTCCACCGACAGCGCAGTTTTCACCGCCATGGGTACGGCACTGCTCCTGGGAAAGCAATCGACGGAGGCGGAACTGGCTTTTGAGCGCGCCCTTCAACTCGATCCGGACTCGGTTGCAGGCGAGACCAATGCGGCGTCAGCCTACCTCCAAGCTGGTGATATCGATAGGGCGGTGTCTCACCTCGAGCGTGCCGTTAGTATGGATCCGTTACATCTGCCTGCGGATGTGCCTCTGATCGATCTGTATAAGCGGCAGGGAAATGTGGCGAAGGCCGCTGAGCTAACCGGCAAGGTCAGCGCAGCCATGGACCGACCTTCCGACGAAACCGAAGCGGAGATTTCGCAAGGCAGTTCGCCCGCAATGACCGAGGCGACCTTCAAGAACATCCAGGTGCTCAAAGGTGTTTCCTCTGATCAATTGATCCCCGCCATGAGATTCATCACTGCGTCACTCGGCGTGGAATGCAACTATTGCCATGTGCAGGATCATTTTGACAAAGACGACAAGAAGCCAAAACTGATCGCGCGCGACATGATGCGAATGATGTTCGCGATCGATAAAGAGAGCTTCTCGGGTACTCGGGAAGTCACTTGCTACTCCTGCCATAGGGGTTCGCTGAAACCGGAGGCCACTCCGACTGTTGACCGTGAAGTGGAATCCAAGCCACGAGCGGCCACGGTTTCTGGTCTAGAAAAACTTCTCGTCGATATGCCCACCACAGACCAACTGATCGACAACTACATTCGGGCGCTCGGCGGAGCGGTTGCGATCGAGAAGGTCACCAGCCGCCAGGAGCAGGGCACGACAACGCTAGGCGGACAAACCATCCGCATCGAAGTTTTCGATCAGGATCCCGACAAGCAGGTCGTGATCCGGCACATGACGTCGGGAGACAGCATTACCGTTTTCAACGGCCATGAGGGCTGGTCCAGCGTGCCGGGGCGGCCTGTACGTGATCTGCATGGCGACGAACTTGATTCTGCCCGGATTGACGCGGACCTACATTTCCCCCTGCACATCAAGCAGGACTGTCCCGAGCTGCGGGTGGAGTACCCAGAGAATATCGGCGATCGCGAAACCTATGTGATTTCCTGCAGGAAAGTGGGGCAGCCGCCGGTGAAGCTTTATTTCGACAAACAGTCAGGGCGGTTGGACCGACTTGTTCAGTTTGCCGAGTCTCCGCTCGGACTCATTCCCACACGAATTGACTACGACGACTACCGGATCGTCGACGGGGTAGAGACTTCATA
>Ga0302326_10028737_pt1 | contig 11180 bp, 9 predicted proteins | sample Palsa_T0_3_FD_202264 | JGI IMG/M metagenome (GOLD analysis project Ga0302326, IMG submission 202264) | Peat permafrost microbial communities from Stordalen Mire near Abisko, Sweden - Palsa_T0_3 | ecosystem: Environmental > Terrestrial > Soil > Palsa > Peat permafrost | place: Sweden: Abisko...
GATCGACCAGCGTGGCGAGGCGCAGGAGCACCCGGCTGGCGATTGACCCGGCCCCTGGGACCGCGTGGTCGAAGGGGTCGCGTGGTCGGACCAGGATCGTCTCGCCGTCGTCGGGCGAGAAGTGGAAGGCGTGCGACGTCGCGTCGTAAAAGTGCGTCACGATCGCGGACGCGATCGAGTTGGCCAGCGATACCCACCGCGGATTTCCCGTGGCTTCGTAGAGGTCGAGCGCCGCGTCCGCGACGAACGCGTGGTCGTCGAGAAACCCGGGACCGCGCACCATCCCGTCTTTCACATGGCGGAGCACGCGCGCCCGGCCGTCGTCCTCGCGCACGACGAGGGACCCTTCGACGAACGACAGCGCCCGCTCGGCCGCCGCGACCATCGAGGGCTCGCCCAAGGCGCCGCCGGCGCTGGCGAGCGCCCCGGCCATCAGCCCGTTCCAGCTCGCGAGGATCTTCTCGTCGCGGAACGGCTTCACCCGCGTCTCGCGGACGGCGAGCATGCGCGCTCGGGCCCGCTCGAGCGCAGCCTCCGCCGCGGGACGGCTCATCGCCAGCGTGGCCGCGACGTCGGCCATCGACGCTGGCATGGAGAGCACGCTCGCGCCGCTTTGCTCGAAGTTGCCCGCGTCCGTCACGTCGAAAGCCACCTTGGCCACGCGGGCCGCGTCCACGTCGTCGCCGCACGCCGCGTCGATCTCGGCGGGCGTCCAGACGAAGAACTTCCCCTCGTCGCCGTCGCTGTCGGCGTCTTGCGTGGCGTAAAAGCCGCCGCCCGGCGACGTCATCTCGCGCGCAAGGTACGCGGCGATCGAGTACGCCGTATCCGCGTAGAGCGGCTCGTCCGTCGCGCGCCACGCGTCGGCGTAGAGCCGGAGCAAGAGCGCGTTGTCGTACAGCATCTTCTCGAAGTGGGGCACGAGCCAGCGCTCGTCGGTCGAGTAGCGATGGAAGCCCCCGCCGAGGTGGTCCCAGATGCCGCCCGCGCGCATCGCGTCGAGGGCCTTGCGCACGCGACCCGTGTCGCCCGCACGTAACAGCACGTCGAGGCCCATCGTGTTCGGGAACTTGGGTCGGGCGCCGAAGCCGCCGTGGTCGTCGTCGAAGCGCGCGACGAGCTTGCGCGCGGCCTGTACCAAGGCTTCCGACGAGATGACGCCTGCGCTTTGTCCCGACCGCGATTGCACCTCGGTGATCGCGCGGGTCATCTCGCCGGCCTGCTCGTCGATCTCGTCGCGCTTGGTGCGGTACGCCTCGTGGACGCCCTCGAGGATCTTCGGAAAGCCCGGCATCCCGTAGCGATCCACGGGCGGAAAGTACGTGCCGCCAAAGAACGGCCGCTGGTCGGGCGTTAAGAATACGGTCAGTGGCCAGCCGCCGCTCCGGCCCATGAGCTGCACCACGAGCTGGTACACCTGATCGAGATCCGGCCGCTCTTCGCGATCGACCTTCACGCTGACGAACCACTCGTTCATGGCGCGCGCGATGGCCTCGTTCTCGAACGACTCGCGCTCCATCACGTGGCACCAGTGGCACGCCGAGTACCCGATGCTCAGCAGGATCGGCTTGTCCTCGCGCTTGGCCCGCTCGAGTGCCTCCGCCCCCCACGGATACCAGTCGACCGGGTTACCCGCGTGCTGCTGCAAGTACGGCGACGACTCCTTGGCGAGGCGGTTCACGCCCTAGCTCGATAGCGCGTCCTGCAACGCGAGCGAGGGAGAGCCGCGGCTTCTATCTTGGCGCCTTGGCGATCAAATCCAGACGGTCTTCAAATTCCGGACGGTCTCGGGTTTTCAGCAACCGGCTAGTTGGTGATCTCGACGCGGAGGAGCTTGCGACCGATGAAGAGGTAGTCGCCGTTGCCGAGCTCGCGTTCCTGCTTGAGGCGCAAGAAGGTGCCGTTGCGGCTACCGAGGTCGGTCAGGGTGAGCTTGCCGCTCGCCTCTTCGAGCTTGCAGTGCGCCGCGCTCATGTAAAGGTCGGAGGCGAAGTTGAGGTCGCAGCCCTCGCGGCCGATCTGCAGCGTGTTGCCGCGCGCGCAGACCGCCATCCCAAAGGTGCCCCCCTCGAGCACCTGGGAGAGCTTGAACTGCGTCTGGTGCTTGGGCGACGTGTAGAAGTACGTGCCGTCGGGCGCCGGGCCGTCGTTCGGGCGGGGCGAGCCGTCGATCTTGAAGAGCTGTTCGCCGGCGAGAAAGCTGTCGCCCGGCTGGACCTCGACGCTGCCGTTGACGCGGTAGTAGGTGCCGTTCATCGAGCCCTCGTCGCGCACGACGAGCTTGCCCGCGCGGTAGAAGAGGTTCGCGTGCCGCGGGGAGATGAACGTGTCGTCCGGGAAGGAGATCTGGCCGTTGCGGCCGAGCAGGTGCTGCTCAGCGCTGAGCTGGTATACGAGGCCCTCGACCCCCTCGCCACGAATGAGGATCAGCTTGGCGCGGCCGGGGGTTTGCAGGGCGCCGAAGAACTGCGTCCGGAAGTTCAAGATCTCGGGCGGGATGGCCGCCCCGCAGCGCCCGCAGAACTTGTGGGCGATGGGCACCGGCGTCGAGCACGACCTGCAAACGTAGTTTCTGGCCTGTTCCATCAACTCCTCCAAGGAGGGCTTGTCGCTCGGGAGCGACGATACCGCACGGACTGCCGTCGTGGCTTCCTCTTCGACCGCGCTCGCCGAGGATACCGCCGATCCGCCTAGCTGGGCATGCGTGCCTGACCGGGACGTGGCCGTCGGGGGCAGGGGGGCGGACGACATGACGCCGCTGGTCCCGCCGACCGTCCGACGCGGTTTGAGCACTTCGTTGCTGAAGATCGAGATCGGGGCCGGGGCCGGGGCCGCGGGGGCGGCGGTGTCCGCGCGGACGGGTGGACGCGGCAGCGAGCGGGCGACGGCGCCGAGCGCCAGGCTGTTGCCGCACGAGCAGGCGGACGTCCCCATGGCGCTGTAGCGGTCGCACCGCCCGCAGACAACGCCGATCACGAGAGCCATACGCGGTGGGAGCGTACCAAAAATCGGGCCGGCTCGCGCCGGTGCGCTCACGCTTGCGCTACCCGAGCGCCTACCAGACGAGCGCGAGGGATGGGCGTCCCCCGCGCGCGGCGCGGAACAGCACGTGCTGACAATCGTGCGGGTCGACCTCGCCGAAGTCGCGCGAGTCGAGGTGCACGTGCCGATCGTCGCTCACGAGAAACCAGCGCCCGGGCGCGACCGTCTGCTTGGGGGTGCTCTTCGGGTTGGCGAAGGAGCGAAGGATGGAGAAATTGACCTCCGCGTACTCCTCGACCTCGCACCCGAGCAGCAAGTCGCTGCCTGTGGCGGGGTCCTGGACCACCACGTCGCTCGGCTCGCATCGGGTCGGGCTCGGCGTGTGGTGGCCGTCGACGCTCGCGATCTCGCCGTCGAACGCGATCGTCTCGCCGCCGTGCGCGATGGCGCGCGCCACGACGAAGCGCCCCCGTGTCTCCGGATCGGGGCAACGCGCCAGGTACCCGTGGTCGAGCCCCCCGTGGCGGGCCACGAGCAGCACGTCGCCGGGGCTGAGCGTGGGGGCGATCGACGCGGTGAGCAGCGGATCGTCGGAGGGGACGACCCAGACGTCGAGCACCAGGGCGTAGAGGGCCAGCGCGATCGCCGCCACGATCCCGACCACCCACCCCAGTAGCTGCAGCATGCCCTGCCGGAGAGGCTATCGATCCGCGGGCAAGACGGGCAACTCGAAGCCCACCTCGGCGCCAGGGCCTTCGCTCGCGTTGCGGGCAAAGACCTTGCCCCCGTGGGCCTCGACCACGCGCCGCACGATGGCGAGGCCCAGGCCCGAGCCGCCGCCGACCGAGGGGCGCGCGCGCGCCGCGTCGCCTCGGACGAACGGGTCGAAGGCGCGGGCGGCGAAGCCCTCGGGAAAGCCAGCGCCGCGATCGCGTACGACGAGGCGCACGACGCTGCCCTCGAGCGTCACGTGCACCTCGACCGGGGCATCGGCGGGGTGGCCGTGGGCGCGCGCGTTGACGAAGATGTTGTGCACCGCGCGCGAGAGCAGGGCCGCGTCGTAGTCGACCTCGATCGGGGACGCGCCGTCGCCGGCGACGACGGTGTAGACGGCCGCCTCGCCCTCGGCCGCGGCGCGCTCGCGGAGCCAGGCCACGAGGTCGCGCCGCTCTTTGCGCAGGTCGGCGAGGCCCGAGCGCGCCGCGTCGAGGAGGTCGCCGAGGATGGCATCGACCGCGCCGAGCTGCTTTTCGAGCTCGTCGAGCGATTCGCCGGCCTTGGTGCCGCGGTCGGACTCGGCGGGCACCACCCCTTCGGTCGAGACCCGGTCGCGGGTGATCTCGAGGGCGATCCGGGCGCGCGCGAGGGGCGAGCGAAGCTCGTGGCTGATCGCACCGAGCAGCTCGCGCTGTCCGCGCACCATGGCCTCGATGGCGGCGGCCATGCGGTTGAAGCGCACGCCCACGTCACGCACCTCTTGCGCGACCCAGCGCCCCCTTCGCCCTTCGACGTCGGTGCGGAAGGCGAGGTCGCCGCTGCCGAAGCGGTCGGCAGCGCGCGCGAGGCGTTCGAGCGGTTCGGCCAGCAGATTGGCCACCGTGCCGGCCATGGCCGATAGCAGGACGACGAGCAGCAGAATGGCGAGCACGAACCGCCACCAGCCCCACCCGGGGCCGCGCCGCCCGAGCCGCTCCATCTCGAGCGCACCGAGCACCCGAGTGCCGTCCACGACCGGCACGAACATGTGCTGCATCCCCTCGGGCGCAATGAAGCCGCCGCGGTCCACCACGCGCTGGACGCGCGGCGGTAGCTCGAGCGGATCCCGGACGAGGCGCACGTCGAAGCCCGTCACGTCGCGCACCTCGGCGAGGTAGGCGCGCACGCCCTCGGGATCCGACCAGAGCGCGGCGAGGCGCACCGAGACGTTCTGTGCCATCGCCTCGGCCCCTGTGGTGGACTCCGGCCGCGTCGTCAGCACGACCAGCGCGCTCGTGGCCATGGCCATCACGATCGCCCCCACGAACCAGGAGAAGAGCCGGGACCGCAGCGTCCGAGATCGCCCGCGCATCCGATCACTATCGTCTGGGGCGGCCTTCGACGCCGCGGATTTACGAAACGCTTACGAAGGACGCAAAAGAACGTAGCCCACCCCGCGGACCGTGCGGATGCGGCGCGGCTCGCGCGCCACGTCGCCCAGCTTGTGGCGCAGGTGCGAGACGTGGACGTCGAGCGAGCGGTCGACGATCGGATCGTAGGAGCCGCCCGACTTGGCGCGGTGGTCGCGCAGCACTTCGGTCGCCAGCTCTTCGCGAGTCACCGTCTCGCCGGCGCGCCGCGCGAGCACGACGAGCACGCGAAACTCGAACGACGTCAGGGCCAGCTCGCGGCCGCCCATGAGCGCTTTGTGCCCCGGCACGTCGATGAGCAGGTCGCCCACCTCGATCCGGACCGCTGGTGCGGGAGCTGCGGCGCGGCTGCCGCTCGACGGGCCCTGGCCGGGAGGGCGCGCTCGTCGCAGGACGGCGCGCATGCGCGCGAGGAGCTCGCGCGGGTTGAATGGCTTGGGCAGGTAGTCGTCGGCGCCGATCTCCAGGCCCACCACGCGATCGGCGTCCTCGCCCCGCGCGGTCAGCATCACGATGGGCAGGTCGCTCTTCGAGCGGATTCGCCGACAGACCTCGAAGCCGTCGATGCCCGGCAACATCACGTCGAGCAGCACGATGTCGTAGGGCGCCTGCGCCGCGGCGATGTGGCCGACCACGCTCGCGCCCTCCTCGACGTGATCCAGCGAGACGCCGTGGGGGCCGAGGTACTCGCGCAGGAGCGAGGCCAGCTCGCGGTCGTCGTCGACGAGTAGCGCGCGCATCGGCACTACTCCTGCCGCTCGCCGACGAGGGCCGTACGCAAGAAGGACTGCGCGCGCAGGCTCAGCGGCCCGTCGGGATGGTCGCGCAGCCAGGTACGGAAGCCGTCGGCCGCGAGACCGAACTTGCGCCGGCGCAGGTTGGCGACGCCGCGCGCGTAGGCCGCGGGGTACTCGGGATCGAAGGTGGCAAGCTTCGCGATGCGCTCGAGCTTGCGCGTTTCGATCGCCCCCGTCTCGGCCTCGGCCACGGCCTCGCACGTGCGGGCGTCGTGCGCGCCGCGTCGCGCCGAGTCGAGCGCCTCGCGCGCGGCGGGGGCCGGGAGCGCGTGATCGAGGTAAAGCGCGTAGAGCGCGCGTCGCTCGTCGAGCGAGAGGTCGAACGCCTTGTGCCCGTCGAGGCCCAGGAACGCGTTCCACATCTGCTTGAACATCGCGGTGAGCGCCGCGTCGCTCGCGACGATCGTGTGGTCGGTGCACCAGCCTTCGTTCGTCATGGCCCGCACGAACGTTCCGGCGATCTCCGTGAGCTCGGCCGACTCGACCCCGGTCTTCTCGAACGCGTGCACCTCGGTCAAAAACTCTTCGAGCTGCACGGCCCGCAGGCGCAAGATCGGTTCTTCGCCGCCCGGAAGCGCTCCGATGAGGGCCGCGTCGACGGCGGCCCTTGCCTTCACGGTGACCCGCTCGTCGTGCTGGACCTCCAGCCGATGAAAGTCTCGGACCGCCGAGCCGAGCGCGCGCACCGGCCCCGGGAGCGGGTCGCGATGTGCGGCGTCCGCTCGATCCCGGTCGGCCGTGGCCTCGCGCGCGAGCTCGGCGGTGTTGGGGATGGGCAGCGGTACTGCATCGGCGTCCCCCGCTCGGGGCAAGAGCAGCAAGCCGAAGGCCACGGCCACGCCCGCCGGCACCATCGCCAGGCGCACGGCCCGCGACAGCTCCTCTAGCCTGCTACCCGTGGCCGGCGAAACCATGGCCCATCGTACGACGGAGCGCGCGGGCGATGGTACAATGGAGAGTCGCAGCGCGCGGGGGCAGAACCCAGAGCACTCGAGGGCAAAGGAACCCGTGGAAAACCGTAGACATCAACGAGCACCCGTCGATCTGGCAGTGGAGATCACGACCAAGACGTCCGACGCCCGCATCCAGGGACACGCGTCGGATCTTTCGCTCGGGGGGATGTTCGTCCGGACCGACAAACCGCAGCCGTTCGGGGCCGAAGTGATCGTGCACGCCACGCTGACGGCCAAGAAGACGCCGTTCGAGCTCGCCGCCGTCGTCCGCTGGACGCGCGACGACGGGATGGGACTGCAGTTTCTTCCGCTGGGCGCGCGCGAGACGCACGCCATCATCGAGCTCACGCAACAGCTGTAACGAGCATTGCTGCGGGAAGTTAGGCTTGGAGGAGGGGGATCGCCAAGACGCCAAGGCGCCAGGAGAGGGTGAGAGCACCACCCTTTTGATCCCGTGCTTCAAGAGGGCAACGTCGAAGTTGATGAGAAGGCCGAGCTTTCGACCGGTGGCCTTCAGATAGGCGAGAAGCTGGGCGGTGTGCACGGGCGCTAGCGCCGGCACAGCTTTGAGCTCCACGACGAGGCGGCCTCCCACGACCAAGTCCAACCTTCCCCTCGCCGACGCAGTGGCCTTTGTACTCGACCATGCTGACCGGCTGGCGCTCGTAGGCTACGCAGCGAAGCGTGAGCTCAACGCAGAGCGCGCTTTCGTACACCATCTCGCCGTAGCCGGGGCCAAGGACGCGGTGCACCTCCAGCGCAGCTCCAATCACCGATCGCGCAAGGGCGTCGAGCTCCGGTTCCGGCTCAATCCTTGGCGTCTTGGAGTCTTGGCGATCCATCCCCCTCTATCGGCCGGTGCCGACACGAAGGTGCGCACAGGTTCGCCAGACTTCCTGCAGAGGGTTAGTTCGAGAAGTCGACGCGGATCTTGACGCTGCCGCTCTTGGTGAAGCGCGTCCCGTAGATCCCTGTGGCCGCGCACGCGTTGACGTCGCGAGCGACGGGCGGCTCGAACCGGGCCGAGCGCACGTTGCCGTCGTCGCCGACCCACAGATGGAGCGTCGTGCTGACCATGACGGTCATGTCGGCCGGGCGCGGATGTTCGGCGATGCAGGCTCGCACGGCCTTCGCCACGGTGTTCTCCGCGTCGGGGTCCGGGCCCGTGGGCGGCGTGGCCACTGGCGCTGCCGTGCTCCCCACGCCGGCGGGCGGCGGAGGTGGCTCGACCGCGGACTCGACCGGCGCGGACTCCGTCGGCGGGGAGGTCACGGTCTTGGGCGCGGTGTTGAGGGCGGGACGCCCCTCGGCCGCGACGGCTGGCGCTCGGGCCGGCGCGGGAGGATTGACGATGGACGTCGTCGCGGCGGAGGCCGCGGACGCCTCGAAGGGCGCGGCCAGCTCGCCGACCGCCGCGGAGTCGTGCGTCACCGTCATCGTCCCGCGAATGTCCGCGGCGGAGAACTCGGCGTGCGCGGGCGCCGTCACCAGCGTGCCGAGCACCGATCCGACGCGCGGCGCGCGCCCGACCGAGACGATGCCTTCGCTCAGATCGACGGTGACGTGGCCCGCTTCGCGCGCCACCCGCAGACGCGTCCCGTGCACGGCGACTCGCGATCCATCGACGTCCACCGCGAAGGCCTCGCCGCTTGGCACCGGGACCACCGCTGCCCCTACCGCCCCACGGTCGAGCGTCAAGACGAGCGGATCCTCGACCCTCGCCACCACGACGCGCGATCCCGCCTCGAGCACCACCGTCACGTGGCCCGCGCGAACGAATGTCGCCTGCGCGCCGTTCCCCTCGACCACGTCACCCCCGTGGAGGGATGCTCCGACCGCGACTGGGGTGCCGTTGACGAGGATCTCGCCACTGCCTCGCACCGCCAGGAGCGTCGCCGCAACCCCATCATCGGGCTGCGCCGCCTGCCGGCTGGACCGCGCCACCAGCGCGAGCACGACGACCGCCGCGGCGAGCGACGCCGCCACCGCCATCCACATCTGCCCGCGCTCACGCTTGGCCCGCGCCCGCGCGGCTGCCCGCGCGACCCGTCGATCGGCCTCGACGCGAGCGAAGAGGCCTCGCTCGACCGCGCTCCAATCGATGCTCGGCTCGCGGAGCTCTTCGCGCGCCTCGGCGACCACCTTCTCGAGCGCGTCGCTCATTCGACACCGTCCAGGCCGGAAGCTCCGGACGTCTTGGAGAACCCGATGTGCAAGCCCGCGAGCGAGGGCTCGTCCGGGAGCATCGCCTCCAGCTCGCGTCGTGCGTAAAACAGGCGCGTTCGGACCGTGAGCACCGGGGCGCCCACGATCTTACCGATCTCTTCGGGAGAAATCCCCTCGAGCTCGTGCAAAACGAACACGATCCGCTTCTTGTCGGCCAGGCGATCGAGCAGGCGTCCGAAGGCTCGCATGCGCTCGCGACGCTCAGCGTCATCGTCCGGCGCTTGCTGCCGGACGTGAGGGATATCGCCCACGGGTTCGTCGGCGTAGGTGGGCCGGCTGCGCGCCGCGCGACGGTGCATCAGCACGACGTTGACCGTGACCCGGTGCAGCCACGTGCTGAACTTCGACTGTCCGCGGAAGTCCTTCAGGCTGCGGTGCACCTGGACGAAGACCTCTTGGATGACGTCTTCGACGTCCCCGCGGCCTCCGAGCATCCGGAACACCAGTCGAGCCACCGCCGTCCGGTGCCTCTCGTAGAGCTCCCGGAACGCCGCGGGGTCGTCGGCGGCGGCGCGCGCGAGGAGGCTCGCGTCATCCGTCATCCGAGGATTCTCCTCGTGGACCCGCCGCACCGGAGGCACGGCTGTCGCCGTGAACCCCACGAACGCAGGGCCTATTGCGACCGGAAAAGTCGACGTTGCCGCCACCACGTTTTGTTGGATGCGGCGGTAGCGGGCTCATTCAGATTCCAGCGTACGAATGCATCCCACTCGCGCGCCCTGCTCGGCGAGCTGGCTTCGTAGCTCAAGCCCGCCGATCGCCCACCAGGCCCCGTGGGCGGTTGAGCAGATCGCGGACATCGAGGACGAGGACTGCGAGGACGGCAAGGGCGACCATGACGAGCATGACACAAGGGTGCCGCCACCCGCGTCTTCGGCCCAATTTTCGGCTACACGCCGAGAGCCGCGGCTCGCAAGCCCCTCAGAACAGGGCGCGCAGGTCGATCGCTTCTTGCTTCTTCTGGGCCAGGATGTGGTTGACGGCGTGGAGGAGGCGCGTCTTCGTGGGGCCGCTCATCTTGCCGCCCTTGAGGGCCGCGTCGAGCGCGCGGTGCGTCACGGGACGACCCGAGCGGGGCTTGCGTGTCTCCTTGTCGGCGGCCGCCTCGCCCTCGGCCTTGCGGCCGAGGCGCTTCTTCAGCTTGATGATGCGGTCCTCCGGACGGAGCGACTCGAGCTCGCGTGAAGCGGCGAGAACCCGCCGGACGTCGAGCTTCTTCGAGGCGAGAAACAGCCCGAACTTGGTCTGCGATTCGGCCGGCGCGGTCTTCGCGGGGGCCTTCTTCGCCGGTGCCTTGGCGGGGGCCGCCGCGGTGCTCTTCGCCTTCGTGGTCTTGGTCTTCTTGTCGGTGCCGTCAGCCATGGGGGCCGGGAACCTACAAGACGAGGTGGATCCACGCAAGACGGGGCCAAAAAAGGCCCGCCGGTCGACCCTGGCTTGCGGCCAGGCTCGCAGGCTCGACGGCCGGCGCCGGAGGCCCAAGACTAGAGGCATGAGCAAGACAGCGACGACCTCGGCCCCGGTGTTCATCGTGTCGGCCGCCCGCACGCCCATCGGCGCGTTCCTCGGCGCGCTCTCCACCGTTCGCGCGCCCGACCTCGGCGCCACCGCGATCCGCGGTGCGCTGGCTCGCGCACGCCTCGCACCCGACGCCGTGAACGAAGTGTTCATGGGCAACGTTCTCTCGGCGGGCATCGGGCAAGCTCCGGCGCGTCAGGCGAGCATCTACGCCGGGATCCCCAACACCGTCCCGACGACGACGGTGAGCAAGGTGTGCGGCTCTGGCATGCAGGCCGTCATTCTCGGCGCGCGCGCCGTGGCGCTCGGCGACGCGGAGATCGTGATCACCGGCGGCATGGAGTCGATGTCCAACGTGCCCTACTACCTGGAGAAGGCGCGCACCGGGTATCGGATGGGCGACGGAAAGATCGTCGATGGGATGATCTACGACGGCCTCTGGGACCCGTACGGCAACGTCCACATGGGGTCGTGCGGCGACAAGTGCGCGGCCGAGTACAAGTTCACGCGCGCGCAGCAAGACGAATACGCCATCGAGAGCTTTCGACGGGCCCTCTCCGCGCAGAAGGAGGGGCAAT
>Ga0302326_10028741_pt1 | contig 11179 bp, 9 predicted proteins | sample Palsa_T0_3_FD_202264 | JGI IMG/M metagenome (GOLD analysis project Ga0302326, IMG submission 202264) | Peat permafrost microbial communities from Stordalen Mire near Abisko, Sweden - Palsa_T0_3 | ecosystem: Environmental > Terrestrial > Soil > Palsa > Peat permafrost | place: Sweden: Abisko...
AAGTCGGTTTCCAGCGTTTCGCGAAATGCCCTATTTTCAAAGTGCTGGTTTCACATTGGAGATGCGCGCAGCCTGTTGAACGCTGTTGATCTAATTTGAATGCGAGGGATTTCGCAGCCTCAATTTCATCTACAGGCGTCCCCTAGCTTTCGAATCATTCGTTACGGACCCGCGAGAGTAACCATGCGATTAGTCTAGTTCCTTCTGATCTCCGCAGCCGAAAGACCGCAGTGCGAGATCCCCCAAACGCGGCGATTTTTGGCAAAGCCTTTCACCATGGAGAGTTTTCTGGAATGCGTCAGAGCACTGTCGGATTCGGCTTCGTGGCATAAGACCTAGGAAATTCACACAATACGTTCCTTCGAGCCTAGCCCTCGAAATCCCATGACGTTGCGAAATCTTATCGGCTCGGAGCGCATTGCCAACGCGAGTACGACTTCGATCTCGACTTGAACCTCCCGTCCGGCTCGATTCAGGACGCTGGTAGCGTTTGCTACATCGGTCGCAAGGACGAAACGGATGTTCGTACGCGCAACGGCGAAGTAAGTCTCATGGCCGGGATCGCAGAACACGTAGTCCTCAATGCAATCCCTCGGTTGATCGATGCAGCGGTGTGACGGCGGTCACGCCGCCAGCGGAAGCTCAATGAACACACTCAGTCCTGGATTCACGTTTTGCGCCCACAAGCGCCCATGATGGACGCTGACGGCACGGTATGCGATTGCAAGTCCGAGGCCTACGCCGCCCGTGGAGCTGTCGCGCGAATCGTCCACGCGGAAAAACGGTTGGAAAATCTTAGGCAACAATTCCTCGGGAACTCCCGGGCCGGAATCACGAACGTTAATACGAACGGTTTGATCGGCGGATTCCATCTTGACGTCAACAGTAGATCCCCGCGGAGTATGCCGGATCGCGTTCCTAACAACGTTCTCGACTGCGCGGCGCAGCAACTCCCGGTCTCCGTTTAGAGTGAGATCGAACTCGCCTTTGACGCCGATACTGCAGCCCCGCGCCTCGGCGTCCACTCTGCAATCGTCAACCACTCTGCGAAGAAGCTCGCCCAACTGAAGAGGCTCCAAATGGGTGGCCGACGGATCGCCTTCCGCACGCGTCACCTCGACCAATGCTCCGACCAAATCCGTCAGGCGGTCAATTTCTTTCTTTAACCGCTCCACCGCCGCGTCTCGATCCGGAGCCCTCCGAGTGAGTTCGGCCGCGAAGCTCAAACGCGCGAGCGGGGATCGCAGTTCATGTGACACGTCCTGCAGCAAGCGGCGTTCGGCCGTTACCAGAGTTCCGATGCGCTCTGCCATGCGGTCGAAGCTTCTGCTCAGTTCGCCGATCTCGTCTTTCCGACCCGATTTCAGACGCACGTCCAAGTCGCCGCGGCCGAAGCGCTCCACTGCCCGAGACAAATCACGCAATGGCCTGGCGATGTTCAGCGCCAACATCCAACAAACCAGTGCAATTGCCACGAGAATCAGAAAGTAGTAAGGCAGCAAGCTGCGGATGCCGAACGGTGGGGGCAAGAGGCTGATTAAGCGATACCGTTTGTCGGGCGAAGGAGTAACAATCACCAGGTGGCCATTCGCCTCTTGCGGCCGTTCCGATGCCGGCCGCGCAAGCTTCAACAAAGCGGATCTGTCTTCGCCCGTCAGCAGGTCCTTGCCACCCGCATCCGTGAGATAGTCATGTTCCTTTAGAAAGCGATGCAGGTTTCCCAAATATGCGCCCAGTCCTGGCGAGCCGCCGGATTCATAGGCCTGCACAGCTTCCGCTGTTTGCCACGCATGGATATCCGTGATGAATCCTCCCCTCGCCGCGGTCCCCGAAACAAAAGTAGAAACCATCACGAAAGCGACCAGCGAGAGCAGCAGGGTGACGAAGCACCACAGCAAAATCCTTAGATAGACGGATCTCATTTGGCGTGCTCCACTTTTGACTGCTCGGGGCGCGCAGCAAAAAGATATCCAACGCCCCGCACGGTCTGGATCAGCGTTCTATCCGCGCCTTCCAGCTTCTTCCGCAGATGGCTAATATGGACATCCAACGAGCGTTCATAGGGCGTGGACTCGCGCTGGTACAGGATCGCCGTCAGCTCATCGCGCGATACGGCGCGGCCTGCCGATCGCATTAAGAACTCGAGAATGTCAAATTCAATGGCGGTGACCTCGACGCTTTCGCCCCGGCGCCAGACCTCGCGGGTCTGCGGATTGAGTTCAACCCCTCCCGTCGAGATCATTCGTGGCTCCAGCATTTCCGCCTTTCCAACCCGCCGCAAGACTGCCCGGACACGGGCCAACAGCTCTTCGGGGCCGAAGGGTTTCGGAAGATAGTCGTCCGCTCCCGCGTTCAGGCCGGTGACGCGATCCTCTTGCGCCGTGCGGGCGGTCAGCATGATCACGGGAATTGCGCTGCGCTTTCGAATCATCCGCAGCAACTCGAAACCGTTGAGGATCGGCAGCATGACGTCGAGAATCACAAGGTCGAAATCGCCTTCAATAGCGCGAGCCAGGCCCTGCCGGCCATCATGCACTGCCTCCAGGAGGAACCCCTGGGGCAAAAGAAAGTCGTTCATCAAAGAACAAAGCTCGGTATCGTCCTCAACCAGAAGGATCGATCGAAGAGAACCGCCAGTCTCGGGTCGTGTTTCCATCCCGTTGTCGTGATGCCACTTTACCTCAAATCCCCCCGCATCGGACAAGTCCGGAGCTCACTTTTACAAAACTTAAGGCGCATCTGGTGCCGGAGCGTTGTTCACTATAGAAAATGAGGAAAGCAGCAGCATCAGCACTAATTCTGGTTGCCTTTGCGCTGTCTCCGGTGGCCGCGCAACCGCCGGCCAGCAAATCCTTTATCGGCACAGTGGCAGCGTTTAAGCCCGATATAGAGGTAGAAATCAAGCCGGACAATGCCGCGGCAGTGGACGTGAAGCTCACGGCCGACACGGTTGCGCAGAGAGTGGCTCCTGGAGAGAAGACCCTGAAGAACGCAGTGACCGTCAACGTCACTGAACTGTCGATTGGCGACCGCGTTCTGGTCACACTGGAGCCAGACAGTGCAAAAGCACGGCGCATCATCATCATGTCCGCGACGGATATCGGCAAACGCGACGAGGCCGATCGGCAGGACTGGAACACGCGCGGGATTTCCGGTATCGTTGCCGCCAAGAGTGGCAGCACTATCACCTTGCGGATTCGAACGTTCCAGGGCGAAACACGGCCCACGATTACGGTGTCCGATCAAACGAAGTTTCGCAGATATGCTCCGGATTCGGTCAAGTTCGCCGATGCCCAACCAAGCAAGTTGGATGAAATTAGCGTGGGTGATCAGCTTCGCGCGCGCGGCGCGAAGACTCCAGACGGTCTGGCGATAGCCGCCGACGAAGTGGTTTTCGGAACTTTTCTGACTACGGCTGGCTCGGTGGTCTCCGTGGACACAGCGGGCATGGAAATCACCGTTAAGGAAACAGGAACCGGTAAACCGCTATTAATCAAGCTGACGCCCGACTCCCGGATCAAGCAAATGCCGAGTTTCGGAGGAATGGGCGGAGCGCCGGGAGGTGGCGGACCACCTCCGGGGGGATTCAATCCCGGACCACCCCCTGGAGGTTCTAACGCCACGCCGCCCGGCGCCGGACCCACGCTTGCGCAAATGGTGGAGATGATGCCGGCGGGAACCATCGAAGACGTGAAGCCGGGCCAGACGATCGTCGTTTCCAGCACCAAGGGCGCCACCAGCGACCGCGTCACGGGCATCATGCTCCTCGCAAACGCGGAAATGTTGGTTCGGATGGCCTCCGCGCAATCGGGTGCGGGAGCGGCCGCGGCCAATCAGCAGGGTGGCGCCGGAACATCTCCCCAGGGAATGTCTCCGGCGGGGATGGATATGGGCGGCATGCTTGGTGGCATCGCTCTATCCGGCATAGGCCCTTAACCGGATCGCCGGGCCTGCCCAAAGAACCCGCAATTTGTCGAAGAGGATTCACTCATGAAGAGTTTACGAGAGCTGTCTGTACTTATAGTGTGTGTTGCAAGCGTTGGTGTTCCGTTCTTGCTGCGGGCCCAATCGGCCGCTGCCAGCCTGCGAGGAACCATCACCGATCCGTCTGGCGCATTGGTTCCCGAAGCTCTGGTGCAACTACGCGGCCCGGGCGGCGAGCAACGAAGAACCACAGACACTGCCGGGCAATATACGTTCCCAGCTCTGGCCGACGGCAAGTACAGCGTACGCGTGATCGCTAAAGGATTCACCGTTGGTCAGCGGCCGACCTTGGAGATTAAAGGGCCAACGGTCTTCGATCTGCAACTCATTATCGAACCCACATCGCAAGTGCTCAGCGTGGAGGACGAAGCGAACAAAGGCGCCGTCAGCACAGACCCCGCTTCTAATGCCGGCGCGCTGGTGTTGGGACCGAAGGAGCTGCAAGCGCTATCCGACGATCCCGACGAACTATCCCAACAACTGCAAGCTATGGCTGGGCCGGGCGCCGGCCCGGAAGGCGGTCAAATCTACATCGACGGATTTACTGGCGGGAACATGCCTCCCAAATCGTCCATCCGCGAAATCCGGATCAATTCCAATCCATTTTCCGCCGAGTACGACAGGCCGGGCTTCGGCCGGATCGAGATATTCACCAAGCCCGGAACCGACACTTTGCACGGTCAGGTATTCTTCCAATACAACGATCAGTACTTCAATACGCGCAGTCCGCTGTATACGCAATCGTCGTCGCTGCCGCCCTACAAGAACTTGTTCTTCGGTGGAAATCTGACCGGCCCAATTAAGAAGGGCAAAGCATCGTTCACCCTGGACTTTGAACGCCGCAACATTACAGAGAATGCCTTTATTCTTGCCACCGATTTGAATACCAGCCTGATTCCGCAGACCGTCAATCAGGCCTTGCTGACCCCGCAAACTCGCACCACCGTGAGTCCGCGCATGGATTACGCGATCAACTCGAATAACACGCTGGTAGTGCGCTATCAAGATGTCCGCATCGGTCTCGACAACCAAGGCGCGGGCAGTTTCAATCTCCCGTCCACGGCCTACGACCAGAGCACCACGGAACAGGACGTTCAGGCTACGGAAACCGCCGTTTTCAGCCCGACCCTCATTAACGAAGCGCGCTTTCAATACATGCGGACCACAAGCGTTTACTCGGTCGCCGGCGATGCGCCGTCCACTTCCGTAGCAGGCGCATTCACGAGTGGCAGTGCTACCGTGGGCGATTCCAACAACCACACCAACAAATGGGAATTGTCGAACATGACGACCCTAACGCATGGGACCCATACCATCAAGTGGGGGGCGCGCTTACGGCAATCGTTCAACAACGACGCAGCTCTCACCAATTTCAATGGAACATTTAGCTTTCTCGGGGGCCTCGGCGAGGAATTGGATGCGAACGGCCAGCCAATCCCGGGAACATCGACCGAACTGACCGGGCTCCAGGCCTACCAGCTCACTTTGCTTCTGCAGCAGCAAGGATATACCGCTTCCGAGATCCGCGCTGCCGGCGGTGGCGCCTCTTTCTTCTCCATTAACGCCGGAACGGCGCTCACTCGCGTGGCGCAATTTGACATCGGCTTGTACGCCAACGACGACTGGCGGATCAGACCAAATTTGACGTTTAGCTATGGGGTGCGCTACGAAACGCAAACTAATATCCGCGACTTCGGCGACTGGTCGCCGCGCCTTGGCATCGCATGGGGACTCGATGGGCATGCCGGTAAAGCCGCCAAAACGGTATTGCGGGCAGGCTTCGGAACCTTCTACGATCGCCCGGCTGATACCAACACTCTCGATGCCATTCGCTACAACGGAGTGACGCAACAGTCGTACCTGATATCGAATCCGGATTTTTTCCCGAACATTCCCTCGCTCAGTTCGCTCGCCGGGAGTCTTCAGCCCCAAACTCTTCAGTTGCTCGATCCTCAGCTGAAAGCGCCCCGACTCTATCAAGCCAATATCGGAGTGGATCGCCAAATCAACCGGTATTTCCGTCTGAGCGCCAACTATATCAACAGCCGCGGTGTACACCTGCTGCGTCAAACCGATGCAAACGCTCCACTCCCTGGAACCGATATTTATCCGTACGGCGACGACACCGTGCGCATCTTGACCGAGTCGGTCGGCTTCAGCCGTACCCGACAGTTCTTCATTAATCCCTCGGTGAACTATAAGAAACTGTTCCTGTTCGGTTTTTACGCGCTCTCGTACGGAGAGGACGATAACGAGGGCTTGCCCGCAAATCCGTACAACCTGCGCGCCGAGTGGGGACCGTCGTCGTTCGGCGACGTCCGCAGCCGTGCTGTACTTGGAACCGGAATTCCCCTGCCGTGGAAGATCACCGCTACTCCGTTCTTCAATGTGAGCAGCGGAACGCCCTACAACATCACGACCGGCCTTCCGGATCCGGATGGCGACGGCAGCGCCGTGCAACGTCCCGCTCTCGTCAACCTGTCGGCTTCCGCCTGCACGGGCGCATCGTTGAAATACGAGGCCGGGTTCGGTTGCTTCAATCTCAACCCGGCAGCCGGAACGGCGACCATCGAACGTAACGCCGGACGCGGCCCCTCCTCGGTGAACTTGAGCATGCGCTTGTCGCGCACGTGGGGCTTCGGAAGTTTCGGTGAGTCCGGACCGGCCGATAAAGATGCTCCTCCTCCCGGAATGGGAGGCGTGCGAGGTGGTCCTGGACCAGGAGGTCCGGGTGGTGGCGGTCCAGGCGGTGGTGGCGGTCCAGGTGGCGGAGGCGGTCCCCCTCCTGGTGGGCCCCCACCTTCGGGTATCTTTGGCTCTTCGTCGGCCAAGCGATATAACCTGACCCTGAGCATCATGGCGATGAATGTCTTGAACCATCCGAATTTCGCCAGTCCGAATGGCGATTTATCCTCACCCTTCTTTGGTCAATCTCTCAGTCTGCAGGGGGGCTTCGGTCCGGAGGGTGGCACCAGCACGTACGACCGCAAGATTAGTCTTCAATTGCGCTTAACGTTTTAGCCTATGATCCGATCTATTCATCCAAAGAACAAATCTGCCGCGGAGCCGGTAGGGGACTCATCCAGCGCCATTACTGTGGTCGCTCAAGAGAACAATCCTACACGTTCTGGTGCTTTCATTCATTGGAATGCCAGTAAGGTCTACCTGGACATCCACTGCGCATGCGGACGGACGACTTACATTGTTGATGCCGACTTCTGTTATCGAATTCAATGTGTCAACTGCGGCCGACTATATGCTTGCAATCCCTATATTCGCTTGCGTCCTATTAAGACCAAGGCTCCAGAGACCTTGATCACGAGCCCCGATTAGCCGCTCGCCAACTACGGGAAACACAGTCTATGGATGAATAAGGTGGACGAGCCTAGATTTGCAGTTTACTTACAGTTCCAAACGACCTTGGTACGTCATGTCCTTCAAAGTGAACTTAGCCTTGATTCGGAGGGTGCCCATGGTCGTCACAAACGTCACATCCTTGTCGGTGAGAGCAATCGACTCAGGATGTCGCGCGAAGGTAAACAGGATGCCCTCTTGATCCGAGTTTTGGATCATCTCGACCCGCTCCGGAAAAATCGGATCTTTGCCTTTGCGTTGCAGCGAGGTTTTATCTTTCAGCCCCTCCGTAACTGTTCTGGGATCTGCTGCTTCCCCCGAGCTGCGGAACCTGCCGCCCATCATGGGCAATCCACTGACGAAAATCAGGTAGAATTCCGCAACGCCTTCCGGCGAATTCTTAGACGCGAGCCGTATTGGAAGCGCCGAGTCCCAACGCACAATAATCCTGAATTCCGGCGCAGAGTCGGGACCGCCGCCAAATCCACCGCCGGGAGGACCACCACCTGGGGGACCACCACCGCCCGGAGGACCGCCCCCGCCCGGAGGGCCGCCGATTCCACCGCCCGGAGGACCGCCCCCCGGGGCACCGCCGGGAGGGCCACCGTTGACGTCGCCGAAATCAACGGTGACTTCTTTTGCCCAGGGCGATCTCATGAGAATTTGACGGATATCCTTCTCGGACCAACTTTCCGGCTTTTTATCATTCCAGGAATCGCCAGGCATAAAAGCCGAAGCGCGCAATCCGAGAATCGCGGCCGGGCTGATGGCAAACAGAAAACGTCGCGTGATCATAAGGCGATGCAAGAATCCTCGTTCAAGAGACGCTTCCGCACAGGTATTGCGGCACCTCAATAGACCACCATTTTGTGAATATTTGTGACCTCCTGTTCCATCAAGGCCTCACCTACCAGCGCCGGAAAGGCCACACTGAATCTGTGGTTTCTCCTCGCATTCTTCCTTGCCGCGGGAATTTTTCTGGCAGCTATCAATGATGCATCGAACCTTGGCGTTGTTCGACATCAAATCAACAATCTCTGCGCGGCGGCCGACTCAGCGTATTGGGGCGGGGGATCCCGGCGCCTAGCGCTGCTGCTGTGGACCGGTCAAGCACTAGGAATACAGCCGCATCTGCTCGATCTGAAGGGGCAAGATCTGGCAGACGGCTCTGACCACTCTGCTTGGCTCACAACAACCAGCCAGCGACGCTTCCCTTTTCCCCCTCGCGGTCCGATCGTCGTCCGCAAATTCGCATCGACCGTGTGTGTATTGAATCCCCCGTCAGATCTAACCCCATTGCCAATTCAGCCATCGCTCTGGGTAGTGCCCTTCTTGTTTCTGCTTTGCTGTGCTGTCTCGTTGCACATTACACTGCGGCTTCGCCGGATCGAGTCGGCCGTAAATCACTTCGGATCCGGACAACTCGGAGCGAGAGCGGCCGCTGAATCCGACGACCCGATCGGTCGCGTGGCGAAATCGTTCAATCACGCGGCTAATCGCATCGAATCCCTCGTGGAGGCTCATCAGCAGCTGTGTGCAGATATCGCTCACGAACTGCGCTCACCATTGGCACGCCTGCTGCTGGCAATACGCCTTGGCCGACATGACGCCCCGGGGGCACTGGATCGAATCGAAGCCGAGGCTTACCGCATCAACGATTTGCTCGATGAATTGCTGGATGTGGTGCGCGCCGAAATCGATCCTGCAACGATGTCTACCGATACGATCGACTTGGAATCGATCCTGACGGAGATCGCTGATCGGTGCGACATCGAAGCCCAGAACCGAAACTGTGAACTCGCCGTCAGCCTATTTGAGCCTGGCAGCTTGGCGTGTGATTCCGAGCTGCTACGCAGAGCGGTGGAGAACGTGCTTCGCAATGCCCTCCAGCACAGTCCTCCTGGATCGGTTGTTGAACTTTCGGCCAGCGGCGACGCCGATCACGTCTTTATCCGCATCCGGGATTACGGGAAGGGAGTTCCTGAGTCGGCCCTGAGAGACATCTTCCGCGCCTTCTACCGCGTCGAACCGGGCGGCGAACGAAGCTCTGAGGGGACCGGTCTCGGATTAGCCATCGCCCAGCGGGCGATTGCAGTCCATAGGGGGACGATTTCGGCGGAGAACGCCAAACCAGGTCTTCTCGTAGACATTCGACTCCCCCGAAGTCAGCAAGGTTAAGTGCGCTATGGTTCACCAGCTGTCATCTCAAACCAAATTGCTCGTCGTGGACGACGACCCGGAACTGTGCGACATGCTGAAACATTTCCTTGGGGAAGCGGGGTTTATCGTCGACTTTGAGTTGTATGGGGACCGCGGCGCGGCTCGTGCGGAGGCGGGCGGTTATGATCTGATGATTCTCGACGTGACCCTTCCAGGCCTAAACGGGTTGGGAGTGCTTCGCAGAATTCGACGCGAGTCTTTGTTGCCTATTGTGATGCTAACCGCCAAAGCAGGACGCGACGATCGAATCGCCGGTTTTGACCTGGGAGCCGACGACTATCTCACCAAGCCGTTCTTTCCAGAAGAGCTGCTGGCTCGAGTGCGCGCCATATTACGGAGGTCAGATGGCGCTTCCAGTAAGATTCCTGAAGTCCTTCGAATTGGAGAGCTATGTTTGTTGCCGGCGGATCGATCTGCTCGGTTTCGCGGCGAACCGCTCGGTCTCACCGCGATGGAATGCGAGATTCTCCTGCAACTCATGCGGTCCTTCGGACGAGTGGTTTCTCGCGATTCACTAAGCCTCCATCTTTACGATCGTCTGCCAACGCCTTTTGATCGCTCGGTGGACCAACACGTGAGTAGGCTTCGGCAGAAATTGGGGTTCGGCCGGAACATGATTTTGAGCATCCGCGGCGTTGGCTATCAGCTTCGGTGTCCGGAGCCTTCTATGGAAGGATGAGATCCGCAACTCAAAATACAAACGACAATCCGACCTCGAGCTGGCGCGTCCTGGACAGAGTAGATTGCGATTCAAATGTCGGTCCAGACCACAATATGTAGCGGACCTCAGGTATAACCTTGAGATTTAATTCGTCTACGAAACGAAGTCCCAACCCCACTACTGCGCCTTCCACCGTAGAATGGCTGGCCTTAGTGGGTGTCTCGTTGTAAGCGGTGCTGTTATCCGAGTCCAGCGTATCGTTGCCGCTTCGGATCGTTGTTAGCTGACGAACGATTCCTCCCACTTCCACAAATGCATGCGAAACGATCGGATTGAGCGAAAAATGTATTCTGCTACCTGAGTTCGAAGAACTCGTCGATGTAGTGGGCCGCGGTGGAGAATTTTGATAACGAAGGAGCAACGGAAAATCCCAATAGCCCGTCCGTGTGTGCTCCGTATAGGTAACGTTCAAGGTACCGTCGGTCGGCGTGCCAGTGTACACTTGCGTCACTTTTGTGTACTGCAAATGCTCGAACAAAGCTTCTGCCCGGATTACAATATGACTCGTTAACGTCATATCGACCACCGGCCCAATGCCCCACCTGCTCGAGGCAGACGTGGTGTCATAAGCATGGCTGATATCCGTCTTGCTATCTCCCACCTCGATACCTTTACCGTCAAACGGCTGCGCGGACGACCACCGCAATTGGGCTCCATACGAGAATCGCCTGGCCCGCCGCTTGGTATCGGTCTCGGGAGCCTGCGAGCTGCTAGATGACGTTCCAGATGGCGCCTTGGTCTCTGACTCTTGAGTGGGCTGCTGCGCTGCCGGCGCCTGTCCACATAGCGCGGCAGCACTTGATACCACAACAAACCCGAGGAGCGTCGCACTCGATCGAATCTTCATGCATCGATACATTGGGGTTTATGCTTTCGTCTCTGGGAATAGTCGTGCTCAGA
>Ga0302326_10028742_pt1 | contig 11179 bp, 9 predicted proteins | sample Palsa_T0_3_FD_202264 | JGI IMG/M metagenome (GOLD analysis project Ga0302326, IMG submission 202264) | Peat permafrost microbial communities from Stordalen Mire near Abisko, Sweden - Palsa_T0_3 | ecosystem: Environmental > Terrestrial > Soil > Palsa > Peat permafrost | place: Sweden: Abisko...
AATGGGCGCCCTTGGCGACGCCGCTTTCACCCATATGGAGGTTTATCTGCTTGCCGTTGATACTCCAGTCGGGATCCGTCTGGTTGTCTCCGCAGGTCGTGAAAAAACCGTCGTCAATCTCGTAACGCTGGCCGTTGGTCTTGATAATCTTTTTGCCGCGCAGATGGTACGTCTTGTCCGCGGCCAGCACGTCGCCGTTGATCAGGACGAGATTTTCGGTGGGCAGATCGATACTCGCGTACGACGCGGTCAGAATTCCTTCAGGATCGGTAAGATGGACGTGGCCGACCGCTTTCGCCTTATGCTCGGCGCGCATGATCCAGATTTCATCGGCGGTAAGGACCGTATGGGCCTGCGTCATGACCGCGTTGCCGCGGACAAGAAAGGTATCGGTCTTGGAGTTATAGATGATGTCCTTGCCAGTGACGTCCAACGGCCCATGATGGGCCTGGAGCATCAGCGGCGGCACGCCGTGCTGATGGGGCCCGTGGTGGGGCTTGGTCTGCACCTGGGCAAAGGCGCGGCTGACCCATAGCAGGGCAAGAATCGCCAGCCCGCAGGCAGGTAATTTAGACGGCCGCTTCAGGGAAGAGACCTTGTCGCCCTTGTCGGGCTAGAAACCATGGGTAGATTTCTCCGATTAGATAGACCGACCCCGTAATAAGGATTACATCGTCCGGAGTCGCCTCTCCCATCACCCGCTCGATTGCCCGTAAAGGCTCCCGTTCAATCCTCGTAGGCACCTGCGCGGCGAACCTTTCTCTCATCAGTTCAGGCTCGAGTGGCCGCTTCGGTTTTACGCGGGTTAGCGTAACGTCGCTAACTCTGGGTGCCAACAGGTCACTCATGGCCTCCCATCTTTTATCCTGAAGACAGGCAAAAACCAACCGGGGGCGCACGTTAGGCTCGAGTTCGACCGCCACGGTTTCCAACAGGGCCTCGATACTCAGTTCGTTATGCGCACAATCCAGGATGACCATCGGTCGGCGCGATACCACGTCGAATCTCCCGGGCCATACGACGTCGCGCATACCGGTGCGGATCGCACTTTCATCGATCGGCCAGCCCTGTGCGCGCATCGCTTCGAGCGCAGCCGCCGCGATCGCTCCATTTTCATGCTGAAACGGCCCCGCCAGCCCTATTTCGACGTTATCGAGGCGCATGCCGAGGCCGCGGTAGCTGAATCGATGGGCAGGCGCGTGCGAGGTGAACGAAAAGTCTCGATCGACCATGATTGACGGGCTATGGCGCGCCGCAGCGATCGAACCCAGCGTCAGTCGCGCGTCCGGATCGCGAGCGCCGATCACCACCGGAATTTCAGGCTTGATAATGCCGCCCTTCTCCGCCGCAATCGCCGCGATCGTGTAGCCAAGCTGCTCCATATGATCGAACCCGATCGGCGTGATCACGCTCAGCTCGGGAGTGATAACGTTAGTCGAGTCGAGCCGCCCGCCCAGTCCGGTTTCGATTACGGCGACGTCAACGCCAGCTTCGGCAAAGTAGAGAAAAGTTAGCGCGACGGTGAATTCAAAAAACGTCAGCTCGAGCCGAGCCTGTTCATAGATCGCCCGCAGCCGCGTGACATAATCCACCATCAGGCGGGCTGGCATTTCGGCGCCGTCGATCCGCGTGCGCTCGGTCAGCCGTACCAGGTGCGGCTTGGTGTAGAGACCCACCCGGAGCCCCGCCGCGCGCAGCGCGCTGTCCATCAGCGCCGCGACCGATCCCTTGCCCTTGGTGCCCGCAATATGGACACTGCGCAACCGGCGATGCGGATCGCCGAGCAGCGCGAGCGCGTGCTCCATCCGTTCGAGCTTGTAGATCTCGCCCCTGGATTCGAGCGAGTAGAGCCAGTCGATTGTCCGCTCGACGTCTTTCATGACGGGGCAATTCTAGCTGCGTTCGCGGACAGGTCAAATCACCTGAGACGGGCGGAAGCTAACTGGAATTGGCGGCGCGTGTCGGCTGCGATCGGCGGCCGTGGATAACGCGTGACGTCCCGGCAACAGCTTGCGTAGCTTCGATCCGCCAGTCGCGAGGGGATTTGTCTATCTGTGTTTATCGCGGTTTATCGGCTTCGAGGATAACAACAGGAGCAAAGATCCACGCAGGAGGATTTGGTCCATAACGGTCCTCAAGGTTTCGGAGCTGCTCCATCCCGGATCCCGTCTCCTGCGGCGCGCATCGGCGCACATTGATGAAACCGGCTGCCAGCAACTCCGTGGAAAGGGATTCAAACGTGTAAAGATGTTTGTGCCCCCAGGCACCAAACATAGCGTTAATCCAAATCTCCGGAGAAAACTCACCCTCGAGCCAGGTCGTGCGAAAATTTTCCATCGACGCCTCGGGCGAGCGACCAAGATAAATTTTGCAAACCTCGATTATGTCCGGAGTGGTCATCCGTAGCACGCCGCCCGGCTTCAGAATCCGCAAGGCTTCCCGCAGGAAGCGACGCGCCTGCGCCAGTTCGATGTGCTCGATGACTTCAGATCCGTAGAGAGCGTCAAAGTATCCGCTCGGGAGCGGCAGGTTCCGATCCGTAATATCCAGGACAAAGTCGATCCCTTCACCGTTCGCAAAATCGACGTTGATCCACCCGGATTTATAGTATTCACCGCATCCGAATTGTAATCCCTTGAAAGTATCTTCCTTGAGCCGCAGGAGGCGCCGTTTGCGGCCCCATTTCCGCAACTCCGAAGCTCGCGCACGTCCGGCCTTTAGCGGCTGGTATGCCCACCTGATTATCGCGGATAAATCGCCCTCTCGGTTCATAGCGAGTAGTGCTTATCACGCCGCAACGTACTTTTAGAACTAGATCATTAAAAACGTAATCATCAGCATGCCATCATCGAACGTTAGCTGATGCGCGGGCTTCTCTACTGTCACCAAAGGCCAACCAAAGGTTTGTCCCCGAGGCCAGTCAGAGCCACGAGCTGAACTAGCGCCAGACGGCCGAGGCGCGCGGCGGGCTAATTTGATTTGGCCGTGCGTTTGGCCAGCGGACGCCGGCCGCGGACTCCCGCCTGACGTCCCGGCAGCAGCGTGCATAGCTCGGCGAGCGTATGCCGCATCCGCGCACGTTCTACGATCATGTCGAGCATCCCGTGCTCGAGCATGAATTCGGCGCTCTGGAAGTTCTCGGGCAGGCGCTCGCTGGTGGTCTGCTCGATCACGCGGCGTCCCGCGAATCCGATAAGCGCGCCCGGCTCCGCGATATTGAGATCGCCAAGCGTAGCGAACGAAGCCGCCACACCGCCTGTCGTCGGATCGCATAACACCGAGATATACGGCAGCCTGGCGTCGCGCAGGCGGCCGATCGCGAGCGCCACCTTCGCCATCTGCATCAGCGACAGCGCCCCTTCCTGCATCCGGGCGCCGCCCGAGGACGAAAACACGATCACCGGGATCCGAGCTTCGACGGCGCGGTCGAACAGGCGGGCCAGCTTCTCGCCAACGACAATCCCCATGCTACCGCCCATGAACTGAAAATCGATTATCGCGACCGCCGCGCGGCGTCCGTCGATCTTACCGACTCCGGTTACGACCGCATCGTTTCGACCGCTGTCACGCCGCGCCCGCGCCATCCGCTCGGGGTAGGGTTTGCTGTCGACGAACTGCAACGGGTCGCCACCCGCCAGGCCCGCGAAAAGCTCGCGCCAGGTGCCGCGATCGACCGTTATCGACAGGCGCTGCTCGACGCTCAGGCGAAAATGATGGTCACACTTCGGACAGACCGCCAAGTTGCGTTCGACTTCCTTGCGGAAGGTGATTCCCTTGCAGGTTGGACACTTGGTCCAGATATCGCCAGCCGGATCGGTTTCAGGTCGCGCGATTGGCTCCCGCTCGATTGCCATCTGACGCTTCTACTCCCCTGCCGCCGCGGCTACCGCACGCGCGGCCCGCATCGCGTCCTTCATCGATCCAACCAGCTCGCCCACCGCCGCCACTCCATCCGCCGGCGTTGCCTGCCGCTCCAGAATCAGCGACAGCGCGCTGCCGACTACGACCGCGTCCGCCACGGCGGCCACGCTATGCGCCTGCTCGGCGCTCGAAATTCCGAAACCCACGCCAATCGGCAGCCGCGTCAGTCCGTGCAATTCGCCCATGCGATCGCCGAGCCCCTCGGGCAGGGCGGCGCGCGTTCCGGTAACGCCCGTCACGGAAACATAATAAATGAAACCGCTGGCCTTGCGAGCAATCTTTTTCGCTCGCTCCACAGGCGTGGTCGGCGCCATGAGAAAAATGATGTCGATACCGCTCCGCCGCGCATACACCGCCAGCTCTTCGCTCTCCTCCGGCGGCAGATCGACCACCAGCAGCCCATCGACGCCGGCCGCTGCCGCATCGGCGCAAAACCGTTCGCATCCGTATTGCAGGATCGGATTGAAGTAGCCGAACAGGATGATCGGGATATTGGTCTCCTTGCGCAGATCGGCGACAGTCCCAAGGATCGCCGAAAGCGAGGCGCCCGACCGCAGGCCACGGGCGAGCGCACGCTGATTCGCGGGACCGTCGGCCATCGGATCGGTAAACGGTACGCCCAGCTCGATCAGATCGGCGCCGCGGCGTTCGAGTTCGAGCACCAGCGCGCGGGTCTCATCGAGGTCGTGGTCGCCCGCCACGATGAATGGTATCAGCGCGCATTCGCCGCGCCGTTTGAGCTCCTTGAAGCGAGCCTCGATTCTGCCGGCCATCGTGCTTTTCACTCCCGCAGCGTTACGCCGAGCGCGCGGGCGACGGTCTGCATATCCTTGTCGCCGCGGCCCGACAGGTTGATGATCATCGTCTGATCGGACGCCATCGTGGGCGCGACTTTGATCGCATGGGCGATCGCGTGCGCACTTTCCAGCGCCGGCACGATTCCTTCAGTTTCGGACAATGTCCGCAGGGCAGCGAGCGCCTCGTCGTCGGTGACCGATACATAGTCGGCGCGCCCGGTCGTCTTGAGCCACGCCAGCTCCGGACCGACGCCGGGATAATCGAGCCCGGCCGCAATCGAATGGGTCTCGCGAATCTGCCCGAGCTCGTCTTGCAGGAGATACGTCCGCGCGCCATGCAGGACCCCGACCGTCCCGGCCGTGATCGTGGCGGCGTGCGACGGCCCCGATATTCCAAGCCCGCCCGCCTCGACGCCGATCATGCGGACGGCGGAATCTTTGATGAACGGATAGAAGAGACCGATCGCGTTCGAACCACCGTTGACACATGCGATCAGAACGTCGGGCAGCCGCCCTTCGGCCTTGAGGATCTGACGGCGCGCTTCGTTTCCGATTACCGACTGAAAATCGCGCACGATCATCGGATAAGGATGGGGCCCGGCCGCCGTGCCGATCAGGTAGTAGCTGGTGCGCACCGTAGCAATCCAGTCGCGGAGCGCCTCGTTGAGCGCGTCCTTCAGTCCCTTGGTGCCCGAGTCGACAGCAGTCACCTTGGCGCCGAGCAGCTTCATGCGAAAAACGTTGAGCGACTGCCGCTCGATATCGACCGTCCCCATGAAGACTTCGCACTCGAGCCCGAGCAGCGCCGCCATCGTTGCCGCCGCGACGCCATGCTGGCCCGCGCCCGTCTCGGCTGTTATCCGCCGCTTGCCCATCCGCACCGCCAGCAGCGCCTGGCCGAGCGTGTTGTTCACCTTATGCGCACCGGTATGGCAAAGGTCCTCGCGCTTCAGATAAATCTTCGCGCCGCCAAGACGCCGGGTCAGATTGGCGGCGTGAAAGAGCGGCGTCGGCCGGCCGACGTATTCTTGAGACAGCCGGCTCAGCTCCGCCCTGAACGCTTTGTCGCGGCGGGCGGCGCGATAAGCCTGCTCGAGCTCGAGCAGCGCGGGCATCAGGGTTTCGGCAATATAGCGGCCGCCAAATTCGCCGAAGCGTCCGCGGCTATCCGGAAGACTTTGCATTGGCGATAAAACTCCTCATCTTCTTCTCGTCTTTGATCCCGGGCGCCGACTCAACTCCGCTGGCAACGTCGACGGCGTAGGGGCTGAGCGCGGCAGCGGTGGCAACCGTCGCGGGTGTCAGACCGCCGGATATGAACACGCGCCCGAGATCGAATCCCGCCAGTCTGTTGAGATCCAGCGCCCGGCCGGTGCCGCCATAAAGTTTGGGATCAAAGCGGTCGATTAGTATGTAGTCCGCCGTAACCTGCTCGACAGCCGTTGGCGGCGGCGCGTCGTCCTTGATTCTTACTGCCCGAATCACTGGCACCGGCCATCCTGCCAGCGCGGCGTCGTCCTCGTCGCCGTGGAATTGAACAAGATCGAACCGCAGCCGCTCAAGCCGCTCGGAGATGTAATCACGGGTCGCGTTGACGAAGACGCCGACCACTTTCGCGCGGCCATCCAGCGCGACCGTCCGGCAAATCTCAAGTGCCTGTTCAAGTTCGACGTGGCGCGGACTCGGCGGATAGAAATTGATCCCGATAAAATCGGCGCCCAGATCGGCGGCTCGGATCGCGTCGGCGACCCGCCTTACGCCGCATATTTTCACCCGCACCACCATTAATTATTTTCCATCGTGCTCGCGTTAACCGCCATTGGGCTCGATCGCACCGGCCAGTTCGGCCAGTCGCGCACGCGGATTGCCGCCGCGCAGAAGGCTCTCGCCGATCAGGAATGCGTGCGCTCCGGCGCTCGACAGGCGGCGGATATCGGCGGCGGTTTCGATACCGCTTTCGGCCACGATCAGCGCATCGCCACGATAATCCGCGAGCAACTCTTCGGTGGTGGCAAGCGTGGTGTGGAACGTATGGAGATCGCGATTGTTGATACCGATAAGGCGCGCGCCCGCGTCGGTCGCGATCGCACGTTCGGCGCGATTATGCACCTCGACAATCGCGGCCATGCCGAGTTCAGCGGCAAGCGCCGCGAGAGTATGGATCGTCGCCGGCTCGAGCATCGCGACGATCAGTAGAATAGAGTCGGCGCCGGCCGCCCGCGCCTCATAAACCTGGTAGGGGTCGAACATGAAATCCTTGCGCAGCAGCGGTATATCAACAGCCCCTCTAACCGCTTGGAGATCTTCAAGTGTCCCTTTAAAATGAACATCCGTCAGCACCGAGAGCGCCGCCGCGCCGGCCGATTCGTAGTCGCGGGCAACCGCCGCCGGATCGAGGTCGGGAAGTATATCGCCCTTGCTTGGCGATGCTCGCTTGATCTCCGCGATTATCGCCGGCCGCCGAGCCGCTAGCGCGGCTGCGAAGTCCTTGGGCGTCGGCGCGTGGGCCGCCGCTGCGATCATCTCTTTGATCGGCATGGCCTGCTGCCGCGAGGCGAGTTCGACGCGTTTGGCGGCGAAGATACGGTCGAGAACGGAACTCATCAGAGATCTCCGTGGCTGGCGCGGCGCATCTTTTCGATCGTTTCGAGCGTGCTGCCCGCGGCGATAATCTCGCGCGCCAATTCCACCCCGCGGGCAATCGAATCGACCCGGTCGGCGGCGTAAAGAGCAGCCCCGGCGTTGAGCGCGAGCACATCTTGCGCCGGGCCCGTACCGCCCTCAAGCGCGTCCCGGAGCATCGTCGCCGCATGCTCCGCGCCGGTCACGATGATCGCATCGCGGGGTAGCGCGCGGATACCAAAATCTTCTGGCGTAATCTGATACTCGCGAATTTCGGCACCACGCCGCACTTCGGCAATCCGCGTGGGCGCGCTCAAAGAAATCTCGTCGAGGCTGTCAGTCCCATGGGCGACGATCGCATGCTCGGCGCCGAGCGCCAGCAATGCTTCCGCCATCGGATGCACCAGCCGTCCGTCGGCAACGCCCAGCAGCTGGTAGCGCGGACGGGCGGGATTCGCCAGCGGCGCAATCAGGTTGAACAGCGTGCGCACCGCGAGAGTGCGCCGCAGATTCGCCAGCCGGGCGAGCACCGGATGGTACGCCGGAGCGAAAATAAAGCAGATTCCGGCGGCGCGCAGGCAATGGCGCAGGCCGTCGGGATCGCAGTCGAGCTTCACGCCGAAACGCTCGAGCGCGTCCGCCGCGCCGGATCGTCCGCTGAACGCGCGATTGCCGTGCTTGACCACCGGCACGCCGGCCGCAGCCGCGATCAGCGCCGCGCCGGTCGAGATGTTGAACGTGCCGGCGCCGTCGCCGCCGGTACCCGCCGTATCGAGCACGTTGCCGTCGTTGAGATTGACCGCGCGGGCACGGTCGCGCATCGCGCGCGCACCGCCACTGAGTTCGGCGCCGGACTCGCCGCGAATCTTGAGCGCGATCAGAAAGCCTGCCGCCAGCGATTCCGGCGCGCGATCGTCGAGCATCTCGCCGATCGCCCGTTCCGACAGCGCCGCGTCGAGTGCACGGCCCTCCACGATACTGAAAAACGCCTCGCGCAGGCTCGTCACCACGCCCGAACGGGCGAGAAAATTCGCAACGATCGCACGGCCGTGCGGCGACATGATCGATTCCGGATGGAACTGCACGCCTTCGATCGGAAAGCGGCGATGGCGAATCGCCATGACTTCGCCCTCGGCCGTGCGCGCCGTGATTTCGAGCGTCTCGGGAATCGAGTCGGAATCGACGATTAACGAATTGTAGCGCATCGCGTCGAACGGATTCGGCACGCCGGCGAAGATCGTCTTGCCGTCGTGGATAACCGGCGAAGTCCGCCCATGCATCAGCCGGCCAGCACGCACCACGCGGCCGCCGAACGCCTCGGCGATACACTGATGGCCCAGGCCGACGCCAAGTATCGGCACGTCGGCGCCGAGCTCGCGCACGATGCTGGTTGAGACGCCGGCGCTCGCGGGACCTCCCGGGCCGGGCGAGATAACGATAGCATCCGGGCCCATTGCGCGAGCCTCGGCCACGTCGATCGCGTCGTTGCGGCGGACGATCACATCGGCGCCGAGGCCGCCGATCAGATGCGCCAGGTTATAGGTGAACGAATCGTAGTTATCGATCAGCAGCACGGTCGCCATCGCTCACTCCTCCCCCGCCGCCGACCGCTCGAAGCCGCGCGCACCTTCAACCGCGTCCATCATCGCGCCCGCCTTGCCGACCGATTCGTCGTATTCGGCCTCCGGGTTGGAATCGGCACCCACGCCGCCGCCGGCCTGCATATAGATGACGCCGTCCTTGATGAGCATCGTGCGCTGAACGATCGCCGTATCGGTGTTGCCCGTGTAGCTGAAGTAGCCGACCGCGCCACCATAAGGACCGCGCCGAACCGGCTCGAGATCGTCGATAATCTCCATCGCGCGCACCTTGGGCGCACCACTGACCGTACCGGGGGGAAAAGCGGCCCGGAACGCGTCGAAGGCGTCGGCGCCGTCGCGCAGAATCCCGCGCACGTTGGACACCAGATGCATCGCGTGCGAGTAGCGCTCGACGGTCATCAATTCGGTGACCTCGACGGTGCCGAGGCGCGCCACCCGGCCGATGTCGTTGCGCCCCAGATCGACGAGCATCACGTGCTCGGCGCGCTCCCTGGGATCGTCGAGCAGGTCGCGCTCATGGCCACGATCCTCAGCGTCGGTGGTACCACGCTGACGGGTTCCTGCCATCGGTCGGACGGTCACCTCGCGCCCCTCGACGCGCACCATAACCTCGGGCGACGCACCGGCTAGCGCGTGATCGCCGAGCTGCAGATAGAAGAGATATGGCGACGGATTGATCGCGCGCAGGCTACGGTAGAGGTTGAACGGATGGGCCGCGAGCGGAGTCTCGAAGCGATTCGACGGCACCACCTGGACAACGTCGCCGGCGACAATATGATCGCGCGCCCGTTCGACCATCGCGACATATTCCTCGCGGCTGAAGTTCGACTTGAGTGAGCCGCCGGATACTACCGTCGGTTTTTCGAGCCGGGGCAGCGTCGCCGATTCCGCCAGCCGCGCAACGGTCCGATCGATTCGCGCGGCGCCGTCTCGCCAGGCCGCTGCTGGCGAAGCGTGGCCGTCCAGGCTGACGTTGGCCACCACCTTTATCGTCTGGCGGACATTATCGAAGATCAGCACGCAGTCGGTCAGCATCAGGCACAGATCGGGAGTGCCGAGATCGTCGCGCGGCGGCTTGGGGAGACGTTCGAAGCGGCGGACCGTATCATAGGCGATATAGCCGACGGCGCCGCCGAAAAAGCGCGGCAGATGCGGCAGGTCGGGCGCGCGAAAACGGCCGAGCTCGCGGCGCAGTTCGGCAAAAGGATCGATGCCGGTGCGCACCTCGGTGCCGCCCGCCGGGGTGGTCAGCTCGATACGATCGTCGCGGCCGCGGATGACCATCGAGGGCTCGGCGCCGAGAAAACTGTAGCGCGCCCACTTCTCACCGCCGCTGACGGACTCGAGCAGGAAGGCGTAGTCGCGATTGGCGGCGACCTTCAGAAACGCCGAGACGGGAGTTTCGAGGTCGGCCGCAATTTCGCGACAGATCGGAATCAGGTTGTAGCCCGCGGCGGCCAGCCGCTCGAACTCGCGCTCATCGGGAATCAGCATCTCATCACCGGTTGTCTCTTTTTTTCCCGGCGGCCGCACAAAATAAAAGAGGCCGCGGGAGTTTGCCCGCGGCCCCTGGTTTAACTTTGCTAAGCGCTGAACTTTCGATTCAGGCGTGCGGCGCGCGAGCGGGTGCGACGGCGATCCATCGCCAAGCCCACCAGTTTGCGCTGCGGCACAGGTACTTCATTGCGTGTGAGGGTGGCATCGCACCCGTGGGGATGTCAAGCGGGGCCGGGACCAACGCCATGCGTATGCTAGGGTTGGCCAGCGGGAGGGGGATTTTTATGGCTGCCCAGGGCGACGCCCGAATCTGGTACCAGAGTTTCGTTCATCCGCGCGAGCAGGCCCCTTATATCGAGCGGCTGCAAAGCCAGCTCAATGCGTTTGCGAGCCCCGGCGTCCTCTTCGAGGTGCACGGCCTGGAACCGCCCGACCGCTTTTTCCATCCGCTCAGCGAATTCCGATGCGCCGCGCAGACGATCCGCAACGCGATCGAGGCCGAACGCGCCGGCTACGACGGCTTCGTGATCGGGCACTTCCAGGAACCGGGGCTGCTCGAGACTCGCGGCTCATTGGAGATTCCGGTGGTCGCGCTCGGCGAGGCGACGATGCTCGCGGCTTGCACGATGGGCCGCAAGATCGGACTGGTCACGATCGATCCGGCGTTTATCGATTGGCACGAACGGCAAGTCGCGGCCCATGGGCTAAGCGAGCGTCTGGCCGGAGTGCGCGCTATCAAGA
>Ga0302326_10028743_pt1 | contig 11179 bp, 10 predicted proteins | sample Palsa_T0_3_FD_202264 | JGI IMG/M metagenome (GOLD analysis project Ga0302326, IMG submission 202264) | Peat permafrost microbial communities from Stordalen Mire near Abisko, Sweden - Palsa_T0_3 | ecosystem: Environmental > Terrestrial > Soil > Palsa > Peat permafrost | place: Sweden: Abisko...
CTCGTCCTGAAGCGCGCGATACTGGCTGGCGGTCGAAGGCAATGAGCCCGCGTGATCGAGCGGTACCGCGCCCTTGAGCAGATCGTCATCCGGCGGTTTCGCGGCGTGAGACGCGGAAGCCGCGAGCAGCAGTGTCAGCGAAAATGCGGCGGCGAACCGGGTCAGCGGCGAGCCTCCGCCGTAGCGCGCGCGGCCACCGCCAACGAATGTCCGGCCATTTCGTGCGGCTTCTTCAGCCCCATCAGATCGAGCAGAGTCGGCGCGACATCGGCGAGACGGCCCGGCTCAAGCGTCAGCGAGGACTTCGCGTTCACGACAATGATGGGGACATCAAATGTTGTGTGCGCGGTGTGCGGTTCGCCGGTCTGCGGATCGCGCATCATTTCCACATTGCCGTGGTCGGCGGTGATCAGCAACACGCCGCCCGCTTTCTCCACCGCCTTGCGCAATCGGCCGAGGCAGTCGTCGATCGTGCGCACGGCTTTCTCTGCGGCGTCGAGATTGCCCGTATGTCCCACCATGTCGGGATTGGCGAAATTGACGACAATGAGATCGTATTTGCCGCACCCAATTGCCCATTCAAGCTTCGCCGTCACCTCGAGCGCCGACATTTCCGGCTGCTTGTCGTAGGTGGAGACCTTCGGGCTCGGCACGAGTATCCGATCTTCGCCGACGAACGGCTCCTCGCGGCCGCCGTTCAAGAAGAACGTCACATGCGCGTATTTTTCCGTCTCCGCGATGCGCAATTGCTTCAGGCCCAGTTGGGACACGTAGGCGCCGAGCGTTTCGCTGATGTTGTCGGCGGGAAACAATGCGCCCATTAACACCTTCAGCGGTTCGGAATATTCCGTCATGCCTGCGGCTGCGGAAAAATTCGCAATACGTGTCCGCGCGAAACCGTCGAAGTCCGGATCGAGCAGGGCCGCGGAAATCTCGCGCGCGCGGTCGGAGCGGAAATTCGCAAACAGCAAGGCGTCGCCGTCTGCGATACCGGCATAGTCGCCGATGATGCACGGCAGGACGAACTCGTCGCTCAGGTCGTGTTCGTAAGAATTTTCGATTGCGTTATTCGCGGCTGCTGCGTGCTCGCCTTCGGCCGAAACGATGGCGTCATACGCCCTGGCGACCCGATCCCAGCGCCGGTCGCGGTCCATCGCATAATAGCGGCCCGAAACCGTTGCGATTCGCACATCGGACAATCCGGCGATTGCCTGTTCGAACAGTTGCAGAAATCCGGCCGCGCTGCGCGGCGGCGTATCGCGTCCGTCGAGGAAGGCGTGAATGCGAACCGGCAACCCCGCCGCCGCAATTGCCTTCACGGCAGCCACGATGTGATCCTGATGACTGTGCACGCCGCCGGGCGACAGCAATCCCATCACATGCACGGCGCCTTTCGCCGTTTTCGCGCGCGCAATCAATGTGGCGAGCTCGGGCGACTTCGCGAATGTGCCGTCGGCGATGGCATCATCGATGCGCGGCAGGTCCTGCACGACGATGCGGCCGGCGCCGATATTCATGTGGCCCACTTCGGAATTGCCCATCTGTCCCACGGGCAGACCGACGGCGCGGCCTGACGTCGAGAGCAGGGCATGCGGGCATTCCGCGAGCATCCGGGCGTAATTTTCCGGTTTGGCAAGCGCGATAGCGTTGTCTTCCGAATCCGGCCTGAAGCCCCAGCCATCGAGGATGCACAGTACCGCCGGTCGTGGACGATTCGGTATGGCGGCGTCGGTCATACGGTTTCCGGGTCGGTGAGAATCGAAAATAAGCACGGCGTGCCGCGCTGTCCATGTCCGGCCGCAAAGACAAGTCGTTTCAAGCGCTTGCACAACGACCGCCATTGCAGCTGGCAAGCATACAACTGATTTGGTACTTCACAGACTTCCACAGTGCAAGAATGCGAAGCCTTAGCCACTTCGAAGCATTGCCGTAAATTGTCGTTAGTATAGTATCCACAACACCCTGGAGCGCAGACAGGGGAAGATCAGTTGCCCAAAGTCCAATTGCAACCGCCGTCGGAGGATCCGCCTCTGGTTGCCGCCATGCGCGCCTACTGGTCGGCGAAGCGCGGCGCGCGCGCCCTGCCGCGTCGGAAGGACATTCTCCCGGCCGAAATCAAGGAATGGCTGCCGAGCGTCCTGCTTGCCGACGTGATCGACGGCGGCGCCGACTTCCGCTACCGGCTCGTGGGTCTGCGCCTGCATCAGTTCTTCCCGACGGTGCCGACCGGAAAGCTGATGAGCGAAGCGCTTGCGCCGTTTGGCGCGGAGACGGTTCGCAAAACGCTGGAGACCTATCGCTCTGTGCTAACGCTCGGAGAGCCGTTGCGCATCCGCGGCGACGGCGCGTGGTACGGACAGGAGCCGAAATTCTTCGACGCGATCCTCACGCCGCTGTCCGAGGACGGCGACACCGTCAACATGATCTTCGGCGCCTTCGACTTCATGTGGAATCTCACCGAGCTGAAGCTTTCGGATGAGGCGTCCGACGAACACGCGTGGCGCGCCGCGATGGCGTCAGTAAAATGATGCGGCAGTGCGGTATCTGCGCCACCTGCCGAGTCCGACGCGTTCGAAGCCGTGTCGGATTGATATGGTCGTGAGCCTTGAGAGAACGCCGAGCCGTAGTTCCTCAAATTCTCTGTCCCACATCGATGCGGTTACCGTCTGGATCTTCGAATACGAAGGCCCTGAGGCCGTAATCCTTGTCCTTCAGTCCCTTGACGATGCGCAGACCTTCGCGCCGGCAGATCGCGTGGAGCGCATTCACATCGTCCACCAGCATGTGCGCCACGTTGAATGTCGCGGCCTTGTGGGTGGGCTGCAACGTGAGATGCAGTTCGGCGTCATCGCGCTTGAGGATCATGAAGCCGACGGGATTGCCGTTCTCGAAAACCTTCCTGAAGCCGAGAATTCTTGTATAGAAAGCTTCAGCCTTCGCCATGTTTTTCACCGGCAACATGGCGGCAATCCGCCCGAAGCGAATGCCGAGATCGTCGTTCATCGCATACCCTCAGATGGGAAAACGGGGGCGACGTTACGGACGGTGCCGAAACGCCAACACGATGAGACAGTGCCCACGGCCCATCGTAACAGCTTCGTTCGCACCATGGAACGGCCGGCGCCTTCCCGGTCCGTCTTCGCAAGAGAGGCGGCCCGGACCGCGTTCACTGCCGCGATTCCGGGTGAAATTTAACTACGCCAGCGGGAACCCGCATGACTCCGGTTGCCCGAGGCGGTTATCCTTCAGCCGGCAAAGGGCACCGGAACGCACCATGGATGACGACGGAATCCTCGCGCAGATGAAAAAGCTGGGACCTGCGCAGGTCCGCGCGCTGATCGCGAGCGGCAAGTGGCCGGATGCCGCCCAACCGGCTGCGCTGACATGGCTTCAGGAGACGGATCGGGAATCCCAGCGACTCGCCGAGGCGTCGTTGGCCGCGCAGGTGGACGTTGCGAAATATGCCAGGGACGCTGCAGTGTCGGCCGCTGCGGCGGCGCATGAGATCGCGTCCGAAGCGCGGCTGGCAAACAGCCTGGCGCGTCACGCCAGCGTCAGAGCCACAACGGCGACGATCATCGCTGCGACATCGGCCGCCGTCGCGATTTTCGCGACGCTAATCGCCATCATCGCGCTCCTCGCGCCGCGCTAGAAGCGCAACCCGCCGAAACCTGTTGCGGCGTGCCTTCGCGATGGTTGCCCGAGGCTTTATTCGTCCGTGTTGTTGGCGAGCGTCGGTTCCGGAGGTGACGCCGGCACGGGCGAGTCGTAGCGCTTCGACCGCGCCAATCGACTTGTGTCCACGGTGCAGCGCGCCTGAACGATCTCGGCTGTCGCGGGCCATTGGTTCGACACAAACGATTCGAGATCGCTACCGGACGGATCGAACGCTGCCGTAAACAGCCGTTCGGCATTGGCGCAATAATTGCCGTTGTCACGTGCGGCTTCGAGCGCCGATTCGTTGGCGGCCTTGGTCTTGAACGCGTGATAAGCTGCTTCGCCGGCCCGCCGGTTCTCGCGCAGGAAAAATGCGAGCAGACTGGCGTCGGACCGTTGCAATTCGGTCTGATGGGAAACCACGAAGCGATTGTAGGATGCGGTTTCGCCGCACGACAGCGCTGCCACCATCAGAGCCTGCTGCACGCTCGCCGTCCTCATGGCGAGTTCGTCCTGTTCCCTTACGCATTTGTTTGCGCCTTGCGCGTTGCCTGCCACCAGCGTGAATGCAACCGTTGCCGCGAGAAATTTCCTGTTCATGACACACCCCTTGCAATTGATTGCCCGGGGGACAGGTTAAGAGCGGCTTCGTAACGCCACGCTAAGGCGCGCGCCTGGAATTGAATACAATTGTCGGAGTGAATGGGCTGCGCCCTGGCGCGGCTGTGCCTGACACGCCGAACGCCGCGAACCTATCATTTGCTGTGCGATCGGGGTTAACAACCGCGCGCGAAATCTGTCAAGGCAATTGATTCATTGCCCGGCAACGATTCCATCTTTACATTCAACGCGGCTGGGCGGGAGGAGTTCCTCCGCACGCCGACGATCATCAATGGCCGCCGCTGGCGAAGGGTATTGGATGTCGCAACAAGCAGCACGCACGCGCATCGTTGCAAAATCGCAGTTGCCGGTTCTGGCGGCTCTCGCATCGGCGCTTCTTCTTTCGTCATGCGGCGGCTTCGATGCGTTTCATTTGACGGACCAGCCTGCCGCTGTCGCGATGAACGTGCCGCCTGCGCCTGTAGACGCCAACCGGCCAGCGCCTGAAATATTCTGGCCGACGCATGGCTGGCGCGTTTCGTCGCCGGAAGCGCAGGGCATCGATTCTTCCGTGCTGGCGAGCGCGCTCGAAACCATCCGCGAGCGGCGCATCCCGGTCAACAGCCTGTTGATAGAGCGGCACGGTTTCATCGTGCTGGATGCCTATTTTTATCCGTACTCGGATGAGCGCGCTCATGACGTGGCTTCCGTGACGAAGAGCGTGACATCCACGCTGGTGGGAATCGCCATGGGCGAGCACAAGCTCGACCGGCTCGATTCGCCGGTCGCGTCGCTGCTGCCGGACGCCGGAATCGACAACGATCCGCGCAAGGCCCACATCACGCTGGCGCATCTGCTCAGCATGACGTCCGGCCTCGACTGCAGCGATTCCGGCGGTCGCAACTTCCTCCAGCAAATGGAAAGCAGCCGGCATTGGACGTCGTTCGCGCTCGACCGTCGCGAAACGGCGGACCCCGGGGCAACCTTCGACTACTGCGCCGGCAACATGCACGTCGTGTCCGCGGTGCTGACCCGGGCAACTGGCGAATCCGCGGCGGACTACGCCCAGGAAAAACTGTTCGCGCCGCTCGGCATCGAACAGGTGTCCTGGCCGAACGACGCGGACGGCGTCAGTCACGGATTCGCCGATCTGAAACTCGCGCCGCGCGACATGGCGAAACTCGGTTATCTCTGGCTGCATCATGGGGTATGGGACGGCAAGCAGATCGTGCCGGCGAATTATCTGGCCGACGCCACGTCACCGCACGCCAGTGTCGAGCCTGACGTGAATTACGGTTATGGCATGTGGGTCTATCCCGCTCGCGGCCATGCGGGTGGACCGGCCGATTTCGAAGCCAATGGCAATGGCGGCCAGCGCATCGCCGTCATCCCGAGCCAGGATATGGTCGAGGTGATCACCGGCACCGGACTTGAGGCGAACGATGTCGCCTCGCTGCTGGCGAGCGCCGTGAAATCCGATTCGCTGCTGCCTGAAGATCTGCAATCCACTTCGCGGCTCGCAGTCCGGGTGGCGGAAGCCCAAACCGGTGGAACGTTCAGGCTCGCCGACGTCATCCCTCGAGCGCGGCCAGACACAGCGTCAGCGATGACCCGGTTGGCGACGAAGTTTGACAGCGCCTTCGCTGACGTGATTCCCAAACCGCGACCGAATGCGGAGATTGCATTTGTTATTCCAAGGCCGCGACCGGATTTCGTTGCCAAGGTCGCACAGGTTGCTCCCGCATTGGAGCCTGTGTCTGGTGACACACCGCCGAAGCGGCGTCCGAGCTCGTAACGCCGATTTCGGATGGCGATCAGCAAAAAAGCCCGGAACCGAAGTTCCGGGCTTTTTTTTCGACCAGTCAGGTCGGACCTAGTGCCAGTCGTGTTTCCAGCCCATGTCGTGATCGCGGTCGTGATGCCAGTCCCAGTAGCGGTCATGATAGTGATCGCGCCACCAGATGCGCTCCGCATCGTTCCGCCAGGCATGCCAGTGGTGGAAGCGATCCCAATATCCATCGGCGTAGGCGAAGGCGACATCGCCAACAGCGAAGGAAAGGCCGGGAACGCCGACAACGACACCCGGTCCACCCATCATCGCGCCACCCATCGGAGCGCCGACCACGACACCACCGTGCCAGCCCATGTCCGCATCTCGGTCATGCGCCCAATCGTAGTAGCGATCGTGGTGATGCTCGCGCCACCAGCGCCAGTCGTCGCGATCACCCCACGGATGCCAATGATGGAAGCGATCCCAGTAACCGTCGCGATAGGCGAACATCACGTCGCCTTCGTTGATGGAAATCCCGAAATGAACGGCTGCCCGGGCCGGCGTTGTCGTCGCCAGCGTTGTTCCGGCCAGCGCAAGAGCGGCTACCGCCCCTGCAAGTACGATTTTCATGCATGTCTCCTGATTGAGGACATCCTCATGCCGAGGAAGTCCCTTTCGCTGCCCCTAACTCTTGTTAACTCTAGCACGTTCGCTCACGCGCAATAGGGCAAGAGTGTGTCGGCCGTATGTCTGCACATCCCCGGCCCTGCAAGGTCTTTCCTGCCCGGAATTTCTTGCCCAGATGCGCAGCTCGCCCGCTCGCAGATACACTAAGTATATGAAATAGCACGATTTTATCCCAACGCACCTCGGCACGGAACTGGCAAGGGCAGGGACGATGAATTCACACCCGAGCAGAACCCGCTCATGATGATGTCTCCCCGTCGCAGCTTCGCCATGCGTGCCGTCGCGCTCCTTGGCAGTGCCCTTCTGGCGCTGGCCCCGCTCGATGCCGCATTCGCATTTTCGCGCGTGAAGGACCTCGTGGAAGTCGCGGGCATTCGCGACAACATGCTGGTCGGCTACGGTATCGTCGTCGGGCTCAATGTCACCGGCGACTCGCTTCGCAACGCGCCGTTCACGCAACTCAGCATCCAGACCATGCTGGAACGTTTGGGCGTGAATACCCGCGGCGCGACTCTGCAGACCAAGGATGTGGCGGCTGTCATGGTGACGGCCAACCTGCCGGCTTTCTCGGGCGAGGGAACCCGCATCGACGTCTCGGTCAGCGCGCTCGGCGATGCGACGAGTCTTCAGGGCGGCACGCTGCTCGTGACGCCGATGTTCGGCGCCGACGGCGAGATCTATGCTCTGGCGCAGGGACCGGTCGCCATCGGCGGCTTCGTCGCGCAGGGACAGGCCGCCAGCGTAACAAAGGGCGTGCCCACGGCGGCGCGCATCTCCAACGGCGCGATCGTCGAACGCGAGATCGGCTTTTCGCTCGCGAACCAGAAGTCACTCAAGCTTTCGCTTCACAATCCGGATTTGACGACAGCCACACGCATAGCCGACGCCGTGAATGCCTATCTCGGCCAGTCCATCGCCATCGTGAACGATCCGTCCAATGTCTCTCTGGCTGTTCCTGACGGTTACAAGAATGGCGTCGTCGGACTTCTCGGAGACATCGAGCAACTCAAGGTGGACCCCGACCAGCCTGCCAAGGTCATCATCGACGAGCAGTCCGGCGTAATCGTGATGGGCTCTGACGTCCGGATCTCCACTGTCGCCATTGCACAGGGAAACCTGACGATCAAGGTGTCCGAAACGCCCGAGGTGAGCCAGCCCGCGCCGCTCAGCAAAGGCAAGACAACCGTGGTTCCTCGGACGCAGATTCAGGTCGACGATGGCAAGGCCAACAAGATGGCGGTCGTCAATCAGGGCGTAAGTCTGCAGAAGCTTGTCGACGGGCTGAACGCGCTGGGCGTCGGCCCGCGCGACATCATCTCTATTCTGCAAGCGATCAAGGCCGCGGGCGCGTTGCAGGCGGACATTCAGGTTATCGGATGAGTACGACGGCAGACGTCTCTGCGGCACAGGCGCTGGCCCAGAGCCGGGCGATCGTGGCGCCTCATGCCACGAACGATGCCGGCGCGGCGAAGAAGGCCGCATCGCAGTTCGAATCTGTGTTCATTTCGCAGTTTCTCGGCTCGATGTTCGAAGGCATCCCCACCGACGGACCGTTCGGCGGCGGGAAGGGCGAAGAGATGTTCCGTTCGCTCATGCTCGACGAATACGGCAAGCAGATGGAAGCCCAGGGCGGGTTCGGGCTTTCGTCAGCGATCACCCGTCAGTTGTTGCACGTTCAGGAATCCCGGAAAGGTGCGTTGGCAAAATGACTCCCAATGAAGAGAGGGCCGAACGAACGATTGTTCTGACCCGGCGACTGACCGAGGCGCTCCATGCCGATGTCGACGCATTGGAGCGCGGCCGCCCAGCGGAGATGCGCAGCATATTGCCCGAAACGCAGCAACTTCTCTTACAATACGCCCGCGAAGCGGCCGGATTGAAAACACAGGCCAGGCACTTGCCTTCCGGCATCCGTGCGCGCCTTACCAGCGAAACGGCCCGGCTGCATGAAGCCCTCGCGCTGCACGAGCGCAGACTATCGCGCGTACGCCGCGCCACCGAAGGCATGATCCTCGCGATCGTGGAAGACGTCGATCGGAAGAAACGCATGACGCGCACATATGCATCGCGGCCTTCCGCCAGATCAGCGCCCGGTGCTATGCTGTATAACGGCGTGGTGTAAGCCCGTTCGATAACGCGTCGTAAAAATTGACGAAGCGCCTTACGCGGTCGTGCTGCTCGACGAGCTGCCGCCGAGAAGCGACAAAGCGAGGCTGTAGTTGGCCAGCTGCGCCGTCAGATAGGCCGGCGCGGTGCCGCTCGATTGTTGCGTCGTGCTGGATGACGTCGAAGGCGGCGTGTTGATCGACTGATAGATGTTGCGGATCTGGGCGAGCACGTTGCCGAGTTCGGCATGCGCGGCGCCGGCGCCGGTGGATGTGGATATGTCCATGCTTGCGGTCAATCCGAGGCCGTACACGGTTAGGGCCGCCGAGGACGAACTGCTCGACGAACTCGAAGACGAGCTGCTGGAAGACGATGTGGTGCTTTTTGCCGGCGCGGTAAGCGCTCCGGCCGGGATGCCCAGGCGCGCCAAGGCGTCGGAATCCGTGGGGCCGGGCACCAGATTTGCTGTCACGCCGGGATTGACCGTTATCTTCAGCGTCTCGCCGTTGGCGCCGTAGCTCACGCTCGCCTTGCCGTTGTTGAGCAGCTCCGCGTTGATCTTGTCGACCAGCGAGTCCAGCGTTTCACCCTGGTCGATGGTGATGGTCGCGTCGCGCGCGCCTGTACCCTGGATGTCGATTCCGAAACTGTCCCCCGCCCGCAACGTCGTGGACGATGTCAGATCGACGGATTGATTGATCGAGACCGTACCGCGCGGAAGACCAAGCGCGTCGAGAACGCTGGACCCTTGCGGATCGACGGAAATGCTGGTCGCTGCGGACTGGCCGTCCGCGCCGCCATATTGCTGTGTCCAGTTGACGGCGCCCGAGCGGTTCAACGCGGCGACGAACGCGTTGCTCACATTTGCAACGTTGCGCGTCTGACCCGCAAATGTGCCGGTCGTGGAGCCCGCAAGATAAACGGTTCCGTCGGGCCCGACCGTGACGGCGCTGCCGGTTGTGGCGCCACTGTCGCCGACATAACTGACCGTGTTCGCCGTCGCACTCGAACCCTGGTCGGTCAGGTTGAACACGAACGCGTTCTGGCCGCCCGTGCTGGCGTTCGCTACGGTCGCCTGCCCGTCGGCGGTCAGTGCCGCATTGGATGTCGTTCCGGCGAGATAGATTTGATTGCCGGAAACGGCGAGATTCCCGAGCGTGCCGTTTTGCAGGCTGCCCAGATTGACCTGCCATTCGGGCGCCTGAGTCGCGTCGCCGTTTGCATATTTCGAGACGATCGCATCGCCGTTCTGCACGCTTGCAACAACAAGGCCGCCGTCGGACGTGGTGGCCGTCGATGCCACCTGGTCATTTCCGGACGTGCCGAATTGCTGCTCGTATGTGATGTTGCCGCTCGAATCGAGCTTGGTGACATACGCATCGCTGCCGCCGGAGCTGGTCTGACCGGCGCCGAGTTCACCCGTGACCTGTCCGCCGATATAGACGTTTCCGGATGAATCGACGCTGACGGTTTGCGCCTGATTGTTCGCAAGTGTTGGAATTTGCGTCTGCCAGTTCTGGTCGCCGCTCGCGTCGTAACTCGCGACAAAGCTGTCGGTATTGCCGTCGGCGACCGCGCCGGTCGTCAGGTCCGCCGTGGTCGATCCCGCAACGACCACGCCGCCATTCGGATTGAGCGCGAGCGAATACGCGGATGCCGAGCCGGCGCTGCCCAGCATCTGCGTCCACAGCAGGTTGCCCGCGGAATCGTATTTCGAGAGATAGACGTCCTGCGAGCCCTGATTGAGGTCGTTGCCGAAATTGCCGGTGGCGTTGCCGACGACATACACGTTGCCGTTCGAATCCACCACGGAGGATTGTATGGTGGTAGTCCCCGTGGTCGGGCTTACGGTGTCGTTGAATGCGCCGGTAGGCGTGCCGGAAAGATTCGTCAGCTTGATGAGGCTGCCCTGCACGTCGGCCGGAGTGGTGGACGAGGTGGTCGTGCCGTCGGTCGTTGTTGTCGTCGTCGTGCTTGTTGGCGAGCCCGTCGTACCGCCGACATAGAGGGATGGCGTCGCGGATGCCGATGAGAGCGCGACCGTTTCGCCGGGAGCGGGCGTGATTGCAATACCGTAAGTCGCGACAGTCGGATCTTCGATCGAGCCGGCGGTGATGTTGCGCGTGAATCGGGTGGCAAAACCGTCTGCCGAGAGCTGGTCGTTGACGTAGGTATCGATGTTGTCGATCGTCAATGGTCCCTGGACCTGGGAAAGATCGATCGGGACGTTTGTCGTGGTGCCGTTCTTGGTCACCGCGATGTTGAAGCTGTCGCTCGCGCTGACGTTTGGAAGCGCGTCCTCGACATTTGCATCGGCGACGATCGTCCCGCCATTGTAGGAAAAGCTCGGCGATGGCA
>Ga0302326_10028744_pt1 | contig 11179 bp, 11 predicted proteins | sample Palsa_T0_3_FD_202264 | JGI IMG/M metagenome (GOLD analysis project Ga0302326, IMG submission 202264) | Peat permafrost microbial communities from Stordalen Mire near Abisko, Sweden - Palsa_T0_3 | ecosystem: Environmental > Terrestrial > Soil > Palsa > Peat permafrost | place: Sweden: Abisko...
GGCGTCGTTCCCGGTGGAGGAGTCCGACGAGATCCTGCTGGTCACCGACCAGGGTCAGCTGATCCGTGTGCCCGTGGCCCAGGTTCGCATCGCCGGCCGCAACACCCAGGGCGTCACCATCTTCCGCACCGGCGACGACGAGCATGTGGTCTCGGTCGAGCGCCTGGAAGGCGATGGCGGCGAGGGCGAGTCGCCCGCCCAGCCGGACGGCGATTGACACGGGCGCGGTTTCTTCGTGCATGGGCGAAGCGTCGGGGATGGGGCGCTGAGGGTCGGGGGTCAAGGCTCCGACGGAGCAAGGGGAGAAGGCGAATGCAGCGCACCGGCCTCTATCCGGGCACGTTCGATCCGGCGACCAACGGCCACATCGACATCATCGGCCGCGCGGTCAAGCTGGTTGACAAGCTGGTCATTGGCGTGGCCGTGAACAAGGCCAAGGGACCGCTGTTCTCGCTGGAGGAGCGGGTCGAGATCATCCGCGAGGAAACCCGCATCTGCGGCCACATCGCCGAGATCGAGGTGCGCGCGTTCGAAAATCTGACCATCCAGTTCGCCCGCGAGGTCGGCGCCCAGGTGATCGTACGCGGCCTGCGCGCGGTGGCCGACTTCGAGTACGAGTTCCAGATGACGGCCATGAACCAGCAGCTCGACCGCGACATCGAGACCGTGTTCCTGATGGCCGATCCCCGGCACCAGGCCGTCGCTTCGCGCCTGGTGAAGGACATCGTCGCCATGGGCGGGGATGTGAGCCGCTTCGTCCCGCGCGGCGTCGAACGGCGCCTGGTCGCCAAGTTCGGCGCCGGTTGAGCCCTTGCCGCCCCGCCGGTGGCGGGCTAGGCGAAGCGCCATGAATTTCGCGCCTCTCGTCGCCGCCTGCGCCGCCCTCTCGATTTCCGGCGCCGCGGCCTCACAGACTCCCTCTAACCCACCCACGCAGCCGGCCCCCGCCGAGGCCGACTGGCGCACGCCCGATCCCCAGAACGTCCTGGTCATCGACACCAACAAGGGCCGCGTGATCGTCGAACTGGCCCCGGCGGTGGCGCCGTTGTCGGCCGGGCGCGTGCGTGACCTGGCCCGCGCCGGCTTCTACGACGGCCTCGCCTTCTTCCGGGTCATCGACGATTTCATGGATCAGACCGGCGACCCCCTGAACACCGGCAGCGGCGGATCGACCAAGCCCAACGTCGCGGCCGAGTTCACCTTCCGCCGCGGATCGGCGACGCCCATGGCGGTGGCGGATAGGGCAGGGGGCCTGGAGATCGGCTTCATCGGCAGCCTGCCCGTGATCAGCCAGACCATTCAACTGGCGGCCATGACCGCCGACCAGAAGGTCGCGGCCTGGGGAACCTTCTGCCCGGGCGTCGCCGGCATGGCCCGCGCTCAGGACCCCGACAGCGCCAACAGCCAGTTCTTCCTCATGCGCGGCGCGCAGCTCAATCTCGACCACAACTACACGCCGTTCGGCCGGGTGATCGTCGGCCTCGACATCGTGCGCTCGATCAAGACCGGCGAGCCGGTCGCCGCGCCGCAGGACAAGATGGTGACCGTGCGCGTCCTGGCCGACATTCCGGCCGCTCAGCGGCCAACCGTGCGCGTGATCGACACCGCCGGTCCGTGGTTCAAGGCCATGACCGACAAGGTCCGCAACCAGAAGGTGGTCGGCCTCTCGGCCTGCGACCTCGATCTCCCCAGCCAGGTGAAGTGAGCTTTTCATGACCGATACGCCGCAGGACACCCTCGTGATGACCCTGGCCACGGGCCCGGTCACCATCCGCCTCAGGCCCGATCTCGCGCCGGGCCACGTGGCGCGTATCAAGGAGCTGGCGAACGAGGGCTTCTACGACGGCGTCGTCTTTCACCGGGTGATCGACGGCTTCATGGCCCAGGGTGGCGATCCGACCGGCACTGGCATGGGCGGCTCGAGCAAGCCTAATCTCAAGGCCGAGTTCTCCTTCGAGCCCCACGCCAGGGGTGTGTGCTCGATGGCCCGCTCGTCCAGCCCCCACTCGGCCAACAGCCAGTTCTTCATATGCCTGGCCGACTCCAAATTCCTCGATAATCAGTACACGGTGTGGGGCGAGGTGATCAGCGGCATGGACCACGTCGACGCCCTTCCCAAGGGCGAGCCGCCGCGCCAGCCGGGCAAGATCGTGTCGATGAAGGTGGGCGCCGCCTAGAGCCTGGCGCCTTCGGACGGAACAGATCCGAAGGCTGAATCAGGCTCTGCGCTTTTCAATCTAGCGCGTGAGCACGACCGTGATCGGGTAGTGATCGGAGCCCAGGCACGGGCCCCGCTCGACGCTCACGGTGCGCCAGGACCTGCCGGCGTAGACGTGATCGACCGCGAACAGCGGAAATGGGAAACTCACCCGCCAGTGGGAAATCGACCCGCCCGGCCAGGTGGCCATCGCCCGGTCGCGGCGGATGAGGCTGAGGCGGGCATCCTGGCGGCGCAGGCCGAACGACCAGGGGGTGGAGTTGAAATCCCCGGCGACGATCAGGCTCGTCGGGTCGAACCGCGCCAGTTCCTGTGCAAAGCGCCTAGCCTGCGCCTGCTGGCGCCCGGCGGGAAAGGGCCACACGTAGTGCACGCCGGCCACGGTGAACGCGGCCACGCCCTCACCGAAGGACGCCCAGGCCCCGACGTGGCGCGGGCCGACGCCGGGCCAGCTCAGCTCGCCGCCGTCCCGGGCCGCAACCTTCGACAGGATAACGGTCGCGCAGTCGCCATCCTCCAAGCAGGGCGACCGGTAGAGATAGGTATGGCGCAGATCGTCGGTCACCCTGGCGCCGGCGCCCGCCGCCTCCTCGAGCACGACGACGTCGGCGCCACTCGCGGCGATCCAGCGCGCGGTGGCGGCGGGGTCGCGGTTGGCGTCCCACACGTTGAACTGGACGACCTTCACGGTCTGGGCTCCCGGACGGGCCGCTGCGGTGGTGAAGCGTGCGATGAGCTCTGGGGCCAACAGGCCGAGCGCGATCACCGCCGCCACCGCGCCCATTGCCAAAGTGGCGCGGCCCGTCTGCAAGCCCGCCATCGCCTGCAGCGCCACCGCGAGGAGTCCGCCGGCCAGCAAAAAGGGCGCGAGGTGGGTCAAGACATCGAGCCGGTCGCTCACCGCGCCGCCCAGGCACAGCACCGCCGCCAGAGCCGACCCGGCGGCGATGAGAAAGGCGACCGCCCGGATGAGTTCCATGCCGCGCTGCATACTCGCCACACCGCCCGCGCGAAAGCGGCCTCGCGCGTTGATGCGCGTTGGCAGCGCGGCGGCGGGTCGGAGAACGGTTTAACCACGAGGGGCACGAAGGACGCCAAGCATTCACGAAGAATACTGGTAGCGCTTCGGGCAAAGCCCAAACCTTCAACTTCGTCGTGACTCCGTAGTGACTCTTCGTGAACTTCGTGGTTCAAAAAACGCCAGACGCGATCAACGCCCGACGGGCATTGACGGCGGCGGGTTCAAAAACGCCAAACCCATCATCGCTTGACCGGCATGACGCCCAAGGCCTACGGGCGGCCGGCATGAGGCTCGCGGATTTCGACTTCGACCTGCCGGCCGAGGCGATCGCGTTGCGGCCCGCGGCCCCGCGAGACGCGGCCCGTTTGTTGGAGGTCGACGCCTATGGCGTGCTCGCCGACCGCGAAGTGCGCGACCTGCCGGGCCTCCTGCGCGCCGGGGACGTGCTGGTGCTCAACGACACCCGGGTGATCGCGGCGCGCCTGTTCGGACGTCGCCGGCGCGGCGAGACGTCGGCGGCCGTGGAAGCCACCCTGCACCAGCGCCTGACGCCCTCGCACTGGACCGCGTTCATGCGCCCAGGCAAGCGCCTGCAGCCCGGCGACAGGATCGCCTTCGGCCACGCCCACGACCGCGCCTGTCAGGCCAAGGTCCTCCAGGCCACCCTGCTCGAGCGCGGCGAGGACGGTGAGGTTACTCTGGCGTTCGATCTTGGCGGCGCCGATCTGGACGCGGCGATCGGCGAGCATGGGGTGATGCCGCTGCCGCCCTACATCGCCTCGCGCCGGGACGAGGATGAGCGCGACCTCACCGACTATCAGACCGTATACGCGCGCGCCGCGGGGTCGGTCGCGGCCCCGACCGCCGGCCTGCACTTCACGCCGGACCTGCTGAGCCGCCTGGAGGACGCGGGCGTGGGCGTACGTTTCGTCACCCTGCACGTCGGCGCCGGCACCTTCCTGCCAGTGAAGAGCGACGACATCGCCGCCCATCGCATGCACGCCGAGCGCGGGGAGGTTTCGCCGGCGGTCGCCGCCGATCTCAACCACGCCCGCGCTGCGGGCGGCCGGATCGTCTGCGTCGGCACCACCAGCCTGCGCCTCCTCGAAAGCGCCGCGGATGGGCGAGGGCTGATCGGCCCGTTCGCGGGAGAGACGCGCCTGTTCGTGACGCCGGGCTACAGCTTCCGCGCCGCCGACGCCCTGATGACCAACTTCCACTTGCCGAAGTCCACCCTGTTCATGCTCGTCTGCGCCTTCAGCGGTCACCAGGCGATGCGGCGCGCCTACGCCCATGCGGTGGCGGCCGGCTACCGGTTCTACTCCTATGGCGACGCCTGCCTGCTCTGGCGCGCCGCCTGATGGCGGCGTTCCCGTTCGTCATCGACGCGCGCGACGGCGAGGCGCGCGCTGGCGTGCTGACCACGCCGCGCGGCGCGATCGACACTCCCGCGTTCATGCCGGTGGGCACCGCCGGCACGGTCAAGGCCCTCACGGTCGACCAGGTGCGCGGCTCTGGCGCCCAGATCCTGCTGGGCAACACCTATCACCTGATGCTGCGCCCGGGGGCCGAGCGCGTGGCGCGCCTGGGCGGCCTGCACCGGTTCATGCGCTGGGAGGGTCCGATCCTCACCGACTCCGGCGGCTTCCAGGTGATGTCGCTGGCCAGCATCGCCAACGTGGCCGAGGCCGGGGTGAGCTTCCGAAGCCACATCGACGGCTCTGCCCATTCGCTTTCGCCGGAGCGCTCGATCGAGATCCAGGCCGATCTACTGGGCGCCGACATCGTCATGCAGCTCGATGAGTGCGTCGCCTGGCCGGCGGAGGAGGCGCGCGCGGCCGAGGCCCTGCGCCTCTCCGCCCGCTGGGGGGCCCGGTGCAAGGCCGCGTTCGGCGAACGCGAGGGACACGCCCTGTTCGGCATCCAGCAGGGCTCGACGATCGAGGCCCTGCGCCGGGAATCCTCGGAGCGGCTGATCGAAATCGGCTTCGACGGCTACGCCATCGGCGGCCTGGCGGTGGGGGAGGGGCATCAGGCAATGTGCGAGGTGCTCGACTACGCGCCTGGTCTGCTCCCGGCCGACCGGCCCCGCTACCTGATGGGCGTGGGCAAGCCCATCGACCTGGTCGAGGCAGTGGCCCGCGGGGTCGACATGTTCGACTGCGTGCTTCCCACCCGCTCGGGACGCCACGGCCAGGCCTGGACCTGGAACGGCCCTCTGCACCTGAAGAACGCCCGGTTCGCTGACGACGATTCCCCGCTCGATCCGGCCAGCGCCTGCCCCGCCAGCGTCCGCTATTCGAAGGCGTACCTGCACCACCTGATCAAATCGGGCGAAATCCTCGGCCAGGTGCTGCTCTCCTGGCACAACCTCGCCTTCTTCCAGGCGGTGATGACGTCTCTGCGCCAGGCGATCCGCCAAGGCCGGCTGGACGCCTTCCGCCGCGACTTCGCCGCTGGGCAGGCGGCGGCGGGGCGCTGACGCGGCGCCGGGCCATCGGTCACGTGTCGAGATGGCGGCGGCCTCACCGAAGGGAAAGATTTTAACCACCAAGCTCACCAAGGACACCGAGGAGACCCGGAGTTGAGCGGTGGGCCCTTCGCGACCGCACCCAGTCTTCTTGGTGAATCCTTGGTGTCCTGGTGTGCGTCGTGGTTCAAAAGACGTCTGACCGGATATGGCCTGACCGGTCTGGCGCTGGGGCGGCTGGCCGCTGTGAGGAGGCGATCCGCCAGGGCCGGCTGGAGGCCTCCCGGCGCAACTCCACATCGGGCAGGCAGCGCCGGACGCACTACTCAGTTGATCGGATAGTCGGGCTTGAGCCCGGCGGTCACCGGCGGCGGCGGGACGGGGTAGTGCCGCGCCGTGGCCGGCGCCGGGCACCGGCGCGATTCGCCCAGTCCCTTCAGGTAGGCGCGCCGCGCGCTGCCCGCGCCGATGGCCTTGATCACCAGTTCGTCATGCTTGGCCGCACCCGAGAGCGTGCTGACATAGCCGTGGAACGGCAGCAGACCCTCCGCCGCCCCGTGCTCGAGCGACAGGGCCAGGCCATGGCTGTCGGTGATCTTCTTCTTCTTGCGCGGGACCGGCTGGTCGTAGTCGGGGCCCAGCACGCTGGTGAGCACCTCCACCGTCTGGGAGAGTGTCTCGCAATCCAGCGGCACGGGCACGTCGTAGGGATCGGCGATGGCGGCGAGCAGCACCGGCGGGATCTTCTGGCGGACCACGTTCAGGTCATGCAGCGGCGCCTCGGCGGCGGTGAACGCCGTCTTCGATCCGGCCTCGCCCGGCGTCTGCAGATGCCCCCCGGCTTGCGGTGGCGCCTGGTCGTCAGGTTGGGCCTGGGCCGGCTGGGGCGTCGTCTGCGCGCAACAAGGCGAGCCGGCGATTAGCGCCGTCGATGCCGCCAGGGCCAGGAAATGCAAGCGCATGACCAGCCTTTTAGCGCGCCCGCCGGGTGCGCGAAAAGCAGCTACGGCCGGCTCGCTTCCAGACTCCCCTCCGAGCGACTATGGTCCGCGCCGTTTTGGGGCCGGTAGCTCAGAGGTAGAGCACCCGACTTTTAATCGAGTGGTCGTGGGTTCGATCCCCACCCGGCCTACCAAGACACCTGCCCCGCCCGCGCTCAGATCCGCCGGTCCAGCCCGACCCAGAAGGGTTCGCGCAGCTTGCGCTTGAAGATCTTGCCGGAATCCTCGCGCGGCAGTTCGGCGTGAAAGTCCACCCGCTTGGGCACCTTGTAGCCGGCCATGTGCTCGCGCAGGTAGATCTTGACCTCCTGCTCGCTGAGCTGCGCGCCCGGCTGCAGCTGGACGGCGGCGCACACGGCCTCGCCGAATTCCTCGTCCGGAATGCCGAACACGCCGCAATCGCCCACCCCGGGCATCCTGTGCAGCTCGGCTTCGATCTCGGCGGGATAGATGTTGGCCCCGCCGGAGATGATCATGTCCTTGGCCCGGTCGCACAGGTGGAGGAAGCCGTCGGCGTCGAAGTAGCCGATGTCGCCGGGCGCAATCAGCTCGGCCTTCTCGGCCGAGCGCCGCTTGGCGTCGTCGCCGTGGTAGGTGAAGTCGGCGATCTCGCGCACCGCGGCCACCACCTCGCCGATCTCGCCGGCCGGCAGGCTGTTCCCCTGGGCGTCGATCACCTTGACCTCGGCCTCGGGAATGGGCCGCCCGACCGTGCCAGGATGGGCCAGCCACTCCTGCGACGTGCAGGAGACGACCACGCCGGTCTCCGTCGCGCCGTAGTATTCGTGGATCACCGGGCCCCACCATTCGATCATCGCCCGCTTGATCGGCGCGGGGCAGGGTGCGGCCGCGTGGACGACGAACCGCAGGGACGAGAGATCGTACTTCGCCCGCACCTCAGCCGGCAGCTTGAGCAGCCGATTGAACATGATCGGCACCATGTGCAGGTGGGTCACCCGGTGCTCCTGGATCATCGCCAGCAGGCCTTCGGGATCGAATCTTGGCTGCAGGATCACCCTGGCCCCGACGCGGGCCGAGCTGAGGCCATAGGCATTGGGCGCGGAGTGGTACATCGGGCCGGTGACCACCGTCACCACGCGCGACGGATCGTCGAGATAGTCGGCGAACCCCATCGCCCGACCCAGTATCCGCCCCGAGGCGGCCGCCTGCTCCGGTGTCGGCGCCCGGCGACGAACGCCTTTGGGGTGGCCGGTCGTGCCCGAGGTGTAGATGATCGTGCCCGGGGCCGCGGCCGGCGGACCGGCGAAGGGTTCGAAGCCCTCCAACCAGCTCGACCACGCCGAAAACCCTTCCGGAACCTTGCAGGCATGGTCCGGGACGCCGTAGGCCTGCGCGATCTCCCTGGGGGTTTCCACCACCAGGACCGGCACGCCTGGAGGCAGAGCGTTGCGGATCGGGCCCAGCAGGTCGGCGTGAATCACGATCGCGCGTGCGCCGGAGTTCTCGAACAGATACCGCGCCTCGTCCTCCACATAGTGCCAGTTCACCGGCGTCGAATAGGCGCCGATCAGGCCCGCAGCATTGCTGGCCTCGAAGAACGGCAAGTCGTTGCGCAGATAGAGGGCGACGATATTCCCGCCGCTCACGCCGAGCGAAGCCAGCCCCTGCGCCGCCCGCGCCGACCGCCCCGCCAGCGCCTCCGAGGACAAACTTCGCTCGCCACTGATTATTTCGCCCATCCGGTCTCCTCCATCCCCGCAATCCGCTCATCCTCGCGAAGAGCGAGGACTCAGCCTCTTTTGACGCCCTTGAGGTGTCGCGACGTCGGGCCAGTCCGCAACCGGATTCTACCGAGGTCCCGCGCCGATCAACAGAAAAAACCTGGGTCCTCGCTTTTCGCGAGGATGAGCGGAGGGGCGCTACGGCGCGTAGCTCGATCTGGCCTTTACGCCCCAATGCCCGTTCTCGCAGGTCACCACATAGATGGAATCGAAACCGGCGATGACGCTGCCGTCGGCGCGGTAGCGGCTGAAGCGGGTGTCGAAGTGGACCTTGTCGGGGCCGGCATGGATCACGCGCCGGCGCTCCCAGGCCGAGCGGGCCCAGCCGGCGAGGGGGCCGCGGGTGAACATGTCAGTCTTGTGGTAGCCACGCTCGATGAGGACCAGCGTGTTGGACGCCAGGCGCACGCTGGGGAAATTGAACGTCGCCTCGAAGGAGGGAACATCGCGAGTGTTGAACGCGGTCATGAAGTCGTCGAGGACGCGCATCGCCGCGGCAATGGCGTCGGCGGGCTCGGTCGGCGGCGTGATCTCCATGGTCACTGCTGCTGTTGCTGGTGATGCTGGTCCATGAGCGCGGCGCTCGAGGCGCGGCGGCGGGCGGCGGCGATGGCGGGGGCGCCCATGCGCAGGAATTCCGTCTGGGCCAAGGCCTCGTTGGCCTGGCGCACCGATACGCCCACCGAGAGCTGGCTTTCCGCCTCGCCCTTGAACACGCCGCGCGAAGGCGGAACGTCGGCGTAGTCGCGGCCAATGGCCACGGCCAAGTGGCGCTCGCCGGCCATGATGTTGTTGGTGGGATCCAGACCAACCCAACGAAGTGATGGAAGGAAGACCTCGACCCACGCGTGGGTGGCGTCCGGGTCGGAGCGGTCGCCCGCCTCCCGGTCGGTGAACAGATATCCGGACACATAGCGGGCCGGCACGCCCCAGCCGCGGCACAGCGCGATCATGATGTGGGCGAAGTCCTGGCAAACGCCCCGTCCTTCGGCGAGGGCGTGGTCGATGGGGCTGTCCGCGGCGGTGATCCCGGCCTCGTAGTCGAGTGCGCGATAGAGTTCGGCCGCGAGCTCGCGCACCGAGGTGAGAGGGTCCCGGCCGCGAAGGTCGGCGAGGCCGCGCTCTCGCGCGAACGCCTCCAGCGCCGGCGATGGTGCGGCCAGGCCATGGGGGCTCAGGAAATCCCAGCATTCGCCGCGCACGGCGTCGGCCTGCAGGCGCTCCCACTCGTCCATCTCCAGCCGCTCGGGCAAGGCGGCGCGGCCATAGGTCTCGACCACCGAGCGCGCGACGATGCTCAAGCGCTGGTGCGGGTGGGGCACGTCGAAGTGATGGACGGTGTTGCCGTAGTTGTCGGCGTAGGAGAACACCTGGGCGGGCGGCTCCAGCTCCAGGTCGAAGCTAATCAGGCCCTGGCCGGTGGATTTGCGCGGCTGCATCCACAGCTCCATCACGCTCTCGCGCACCGGCTCGTCATAGACGTAGTGGGTGACGTGGCGGATCTCGAACAGCATCAGGCCGGCAGCCTCGTCTCGAGCGGATAGGCGACGAAGGTCTCGAACATGGCGCCGTGGATGTTGGCGCACTCGGCGGCCACGGCGCTCAGCAGCGCGCCGGCGCCGCCGGCCTCCACCTCGTCGATATCGGCGTAGTTGAGCCGCGCGTTGAGGCGTCCGGCCAGGCGCAGGGGATCGTGCCGGCCCATCTCCCGGCCCTTGGAAAGGTGGGTGAGGTGTTCTTCGATGCGGGCCGTCGCGAAGCGGATCGAGCGGGGAAAGTCCTCGTCGAACAGCAGGAACTCCAGGATGAACCGCGAGTCGATGTCGGCCGTGTAGACGCGCAGGTAGGGTTCCCGCGCACAGCCCATGCGGAGCAGGCTGACCAGCGCCATGTGATCGTTGAGGGCGCTGGCCTCGCGGCCGCCGAAGCACACGTTCAGCAGCCGCGCCATCAGCTGCGCCCGCTCTATGTAGAGCCCTGCCAGCATGAAGCGCCAGCCGTCGCCATGGCTCATGGTGGCGTCGGCGGCGCCCTTGAACAGGTGCAGGTCCGAGATGATGCGCTGGAGGAAGTCCGGCGCGTCGAAGGCGAACGCCGTTTCGGCAGCCTCGCCGGTGGCGCGCAGGTAGAGGAGATTGAGCCGCTCCCAGGTCTCGCTGGTGATCTGATCGCGCACCTGGCGGGCGTTCTCGCGCGCGTGGGCGAGCGAGGAGACCACCGAGCTGTTGCTCTCGGTATCGAGCACCAGGCCGCGCGCCGAGTCGGCGGCGTCGAGACACTCCGCCGACGTGCCACCCGCCACCGCGGCGAGCGCGATCCTCGTCGCCTGGTCGGCCGAGTCGGTGCGATCGAGGGTGGCGTTGAGCATCACCGTCGCCAAGCGCGACATATGTTCGGCGCGCTCGGCGTAGCGGCCGAGCCAATAGAGGCTGTCGGCGACGCGGGCCAGCATCATGGCGCATCACTCCCGTGGCCATCGTCGGCCAGCACCCAGGTGTCCTTCGAGCCGCCGCCCTGGCTGGAGTTGACTACCAGCGATCCGCGTTTGAGCGCCACGCGGGTGAGTGCGCCGGGGGTCACCACCACCTTGTCACCGGAGAGGATGAACGGCCGCAGGTCCACGTGCCGCGGCTCGATCCGGCCATCCACCAGGCATGGGGCGGTGGAGAGCTGGATGGTGGGTTGGCCGACGTAGTTCTCGGGGTTGGCCTTCAGCGCCTCGGCGAA
>Ga0302326_10028745_pt1 | contig 11178 bp, 12 predicted proteins | sample Palsa_T0_3_FD_202264 | JGI IMG/M metagenome (GOLD analysis project Ga0302326, IMG submission 202264) | Peat permafrost microbial communities from Stordalen Mire near Abisko, Sweden - Palsa_T0_3 | ecosystem: Environmental > Terrestrial > Soil > Palsa > Peat permafrost | place: Sweden: Abisko...
TGCCGGGAAACGCCTTGGCGTACTGCACCGTCAGGGTGTTGACCGCGGTCTTGGAGGCCGGGTAGGCGACCCCGGGGTAGAAGTGCACCGGACCCTCGGGGTTGGCCAGGTCGGCCGTCCTGGACAGGCCGCTGCTCAGGTTGACCACGACCGGGGCGGCGGAGCGGAGCAGCAGCGGCAGGAACGCGTGCAGCATCCGGACCATGCCGAACACGTTCGCGTCGAACAGCGCCTGCATGTGCGCGGCGGTCTCGTCGGCAGGTCCGATGACGACGTTGTCCGGGGTACGGCCTTCGAGGCCGGCGTTGTTGATCAGGACGTCCAGCCCGCCGTCGGCCTCGATCATCTTGGCCGCCGCCGCTACCGAGGCGTCGTCGGTCACGTCGAGGTGGACGAACCGCGCGCCCACCTGCCCGGCGGCCCGGCGGCCGAGATCGGCATCCCGGGCCCCGAGATAGACGGTGTGACCCGCCCCCGCTAGCTGGCGGGCGGTCTCGTAACCGAGGCCCTTGTTCGCTCCGGTGATCAGTGTCGTGGTCACGAGTGCTGCTCCTCATCTGGTGCCGTAGAGCCGCATACTATGCACATGGTGGAACAGGATCTCGCCGCCGTGGCCAGGACGATCATCGACGCCAACCGGTACATGACGCTGGCCACCGCCGACGCGCAAGGCCAGCCCTGGGCCTCGCCGGTGTTCTACGCTACTGCGGACTACACCGAGTTCTACTGGGCCTCCGCGCCGCAGACCACGCACTCGGAGAACCTGGCGCAGCGGCCGCAGGTCAGCATCGTGATCTTCGACTCCACGGTGCCAGAAGGCACTGGGCAGGCCGTTTACCTGTCAGCCACGGCCGAGCAGGTGCACGACGATGATCTCGACCGGGCCCAGGCCGTCTATCCGGGACCGGTCCCGGATCCCTACCGGCTCTACCGGGCCACGGCCTACGAGCATTCGGTCCTCTGCCCGCGGGGGGAGAGCGGGGCGTGCCTGCAACACGGCGTCCTGGTCGACCATCGCGTTCTGGTAAACCCGGCCGGGGGGTAGGTCAGCGCGCTCGACCATTCCCGAGACGGCCGCCAACCTTCATGCGCCGAGGTCGGCTCTTCGCTGGCCCGGTGGATGGCCCATCACCACGTCGATCCGGCCCCGATCACCGCGGCGCTGATCTTCATGACCCTCGCCATGCTTCTTACCCGCGTCATCACGATGGGCCTCCGGGCCCGGGCCTGCGCCGTTGTCCGCGATCACGGCGCAGAGTTTGTTCGGCGGCGGCCCGCTTAGGATCGGCAGAAGATCTACAGTGCGCGATGACCCCCAGGAGGACTCGATGCGATACGAGAAGCTAGGCAAGACCGGGCTTGAGGTTTCGGTGATCACGCTGGGCTGCATGAGCTTCGGCGAGCCGGGCGGGCGCGGGCGGCCGTGGACCCTGGACGAGCCCGCCTGCCGGGACCTCGTGCGCCAAGCCCTCGATGCCGGGATCAACTTCATCGACACGGCGAACGTGTACTCCTCTGGCCGCAGCGAGGAGATCACCGGACAGGCGCTGAAGGATTTCGTCCCGCGGGACGAGGTCGTCTTGGCGACGAAGGTCTTCATGCGGATGCGCCCGGGCCCGAACGGCGCGGGGCTGTCCCGCAAGGCGATCTTCGCGGAGCTGGACGCGAGCCTGCAGCGGCTGCAGACCGACTACGTCGACCTGTACCAGATCCACCGGTGGGACGACGGCACGCCGATCGAGGAGACGCTGGAGGCGCTGCATGACGTCGTGAAGTCCGGCAAGGTCCGCTACATCGGTGCGTCCTCCATGCACGCCTGGCAGTTCGCCAAGGCGCTGTACCTCGCGGACCTGCACGGGTGGACCCGCTTTGTCTCCATGCAGAACCACTACAACCTGCTCTACCGCGAGGAGGAGCGGGAGATGCTCCCGTTGTGCGTCGACCAGGGCGTCGGCGTCATCCCGTGGTCCCCGCTGGCCCGGGGCAAGCTGACCCGCCCCTGGGACGAGGCGACCACGCGGAAGGAGACCGACGACTTCGGCAAGACGCTGTACCGGGACGAAGACCGCGCGATCGTGGAACGGGTGCTGGAGGTCGCGGCCAAGCGCGAGCTGTCACCGGCCCAGGTCGCGCTGGCCTGGCTGCTACGCAACCCGGCGGTGACCTCGCCCATCGTCGGCGTCACGAAGCCGTCGCACCTGTCCGACGCGATCGCCGCGGTGGACGTCGAGCTCGATGCCGACGAGGTCGCCTACCTGGAGGAGCCCTACGTCCCGCACTCCGTCGCCGGCATCAAGTAGTTCGGTTCAGGCGTCCCGGCGCCGTAGGAGGAAGAACGCGCCCGCGATCAGCGCGGCGGCGAGGGTCACGAAGATGCCGGTCTCGATGAACTGGAACGGCCAGAACCGGTAGCCCGGCTGATAGGTCACGAACGAGCGGTAGCCGAGGTGCGCCAGGCACGCGAGGATGGAGTTCATCGGCTGAGCCTGCGAGCATGAGGCGGGGAAGGTGGCCCCTGGGAACTGCTCTATGGTCCCGGGGTTAGCGATCAGTTTGGTCGTGAGCTGGCCGCTGGGCAGTACGGCACCCTGCGCGAGCTGCCAGTACGCCCCCTTCTGAGTGAAGCTCTGGGTCACGCTGTGGATGGTGGTGACGGCGGGCATGAAGTGCACCCGTACCCAGTAGGTGATCACTAGGCGAACGGCGAGGAACACGCCGGCGGTGGCCGCGAAGGCCGGCAGCGACCGGCCGATCAGGGTCCCGGCGGCGATCCCGAGCGCCACCGCGAATACCGCGCCCGCGAGCAGCAGCCAGCTGGTCTTGACCGACAGCCAGCGCCGTCGGGTGACCGACTGCGTCCACGCGAACTGCACGGTCCCGGTTTCCCGCTCCCCGGCCACCGCCGGGCTGCCCCAGAACATCCCGAACAGGAGCGGAACGGCGAGGGTGAGTATGGTCAGCGTGTATACCGGGCCGTCTACCGGGCCGGTGGTCAGCGACACGAGCTGCGAGAGGTTGCCGCAGGTCCGGTCCTTGGCGCAGCTGGCGAGCGCGGCGTGCCAGCGGGTGGCGTCCTGCAGCCCGGTGATCAGGAACAGGACGGCGAAGGCGGCGAGGATCGCGCCCGCGACGGCGGCGGTGGCGCGGTACTGACGCCAGATGACCCAGGTCATCGCGGACCTCCGGCCGCGGTCAGCTCCGTGGTCGCGGGGGCGGCGTCGGCGCCCATGTAGCCGAGCACCAGATCCTCCAGGCTGACGTCCTCGGCTTCCCACTCCGGGTCCGCGAGCGGACCGTTCAGTCGCACCAGCATCGTGGTCTGCCGGGCGGTCCGGTCGGTCTGCACCACGGTGTGGCCGCGTTCGATCGCCGTCGTATCTTTCCGCGGGCCGACGAGCACCTGGTGCTCCGCGAGCAGGGTCTCGATGTCTCCGCAGAGCTGGACGTGGGCGGACGCGAGCAGGACGAGGTGGTCGCAGACCCGCTCGATGTCCGCGACCAGGTGCGAGGACAGCACGACGGTCAGCCCGCCCTCGGCCACCGCGTCGGTGAGCGTGCCGAGAAAGTGCCGCCGGGCGAGCGGATCGAGCGCCGCGACGGGCTCGTCGAGCAGCAGGACCCGCGGTCGCTTGGCCAGCGTGAGCGCCAGGGCCACCTGGGCCCGCTGGCCCCCGGACAGCGTGCCCACGGCCGCGTCCAGCGGGATGTTCAGCCCACGCAGCCGGTCCCTGACCGACTGGCCGTCCCACCGGGGGTTCAGGTGCGCGCCGATGCCGATGTGCGCCTCGGCGGACATCCGCCGGTATAGCGGGATCTCCTGGGCGAGGAACCCGATCTCCGCGAGGAAGGCCGGGTCCTGTCCCGGCGCACGGCCCAGGATGGCGGCCTCGCCGCTGGTCGGGCTGGCCAGCCCGACCAGCAGCCGGAGCAGCGTGGTCTTGCCCGCGCCGTTGGGCCCGACCAGCGCGGATATCCGGCCCTCGGGAACCGTGACGGAACAGTCGGACAACGCGGTGATGCGGCGGTACCGCTTGGTCAGCCCGCGGGTTTCGATGGCCGGGATCATGCGATCTCCTCCTCGGCCGCCGCGCGCAGCGTGACGCGCAGCAGCGATTCGATCGATTCGTCGTCGAGTCCCGCGCCGCGCGCCTCGCGGACCCAGCGGGCCAGGCTGCGGCCGAGCCGCGCGTGGGTGCCGGGTGGCGGGCCGTCCGGCCGTTTGGTCACGAACGTGCCGCGGCCGGACGCGGCGGCGACCAGGCCTTCGCGTTCCAGGTCGCGGTAGGCCTTGAGCACCGTGTTCGGGTTGATGGCAGTGGCGGCGACCACTTCGCGGACCGACGGGAGCTGGTCGCCCACGTCGAGCAGGCCCATCCGGAGCGCCTGGCGCACCTGCTGCACGATTTGCAGGTACGGGGGTACCGACGACCGCCCGTCCACCCGGAACCGAATCACCGTTTCACCCATCCAGTGTTCTAGGTTGCTAAGACACTAAACCACCGGCGCGGGCTTCGTCAACGCCAGACGGGCGCAGGTGCGAGGGACCGGATGGGTTCCGAAGGAGCGACGTAACCGATGCCGGCCGCTATTTCTCCTTGAGCGGCCAGAACGGCCTCACTTCCAGGAGGCCGAGGCGGGCCATCGGGTGGCTGCTCGCGACCTCGATGGCCTCGTCGAGGTCGGCGCACTCAAGCACGTCGAAGCCGGCGATCTGCTCCTTCGTCTCGGCGAACGGGCCGTCGGTCACGATCGCGCGGGAATCCCTCACCCGGCTCGGGCAGGGGCACGGACGGCGCGCTGTCCAGCAGGGCGCGCACCTCGGTCGCGCCCATCCAGGAGTGGGGGTGCCCGCCGGCCCACCGCACCGCCTCGTCCATGCTGGCGCACTCGAGCACGGTGTAGCCGGCGATCTGCTCCTTGGTCTCCGCGTACGGCCCGTCGGTGATGACGAGCTCGCCGTCCCGGATCTTGACCGTGGCGGCATCCGCCGCCGGCCGCACGGGGCTCCCCTGCAGGCCGATCCCGGAGCGGTTTACCTTCTCAATCCAGGAGTAAGCCGCGGCCCGGGCCTCGTCGTCCCACCCCGGGGCCAGGCTCGGGTCGTCTGTGTGGATCAACATGTAACGCATGGCCCTGCCCCTCCCTCAGGCGGAAGATGCGCCCGAGCTGGAGCCGCAGGTCCCGCAGCGCGGCGGCGGCCTCTCCCGTGCAAACGTCCGCAGCCCGCTGCTCTGCGGCGGTAAGGCCATGCTCGCACTTGTACATCTGGTACGAAAGCGTGTAAAGCATCGCTCCTCCATCCGTCGGAGTTTCTCCCGAGCCGACCTTTTCGGCTCGTCCACTCAGACGACGAACGGATCTGGTGAGATGGACACCTCCGCGAATCGCGGTCATCCGGTCACCGAGAGGATCTCACCAAGTACGCGTCGCGCGGGCCGGCGTGTTACTCAATGGAAACCAACACCAGGCGCGACGAGGATGATCAGGAACGTCCCGGTGATCATGAAGGGGCCGAACGGGATCTGCTGCTTCCTGGTGGCCCGGCCCGACAGGATCAGCGCCACGCTGAACAAGCCAGCCAGCAGGAAACCGGCGAAGCCGCCCGCGATCAGGGTGCGCCAGCCGAACCAGGCCAGCAGGGTGCCCAGGCTCGCGGCCAGCTTGACGTCACCTAGTCCCATCGCTGACGGGCTGACGAGAAACGGGGCCAGGTAGAAGCCGGCCAGGGCCAGACCGCCCAGCGCGGCCCGGAGCAGGATGGGCCAGTGGCCGCTGACGGCGGCGGCGGCCAGGAGCAGCGCGGCGGTGCCGGCGTAGGCAGGGATGGTCAGCCGGTCGGGCAGGCGGCGGACGGCGGCGTCGATGAAGGCGAGCGGGACCGCGCAGGCGGCGAGCCAGCAGGCCGCGGCGAGGACCAGGCCGGTGGGTAGGTGCGGGTTCATGGCGTCATTCCATGGCGGGCTGGGCCTCGGGGGGCGCGGTGGGTTGGGCCACGTGCACGTCGGCTAGGGAGCGGGAGAGCTGGATGCAGCCGATGGCGACCGCGATCAGGGCGGCGATCTCGCCGACGAGCAGCCAGCCGCCGGTCCGCACGTTCTCGTTGTAGACCGTCACCCCGTAGCTGACGCTGATCAGCGCGTCGCCGAGGGTGAGGGGCGGCTGGACGGCGACCAGCGAGCCGGCCTGCAGGCCGTTCTGCAGCAGGAACAGCGCACCGACGCCGGCGCCGGCGGTCCCGTACAGCTGCCAGGACTCAAAGAACGGCACGACGCCCTGCGACAAGGTGGCCACCGCGCTCTTCAGCAGCACCGCGGTGAGGGAGTAACCGCAGGCCGCGGCCAGCCCGAACGCGGCCGCGCGGGCGTTCCCCTTGGCCCGCACGCCGAAGGCGATCACCACCGTCTCGAAGCCGCCGGTAACGATCAGCGTCGTCACCCAGATCTTCAGCGAGGCGTGCGTCGTCCCGCCGGACGGCGCCGCGATCGCGAGGCCCGAGCCCAGGCCGACCGTGACCAGGCCGACGGCCCACCAGGTCAGCCGGGGCAGCCTGCGGTGACCTATGAACCTGCTCGCCACCAGCAGGGTAAACGGCAGCTCGATGATGAAGATGGGCTGGACCAAGGCGATCGGACCGGTGTCGAGCGCGATGGCCTGGAACACCGCGGCGAGGATCACCATGCCGATTCCGGCCAGCCAGATCTTGCGCCTGATCAGGTAGCTGAACAGCGACAGGTGCAGCGCCTTGGCCGCCGGCGCGGTGGACGCGGCCATCCGCTGAAAGACCGACGCCGTGCCGTTGCACAGCGACGTCAGCAGGGCAAACAGAACCGGGACCACCGCGGCATCCTAGCGGTCTCAGGTGTCAGGTTGGAAACGACGCAACCGCAGGCTGTTGGTGACCACGAACACGGAGCTGAACGCCATCGCGGCCGCCGCGATCAGCGGGTTGAGGAATCCGAGCGCCGCCAGCGGTATCGCGGCCGCGTTATAGCCGAACGCCCAGAACAAATTGCCCTTGATGATCCGCAGGGTGCGCCGGGACAGGGCGATCGCGTCGGGCGCGGCGAGCAGGTCGCCACGGACCAGGGTCAGGTCGCTGGCCTGGATGGCCGCGTCCGTTCCGGTTCCCATGGCCAGTCCCAGGTCGGCCTGGGCCAGCGCGGCGGCGTCGTTGACCCCGTCGCCCGCCATCGCCACCACGCGCCCGGCGTCCTGCAGCCGCTTGATCACGTCGACCTTCCCGGCGGGCAGCACGCCCGCGATCACCTCGCTGATGCCGACCGCGGCGGCGACGTCGCGGGCGGCTCGCTCGTTGTCGCCGGTGAGCAGGATCGGGCGCAGGCCCAGGGCGCGCAGCCGCCCGACGGCGGCGGCCGAGGTGGGCTTGAGCGTGTCGGCGGCCACCAGCACGCCGCGTACCTGCCCGTCCCAGCCAGCGAACACAGCGGTCCGCCCGGCCGCTTCGGCCACAGCGGCGCGGGCCGCGAGCGGCTCGGGGACGGTCCAGCTGAATTCGAGCCAGTCCCGTCTTCCCGCCAGCACCGTGTGCCCGTCCACCACGCCGCGGACGCCGAGGCCGGGATAGCTGGTGAACCCGGTGACTTCTGGGAGGTCAGCGGGACTGGGGTTCGCGGCCGTGATGGCGGCGGCGATGGGGTGCTCAGAGCCGGACTCCAGGGCGCCGGCCAGACGCAGCAGCTCGGCTTCGCTCTGGCCGGGAGTAGTGATCACCTCGGTCAGGGCGAGGCGGCCGGTGGTGAGGGTGCCGGTCTTGTCCAGCACGATGGTGTCGACGGTCCGGGTGGACTCGAGCACCTCCGGCCCGGAGATCACGATGCCGAGCTGGGCGCCCCGGCCGGTGCCGGTCAGGATCGCGGTGGGGGTGGCCAGGCCCATCGCGCAGGGACACGCGATGATCAGCACCGCGACGGCCGCGGTGAACGCCGCCGCGGCCGGGTGCCCGGTGGCCAGCCACGCGGCCAGGGTGGCGACGGCGATGCCGATGACGACCGGGACGAACACCGACGAGATCCGGTCCGCCAGCCGTTGCACCGGCGGCTTGCCCGTCTGCGCGGCCACGACCAGCCGGGCCAGCTGGGCGAGCTGGGTGTCGGCGCCGACCCGGGTGGCCCGGACCACAAGCCGCCCGTTCGCGTTCACGCCTCCGCCGGTCACCGCGTCGCCGGGCCCCACCTCAACCGGGACGGGTTCACCGGTCAGCAGCGAGAAGTCCACCGCCGAACGGCCGGAGCGAACGATCCCGTCGGCGGCGATCTTCTCCCCCGGCCGGACCACGAACTCCTCGCCCGCCGCTAGCTGCGTGACTGGCACCCGCACCTCACGGGAGTTCCTGAGCACCGCGACGTCCTTGGCCCCGAGGGCCAGCAAGGCCCGCAGCGCCGCGCCGGACCGCCGCTTGGCCCGCGCCTCGAGATCCCGGCCCAGCAGGATCAGCACCGGTACCCCAGCGGCCACGTCCAGATAGGTGGATCCGGTGCCGGTGAGCAGCGCCACCAGCGACCAGGCGTACGCGGCCGTCACGCCGAGGCTGATCAGCGTGTCCATGGTGGCCACGCCGTGCCGGGCGTTCGCCATGGCCGCGCGGTGGAACGGCCACGCCCCCCAAGTCGCCACCGGGGTGGCCAGGACGAGCGACAGCCAGGCCCAACCGGGAAAGTGCGGGGTCATGGCGAACAGCACTACCGGCACCGCCAGCACCAGGGAGATCCGCAGCCGGGGCGTAAGTCTGGTCGGCAGGTGGGGCGTCGGGGAAATGGGGGCGGCTTGAGGGGTGGCGGTGTAGCCGGCTTGGTTGACGGTGGTGATCAGGTCGGCGAGGGGAATCGCGACGGGGAAGGTGACGGTGGCGGTCTCGGTGGCCAGGTTGACTGACGCGGTGACGCCGTCGAGCTTGTTCAGCTGGCGCTCCACCTGGGCCGCGCACGACGCGCAGGTCATGCCTTCGATCGTGAGGTCCGCGGTCGACTGCATGAGACCACTATACCCCTAGGGGGTATGAGGAGGTTAGGTGGGGTGGGTCGGTCAGTGCTGGACGACGTAGCTGCCGCGCTTGGCGACGGTGAAGATCAGGTGGCCGTCGCGGAGCAGCTGCAGGGCGTGCAGCACGGTGTCCCGGCCTACGCCGTACTCCTGCTGCAGGGCCTTGACCGAGGGCAGTGGACCGCTGCGCCACTCCCCGGCCTCGATCCGGCGGGTCAGGATCGCTGCGACCTGCCGATATGCCGGTTCCGGCAAATCGGCATTAACTCTCATATGTTCGGCCACGGGACCAACTTAGCAGACCAAAAGCCATCAGAACACGTATCTTCTCTGAGCTGGGTTGGACTGGACTGGTCTGATCTGGTCTGATAGGTTGGCTGTGATCCCACAGGGGGGGATGACAGCTCCGGTACAGGCTCCCAATACCATGTACCGGAGCTGTCTTAATGTCTGGGCCGGCTGTCTGGGCCGGCTGTCTAGGCCGGCGCCGGGACGCGGAAGATGCGCAGTTGCAGGGCCAGGGTGGCGTAGTAGCCGACCAGCGTCGACAGCTCGACCAAACCCTCTTCGCCCAGGGCGTTGATCGCCTCGGCGTACTCTTCGTCGTCCAGATCGCGGGCTACGGTCAGAGCGCGGGCGGTGGAGTACGCGACGCTCTCCTGCTCGTCGGCGAACTTGGGATCGTTGTCCGCGCGCAGCGCGTCGAGCTCCGATTCGGTCAGCCCGGCGTCGCGGCCGATCGGCTCGTGCGAGGCCTGCTCGTAACCGCTGCCGGCGGCCTGCGCCACCACCAGGATCGCCATCTCGCGGATCCGGGGCGTCAGCTTCGTACGGAACCTGATCGCCGCGCCGAGTTCCTGCAGCGCGTGGCCAACGGCCGGCGCGTAGAGCATCGCGTTGAACGGGCCGGCCAGGCCGCCTGTGCCGTTGGAAAGCTGGACCGCGCGCGGCCCCTGGCCGCGCGGGCCCGCCAGGATCTCCCGGTACAAATCCACCTGCTCGGCGGACATCTCGTCAGACGACAGGACAGCAAGACGCATCGGCACTCCTCACCAGCGGCACATCCCCGCGCTTTCTACCCAGGGGTATCTGCCCACCTTAGCCAGAGCATGCACGACGGCTCGTTTGGATAAGGTCCTTTCTTTAAGGAACGGAACGATCACGGGTCGCAGCGGTGGCACCGGCGGCCAGCGGTGCGGGCGGATTCAGGCGGCGGTGCTTCTGCGGCGGGCCAGGGTGTCCACGGTAACGGCGGCGAGCAGGACCACCGCAGTCCAGATGTTCTGGGGGGCGGCGCCCAGTCCGAGCAGCTCCAGGCCGTTGTAGATCACGGCGACGATGAAGCCGCCGAGGACCGCGCCCACCATCTTGCCGCGGCCGCCGAACAGGCTGACGCCGCCGATGACCCCGGCGGCGACGCCGAGCAGGACGTTCTGGCCGCCCTGGACGCCGGTGGAGACCGAGCCGAGGTAGGAGGCGAAGATGATGCCCATGATGCCCGCGGTCAGGCCGCACAGCGTGAACGCGAGGACCCGGATCCGGTTGAGGTTGATGCCGGCCCGCCGGGAGGCCTCGGCGTTGCCGCCGATGGCGTAGACGTACCGGCCGAACCGGGTACGGCCGAGCAGCAAGCTCCAGGCGACGATCACCACCACGACCACCGGCACCACCCACGGTACGCCTTCCACTACGGTGAGGCCGGCGCCGCGGTTGGTGTTGCCGATGAGCACCACGACCACGCCCGCGACCGCTATCGCGGCGATCTTCAGCACGGTGACGCTCAGCGGAGGCGCGGTGAGATTGCTCCTCCGCCTGCTGCCGTCGCGCACCAGGAACAGCGCGCCGACCAGCACCACGGCCACCGCCATGACGATCCAGCTAGCCAGCGGGCTGAGAGAGCCGGCGTAGATATCGGTCAGGACGTTGTTATACAGCCGGATGCTGCCGCCGCCGTTCGGGGAAGCCGTCGCCATGACCTCCAGGAGCAAGCCGAACGCCAGCAGCTGGCCCGCCAGCGTGACCACGAAGGACGGCAGGCGGAGCCGGGTGACGATCACTCCCTCGAGTCCGCTGAAGATCGCGGGGACGGCCAGGCCGACCAGTACCGCCAGCGGCCACGGGGCAGGATGCGGCGGCAGCAGCAGCCAGAGCGTGAACGTCCCGCCCACGGCGGCGGTA
>Ga0302326_10028747_pt1 | contig 11178 bp, 7 predicted proteins | sample Palsa_T0_3_FD_202264 | JGI IMG/M metagenome (GOLD analysis project Ga0302326, IMG submission 202264) | Peat permafrost microbial communities from Stordalen Mire near Abisko, Sweden - Palsa_T0_3 | ecosystem: Environmental > Terrestrial > Soil > Palsa > Peat permafrost | place: Sweden: Abisko...
TCCCAATCCAGAACGAACCATCCGGGGCCTCAGCAACACCCTTCACGTTGGCGATTCCGTCGGCAATGGGGAAGGCTTCAAAGGCGCCATTTCTATAGCGCGCCAGGCCGTCAGGAGTGATCACCCACAGGGAACCTGCGCGATCCTGAAAGACCGACCAGATGGTATTGGATGGCAGTCCGTTCGCAACCCCAAATGTAGTGAAGCTATCGCCGCGACGGCGTAGGAGCCCGTCCTCGGTGCTGATCCAGAGGTCGCTGCTTCCATCCTTGCCCCGGTTTTCAAACAAGCTGTTGATGCTCGTGCTCCTTAGCCGCGCCGGGGGTTGCTTGTCATAGACGACGAACTGAATGCCGTCGAAGCGGACCAGGCCGCCCTCGGTAGCTAGCCAGATATAACCCTCGCGCGTCTGCACGATCGCATGCACGGTATTTTGCGGAAGTCCGCTGTCGGTCTGCCATGAACGGTGGCCGTACTGGCTAAGGTCTTTTTGCGGGTCGAGAGAAAACGCGAGGCTGGTAAGGGCAGTCAGCAACGCGAGCAGGCAGATATCCCGGTAAAGACGCTGCGTCGATGCTCGATCCACTATCCGCAAGGTTTCCTGGAAGCTGCTTCAGCCCAATGGTAGACGAATTCTGGGCTTGCCCTCCATAACCGCACCTCGGTGTTGATGCGGAAGTTCCGCGTCGAGCCCGGCCTGCTGGCGGGGCAGCCTCTATGCTGACCGGCCCGCAAACGACCTGGGCTTGTTCGAGGTATGGCTGCGCCGGAGACCTGGAGTGTCCGCCGCCTGGCCAAAGCGCTCCCCGTCCCGATCTCTAGCATTTCTTCGGCACTCGACCCTTTGGAGCAGCGGAGGGCTTTATGGAGCGGCCGAATTGAGGATGATCGTCGCCGGTCGGCATCGAGCTTAACACCCGGGGTCGGCGGCTCGCCCTGAGGTTGCGGGAGGCGCAGGTCGAAAACCGCCGGTCGCACCTATTGCAGGTGCTCGCATCCGCTCTCCCCGGCGTCAGTCCTCGCGGAGAGTCTACGCCCCACGGACTGCGGGAAGCGTAGAGCCCGAGGAGAGGTCGTGTCGCAGACTCAGTTGACTCATTCCCCAACTCGTAGAAAGATTGCTGCGTAGCAATTTTTCGCGAGGCGCGTGTGCGACTATCTCCTTTAGTAAAAGCATTTATTGCGGTAACGATCGCGACTGCCATCGGTGCCGTCGCGCAGCCGCTGCCTTTTCAGAATCCCGCCCTTCCCACCGATCAGCGAGTCAGCGACCTCGTCTCCCGAATGACCTTGGAAGAGAAAGTCTCGCAGATGCAGAATCAGGCGAAGGCGATCCCGCGCCTGGGCGTTCCGGCCTACGACTGGTGGAGCGAAGCGCTGCATGGTGTGGCGCGCTCCGGCTTTGCGACGGTCTTTCCCCAGGCCATCGGCATGGCCGCGACCTGGGACATAGAGCTCATTCATCGCGAGGCCGAGATCATCTCCACCGAGGCGCGCGCCAAGTACGGCGACGCCATCGCGCAGGACAACCACGGGATCTATTACGGCCTCGATTTCTGGTCCCCGAACATTAATATCTTTCGCGACCCACGTTGGGGCCGCGGCCAGGAGACCTACGGGGAAGATCCCTATCTGACCAGCCGCCTCGGCGTCGCCTTCGTGGAATCGATGCAGGGCGATGACCCGAAGTACTTCAAAGTCATCGCGACCCCCAAGCACTATGCGGTGCATAGCGGACCGGAGTCGCTGCGCCATCAGTTCAACGTCGAAGTTTCGCCTTACGATCTCTGGGACACGTATCTGCCTGCCTTCCGCGCAACCATTACCGAAGCCCACGCCGGATCGATCATGTGCGCCTACAACTCGATCGACGGCGAGCCCGCCTGCGCCAACCCCATGCTGCTCAAGGACATTCTGCGCGGGGACTGGAAGTTCCAGGGCTATGTGACCTCCGATTGCGGGGCCATTGCCGACATCTCCGGGGGACATAAATTTCAGCCCGATTTAACCATGGCTTCGGTGGCCGCGGTCAAGGCGGGCACGGACACCACCTGCGGACTGGGCAATCCGGAGTATCCGACGCTGGTGCAGGCGGTGAAAGACGGCAAGATCAGCGAGGCGGAGATCGACACCGCGGTGAAGCGGCTCTTTACCGCGCGCTTCCGTCTAGGGATGTTCGATCCGCCGGCGAGCGTGCCCTACGCCTCCATCGCTTTCGCGGAAAATAACACTCCGGAGCACCGGAAGGTAGCCCTCGAAGCAGCCAGGAGATCCATGGTGCTGCTCAAGAATGAGAACCACACGCTCCCACTCGCACCGAGCACGAAAACCATTGCCGTCGTTGGGCCAAATGCAGCCAATCTGGCTTCAATCGAGGGTAACTACAACGGAATCCCGTCCGCTCCGGTGGTCCCGCTGAACGGAATGGAAGCGTACTTCGGGGGGAAGGCGAAGATACTGTACGCGCCAGGCTCGGTGTTCACCTCCGAGCTAGCGGCAGTGGTCCCGCGCACGGTCTTTCATCCCTCGACGGGCAGCAGCGAAACCGGGTTGAAGGGGGAGTACTTTGGCAGCGAAGACTGGTCTGGAACGCCAGTGGTCACCCGCACCGACCAATATCTGGATTTCGACTGGCAGAGCGCCTCTCCGGTTCCGGGTTTGTCGTCGACCCAATACTCGGTTCGTTGGACGGGAACGATCCAGGCGCCCGGGGCCGGGGACTACAGGTTCTCCTTCCATAACGCCGACTGCTATCCCTGCTCGGGAAATAACGTGATCCACGCATATGTGGACGATAAGCAGGTGCTCGATATTGGCGAGAAAGGCGGCGAGAGCCGAGGCAGTTCGTTTACCGTGCACTTCGACGCCGGGCAGGCGCATTCGCTGCGCATCGAGTACGCGCACAACAGCCCGCGGCGTGGCGGAGGCATGCGACTGGAATGGCAGCCGAACGCCGATGCCCTGCGTGAGCAGGCGGTCACAGCGGCCCGGCAGGCCGATGTGGTGGTGGCCTTCGTGGGCCTGTCGCCCGATCTCGAAGGCGAGGAGATGCCGGTCCATGTCGAAGGCTTCAGCGGAGGTGACCGAACCGACATCGTGCTGCCAGCCGTGCAGCGCGAATTGCTCCAGGCGCTGGGCGAGACCGGTAAGCCGCTGGTTGTCGTGCTGATGAACGGCAGTGCGCTGGCGGTTGATTGGGCGCAGCAACACGCAATGGCCATCCTTGAAGCATGGTATCCCGGCGAAGAAGGCGGTACGGCGATCGCGCAGACACTGGCGGGCGAGAACAATCCGGCCGGCCGGCTGCCGGTTACCTTTTACGCTTCTCTCAAGGATCTCCCGCCATTCCAGGAATACTCGATGAAAAACCGCACGTACCGTTATTACACCGGCGATGTGCTGTATCCCTTCGGCTATGGGTTGAGCTATACCACCTTCCGATATAGCGGCCTGAAGATCACCCCGGAGTCGGGGCCGGCTGCCGGTCCGGTGAAGGTGAGCGCCACCGTCACCAATAGCGGGCCGCTGGCCGGAGACGCAGTAGCCGAACTGTATCTGAATGCGCCCGATTCGGCCAATGCGCCGATCCGGGCCCTGAAGGGCTTTACGCGCGTCCGCCTGGCGGCGGGAGCATCAACGCGGGTGGAGTTCACCCTCGGTGCCCGGGATCTGAGCTCGGTTGGCGCGGACGGCAACCGCTCGGTTCTGCCCGGAAAATACAGCCTGTCGGTGGGCGGATCGCAACCCGCCAGTGGCCTCCCTCTTCTGAGCGGAAGCTTCATGGTCAAGGGAACCGAGACGCTACCAAAATAGCGTCAAGTCGCTCATTCGAAAAGCCAGACTCATCCTGATTGCAGGGAAATGTGAATCTTTGTCTGTTCGCCACTATCCATTGCCTCGGTTTTGGCTTTTAATGTTATAAACAAGCTTTGCCGGGAAGCGTGTGGTTTTGATCGAATTGCGCCGCGCGGGGAAGTTCGACCGTCGGCGAGGTTCGGAGGCTGATTGAGAAGTCAACTGGTATATCTTTCGAGGGATCGTGATTTCCCTTCGTCCTTTCGTTCCGCCGTCTCACTCCACAGCCATACCAATCATTCCCGGGAAAGCTTAAGTTTTGTTGCGCGAATTCTCCGCAGCAAGGCTCCGATCAGGAATTGGCTGGATCGCCGGGAGCGTCATTGCCAGAACGAAACTGGACTCGGCCTGAATTTCGATCGCGCTTACTGGACTCCGCCGCTGACCGGCAATCGGGCGTTCGCGCTGGAAAAAAATCAGATCGAGTCCCTGGGCTTACGGGCAATCGTCTCCCTCTCCGATCACGACAATGTGGAGGCGTCGCTCCAATTGCGCGATCTACCGGAGACATCCGACGTTCCGGTCTCGGTCGAGTGGACGGCGCCGTTTGGGCGATCCAAGTTCCATATCGGCATTCACAATCTGCCGGGTGGCGAACAGAAGCGATGGATGGCGCGACTGCAAGCCTGTACAGCCTTGCATGATGATTTCGCCGTCTGCGAGATGCTCGGCGAGTTGAACAATTTGCCGGCGGTGCTGATTGTCTTCAACCACCCGATGTGGAACCTATACTCCCTACCGGCCGAAGACTTTATCCTCGATCTGGACCGCTTCCTTCAGAATGCAAATCGCTTTCTGCATGCCTTTGAGTTGAACGGCCTTCGCCGTCGCGAAGAAAATCAGCGGGTTGCCGATCTCGCCGCCAGGTGGAACCAGGTGCTCATCTCCGGCGGGGACCGCCACGGCTGCGAGCCAAACGCCAACCTGAACCTCACCCGGGGCGAGGATTTCGAGGAGTTTATCTCGGAAATTCGGAATGAACGCCGCAGCACAGTTCTCTTTATGCCGCAATATGAAGAACCCATGACCCTGCGCCTTTATCAAAACTTCCTGGATATCATCGGCGAGTATCCGGACTATCCGGAAGGCCAGCGCAGGTGGGACGAGCGCACCTATCACCCTAATCAGACCGGAGACGTGGTTCCCCTCTCTAATCTCTGGCCGAATGGCACTCCCAACTTCTTTCGAAAGCTCTTCGGGGCTGCCTTCCTGATGGGCCATCGTCAAATTCGCGAGACCTTTCGCAGCCTGATCCCCGGCGACCGCAACCAGCTTTTCCTGGCATCGGAACACTGCTCAGGCACCAAGGACCTTTCTCCCGCCTGGTACGACTAGCGGGCGAGATAACACGAGACCGACCCATGAAGACCATCCAAGGCCCGGGCATCTTTCTGGCGCAGTTCGTGGGAGACCAGGCTCCCTTTAACGGGCTCGATTCGATCGCAAAGTGGGCCGCCAGCCTTGGCTACAAGGCCATTCAGATACCGACCTGGGAGGCTCGACTCTTCGATCTGAAAAAGGCTGCCGAAAGCCAGACGTATTGCGATGAGGTTACCGGCATCGCGGCCAGTCATGGCCTGCAAATTTCCGAGCTGTCCACCCATCTGCAGGGTCAGCTGGTCGCCTCTCACCCGGTTTACGATGCGCAATTCGATGACTTTGCGCCAGCCGAGTTCCGCGGCAATGAGAAGGCTCGCCGCATCTGGGCGATCGATCAGTTGGTATGGGCGGCGAAGGCCAGCCGAAACATGGAACTAGCTGCCCACGCGACCTTTTCCGGCGCCCTGGCCTGGCCGTTCTTTTATCCCTGGCCTCAGCGCCCTAAAGGGCTGATCGAAGAGGCCTTCGCAGAACTGGCCAAGCGCTGGATCCCAATCCTCAACGCTTTTGACCAGGCGGGCGTCGATCTTTGTTACGAACTTCATCCTGGGGAAGACCTGCACGATGGCGCCACGTTTGAGCGCTTCCTAACTGCGGTAGCCAACCATTCTCGTGCCAAGATTCTCTTCGACCCCAGCCATTTCGTCCTGCAGCAGCTGGATTATCTCCAGTTCATCGACTTCTATCATCCGCTTATCCGCGCCTTTCACGTCAAGGACGCCGAATATCGCCCGAACGGCCGCTCCGGAGTTTATGCCGGGTATCAGGATTGGATCGATCGACCTGGACGGTTTCGCTCGTTGGGCGATGGCCAGGTAGACTTTGGCGCGGTCTTCAGCAAATTCGCCCAGTACAACTATCCCGGCTGGGCTGTACTGGAGTGGGAAGACTGCATCAAGAATGGTGAGGATGGCGCGAAAGAAGGCGCAATTTTCATCGAGAAGCATTTGATCCGTGTGGCCGATCGGGCCTTCGACGACTTCGCGGGCGGCGCGACCGATGCTGCAGCCAATCGGAAGTTGCTCGGGTTCTAAAACGCGCCCCGGAGGTTCTCCCAGGATCTATCGCCGCTTGCCCCAACTGCAGCCCTCCGGCAAGCCAGCCGGTTGTTGGTATAGGAGAGTGTGGCACACGGCCAGCCCTACAAGCATGCGGGCCAATATTTGTTCCGTTTGCGGGAGCGTAAGGCACGCTTACCAACAGCGTCCTCGCTTGAAAAACAAGATCGCAGCGACCTTTTCCCCTCCATTTTCTTCAAAGGTTGCTCTTTCGCCATCGCTCCTGTCGCTATCTTGCAAGGCAGCGGGTAGATGAGAGAAATGAGCATCAATTCGGGGCAGGCTGTCGGTGAATTTCCACCTCGATCCTGCTGGAGTGCTGGAGGTTCACTTCGATCTACCAGGCTCGAGCGAAACACCGGGCCCGGGCGCAAGACCCGGTTTGGCTTACGCGAGGGTGCTGAAGCTTCCCTACTGCAACTAAAGAAACGACAAGTCTGAAGAGCATAACGGCGCTGAGTTATAGAGAAACCAGCGCCATCCAACGTCCTGTTATGCCTCCGCTAAGCAGCCTTCTTCGCTTTCTTGGCCTTCGCCCAGCGTGCCTTTTGCGCAGCTGCGATTCTCAATCGACCTTCCACGGAAATCGTGCGCTTGGTTCTAACCGGGGTCGGCGCAAGGTGAGTCTTGTTGGGGCCGCGCTTTGCCTTGGTTGTGGTTGTACCGGAGAGAAGGCTCTTCACTTCCTGTAAACGAGCAATCTCGGAGTCGATCTGGGAAAGAAGTTCATTAGTGTTCATGGATCAATTCTATCTGAGAGGGCCACTTATGAGCCGTATTACACTCCGGGCGTGGCGATCAAGACGGCTAAGATGACGGGCGACAATTAGAAATCCCGGCCAACGACAATTAGAAATCCCGACCGACGACAACATGATTGAATCTGTTTCTGGCTTTGCTGGAGGCAGGTTGATCACAGACAGGCAGGTACGGAGGTTATTTTCGTTGATAAAGGTAGAGGGAAATCTGGAGCGTGCAGCATCGAAGTCGGGGATGGACGCGAAGACGGCGCGGAAGTATCGGCGCCTTGGTCGATTGCCGAGCGAGTTGGAGTCTGGGGAGCGTTGGCGTACGCGGCCGGACCCATTCTCCGAAGTCTGGGAAGCGGTTCGCGGGTTGCTGGAGAACAGCCCAAGTCTTGAGGCGAAGACAGTATTTGAGCATCTGCAGCGGGTTTATCCGGGGCGTTTTCAGGACGGGCAGTTGCGCACATTGCAGCGCAAGGTGAAGCAGTGGCGGGCCACCGAAGGCCCATCACGCGAGGTGTTCTTCTCCCAGCAGCATCATGCCGGTCGGTTATGCGCCTCCGACTTCACGCACATGGAAGAGCTGGGAGTGACCATTCAGGGGCAGAGCTTTCCGCACCTGATCTATCACTTCGTGTTGACGTACTCGAACTGGGAAGCGGGAACGGTGTGCTTCTCGGAAAGCTTCGAGAGCTTGAGCGAAGGCTTGCAGAACGCGCTGTGGGAGCTGGGCAAGGTTCCTGAGCGACACCGCACAGACCGGCTCTCGACGGCGGTCAACAACACGGTCCGTCCAGCCGAGTTCACCGAGCGCTATGAAGGGCTGATGCGCTACTACGGCCTGACGGCGGAGAGGATCCAGGCCGGGCATGGCAACGAAAACGGCGATGTGGAACAGCGGCATCATCGCTTCAAGCGGGCTGTGGAGCAGGAGCTGCTGTTGCGTGGCAGCCGCGACTTCAGCAGTGTGGATGCCTATCGGAGCTTTCTGCAGGCCCTGTTCGCGCGACTGAACGCTGGCCGCCGACAGCGACTGAGCGAAGAGATGGCAGTGATGCGCGAGCTTCCCGAGAGGCGCATGGAGTCGGCCAAGCGAGAGCGCGTGAAGGTCGATTCCGGCAGCCTGATCTATGTGGATCGCAACGTCTACTCAGTGCCCAGCCGGCTGATCGGCGAAGTGGTGGAAGTACGGTTGAGGATGGATCAGGTGGAAGTTTGGTACGGGCAACGGAAGGTGGTAGAAATGCCTCGTCTTCGCGGACGGCGCAAGCATCGCGTGGACTATCGCCATATCATCGACTGGCTGGTGCGCAAGCCGGGCGCGTTCGAGAACTACCGTTACCGCGATGAGTTGTTCCCGACCAGCCGCTTCCGTATGGCCTTCGATGCGCTGGAAGAGCAGCATGGACGACGTGGCGGCAAGGAGTATCTGCGCATCCTGGAACTGGCAGCGAAGGAAAGTGAGTCCAGGGTGGACGAAGCGCTGCGCACGTTGTTGCATCAGTCCGAGGAGTCGATCAGTGCGGAGAGGGTTGAATCGCTGTTGGGCGTGGCATCCAGTGCAAGCCGAAGCGATGTGAAGATCGCGGCCATCGACCTGAGCATCTTCGACCGCTTGTACACGGAGGTTGTGCAATGAGCCGCGAGTTGCCCATACAAACGAAGTTGCTGAAGAACCTTACGGAACTGCACTTGCCAGCCATGCGTGCCTGCTTCGAAGAATCGGCGCGACGGGCAGAGAAGGAGACGCTGAGCTACGAACAATACCTGCTGGAGCTGACCCAACGCGAGTGCGAAGCGCGGGATCGGAACCGTATCGCCAGGCTGTTGAAAGAGTCGTCTCTTCCGCAGGAAAAGACGATGGCAAACTTCGACCTGAAGCGTCTTCCCGTCAAGGTCAGTCGCCAACTGAAGGTGCTGCTCGAGGGCGGCTTCCTGGATCGCAAGGAGAACTTGCTTCTGTTCGGTAATCCTGGCGCGGGGAAAAGCCACTTGTTATGCGCTCTGGCACATGAGTTGGTTGCCCAAGGACGGCGGATGAAGTACACCAGTTGCGCCATGCTGGTGCAGGATCTGTTGGCCGCCAAGCGTGACCTGCGCCTGAGCAAGGAGATCAAGAAGCTGGCCCGCCATGACGGGCTGATCATCGATGAAATGGGCTACGTGCAGCAGAGCCGCGAGGAGATGGAGGTGCTATTTATCTTGTTGGCCGAGCGCTATGAGCGTGGCAGCGTGATGCTGACCAGCAATCTTCCGTTCTCCAAGTGGGAAGAGATCTTCAAGGACCCAATGACCACGGCGGCGGCCATCGACCGCCTGGTTCATCACAGCATCATCCTGGAGTTGAATATCCCCAGCTACCGCCTAGAACAGGCTCAGAAGGATCGGGGATCGACAACGGATGCCGAAACAACGGCAGCCTGACAGGGAGCCCTCAGCCCCCGTTGCTGCTGGCTGGTTCTCCGCTTCGCCCCTCCGGGGCTTCGCTACGTCCCAGCCAGCAACAACGATACCCAAGGGAAGGAGAGAAACACGTTCAAACGACTATCGGGAAATCTAATTGTCGTTGACGGGAAAAGATAGTTGACGCCGGACATCGGCCTCACTCAACAAGTTGGCTTCGTTCTGCTTGCGGATAAATGCAGCTTCTTCGGACCAAAAGACAATCTGAGCACCAGCGCGAGCCTCCCGATCGGTTCTTGATAGAAGCTCTCTCTGACCTTCTGCCGCCAATGAGTCTAAGTCATGCATCGCTGAATCATTTGCATCACCTTGAATCACAGAGTCCAAAAGGGAATCTGGAATTGCGGAGCCCGTCTTCAGGGGTGAGAGGGAGGCGACGCGGACGGTCTCTGACCGTGGGGGGAACAAAGCAAGGCGTGCTCCGCCGATCGAAATTATTCCGATATAGACCCCTGCGAAGACCGCGATGCTCCGCAGTCCCATTGCCGATTGAGATCCCTGCTCAAGCAGTTGATTGAATGCCGATGCGAACCAGCCAATCAAGAAGGCGATACCCCATATGCCGACGACAGAAAGGGATTGAAGTAACGGCAAATTTCCTGCCTGAGTGTAGGCAACGGAACCCCAGCTTCCATGCGGTCCCTGGGAAATTGCAAACTGAATAAGCACGAACGCGGTCGGAAATACAAACACGCGGAGCCTCGAGCTCAGCCTTGGCGCAAGCAGGCGATCGACGAAATACGGCGCTCCAGCGAAAAGGCCAGCCACCGCGAGAAACAGGAAGTAGAAAATACCCGGAATAGGAATCATTCCGCGGTATGTAATCCCTCGCATTATGGCAAGAACCGCGTAGATGAGTCCGAGACCGCGCCACAAAGGCTGGGTGCGCACGAACCGAAGAAGGCAAGCTGGCGCAATCCAGGCAGCCACAGCAATCGGTTCTCTGCCATCCGCAAACAGTAACGAGATGATGGCGGCCGAAAACCACCACCAAGAACTCGAAGACATTTTCATGGACTGCTCCAACCGCTCATGCTTCAGTCTGGGCTCAGAGGCCGACTCAATCGATACCATTCGTTTTGCGCTCCTTAGGCTGCGGGCGCATCAGGCCCAGGACTGAAGCGTCAATGATTTGCGAGATTAGCATTTGACGAGATGCCCATGGGAAAAGCGGCTTTTGAATCAGCAGAGATGTGATGCCATGGGCGGATGCCCATAGAGACTGCGCCATCAAATCCAGATCACCCTTCGGAAAATGACCTGCGTCAATGCAGTTGCGAATTCGCCCCTTTAACGCTTCATAAGTCACGTTCGGAGTTGGAGCGCGCTTGCTTTCGGGGCTTTGAAGGACGAAGGCGAATTGGTAATGGTCGGGGTGTTCGAGACCGAACGTGACATATGCCCACATACCACGTTTAAGGCGGTCGATCGGATCTTCGCCAGGAAGATCCTGAACACTTGAAGATGCCTGCATGAGGGCGGCAAAACTCTCTTCAACCAGGCAGTCAAAAACTTCGCTTTTGCTCGCGAAATGCTTGTATATGGCAGAGGGAACGCAACCGACCAACTCCGCCAGCCGGCGCATGGAAAAGCCGCCATATCCCTCATGCACGAACTCATTTCGTGCATGGCGCAGTATCTCGCTTCGAATTTCCAACTTGTACTTTTCACGAAAT
>Ga0302326_10028748_pt1 | contig 11178 bp, 10 predicted proteins | sample Palsa_T0_3_FD_202264 | JGI IMG/M metagenome (GOLD analysis project Ga0302326, IMG submission 202264) | Peat permafrost microbial communities from Stordalen Mire near Abisko, Sweden - Palsa_T0_3 | ecosystem: Environmental > Terrestrial > Soil > Palsa > Peat permafrost | place: Sweden: Abisko...
GGCCTTGATCGTCGTCGCCTCGGTCAAACGGTCCAGCGACGCGGGAGGCTCGGTCGCGTGGCGCGAGTTGGCAGCGGCGGCACTGCTCGGCGCAGCCGCCCTCATCAAGCTTTACCCGGCGGCGCTGCTCCTCCCACTTGTTGCCTGTGCCCCAGGCCGTCGGGTCGGCAGACTGCTCCGGGGCGGCGCAACGGTCGGCGTCATGACCGCCATTGCCTACGCCCCCCACGTCGCTCGCGTCGGCGTAAAGGTGCTCGGGTACCTCCCCGGGTACCTGAGGGAGGAGAGTTACCGCAGCGGCGGACGGTACCTGATCGCCAATCTCTTCCAGGTCCCCGACGCCTGGGCGGGCATCGCCTCACTCGTGGCGGTCATGGTTGTCGCCAGCTGGATCGTCCTTCGGAGGCCGCCCTTGCCGATCGCCGCAACTGCGATCCTCGCCGCTCTCCTCCTGGCAGCGTCACCCGCCCAGACCTGGTACGCCGTGAGCCTTTTGGCCGTGGCCACGGTTGCCGCTCGACCCGCCACGCTCGCAGTGCTGGCCGGTGGCTACATCGCCTCCTTCGCCGCCACGCTCGACCGAACCAACTCGGCCCGAATCGGCGGATGGGGCTACACCGCTGCCCTCGCCTTGATCATCCTCGCCGCAACCTGGACACACCGCGAGCACGCGGGCCACCGTCTCCCGCACCCGCCGCCAGTCGACCCTGAACTGGAAGGGACGCCACGACAAGCCACGTGACCCGCAATGGGACACTCCGCTGGCTCGTCGCTGGCAAACGACTGAGCAGGCGGTATATGCCGCTCGTCATCGCGGCGACTGCCCGAAAGCCTTGAGGCGAGGCCGCCGGCTCCTTTGGCGCCTGAAGGATGTCGAAGCGTGGGAGGAGGCCCGAGTCCTCGCGGACACCAACCGGTTCGCGGCGAGGGTCTCGGCAACGAGAAGTCCGGTCCCGCCATACCGAGGGACGACGACCGCGGCGTCGTCAAGAAGTGGACGGGGGTCGAGCACGCTGAAGACCTCGGGGTGAGGATGGCGAACGCCATCGCGTCCGGCGCTGCTGAGCTGATCCAAGATGCTCGACAGCTGACCGCCTCGGCCACCATGAAGCGCCTGAAGAAGCCGCCAATGCCGGCTCGCCGGTAGGACCAGATCTCCGTCGGGTAGCCCGGGCGGCCACTGGGCACGCATCACGCGCACCGCCAGGTACTCGTCGATCACGATCACCGGTTCAACCCGGGCGGGTCAGTCTTCGGTGCCGGAATCGCCGCCAATGAGAGGGTCGGCCGCCGAGACAGCGTCGAGTGCGGCTTGGAACTCGCCGACCAGATCGCCGTCGACCAGCTCCTCGCCAACGCTCATCACCACCATGATGCCACCGTCGTACGAGTCAACGGGAGGGAACAGCCGGCCACCCGCGTTGCCTTTCGGCACCGGTCCGCTCTTTCTGCTGAGGACTTATTGGGGACTGACAACCAGCGGGAGCCCCGAAATAGCGCTCTGACCGGCCCTAACGCGAGTAGCCCGGGTCGCTGGGCCAGTTGGGCTGCATGAGGTGCCATTGGGTGGGATCCCGGCGGATGAGGACCTCGAGCTCGCCCGCCAGGACCTGGGTGACACGGGATACCTCGGCCCGGGTGGCGGCCGATCCCGCCCCTCGCGGCACCACCTGGGGAACGATCTCCGGTCGCACCACCGCTCGATGGCGGTCACCTGGGCCGTCGAAGTACACCGCACAGGGCAGCAAGGCGGCGCCCGTCCGCATGGCCAAGGTTGCCGGACCCCCAGGCAACTCCGTCCGCTCGCCGAAGAAATCCACGTCGACCCCGCCAACGCCGACATTGCGATCGCACAGCAGGCAGACCACGCCACCCGCCCGCAATGCCCGAACCACCGCCATGGCGGCACCGGACCCGACCGGCACCACCTCCATGCCCAGGCTGCGGCGAAATCCGACGAACCACTCGAACAGCTCGGGCGGCTCCAACGCCTCCACCACCACGGTCATGGCGAAGCCCTGTTGCACCATCCAGAAGCCACCCCACTCCCAACCACCCAGGTGAGGCAGGGCGAGGATCACGCCACGGCCTGCCTGCACCACTCGCGAGATGCGCCCAATGCCCTCCCATGACATGCCCGCGTCGATCTCGGCCGCCGACGACCCGGGGAGGCGCAGCGACTCGGCCCAATAGCGGGCGTACGAGGCAAACGCGGCATCGATGCCCGCCTCCATCACAGCCTCGGTCATCCCCGGGGCAGAGGCCCGACGCAGGTGCCGGCCCACCATGTCGCGCCGTGACTGGAACCCCTGCCGGTGTCGAGACGCCATGACCGCCACCGTCGACGCAGCGCCGCTGACGAGAGTGCTCGGCAGCCGCTGAGCCAGCGCGGCACCGGTTCGGTAAGCCGCCGCCGGCCCTATGGGTAGCAGCCCTATGGGTAACAGCGCCCGCCACCGGCTCCCGTCGCCAACAGGGGCCGCCTGCGCTTCGGTCAGGGTCGCCTGGTGCTGTGCCGGCGACCGGGCGCTCGGCGGCCGTTCTTGGTTTCGGCGTTGGCCTGCAACCGGGCGGCTCGCCGTTCCTCCCACCGCGTCGACCGATGGGCGGCGTCGGGGTCATGGGTGGTGCCGCTCATCCGCGCTACGGGCGCAAAGCGTCGGCCGACCGAACCGACGCCCGCCGTCAACCCGTTCCCGGGCCGGGTTCCGCCGGCCCCGGCATGCCCCGTGCCTCCGCTCCCGCCCGACGGGGCAGGCGGCGTCGCATCATCGGACGCCCCGGCTAGCCCGGCAATCGTCGCTTGGCGCCACACCTTGGCGAAGCGCTGAACCGCCGTGGCCGCCGTGAGAACGAGCATGACCCAGAGAATCGGCACCAGGATCACCGGGGCAACCAAACCGATGCACAGCAGGATGATGCGCTCGGCCCGCTCCATCAGGCCGCCCTTGGCCGAGAAACCCAGCGACTCAGCCTTGGCCCGCTCGTAGGAGATCAAGGTCGACACGGCAAGGATCCCGAACGGGAGAAGTGCTGCGTGGCCGTGCCGGGACGACTGGAGGTACCACGCCACACCGCCCCAGATCAGCGCATCGGTCACCCGGTCGGCCACCGAGTCGAAGAACGCCCCCCGCTTTGATGCCGTGCCGCTCGCCTTGGCCAGCGCGCCATCGAGCAGGTCGGGAACGGCCGACAGGATCAGCAGGACCAGCCCCAGCCCCAGGCGGCCCGTGCCGATGGCCACCGCCGCGGGGACGGCCATGAGCAGCCCAAGGGCGGTCAGGTGATCGGGTGAGAGCCCGGTCTTGCCGAGCGCCGCACCGATTGGCCCGACGCCCTTATCGACGCTGGAACGGAAACGCCCGTCGAACAAAACAACTCCTGGTGCTCGCGAAAGTTACCCATCACCGTATCACCGGTGGTCGTTAGGCTGTCCCAACCAACCGCATCGAACCAGCGCCAAGACCAGAACCGACACCGAACCAACCCTACCGACCGACCCCAAACCTTTCGAGCGAGGTACCACCAGTGAAGAGCTTCCCTCCGTCGAAGATCCGCAACGTCGCACTGATCGGGCATGGAGGGGCCGGCAAGACCACCACCACCGAGGCGTTGCTGTTCGTGGCGGGCGTCATCAACCGCAAGGGCCGGGTGGAGGACGGTACGACCACCTCCGATTTCGACCCTGAGGAGGTCAAGCGTCACATATCGGTGTCGGTGGCGTTGGCACCGTTCGAATGGCATGACCACAAGGTCAACGTGCTCGACTGCCCGGGGTATTCGGATTTCGGCACCGACACCATGGCCGCGCTGGCCGTGGCCGACCTGGCGGTGTTCGTGGTCAGCGCGGTGGAAGGCGTCGAGGTCCAGACCGAGCTGATGTGGAAGGCGGCGGCCAAGCTGGGACTCCCCCGCATGATCTTCGTCAACAAGCTGGACCGGGAGCGCGCCAGTTTCACCCGCACCCTGGAACAGCTTCAGCAAACCTTCGGCGCGGGCATCGCACCCCTCGAGTTGCCGATCGGCGAGGAGGCATCCTTCGTCGGTGTGGCCGACCTGCTCTCCGACACCGCCATCACTTACCAGAACGGGAAGCCGACGACCGGCTCCATCCCCGACGAGATGGAAGCGCAGGAGCACGCGGTCCACGAGTCGTTGATCGAAGGCATCGTGGTGGCGGACGACGACCTGATGGAGCGGTACCTGGAGGGCGACATCCCGGACTTCAAGGAGCTGGAGGAGACCCTGGCGCACGGCGTGGCTTCGGCCCAGGTGTTCCCCGTGCTGTGCGGTTCGGCAGCCAAGGACATCGCCATCGATCGCCTGGCCACGTTCATCTGCGAGATCGGGCCGTCACCCCTCGATCGCCCCGGCGCCCAGGTCCTGGCCGGTGACCAGGAGCGCGAGATCAAGCCCGACCCGGGCGGCCAGCCCTTGGCCGCCGTGTTCAAGACGCTGGCCGACCCGTATGTGGGCAAAATCTCGCTGTTCAAGGTGCTGTCAGGAACTGTCCGACCCGACGCCATCCTCACCAATCCGCGAACCCACCAAGACGAGAAGCTCCACGGTTTGTTCACCCTGCGGGGCAAGGAGCAGGTCTCGGTCAACGAGGTGCCGGCGGGCGACCTGGCGGCGGTGGCCAAGTTGGGTGATGTCGCCACGGGCGACACGCTGGCGCCTCGCGGCACGCCCGTCGTGGTGCCTCGACCGCCTGTTGCCCAGCCCATCTTGTCGGTGGCCATCCGCCCCAAGTCCAAGGGTGACGAGGACAAGCTGATGACGGCACTGCACCGCATCCGGGAGGAAGACCCGGCCCTGACCGTGCGACGCGACGACGAGACCCACCAGACCCTGTTGTCGGGCATGGGCGAGGCGCATCTGGCCATCGCCACCGAGCGCCTGTTCCGCAAGTTCGGCGTCGAAGTGGAGACCGAAGACCTGATCGTGGCCTACCGCGAGACGATCAGCGGCACGGCCGAGGCCGAGGGCAAGTACAAGAAGCAGACGGGCGGCCACGGGCAATTCGGCGTCGCCTTCCTGCGCGTCGCACCGCTGCCTCGGGGTGGCGGCTTCGAGTTCGAAGACAAGATCGTGGGCGGGGCTATCCCACGCCAGTTCATCCCTGCGGTGCAGAAGGGCATCGAGGAGACGATGGAACGCAGCGGCGTTTTCGGCTACCCGGTAGTCGACGTGAAGGTGACGTGCTACGACGGAAAGTTCCACCCGGTAGACAGTTCGGAGATGAGCTTCAGGATGGCGGGCTCGATCGGCTTTCGGGACGCCATGGGGAAAGCGGGCCCCGTACTGCTGGAGCCGGTCTCGCTGTTGGAGGTCACCGTGCCACCGGCCTATCAGGGTGACGTTATGGGCGACCTCAACTCCCGCCGAGGTCGGGTGCAGGGAACCGAGCAAGGCGAGGACGGCGAGTCCATCGTCACCGCCCTGGTCCCCACCTCGGAGCTTTTGCGCTACGCCATCGATCTGCGATCGATCACGGGCGGGCGGGGCCGCTTCTCCTCGGAGCACGACCATTACGACCCGCTTCCGGCCCACCTGTACGACAAGGTTCGACGGGACCACGCCACCGTGTGATCCGCCGCCGGATCTGGCCAAAACGGGCGAGTCGACATTCCCAGGTCCTTGACAGAGCAAGCGGTTGCTGTCATGGTGCGGCTGATGGCGATTCGTCCGGATGACGACATTCATGTCACCAGGCGGGGTTTCCTCGGCTTCGGTGCGGCGCTGACAACGGTGGCTCTCGTGCCTGGCGCCGCCGTGCTCCTGACCGCGACCCCAGCGGCCGCGGCGCCAGCCGCGCCCGCCAAGCCCTCGCCTTACAATCTGGCCAGTTGGGAAGGGCTCCTCCAGAGCTCCGTCGTGATCGCGTCAAGCACCGGTGCCAGCCAAACGCTGCAGGTGATACGGGTGACCAATCTGACGCAGGCAAGCACTGCCAAGATGACGGGCGAAGTCTTCACGGTTGGTTTCCAGGCCGAGGCGCCGGTGGCGCCGGGGATCTACACGGTGACGGCGCCCGGCATGGGTCGATTCCCGCTCTATCTGGGCGGGGCCACGGCCACCCAGGCATTGGTCAACCGGCGCGTACCGGCCACCAGTTAGCGATCGAGGGACGACCAGTCCTCCGGGTTGTCCTCGACCAGGTGATCACCCACCGTGCCCAGGACGCCGTCGACCAACACCAGGGCCCGCTTCTTGGGCGGATCGTCGGCCGAGTACAGCAGGATCCGCCACGTGGGGTGCGAGATGAGCCCGCGCCAACTCAACTGCGCCGACGCGTGGCCCACGGTGAAGCCGACCGCCTTGGTGGCCGCCACCAGCGCGTCGGTCTCGTTGATCCGAAGCGTCACGCCGGATGCGAAGTGGTATGCGGCCAGCGCCAGCAGAAACAGGCCGCCGAAGAACAGGCCCCGATTGACCAGCACCCCGGTGCCGCGAACGGCGTACAGGCCGACGCAGATCAACCCAGCTCCGGCGCAGATGAGCCCTGATACCCGGCGGCGGTTGTTGTTGGGAAAGGTGTACGGACCGACGAAGCTGCTGGCGTCGAGCTCCTCGGGCAGCGCATCCCGGTGCTCGTCGGCCGACTCGGGTGCGTCACCCGGATCCTCAGGGCCCGTGGGTTCGGATTGCTCGGCCATGGCGCGCCTGAGCCTACGAAGACCGCTCGTCGGATGGCCAGGCGGCGCGCACTCGACGGCCGGTGTCACGCAACGCCTCGGGTAGCACCCGGGCGTCGGCCACCGTGGTCATGAAGTTGGTGTCACCGTTCCACCGGGGCACCACGTGAAGGTGGAAATGGCCCGGTACCCCAGCTCCCGCGGCACGCCCCAAGTTGGCTCCCAGGTTCATCGCATCGGGTCGGTAGGCCGCCTTGAGGGCCCGCACGGCGTCGGTCGCCCCGTCCCACACCGCCCGCGACTCGTCACCGGTCAGTGCCTCGATCTCCCCCACGTGGCGAGTGGGCATGACCATGAGGTGACCGCCGGTGTAAGGGTACAGGTTGAGTATCGCCACCGCCAAACCCCCGTCGTGGCGCCACACGATGTGCGTGTCCTCGTCCGGCAGGCCACTGGCCAACAGAGCACAGAAAACGCACCCGGAGGGCGAGGAGCCGGAAGGCCCGACCGAGGTGACAAAGGCGCTGCGCCAACCGGCCCACAGCCGTTCCAGCGCCGGCCCGTCGCCGCTCACGGTCTAAGTTCAATCCCCAGCAGCGCGGCGCCAGCCGACACACCGAGCCCCGACGCCGCCGCGGCGTCGATGGCGGCAATGGCCGACGGGGTGTCGAGGTCGTCGTCCAGCGCCGATCGCACCGCCTCCAGCCCGCCCGTGCCCGAGCCCGCCAATTGCCACGCCGCGTAACGGGTCGCGGCATCCGCAAGCAGGCGGTCCTCCCAGTCCCACGTCGTGCGGTAGTGCTGGCCAATGATGGCCAGGCGGATCACCGAGGGCTCCCAATCCTTCAGCAGATCGCTGACGAAGACCAGATTGCCCAGCGACTTGGACATTTTCGTCCCACCGAGGCGCACCAGTCCGGCGTGCATCCAGTGGCGAACGAATGGCTGGCCCGTGGCGGCCTCGGACTGGGCCGCTTCACACTCGTGGTGGGGAAAGATCAGGTCGGTGCCCCCACCGTGCAGGTCGATGGTGGTGCCCAGCTCCCGCATGGCCAAGGCCGAGCACTCGATGTGCCAGCCCGGTCGGCCCGGGCCCCACAGCGACTCCCACGCCGGCTCCCCCGGAGCCGAGGGCTGCCACAGGACGAAATCGAGCGGATCGCGCTTGTTGGAGTCGTCGGGGTTGCCCCCGTTCTCCGCCGCCAGCTTCAGCATCGTCGCCCGGTCGAGTTGGCTGATGGCACCGAAGCGCCCGAAGGACGCCACGCTGAAATACACGCCGCCGCCCGATCGGTAGGCGTGGCCCGAGTCGAGCACCATCCCGATGAATCCCAGAATGTCGGGGATGGCCGAGGTGGCCCGAGGCTCGCTCCACGCCGGTAGCAGGCCCAATGCCTTCATGTCGGTGTCGAAACGGGCCATCTCCTCGGCCGCCAGGTCCAAGAAGTTGACGCCCAGCTCTCGCGCCTTGCGCAGGATGTCATCGTCCACGTCGGTTACGTTGCGCACGCACTGGGTGTCATGGCCCAGATCCCGCAGGCGCCGTTGCAGCACGTCGTACGCCAGGTAGGTGGCGGCGTGGCCAAGATGGGCCGCGTCATAGGGCGTGATCCCGCACGTGTACATGGTCACCACGGGTCCCGGTTCGAAGGCCACCACCTGGCGACGCGACGTCTCGTACAGCCGCATCAGTCGAGGTCGATATTGGTGAGGCGTATCGATGCCCGGGTGTGATACCGAGCGTTGATCTGGAGCAACACGGGGGTCAACGCCTCGATGGCCGACGCACTGGCCAGGGAGCCGGCATCGAGCGCTCGCAGCCCCGGCAGCTGGCCGATCAGCTCGCTGACCGCGGCGGTGGCAGACGGGTGGTCCGAGCACACCAACACGTCACCGCACAGGTCGTGCCGCAGGTCGGCCAGTTCCCGCGCCGGCACATGGTGCAAGCCCGCCGCCACCAGGGAATCGGGCACGGCCGCCTGGACCCACGCTGCCACCGAGCCCCGGGGCGGGATGAGCGGGACGAACTCGTTGCCCACCCGGGTCAGGGCGTTGACCATGGACAGGACCACCTTGCCGCTCAAGTGCTTGCCCACCGCGCCCACCGTGGGGGCCGCCGCCTCCCATGGGGTGGCAACCACGACCAGGTCCGCCGAAGCGGCGTCGGCATTGTCACCCGGGATGATCTGAAGGTCACGGCTGGACCATTGCTGGCTCAGCTTGGCGCAGATCTCCTCGGCCCGTTCCCGGGACCGCGACCCCACCGTGACGGTCAACCCGACCGATGCCAGCCGTAGCGCCAAACCTTGTCCGGCCGGGCCGGTCCCACCCAATACTCCGATGTGCATTGCCCAACCTTTACACGCCTCGGCGAGTTAAAGCGACTGCGGGCCGGCGCGGTCGATGTCCGCCAGCACCGCCATGGCGGCGTTCCGACCATTTATCCCGATCACACTGCCCCCCGGATGGGTGGCGGCGCCGCACAGGTACAGGCCGGGCAGCGGGGTGCGGGCGGGCAGGCGCCGATCCCACATCTGGGCAGGCAGGCACGAGCCCTGGAAGATGTGGCCCCCGGTCAGCCCGATGCGGGCCTCGACATCGGGCGGTCCCAACAGTTCCCAGTGCTCGACGCAGTCGCGGATGTCGGGGGCCCACAGGGCGATGCGATCCAACACCTGGCAGGCGATGTCGGAGCGCCTGCTGTCCCAGTCGCCATGCGCCAGCTGGTACGGGGCGTACTGGGCGAAGACGCTCATGACGTGGCGGCCGGGCGGGGCGATGGTCGGGTCGTACGCCGTTTGAAAGTACAGCTCGCACCAGTCGGGAGTCGGCTCCCCCCGACAGGCCGCGGCGAAGGCGGCCTGGGTGTCGTCGATCCCGGTCGACAGCACCACCATCGACCGGTAGATGGCGGCCCCCTCCTCCCCGGCGGGCGCGGCGCTGAACCGGGGCAGCCGGCGCAGGCCGCAGTTCAGCTTGAGCACCGGACTGCGCACATCCCACGCCTCGATCCGGGACCGCCAGGGCGCGGGCGCCTCGTCGGGGCCGACCAGGGCGAGGGTCCGGATGGGGTCGGCATTGCTGACCACGATCGGGGCCCGCAGCAGTGTGCCGTCGTCCAGCCGCACCCCGAGGCCCGGCTCGATGCGACTGACCGGCAGGCCACAGGCGAGCACCGCACCTGATTCGACAGCGGCGTCGGCCAGGGCAAAGGAGACCCGACCCATTCCCCCCTCGACGTAGCCCCACCCGCCCAGCAGCCCCATGTTGTGCATCAACCGGACGCCGGCCGTGCCCGGGTCTCGAGGGCCGGCCCAGGTCCCGATGATGCCCGCGCCGTGGAGGGCGGCCCGCAGGCGGGGGTCGACCACGTACCGTTCGACCAGGTCGGCCACGGACAGGGAAAAGACCACCTCGATGGCCTCGCCGTCGCCCGCCAGCAAGGATTCCACCCGATCACGCGACGGCGACTCCCCCACCCAGGTGTCGCGCTCCGGGTCCCGCGAGCGCAACCGGGCCCGAATTCGTTGATAGACAGCCTGGTAGGCGAGGTATCCCTCGACGTCGCGGGGCGAGAGCCGGTGCACCGACTCGGCGGTCCGACGGTCATCTTTCCAATCCGTAAGCGAGGTGCCGTCGAGAAAGGGTGACCACTGGCTGGGGTCGCACGGGAAGACGCGGTAGCCCCGGCGGGCCAGGCCCAACTCCTCGATCACCAGCGGATGTAGCAGCCCGACCAAGTAGGCGCACGGGCTGATCACGTAATCAGGGTGGGAAAAGGGGCGCTCCGAGGTGCACGCCCCGCCCAGCCGTTCCCGTCGTTCGAGCACCAGCGTGCGCCGTCCCGCCCGGGCCAGGTACGCAGCCGCGGTCAAACCGTTGTGGCCCCCGCCGACCACGATGGCGTCCCACGGCCGGGCCGCCAGGTCAGCCACGGGCATGGGCAAGCCCACCTGCCCCAGCACATCGGCGACTGACCCCGTCACCCGGGGCAGGGTACAGCCGGCGCAGTCAGACGCGAATCGGGCCGGGCAACCAGGCGATGGGCACGCCGGGTGCGTGGGAGAGATAGAGGGCGCCGCCACCGCTGGCCCCGACGACCCACTGGTTACGGCTGGCCGCCAGGCCCCATTGGGTGCTCTGCTCGAAGCCGAGAACGTTGACGCACAAGATCTCGTCGCCTGCCGGTGCCCACAGACAGCCGCCGAAATCGTCTCCCGGGTCGGGCGCAAGTCGCGCCTTGGGTGCATGTCCCGGTGTCCACACCACCAACGCCGCGCCGTGGGAGCCGAAAGTGGTGTATGCCAGGGACGTCCCGTCGGGCGACCAGGCAGGCGCCACGTTGGCGGTCGGTCCGCTCGTGGCGTCCACCGATCCCAGCACTTTGCCGGTCCGGGAAACGACCACCATGGCGGCATCGGCGTCGCCGATGCCCAGCGGGTCCAGCACCACGGCCAACTTGTCCCCCGCCGGATCCGGATAGGCGGCCAGCTGAACGCCCGCGGTCGTGCTCTGGCCGGTCGCCCGGCGCAGCTGATCA
>Ga0302326_10028749_pt1 | contig 11178 bp, 12 predicted proteins | sample Palsa_T0_3_FD_202264 | JGI IMG/M metagenome (GOLD analysis project Ga0302326, IMG submission 202264) | Peat permafrost microbial communities from Stordalen Mire near Abisko, Sweden - Palsa_T0_3 | ecosystem: Environmental > Terrestrial > Soil > Palsa > Peat permafrost | place: Sweden: Abisko...
CCTCATGGCCGTCTTCTGGCTAGGGGCCTCCGATGCGCTACGAACGTTCGTTCTCGGTCTCGTTCGCCCCGAGGTGCGGAATGCGACGAGCGCACTGTTCGAGGAGTTAGGCGACAAACTCGGCCGCTACGTGAGCGGTTCGCTCGCAAACGGCGCGATCGTCGCGCTTGCCAGCATGTTCTTGCTTTCGTTGATTGGGGCACCATATGCGATCGTCCTCGGCCTCTTGCAAGGCCTGCTGGTCGCGGTTCCCTATCTTGGAACGCTTGTCGCCGTGTTGATGGTCGGTGGCGTGGTGTTGGCGGCGCAGGGCTGGGTTCGAGCGGCCGAGGCCATCGCGCTGATCTCCGTGATGGAAGGCCTCGAAGGCAGCTTCATCTCGCCGTTAATCTTCAAGAAGCAGCTCGACGTCGAGCCGCTCTCGACGATTCTCGCGACGGCGATCGGCGGAGCGATCTTCGGCATCAACGGCGTCGTCCTGGCAGTGCCGGCGGCTGCGGTGCTGCAGTCGGTCACGGTCCGCCTCTTGGCACCGGCTGTCCGGTCTTTCTCAAATCAATAACACTACCGTGTCACGATAAATGCAGCGAGTCCGATAGCGATGAGATCGCCTATAATCGCGGCCGGATACTCTCCTAAACGCTTGATAGCTGCAAGACGCGCGGCATGACCGCCGTACGCGCCGGCCATAGCTCCTACAACGCCGGCGAGTGCTCCAAGTATTCCCGATCCGGCGTGCATTTCCGCGATTGTCCAACCTACGATTGCACCGCTTATAGCCCGAGCTGCGAGCCCGATCGGTGCCGTGCGCGAGGGTGCGTCCGGTCGAACGTCCATCACGTACTCCGCTATGGCGAGGACCGCGAGAACGTAACCCCAAACGCTGCCGCGCCGGATGAACAGCGCTGCCAGCGGCGTAAAGGTACGCAACCCGGAAACAAAACCGAGGGAAAAGCTTAGCAACAGTGCTGTCATGTGTTGATACCCCGCGATAGCGCATGCTTCGGCGTTGTCGGGGGCAGAGCCGCTCGCTCCCATAGCTTCGTTGCTACGTCGCGTCTCTCCGGGAAGAGACGGTCTGGAGCGGCCTGTCGAAGAGCCTCAACCGTTCGCTAGAGATTTGGAGTCGCGAGATGGACGCATTAGCTGGAAAAGTTGCCGTTATTACAGGCGGCGCGAGCGGCATCGGGCGTGCGGTTGCCGAGCGTGCGGCGGCTGAGGGGATGAAGATCGTCCTTGCCGATATCGAGAAGGACGTTCTCAACGAAACGGCGCGCTTGCTCTCGAACCAGGGTGCCGAGGTGTTAGCGGTTGTCACCGATGTTTCGGACGCTGCATCGGTTGAAGCGCTTCGCGATCGCGCGCTCGATCGGTTCGGAGCCGTTCATCTGTTGCACAACAACGCCGGAGTCGGCGGCGGCGGTCTTGCGTGGACGGTGACCGAGGCCGACTGGAAATGGATTCTCGGCGTCAACCTATGGGGCGTGATTCACGGGATTCGAGCTTTCGTTCCCGTGATGTTGGCACGGGGCGAGGGGTATGTCGTGAACACGGCCTCGATGGCGGGAATGGTGTCGCCGCAGATGATGGCTCCGTATTGCGTGACGAAGCACTCGGTCGTTACCCTCTCGGAATGCCTCTACCGCGATCTGCGGCTCGTCGGATCGAACGTCGGTGTTTCGGTGCTCTGCCCCGGATTCGTTCGGACCGGCATCTCTGAATCGGAGCGGAACCGGCCCGTGTGGGCGCCGGTTCCAGAGACAAATGCGGTGACCGAAGGGCTGCGCGCAGCGGTCGGGCAGTTGGTAGCGGACGGAATCGATCCGTCGATCGTAGCAGGCCACGTCCTCGATGCCGTGCGAGCGAACCGCTTCTACATTTTCACGCATCCCGAAATGAAGGCTGCAATAGCATCGCGGATGGGCGACATTCTCGAGGAACGCGCGCCGTCGGAGTTGCAAACCGAGCCCGTCTCGGCGAAGTAAGCTACCCGCGTGCCGGCGGATAGCGCGAAGGCGTTCAGGTTAGCCCGCATCTCGAGCGACGTCGAGGGCAACGTCACGGTAAAAATGCCGCTCTATGCCGCGGGCAGGCCGGTCTTGATATTGGCCCTCTCGCTCTTCATAGGCGCCATCTGCGCGTACTGCGTTTGGGATTTCTACCCGTGGAGCCGCTTCGGAATTTGGCCGTCGGCCCCGATCGTCTTGGAGTTCGCCTACATCTGGCTGCTGCTGTGCTTCGCCTCCAAGACCTCCGTGATTCATCGCGACGGTGTGTACGAACAAAGCGTTACATATCTTCCGCGACTGGTCGGACGGAAATCCGGCGTGACGGCTGTATGCTTCGGCCGGATCGTCTCGTTCGGCAGGTACGGAAAGATCGTGCAGTATCCGGTCCGGATACGGCTGTCGAATAACCACGCATACGATTTGGTGACCGATGCGGGAACGCAGGAAGCCGCGCAAGCGCTCGCGACGCAATTGGGCGAGGCCACGCATCTCCCGATCGAGTCCAGGATCCCGCGCACGACCTCGACCGGGATGCTGCGCCTTGCGGGCATCACCGTCGCAATGGCAATCTTCCCGGTTTTCTATACCATTTTTGTGTATACGGTCGTGCAGCCGAAGCCGGAACTACCGCCCGCACCCGACATTCGCGCGAGCGCCGATGCAGGGACGTTGAGCGTCGATCTCGATGATTTGGCTCCGCCCTACGAAGTCGCGCCGCGTGCGAAACCCTGGGCGCTGCTCCCTTTCACGGTGAAGCAACTCTCGGCGCGACGGTGGCGGATCGCAATTCCGATAGCCGGCGCCGGCGACAAAGAACTCGAGATCGACGGCGTCGACGACAAAGGCGTCGGATGGGGCCGGTACGTCACGACTCGCGGGAAGGTGCGCATGTGAAGACCTCACCGCCCCAATTGCGGCTCTTAGGGTCGCAAAGATAGGGCCGCGCAAGCACGAGCCCGGCGGCGTATAGAATCAGAGCGAAATTGACCGGAGCGAGGTGCCAAAAATCCGTGTAACCGACTGCGGCGTGCACCGCGAGCGTCGCGGCGAATCCGGGGACACCAGACACGAGGAGCGTCCACCAGAGCCATGCCACACCGCGCCGAAACCCCCACATCGCCGTGAGGGTCAACGCGACACCGTAAGCGGCGAGGGCTCCGCCAAACCCAGCACGATCGTGCGCGATCAAGGGAAGGAGCCGGCGGTTCGCGCTGTCGAGCGCTGCCGCGGTCGTGTTTAGAAAAACCATGTCGCTGTGCACGAAGATGCTCGTGACGCCGACAATCGAGATCGTCACGCCGCCGATCACAAACCCTACGCCGATAGTGACGAACAGCAACTGCGCGACGAGCGAATGCCGCCACGAGGCGTCATTTGTGTCGACGCGACGGCGCGGTTGGGCGGAAATTGCGGTGAGCATGACGGCAACGAATATCGGCAGCAAGAGGACAACGGCCAGCGCATGGAGCGGTTCGAAGTACCCGAGCCTGAGCCAAAGCCAATAGCTCGCGAACCCGACCACGCTCGAGATGAGGATCGCGCGAGACGCCCAGCGTTCGCCGGTCCGGATTCCAAACGCAGACAGGCCGAAATACAGGAGTCCAATCGACATCGTTGCCCCGGCAGCGGTAACCCGATCGTGCCGCATGAACGGAATGAGCTGCGGATCGAGTGCGTCGATCCCGGCGCGCGTCATACCGAGGTAGAGTTCGTCGTACGGAAGCAGGACGCGCGAAACGGCAACGACCAGCACGAGGAGTGCCATGAAGACCAGCGCACCGCCGTAGATCGCTCCCCACCCCCAGCGCAATCGCCACGAGAACGGCGAGAGCGCAGGTTCGACGCCGGCTTGCTCTCGCGCAACGAGCGCCTCATTGATACGCTTGGCGAGCCCGGGCCCGACGAACACGAGGCCGCTGTGGATCTGCACGAGGGTCGCGCCGGCGTCGAAGAGCGCTAGGGCGTCGACCGGCGAAGCAACGCCGCCCGATCCTAACACGATCGGCTCCGGCCCGAGCAGTTGGCGTAGTGCACGAACGCGTTCGAGCGAAGCCTGGCGGGTAGTCGCGCCGACTACCACGCAGCGCTGGCCGGAGCCGGATCCCAGGTCGAACCTGAAGCCTCCGCTCACGCTGATTCCGGCCGCCCCGTGCTTCATCGCCGCCGGTGCAAGCCGCAACATCGTTTCCGATTCAAGATCAGGCGGTAGGCAGAGCACGAGCGGGCGGGGTTCCGGTAAAGCGCGTGCGGCCTGGCAGACGGCTTCGATGTGACGCTCACAATCATCGACGGGCCATCCGTCATCAAGAGCGGCGCGTAGATCGAGCGTGAAAAATGCAGCGTGGCGTGCTAACTCCATGAGCGATGCGCGAACCTCTGCAGCCGCCTGCTCCACGCCCGCGCCGCGCGCATGAGCGAGGCGAAAAGCTAGACGGGCCGGGGCGCTCCGGCCGACGCTCAGGCGCGCCGTCACCGCTTCCAACCCAGGGTTTTCGAGTGGCTCGCCATAGGTGATCGTGCCGTCTGCGTCGTGGCGAGCGAGCTTACCGCTCCGCACCGCGTCCCGCGTCACTGGACCGATTTCGATGAATCCCACTCCGAAATGCGACAGCGCGCGAAGCCCGCTGAGTTCTGCGTCGAGCCCGGCCCCAAGACCAACAGGGCTTACGAGTTCAAACGATGTAAACGCGCGGCGCAGCGACGCGGGTGCGCCCATGTCGCCGAACGCTTCGACGAGGCGCGCGCCGCCCGGCAAGGCGGCGAGAGATCCCATCGCACGAAGCGCCGCAGCTCGCCCGGCGCGCGGGCCAAGAAGACCAAGGAGCGGACGAAAAAGAGGCGCGTAGCTCCAATCGGGCACGAATCGAGATTATTCGCGAGCGTGTTGCCGCCCCCCGAGCTCCTCAAAGCTCCCAGACGTCACCTTCGGCACGCGAAAATTCCAAGACCAATCAGGAAGTCCGTTTAGAAGTTCGTTTAGGAGAGGTACGTGGCACTGCGCTGCAAGGAACACGAGTGACCGATGGGGGTGGCTACCCGCGCTTCACGCGCGGGGACGTACCGCCTGCTGCGGCAATCAATGAGCAGCTCGACTCGATTCGTGAAAGCTACGACCGGATCGCTGCCGAGTACGCCGATCACCTTTTTCACGAACTCGACGACAAACCGTTCGACCGCCAACTCCACGATCGGTTTGCGGCTAGGGTCGCCGGGCGCGGCGACGTCTGCGACGTTGGATGCGGTCCAGGCCAGGTGGCGCGGTACTTGCACGCCGCCGGCGTCGCTGTATTTGGACTGGACCTGTCCTCCGAAATGGTGGAGCAGGCCCAGAGGCGCAGTCCTGATATCGCGTTTCGGAGCGGCAACATGTTGGCACTGGATCTCGCAGACGAGAGTCTAGCGGGGATCGCTGCGTTCTACGCCATCGTGAATCTTCCGGAGGGAGCCCTTCCGGTAGCATTTTGCGAGATGCGTAGGGTGCTAAAGCCCGGCGGTCTCATGTTGCTCGCGTTCCATGCGGGAGACGAAATCGCGAAGCCCACGGACCTGTGGGGCCTCCCAATCTCCATGGAATTCCGCTATTTTCGTCCGTCGGTGATTGACCGGCATTTGGCAGCGGCAGGTCTGTGTGTCGAAGCGATCTTGGAGCGCGGCCCATATGCGCCGGAGATCGAGCATCAAAGCGAGAGAGCCTATGTCTTCGCCCAGAGGATGCCGGAGTGAGGAGATGCCGGCTGTGCGCAAACGCAGCGGGGAGGCGATCGATTTGCCGGTCCGGCGTGAATCATCCTTGACAGTCGCGTTCCCGGCGTGTTATCGGTTGCAGACGATGGACTCGATGTGTTGTTGCTCTAGCTGTTTCCCGAATTGCGGATAGCGTAGCGTCGAGCGTCTTTTCTTCACAAAAAGGAACCGCATCGCATACGCGACGCGGTTTTTTTTTTATCCACCCTCTTTCCTACATCAAAGCCGGAGGCGAACGCACGTGGCCATCCAAAATCGACGGACCTTTCTCTTCGGAGCCCTTGCGGCCGCTTCGACGATCGCCGTCGCAAGACCGAGTCTTGCCGCGGGGCCCGATTCCCTCGGAATAGACTACGCGTATTATAATCCGCCGAGTCTCGTGCTCAAGCAAAATGGCTGGCTGGAAGAAGCGCTCAAGCCGTCCGGGACGCAGCTTCAATGGGTGCTCTCGCTCGGATCGAACAAGGCCAACGGGTTTCTCGCTGCCAACGCGATTCAATTCGGCTCGACCGCCGGAAGCGCCGCGCTCTTGGCCCGAGCAAACGGCACGCCGATCCGTACGGTCTTCTTGTATTCACAGCCCGAGTGGACTGCACTCGTCATCGCAAAGAACTCATCGTATAAGAGTGTGGGCGACCTGAAGGGCAAGAAGATTGCCGCTACAAAAGGTACGGACCCATACTTTTTCCTGCTCCGTGCGTTGCGCGACGCGAAGCTCGAACAGAGCGACGTCGAGATCCTCAACGTACAGCATCCCGATGGCCGCGCGGCACTCGAACGCGGGGACGTCGATGCCTGGGCAGGTTTGGATCCGCACATGGCTGCGTCGGAACTTGACGCCGGTTCGCGTCTGCTTTACCGCAACGTCGCGTACAATACGTACGGCGCGCTCAACGTCCGGGAAGACTTTCTGAACGATCATCCCGATACCGTGCAAACGGTGCTGAAGGCCTACGCGCGCGCACACGCGTTCGCCGCGAGCAACGTCGATGCGACGGCGCAAATTCTTGCCGCTGCCTCGACCCTCGAATTACGGGTCGCCGATCGTCAACTCAAGCTGCGGACGAAATATCCGGATCCGGAACCCGGCACCGCCTATCACGAAGCGCTAGCCGGCGTCGTTCCGATCGTGCGAGAAAATAATCTCGTCATGCCGGGCACGGATATCGAGGGCGCGCTCGCGTCGTTGGCCGATCCGGTGCCCGCGCATACGGCGCTGCATGCCTGATCGCCTCAGAGGCCGTAACGCCGCTTTCGGACTCGCATTGCCGCTCCTATTGCTTGCGGCCTGGTGGTATGCGACGACGATCGGCGGCATCAGAGTGTATCAGCTTGCGTCGCCCGCCGAGGTTCTTCGAGAACTCGGCTCGCTCGCGACGACCGGCGAGCTATGGAAAAATCTCGTCGCATCGATCGTACGCGTAGCGTTGGGCTTCGCGGTCTCGCTCGTGCTCGCGATCGGCATCGGCACGAGCGTCGGGCTCTCGCGGGCCGTGGAGCGCATCGTCGATCCGACGCTTCAGGCCCTGCGCGCAATCCCGTCGCTTGCGTGGGTGCCGCTGCTCCTGCTGTGGCTCGGCATCGGTGAAACCGCGAAGATCGTCCTCATTGCGATCGGCGCATTTTTCCCGATCTACGTGAACCTCGTCGCTGGTATTCGCGGCGTCGATCGCAAGCTCGTCGAAGTAGCGGAGATGTTCGGTATTCGCGGCTTCGCGCTCGCACGACGCGTCGTCATACCGGCCGCATTACCGTCGCTGCTCGTGGGTTCCCGCATCGGGCTGACGCAGGCGTGGCTGTTTCTCGTTGCAGCCGAATTGCTGGGCGCAACGCGCGGGCTTGGTTTTCTGCTCACCGAGGGCCAGCAGATTTCGCGCACGGATGAAATCCTCACCGCTATTCTGCTGCTTGCAATTTGCGGCAAACTCTCCGAAAGCGCGATGCGTGCGGTTGAGAGGCGCATGCTTTACTGGACGGATGGGATGGCCTCGTGACACCGGCAGTATCGATAGACCGTTTGACGGTTCGCTTTGGCGACCGGGACGTTTTCGAAGAGTTTTCGCTCGAGGTCGCGCAGGGTGAAACGCTTGCGATTCTCGGGCCGAGTGGTTGCGGCAAGAGTACACTTCTCAGAGCGGTTGGGCGGCTCGTTACCCCGCAAAGCGGGCGGGTCGTGACGAGCGACGAGATCGGAATCGTGTTCCAAGAGCCGCGATTATTGCCGTGGCTCAGCGTCGAGAAGAACGTCGCGTTTGCCGCGCGCGGCGACGTCGAACGTGCCCGCGTGAAGGATGCGATCGATCTCGTGGGTTTAACGCATGCCGCTCATCTTTTGCCGAAAGCCCTCTCCGGCGGCATGGCACAGCGAGCTTCGCTCGCCCGGAGCCTCATACGATCGCCGCAGCTCTTGCTGCTCGACGAACCGCTCTCGGCGCTCGACGCGCTCACGCGACTCGATCTGCAAGTCGCGATCGCCCGTATCATCCGCGAGGCCGCAGGCACGTCCATTCTCGTAACGCACGACGTCGACGAAGCGCTCTTCTTAGCGGATCGAATCATCGTGCTCGACGGTGCGCCCGCGTCGGTCATCACCACTCTAGACGTGCCGCTCGCCGCACGGCGCGTTCGTTCCGCCGATTTGACGCGCGAGCGTAACGCTCTCTATGCAGCGCTCGGCGTCGACACGCCACCGGTCGCTCCGGATATCCAGCGAACACGACTCTTTCGCGTTCAATAGTCAGCCTCGCGTTGTCGGTTAAAAGCAACCGGTGATCGTGATGCTTTCGCCGCGGACTGCGGCGAGGTTCAGCGCGCCGAACGGCATGTGCAGGCTCTGGTGTCCGCCGGCGAACGTGTTTTTCGCTCCCGTGACGCTGATGACCAGGTCGGCGTCGGCATCGGATGTGCCGGGCGCGCCGGCCGTCTCCACCCAGAGCGCGCCGCCGCGTTCCTGATAAATCCAGCCGATGACGCGCTTAGCGTGAAAGATGGCAACTTCGTGCGCCGGCTGCGATCCGGGTTCGATCTTGCCGGAATTAAACGATCGATGGCCTTGAGCAGCGAGGGACCCGTAGCACGTCGCGTTCGCGACGGGAGCGGCGTCCGCGCCAGAGCCGGCGAGCATTGCTAGCACAGCGGCGCCAATCGTTGCGCCCAGACGTCTCATTGCCACATCCTACTTGGGCCCTTTGCTCCGAAATCCTCGTCGACACACGGATCGCCTGGGGCGCGAGACGCGGAAGCAAGCGAAGAACAAGCAGGCTCCGCTGCTTTCTATTGCAGCAGTCGGCTAACCACGCGCCAACAGCACGATTCCAAAAAGCATGAGGGATGCCGCGACGATGCGCCGGCGCAGCTGACCTTCTCCGAAGAACAGTGCCCCCATGCACGCGCCGATGATGATGCTGGACTCACGCAACGGAGCGACGAGACTTACAGGCGCGGTGGTCAGCGCATACAGGATGAGAAGATAGGCCAGCGGCGACAGGAGCGCTACACCGAACGCCTCGCGTCGAAACTCTCCCCACGTCCTGCGTAGCGCTATCCGCTTTTCGTTTGAAAGCAACACGGCCGGCGCCATCAGGAGTGTTTGACTAGCGGTTCGCCCAGCGTCATAAAGGACCGGCGAAATCGCGAAGACGGACACAGCCTGTTTGTCCCAAAGCGTGTACGCTGCAATCGAAACGGCGGTCGCAAATCCATACCCGAGCGACCGCCGCAACGTGAGCCTCGCGGTATCCGAAGTGACGGTTCCAGCGTTGCCGCCGGCAATGATGAAGATCGCAACCACAATGATTGCGACGCCCGCAACTTGCAGCAGCGCAAGCCGTTCGCCGAACACCGCGAGCGCGACGACGGCCGTGATCATCGGCGCGGTCCCGCGTGCAACCGGATAGACGAGGGAGAACTCACTCGCGCGGTAGCTGCGCTGTAGCAGAAAGAAGTAGATTTGATGCAGCACGCCCGTCCCGGCCATCATGCCCAGATCCACCCAGATAGCGTTGTGGAGGCGCTGGTGTCCGATCGCCGTAACCGCAATGACAACCGGTACGTACATCGCGGCGGATAATGCGGACGTCAACCAAACAAAGGTGGTTTGATCGCCGCCACTGGCCCGCTTCGCTAGCAAATTCCACGCCGGATGCAGGACCGCCGCGATCAGTACCAGCGCTAATGCAAGCGAAGTCATTCCGGGAGGCGTTCCTCAATATTCGGGACGTCAGCCGAGAATTCTACGATATGTGTGCGAGCTTGGCGCCCGGCGGGGGCGAAGGCGTTCGCGAGTTGCGCGAACGACGTGAGCGAAAACACGGCCTCGGGCCCGGTGATAAGGCGCATGGGCTGTCCTTCGCGGGTTGCCCGATGACTCAGGCTCGAAGACTCATTCTGTCTTTTCGTATGTCGGCAAGCGGATCGTGCCCGTCGCGAACGGCACGACCTTGCCGCCCACCTCGATACGCCTGCGGCCGGCGACATCGTCGACGCGAACGTGCAAGATGCTGCGCCGTCCCATTTTCGTGCCTTGCTCGCTGAAGAAACGCGAGTGGTCGGGCGCAGACACCAGATCGTAGTCCAGCATGAACGCCGCGAGCGGACCCGTAGCACTTCCGGTCGCGGGGTCTTCACGAATACCCAGCCGCGGCGCAAACATTCGCGAGTACGCCCCGAACGGTGTCGGCGTGAAGACAAAGATGCAGATCGGCTTGTCCTCGCCGAGCAACGCGTGTCGCATCCCACGTTCATCCACGTCCGCCGCGTCGACCGCCTGCATGTCGCGCAGTGCGACGAAGACACACGGAACTCCGGCGGAGTAGCTGCGGCAGGGCACGTCCGGCAACAAGTCATCGGCCGAGATGCTGAGCGCGCGCGCCCATGTGTCCCGATCGAAGGTGCGACCGATGGTAATCGGCGGAGTCTCGAGCCAAATCAACGGATCGTCGTCCCCTTCGATGCGGATCGGAACGGGCCCAATCTGCTCGTCGAGAGTGAACGCCTTGCGGCCGGAAAGCCGGCCCTCCGCGAGAATTACAAACGCCGAACCGATGGTCGGATGTCCGGCAAACTCCAGCTCGACCTGCGGCGTGAAGATGCGCACGCGTGCGACCGACTCGGGCCGCTCGGGCCGTAAAATGAACGTGGTCTCGGAGAGGTTGAACTCGCGGGCAACGCGTTGCATGGTGACGGTGTCGAGATCGTCCGCGTCGAGCACGACGGCGAGCGCGTTGCCCTCGAGCGGGTTCTCGGTGAAGTTGTCGACGTGATAATAGCGGAAAGACTTCGCCGCTCGGGCGCCCGCGCTAGATGCCATCGATGAGCTCCCTGACGCGCTCGATATATGCTTCGTCGCGTTTGTAGAACGTCCACTGTTTGATGCGCTTGCCGCTCACGAGTTTCGCGTGGACGAGCACGCGCATGTGCTCGCTCA
>Ga0302326_10028750_pt1 | contig 11178 bp, 9 predicted proteins | sample Palsa_T0_3_FD_202264 | JGI IMG/M metagenome (GOLD analysis project Ga0302326, IMG submission 202264) | Peat permafrost microbial communities from Stordalen Mire near Abisko, Sweden - Palsa_T0_3 | ecosystem: Environmental > Terrestrial > Soil > Palsa > Peat permafrost | place: Sweden: Abisko...
GGTAAACCTTGCATTTCTGCGTTTGCTTATTTAAATCCAACGAAATGTAAGCGACCGGGACCATATACGACGGAAGTTTGGACTCAAGATGCAAACGCAGAGCATCTAGAGCTACTGCTTCATCGCTCAAACTTGTGAAATACGCTATAAGGTGCTTTTCATTTGCCGCGTTCGCGCGCGCGATAACGATAGCTTCACCGATCCCATTGAATGTCCCGATCGTGCTTTCGACCTCACCGAGATCAACGCGAAAACCGCGCACCTTTACCTGAAAGTCGGCGCGTCCAATGAATTCGATGTTTCCGTCGTGGCGACGATACGCCAGATCACCAGTCTTGTACAGGCGCTCACCCTCGATGAAGGGATTATGTACAAAGCCAGCTTGCGTTAGTTCCGGACGTTTAAGGTATTCCAAGGCGAGGCCCGGTCCACCAAGGTACAACTCACCGGTAACGCCTTCCGCCGTCGGGCGCATATCTTCGTCAAGGATGTAGACGTAGCAATTGTTTGTTGCTCGCCCGATTGGAAATCTAACCGCATCGGTCGGGACTTCAAGAATCTCGTATATTGTTGCAGATGTCAGCTCCGTAGGTCCGTATGCGTTGAATATGTGACGCGGCCGACCCGTCGACAATGTGCGTCGAACAGCGCCGACATCCAGAACGTCGCCACCGATTATGAGAAGGCGAAGCTGTGCGAAAGCCTCAGCGAGCTCGTCGGCATATTGCGCGAACAGCCCGGAAGCCAAGAAAAGCACCGTAACGTGCTCTCGGCATAGGAGCTCACAAAGCCGTCTTGGCCATAACAGGGTAGAGCGATCAACAATAACTATTGACCCGCCGGCCAGCAGTGCGGCCCAGACCTCTAGCGTGGCGACGTCGAATGCGGGATTACCTGCGAATGCGACGTGATCTGACGGGCCGAACTCGGCATAGCCGTTGTCGATGATCAGTCGCGCGACCGCGCGGTGCGGAACGACGACCCCTTTCGGGAGGCCAGTTGATCCCGACGTGTACATAACGCAGGCTGCCGCGTCGCCTTGGAGCTCGACTGGAAGATTGCAATCCGGCTCATCTTCCAGACTTAGTGAATCAATATCGATTCGTGCATTGTCTGCGACATCAAGTACCAGATCGTCCCGCGTAGCCAGAACAAATCGTGCGTCGCAGTCCTGTATCAGGAAGCGCCGACGATCCATTGGCGCGGCGGAGTCCAATGGGACATACGCCGCTCCGCACTTGAGAATTCCAAGTTGTGCCGTGACGAGCTCGGAAGACCGGCCCAGTAGCAGAGCAACACGATCGCCCTCGCAAACACCGCGACGACGCAAATAATGCGCTAGGCGATTCGCGGCGCGGTTGAGTTCCGCGTAGGACGTCCTCTCGGCGGCCGAAACGATTGCTGTATTTTCGGGAAAGGCTTGGACCCGGGCCTCAAATAAACGGTGCACGCTCGCGTCCGAGATAAACTCCCAAAGAACAGCATCGCCGTCCAGGTGCGAGCGTGCTTTAGCCATGGATTGCGTGGTATCGCTCGACGCCAGAGGCGATTGGGTGACATCCACTTATCGTCGCACCCCTATTTGGCAAACATCTCGAACCTATAGCTTGCAAGGTGTAGGGCACAACCTACCATTTGGTCAGACACTGCACGTTTTGTGAAACGCAGATGCCCGACAACTCGGCAGTACTTCTAGCAAGCGACCGTTTTTATGGCCGTTTACAATTGGCCCACACCAGCTTCTACACTGCGCCAGCCGTTGGCATAGTCCACCTGGACTATCGTAGCGAAGGAACCATCACAGTCGAAGTTATCTCCAAGTTTTAGAGCCTCCATCGACTCTTGTCAAGCGCGTGTTTCTGAATCGCGAACAACTCGACAAGCAAGCCCGTTACGTGATACAAGTTCCTTGGGTGAGGGCGAATCCTCAAATACGATCCTTGTAGACTCGGAAAACATTTTTCCAGCGCGCAGCTGAAACGATGTTTCATTTCTTCGAACGTCCGTTCGCGACACCGTTGCGAACTTAACAAGGAGACAATCTCAATGCTTGGGACGACAAGTTCGACAGAGCCAAATGCCTTAGCAGAAGCCACCGCGACCCAGCGCTACAAGCGCATCGACCACGTTGCTTTCGCGGTACGCGATCTCGAGAGTGCGATCACTCTTTTCGGGGACGTTCTCGGCTTTAGCCTCGTGCGGCGACTAACGATACGTGGGAAGAAGACTGGCATGATTTCCGCGGAGTTCGAGCACAATGGCATTAAGTTCGTATTATGCCAAGGAACCGAACCGGAATCTCAGGTTTCACAGCTCATCGACAGTCACGGTCCCGGCGTAGCGCACATTGCGCTTGAAGTCGACGATCCGCATGAAATCGAGGCGGAACTTCAAAAGCGAGGGTTGGCTTTCGACACCTCGGTCATCGAGGGGCCGGGGCTTACGCAAGTATTTTCCTCTCGTTGTGCGAACTCTGGCGCGGCCTTCGAGTTCATCTGCAGAACCTCCGAGGAAGGTTTTCTCGAGGAAAACGTTCAGCAGTTGTTCGAGCAACTAGAGAGCTCCGGTAAGTACTGACTGTAGGCCGGGGCCGTTTATGATCACGACTCCTCAGCATCCCAAGCTTTCGGTAATGAACTTCCTGTCGCAGGTGGAGTTCGATTATCCGGCTGCTACTTCGTTTGCCTCCGGTCGCCCTTCGGACCGCTTCTTCGAAATGCCCCGGTGGTTGCAGTCCATCGGTGCATTCCAAGAGTACGACGCAGCTCGAAACGGCTATGACGCAGCGGCCGCTCTTCGACGCGTGGCCCAGTACGGAAGAACGAATGGCATCATCAACGACTTGGTGGCTAAGCATCTCGCCTCGGATGCCCGTCTGCGCTGCGAGTCAGAAAACATCATCATTACGAACGGCTGCCAAGAAGCGATTTCACTTCTCGTTCAAGAGCTCTGCGGGGAACGTGACGTCGTGCTCGCGCGCGATCCGACCTATACGGGAATAACCGGCGCTGCGCTTGGCGCCGGCGTTTCGATCGAGCCAGTCGGCGACGGCGATCTCGCCGAAGCGCTACGCGAAACGATTGCGCGCGTCCGGAAGGCCGGGAAGACGCCGCGCTTGCTGTACCTGATTCCAGATTTCGACAATCCTACGGGCACCGTTATTCCGCTTGCGGCTCGCGAAGCCATATTGGAGATCGCGCGGGAAGAACGAGTTCTGATCTTAGAAGACGGAACATACAGCATGTTCCGCTTCGAAGGAAGCCGAGTCGAATCGCTAGCCGAACTCGACAGACACGGCTCTGTAATTTACCTCCATACATTTTCGAAGACTCTTTGCCCGTCCATTCGAGTGGGCGCCGCCGTCGTCCCGGCGGCACTCTTCGGCGATGCCGAGAGCAGCCGGCGTCTTGTCAACGCGCTAAGCGAGCGGAAGAGCTATCTAGCCGTCAATACAAGCCAAATAAATCAAGCGATGGTTGCTGGAATACTTCTGACGGAGCAATTTACTCTTGAGACGACGGTGTCTCGCGCTCGTGACTTTTACCGGCGGAACAGAGATATACTCACTGAAGAACTCCGAGCTGGCTTAGGTGCGCACGCCAGACGCGTCCATTGGAACCGGCCCGAGGGGGGGTTCTTTCTTGTCGTTCAGCTGCCATTCGCTTTTGGATCCGAGGAAATGCTGACGTGCGCTAACGACTATTCCGTTGTTGTCATGCCAATGTCGTTCTTCTCGCTCACTAACGGACATCGGTCAACCGTGCGCCTCGCTTACAGCAACCTCGATCCGAGCCAACTATCGGTCGGTGCCCATCGGCTCGCAAGATTCATTCTCGATCGGATCGGAGCGAATTGAGCATGAATCTTATGATGGCCGCCGGCGATGCCAAATCTGCCGTAACAAATTTGCTTGTCGCAAAAAAACTTCCGCACTTGCACGCCGAGTATGTGGCCGACACGCTTGTGCAGACGTCGTTAGATGGAATCGATACGCACGGGCTACGCTTACTTGCGACCTATATTCGGGAACTCGATGGAGGCCGATCTAACGTTCGTCCATCCTTTCGTTTCAGAGGCAGCCTGCGCGCTGTAACAGTGCTGGATGCGGACAGTGCGCTTGGCGTAGTCGCGGGCAACGTAGCCATGCGTCGGGCCGTAAAACTAGCATCCCGCTACGGAATCGGAGCAGTCGGCGTGGCGAATTCGAATCATTTCGGGGCGGCAGGCCATTACGCGAAAATCGCGGCAGCACGCGATCAGATCGGGCTCGCCTTTAGCAACTCGGACAGCCTTGTCCGACCGCAGGATGGTACCGAAGCCATCAATGGCACTAATCCCATCGCGATGGCAGCTCCCAGCGCTGATGGTCGGGATTTCGTACTCGATATGGCCACGAGCGAGACGGCATTTTCGAAATTGCTCAGCACCGGCGTATCCCTTTCAAGCGTAGTGCCACTAGCGCCGCTCGGCGGATTCAAAGGACAAGGCCTCGGAACGATGGTTCAAATCCTTTGTGCCGTCTTATCCGAGATGCCGTTTGATTGCGAGCTAAGCCATCTCTATGATCCTCCATTTGACATCCCAAGGAAGATCTCGCACTTCTTTCTCTCCATCGACCTGAAAGGGTTTGGACAACCCATGGAGATCAAGGCCCGCATCGCGCGCCTACTGCAGAAATTCAGATCGAGTACGCCGGCCAAGGTGGACCCCGTTCGGGTACCTGGCGACGTTGAACGCCTTGCGAGAGAGGAACGCCTGCGCGACGGGATCCCGGTCGCTGCTGACGTTTATGACCTCTTGAAACCTTACTCCGAAGCGCGACACGCACTCGCCATTTAGGAGCCGTCATGAGCAACCTTGCAGACAAATTATCGGCTTACTTCTCTGTCGTTGCGACGATTCGCACAATTGAGGTTCTCAACGTTCTTCTTACCCTAACACACGGTAAAAGAGCAACTCGACCCTATGTCGTCTGTTACGCACAATGGTAAGGCACAATTTTACTGCCCGGCCGCTTATCGAAGGAAGCACACTCCCGCTCTCCATAGAAGCGGATGATTCCAGCGATTTGTCCTCCTTTTTTGCTGAGCACCGCCACGTCATTGACGCTGCGCTCCTCAAACACGGGGCAATTCTGTTTCGTGGCTTTGACGTCTACGATATCGACGCGTTCGATCGTTTTGTAGAAGCCGTCTCGCAGAATCGATGCGCCTATCTTTACCGCTCAACCCCACGCAGTGAAATTGCGGCTGGCATATATACGGCTACGGAGTATCCGCCGGACCTGGAGATACCTCTTCACAATGAAAACGCGTATCAAAGAACCTGGCCGCTAAGGCTCGCTTTCTGCTGCGTTACCGCCCCGCAGGACGGGGGTGAAACGCCAATCGCTGACATGCGTGCCGTTACTAAGGCCATCGATCCGAACTTGCTCGATCGACTTCAACGCCGCGGCGTGCGCTATGTCCGTCATTACAGGCCGCACGCCGACCTACCGTGGCAGGTCGTGTTCCAAACCAAAGATCCTGCGGAAGTCGCACGATACTGTGAGTCGCACGACATCGAATATAGCTGGCTCCCTGACGGGACGCTTTACACGTCGCAAGTCTGTCAAGGAACCGCCGTGCATCCAGCGACGGGCGAAACCTTGTTCTTCAACCAAGCTCACCTCTTTCATGTGTCTAACCTTGATCCAGACGCCGCGACCGCGCTAATCGATCTCTTCGGTTATGATCGACTACCGCGAAACGCGCTCTATGGAGACCGCGTCGAATTTGATGAGCACGAGCTAACCTCCATCAGAGAAGCATTTGCAAGCACCTCCGTCAGGTTTTCATGGCGGCGCGGCGACGTACTCTTGCTTGACAACATGTTGACCGCGCATGGACGACGATCGTACTCGGGGCCTCGCAAGATTCTTGTATCCCTCTTCGATCCTTTCTCGCCGGAACACAGCGCGGCCTGACGATGATCGCGAAACTATTCAATTCACGGCACAGTGAGACTCGATACTGCGATCACTTCGCAGCGAAACCCGTGAGCCGATGGATCCGACCCGCGCGTGTTGCCCGTCGTGAACTGAGGCATTCTCTTCAGATCGCTTTAGTGAGGTTTTCGTGGCCGAAATAGCAATCGTTGGAGCAGGCCACGTAGGTCTTGTCACCGCAGCATGTTTTGCGGAACTCGGTCATACCGTGACCTCCATAGACAAGGACGTCCAACGAATCGCAAATCTGCGAGATGGAATCCTACCCTTTTTTGAACCGGAGCTCTCAGAATTGGTCGCGCGGAATGCCTCGGCAAGTCGATTATGTTTTAGTGACGACATAGCATCAGGCATTTCGTCTGCCGAGTACATCTTCATCGCTGTGGGTACGCCCATGCTACATGACGGTTCCGCAGACGTATCTTGCGTCTCGGCGGCGGCCGAAGAGATAGCTCGAGCACTTGACCACGACGCGATTGTCATAAACAAGTCAACCGTTCCAGTTGGAACGGCCGAAATGATTTTGGGTATCTTACGTCGTCACTGTGAGACCGGCATCAACCCATCGGTAGCATCCAATCCTGAGTTCTTGCGACAGGGCTCCGCAGTCAAAGACTTCATGAACCCCGATCGTATCGTTGTTGGTGCTGCGTCGGATCTGGTTCAGGATGCAATACGCGGCCTTTACTCACCCTTGAATGCGACAGTTATTGCGACGGGCATTGCGACGGCCGAAATGATAAAGTATGCGTCAAACACCTTCTTGGCCATGAAGCTCTCCTTTATCAATGAGATCGCAAACATCTGCGACCGAGTGGGCGCTGATATCCTGGGAGTCGTGCAGGGCGTCGGAAGCGACAAGAGAATCGGCGCCGCCTACTTAAGACCTGGGCTCGGCTATGGAGGCTCTTGTTTTCCGAAGGACGTTGCGGCGCTAGAGAGCCTAGCAAAGAATCACGGATTTAATTCTCAGCTGTTACCGGCCATAGTGCGTGCGAACTCGCGTCAAATTGATATGTTTGTGCTCACGGTGAAGCGACTTCTGGGTGACCTTAAGGCAAAAAGGATTGCAGTTCTCGGATTGTCATATAAACCGGACACGGACGACGTTTCTGGATCGCCGGCAATCGCATTTATTCGATCCGTTACAGCCGGAGGTGCGGAGGTCGTTGCACATGACCCTGTCGCTATCCCGCGTGCCCGTCGGATTCTGGCGGATGTCGCCTTTGCATCGTCCGCGTACGAAGCCGTGGCAAAGGCTGACGCGGTTGCTATCGCCACTGACTGGCCCGACTATAGAGAGCTTGATTTTGCACTCGCTAAATCACTTATGCGCGGCGACCTTATCATTGATACGCCAAATATTTACGACGCCCATTTGGTAGCGTCGTACGGCTTGCGCTATGCCGGAATGGGTCGACCTCAAGCAGCGCCCGTCCCTTTACTGCAAAGCTAAAGAGCGTGGTGAGCTAGGATGGATTGTCGAGGCACCACGCAACCACTAGCCGAAGGCGTTGTAAGGCGGCAGACGTTTCTTTTCATGGTCGGCCCGCATATCAGCATGCTGAACGCTGTCCTGGGTGTGGCACGTCGCCTGCGGCGTCGTGGCCACATCATACACTTCGTGACAGGTAATTATTCAGAAGCTGTGACTGACGCCGGCTTCTGTTCACATCAGGCACCCTGGCTTCTTGGTATCGATACCGACGAGCTCACACGCTTACCCCGGTCGCTTCGTTCCAAAGTGTTCAAGGACTGGGCAAGAGTGGCGCAGCAGGGCGCAACTGACCTTATCTCAAGCCTTCAACCGAGCATAATTCTATTTCAGCCGTTTCTTCTTACGTCATATCCATTCTTTTGGAAGGCTGGGGCCCGGAGCGCTGCGTCCTTCAGCACGAAGCCATTACTCACCGCAGATCCATGGGTACCGCCCTATACGTCGCGTCGCATTCCAGAGCGCTCCATCAAGGGGAGTGCTGCTGTCGCGTGGGATTGGCTCGGCACGAGCTTGCGCTACGCTTCTTACCGTACTAGATGGCTCGCACAAGATCTAACGCAGGGCTTCTCATACCGTACGCTCTTAGTGAGCGCCGCAAAGGCGACAGGCTTTCCGTTACGGCTTGAAAATGAATCGCGTCCACTTTGGATCGACTTAAAATTTCGCTCCGTTCCTGAGTTGGTGTTACATGCGCATGAGTTCGAATTCGTGCGAAAACGTGGATTGCCCCCCGGCGTTCGCTATCTCGGACCCTGTATTGACGCAGATCGCGCCGATCGGCATTTTGATATACCAGCCGGAAACGGTCCCCTTATTGTATGCAATCTTGGGACCGTTGGCGTCCAGTCGACATCAAAGCAGATCCTGTACACCCGGATCATCGAAGCCGTTGAACGAGAGCACAGTTGGCGTTTGGTTATGGCGACGGGCCAAGAGGAATCAGCGCGCTCATTGCAAGCTGCGTGCAGAACTCCCGAAAGGATCTATGTCCAAGGATGGATTCCAATGGTTGCGGCATTGAGAGAGGCTGACTTGCTTATTAACCACGGCGGTGCGAACTCTACAAAAGAAGCACTGCACTTCGGCATTCCGATCCTTGCTTTCCCGGAACATGCCGATCAGCCCGGGATCGCCGCTCGAATCGTTCATCACGGAGTCGGTTCGAGCGGGGCGGAGAACGCCGCCACAGAGTGGATCCATGATCAGATCGCCACTTTAGTGAGTGATCCTCGCTATCGTCGCGAGAGCTTACGCTTCCGAGATATCTTCATGCAATACGATGTCGACAAGGTCGCGGAGCGCACGCTTGAGGACCTTGCGAGCACGTCATCCCTTTCGAAGGTCTCATGAGGCGCAAGAGTCCTCGCCTAGAAGCGCAAACGGCATCGAGAAGCGCTCTCGTAGCTCAAAAGCGCCATCTGTCGAGGGTGACACCTGGTGATTGGCGCGCGGCTTCGAACTCGAGGCCGTACGTGCAACCCGGCGCACATAAGTAACTTGCCTGCCATCATCGACACACGCGATCTGCGCAAGGTCTTCCGCTCCCTCAAGCGCAGGACCGGGCCGCTTGGAGCGCTGAGTACGCTATTTTCCCACGAACGCGAGGAACGCGTAGCCGTTGGAGGCGTGACCATGTCGCTGGAATCTGGCGAGCTTGTCGGGTACATCGGTCCAAACGGCGCCGGCAAATCGACGACAATTAAGATGCTCACCGGCATTCTCGTGCCGACGTCGGGCGAGTTGCGCGTCGCGGGATTGGTTCCATGGCAACAGCGTCAAGCAAATGCTCGAAATATCGGCGTTGTTTTCGGTCAGCGTAGCCAACTTTATTGGGATCTGCCACTTATCGAGTCGTTCGATCTCCTACGCGCGATCTATGGGATCCCCCAAGCGCAGTACCGACGCAACCTTAACGAACTAGTCGAACTGTTGCAAATGGAAGATTTGCTTCGCACGCCCGTACGCCAGCTCTCGCTTGGTCAACGCATGCGTGGCGATTTCGCGGCAGCGATGATGCATAATCCGTCGATTGTGTTCCTCGACGAGCCGACGATCGGCCTCGATGTCGTTGCCAAAGAGGCTGTTCGCGAGTTTATCGCACGCATCAACGCACAGCGTGGGACCACGATTCTCCTGACCACGCACGATCTAGCGGATGTTGAACGCCTGTGCCGGCGCATCGTCTTGATCGATCACGGGCAAATCATTTACGACGGCAGTATCGACCGACTTCGCGACGAGTACGGCCGCACAAGAACGTTGGTCGTTCGCTTTGCTGCGCCTGTTGTTGACCCTCAGCTCGACGGTGCCGACCTAGCCTCGATGGAGAGTTCAACCGCGCGCTTCAGCTTCGATCGCAGTCGCGAACACGCCGGCCTTCTTGTGCGACAAGCCAGCGAACGGTACAGCGTCGAAGACATCAGCTTCGAGGAGCCGGAGCTTGGGGCTATCATCCGTCGAATTTACGTCGAAGGTTATGCTACGTCATGATGCCGGGCAGTTGCGCGAACGGGCGAGAGAGCTACGGAGCCTGATGAACCTCAAGCCGTATATCGAATTCGCAAGGAAGGCCTTCGCACGGGAAGCTGTCTATCGCGTCGAGGTGCTGACTAAGATCGGTTCCCTAATCCTTCGCGTTTACGTTTTGCGTTCGCTCTGGACCGCACTCTACGCGCGCAACGCGGCGCCGCTGAACCTCCCGCTACACTCAATGATCACCTACGTAACGGTGGCGATGCTGATGTCGCTGATCTTAAGTGTCGACGGCACCTGGCTGCTTCGCGAGAAGATTCGAGAAGGCACAATAGAGACCGATCTGATAAAGCCGATCAGCATCCCGCTTTACCTCTTTAGCGATGGGTTCGGACAGGCGCTACTGCAAGCCGTGCTCGTGATCCCGTCACTGCTCTGCGCGCTACTTCTCGTGCATATTGATATACCTAACGGAGCGACGTTCGTGATCTTTATGCTATCCTTCACAGTCGGATATTGCGTGAACTTTTTGCTGAACCTCCTGATGAACTCTGTCGCATTTTGGACGTTGGACAGCACGGTCGCACAGATGATCGTGCGCTGGGCGTCCGAGTTGCTCTCAGGGGCAATAATCCCGTTGACTTTCTTTCCAGGGATTGTTGGGCGTGTGGTCACTGCGCTGCCATTTGCCGCGATCTATTCGACACCACTGCTGATCTACGTCGGGGTTATTCCCGCCTCGCAGTGGGCTTTGGCGATCGCCGTGCAATGCATCTGGCTCGTGCTCTTCGCCGTGCTCGCATCGATGGTTTGGTCTGCGGCCTCGCGCAAGATCGTCATTCAAGGCGGCTAACCATGCTTACGGCGTACATACAGTATTGGCGCATCAACCTTCTGACGATGCTCGAGTATCGGGCGAATTTCGTGATGTGGTTCCTGTTTACTATCGTCGGGCACGGCGTCGGACTGGTAGCGCTCTATGTAACGATGCGGCAGTTCCCGTCGATGAACGGCTGGGACTTCCGTCAGATGTTCTTTCTGTATGCGCTTTGGATGAGCTGTCACGAGTTACACACGGCGCTTTTCTTCCCTGTGGTTCGAGTTCCTGAATACGTACGCACAGGTCGGTTCGACCGATTTCTTGTACGGCCGCTCGACCCACTTTTCCAGATACTCACCGTACCGCAGCACATCGTTCCGGACGGCCTGCTGCTAGCAATTG
>Ga0302326_10028751_pt1 | contig 11177 bp, 9 predicted proteins | sample Palsa_T0_3_FD_202264 | JGI IMG/M metagenome (GOLD analysis project Ga0302326, IMG submission 202264) | Peat permafrost microbial communities from Stordalen Mire near Abisko, Sweden - Palsa_T0_3 | ecosystem: Environmental > Terrestrial > Soil > Palsa > Peat permafrost | place: Sweden: Abisko...
GCCGGGAACGGCGACGCGCCGTCGCCCGCTCCGACCGACAGCACGTCGAGCGAAAAGATCGCCCACGATTTCTCGCTCGATCAGAGTGGATTGCCGCACTACCCCAACGTGACGAGCGGCTCGATCAATAGCGCCGGCGACAATCCCGATTTCCCCGCCGGATCGGGCGCCGTCTATCAAACGCCCGACGACTTCGACACCGTGTACGCCTGGTACAAATCGCATCTTCCCGGCAATTGGGATAGCCAAGCGATGCCCGTCCCCGATGCGCGCGTCGCCGCATTCTCACCCCCGGGCGACAATCCGCGCGGTTTGGGGATCGTCCTGTTCCAAAAATCCGGTAAACCGCTAACGATCGTCGATCAAGTCAATCCGTCGCATTGACTAAACGCTGCTATTTGCGCGTAAAGGCCATCATCGTCTTGACGCCGGTGGTTCCTTCGTAGGTGTTAGGCTCGATGTCAACGTGGACGGCGGCCGTGTTGACAAACCAGCGGGGAGCGCTGTCGGGGTCGCTCGCCGTCACCGGCGCCGAGGCGTGAGCTTTAAACCAGGCGACGACGGTCTTCGTGTCATCCGCCGTGTCGATCTGAAACAGATTATCCGTGACGGACGATGCGTCGACACGGTTGGGATACTCCGCAACGACGGCCGCGGCCCAAGTCGGGTATTGACCGTCCGCGCCCGCCGAAGCGGACGCGGCAGCCGCGTCGCCGCTGGCGGCTTGGTGCGATGAACTGCAGGCCGTGGCGGCCACGAGGGCCAGCAGCGCGAGAGAACGGAGCCAGAGAGAATTTTGCATAGACCTACCGTACCGCGCGTCCGTGCGCGGACCGTGCGAACCGAACGCGAACCGTTTCGTGCTTCCGTGCACCGCGACCGTAGCCGCTCGGTTCCAGCCCTAACCTTCGCCGCATGCATCCTGACCGCGTTGCCGCTCGCAGGCTGCGGCCATCACAGCGCCGGCAACGAACGGCTGGCGGATCGCGTCTTCTCCGATCCGGCCGCGGCCGGCATCGCGGAGGCGGCGGCCGATTGTGACGTTTCCCGAATGAAGGTGGCGATCGCCGCCGGCGGCGATCCGAGCGCGGTGGGCGATCGGCAGACGAGCCTACTGCAATGGACGATGCTGATGCAGTGCAAGCCGGGCATGGACGCCCTGCTCGATGCCGGCGCCGATTCAAGCCACACCGACGACACAGGCGCAACGGTGATGGAGGATGCGGCGCGGGCGGACGATCCGGATTATCTCGACATCCTGCTCGCGCACCACGTCGATCCGAACACGCTCAACCCGCGCACCGGAAACACCCCGCTCATCCAGAGCATACTTGGCAACCGCGACGCGCAATTCCACAAGCTGCTCGCGGCCGGAGCCGACGTCAATCTCGGCACCGGCTACGCTACGCCGCTAAGCGTCGCCGCCAAAATCAACGACTACGACCGCATCCTCGATCTCCTTGCGGCGGGGGCCGACCCTTCCGCTCACGACAAACTCGGCAGAACGTTCCAGCGCTGGTTGAACGTGACGCCCGAGAACATCCTCACGAGCGACGCGAAGCAGCAGCGAGCCAAGGTACTCGCATGGCTGCGCGATCACGACGTACCGATCGAGGGCAGCGACGCGGGACAATGACTCTCGGCACGGGCGGCTTGACGGCCTCGTCGTCTATGTGAATCCGTGATTCGGGGCGGCTAGTCGGATCGTGCCATCGAATCCCGAGCCGATATGAATCGGCTCCTGCGAATCGCGACGTGCGCCCTAGTGCCCGTTCTTTTCACTGCGTGCCCCGCGCGGGCGGGAGGAACGTCACCCTGGCTCCTCGTCAGCGACGTGCATTATACGCCGTTTTCGCACGATCGCGCGCCGTCGCCGTATGGCGCAGATACCAACGACGCGCTCTTGACCTCATTTCTCGCCGAGGCCCGTAAGATCGATCCCGACCCGCCGGTCGTCATCATCGCCGGCGATTTCTTGGCACACGGTTTTCGGTTGGATGCCGCAGGCGCAACGATGGTCGCCCTCGCCAAGCGTTTCGATGCCGCATTTCCGCGCTCTCAATTCGTCATCGCTCTCGGCAACAACGATTCGTCCTGCGGCGATTACGCCGCGCCGATCGACGGTCCGTTTCTCGCGGCCGCGGCGAAAGCGTGGGCGCCGCTCGTCGATCGGCGAGGTGCCGCCCCGGACTTCGCAACGCGGTTCGCACACGATGGGAGCTATGTGGCCCGTTTGCCGATACCGGGTCTGCGCGTCGTGGTGACGAACGATGTGTTCGACTCGTTGCGCTACAGCGCCGCATGTGCGGGCGGCCAGAACGGGGCGTCGGAAGCGCTCGTGCGCTTCCAAAACGATTTGCGCGCGACACGTGCGGGCGAACGCAACTGGGTGCTGCTCCACATCCCGCCCGGCATCGACGCCTACACGACGAGCCACCTCACCCACCACTTGGGCATCGTCCCTTTTCTGCGGCCGCACGCGCGCGAAGACCTCGATGCAATCATTACCGCGGCGTCGAACCGCGTCGCGCTCGCGCTTGCCGGGCACGCGCATAAGTTCGGTTACCGGATCCTCGCCGAGTCCGGCAGCCCGCGCGTCCCGATGCTGCTCGTGCCCTCGGTCTCGCCGATCTTCGCGAACGCTCCGTCGTTTCTCGAGGTAACGGTCGCCTCCGACGGCACGCTCTCGACCGTCGCCGAAACCTCGTTCGTCGGCGGCATGTGGCAGCGCCTGGGCGACCTCAGCACGCTCGGCGTACGCCGTTTCACCTCCCCCGAACTTGCCGGGTTGCAGCGCCGTCTCGGGCGGGACGCCGCGCTGCGGGCGACCTTCGCGCGGCTCTACAGCGGCGGCGGCCGGCCGGAGATCAACGCACGTAACTGGCGCTCGTACTGGTGTGCGAATACGAACTTTACCGCCGCCTCCTACGAGGCGTGCACGGGCCAAAGCGGCTGGAGCGTCGTGACCGGCCGGGGCCTTTGGGTCGGCCTTGGGGCGGGCGTCGCGCTCGTCGTCGTCGCCGGCGCGCTCTTCTTCTTGCTCCGAAACCCGAGCGCACGAGCGCAGCGCCGCGGGTGAGCCCACGGCCGCGCGCGTTGGCTCTTTGTCGAAATGCACCGCGTCCCGATCGAGGTATCCTCGCTGGACATGAATACGCAGACGCCGGCACCCCCAACCTCCCCCGTCCTCACCGACCTCCTCGACGAGCTACGCGACCGGCGGCGCGAACTCGGCCTAAGCCTGAGCGCACTCGCCGAACAACTCGGCCGCAGCCCGATCTACGTCGGCGCCGTCCTGAGCGGGCAGGCGCAGCTGGGGGCCCAAACGGCGACGAAACTTGCGAGCGCGCTCTCGATCGACGAATCGACCCTTGCCCCGCTAACCGTGCCGCCCGTACGAAATTCCGATCCGCTGGTCTATCGGCTGCACGAATTGATCGACGTGTACGGCGATGCGATTCGCGAATGGACCTTCGAAACGTTCGGCGACGGCATCTTGAGCGCGATCGATCTCAAAATCGCAATCGAACGCCGCGGCGAGCGCGCGGTCATCACGCTCGATTCGAAGTTCCTCCCCTACAAAGAGTTCTAGGCCCCATGGATGGGGCTGTGCCGCGCGGCGCCGGATGCGCCGTTAGCGCGGCTTAGGCCGTCTCCCCGAGCGACTGCGGGCGCGTGTCTTGGTTGTAGAACGATGCGCCTTGGCGGCCTGCGCCCGCTTCGCGCGCGAACGTGATGAGGTGATGGCTCACCATCCCGATGTGGAACATCGCTTCGACATCGCCCTTGGCCAGCGTTTGGCGGGCCATTTTCCAGAAGACGTCGCGATAGTCGCTCCGTAAGCCGACGCGCACGAGCAGGTTCGCGAAAATGCGCAGCGCCGTACGGATGTTGCGCAGGTTCAGGCGCTGTTTGCTGTTCGGCGGCGTGATCCGGTTGGGGAAAACGTGCTCGATGTGATAGGCGAAGCGACGATAGATCGCCTCGGGTTTGTAAGCGGCGGTGAACGTGCGGCGCCACATCTCGATCATCTGATCGTACGGCAACTTGAACTCGACGTTCGATTCTCGTCCGGGAATGTCGACCAGGCGCCCTTCGGCCTCCAAGCGGCGGTACAGCGGCGTGCGCGGCAGAGCTTGAAGCAGGTTGATCGTGAGTAACGGGATGTTCGAGAGCTCGACGAACTCGAGAATGCGCTCGGCGGTATCGGGCGTGTCGGTATCGAGGCCCATGATGATGCCCGAGACGACTTCCATGCCGTAGCTGTGAATGATCCCGATCGCCTCCATGATCGGCATCATGTTGTTCTGTTCTTTGTGCATCGCTTTGAGCGCAGCCGGATCCGGCGTCTCGATACCGCAGAAGATCGTGCAGAAATACGCCTCGCGCATCATCTCGAGCAGCTCCGGCGATTTCGCGATGTTTAACGTCGCTTCGCACGCGAGCTGGACTGCATAACCGTTCTTCTTCTGCCACGCGATCAGGTGGGGCAGCAACTCCTTGGCGGCCTTGCGATTACCGACAAAATTGTCGTCGACGAAGTAGATCGCGCGCTGGCCGCCGTTCGCCAAGATCGCGTCGAGCTCGACGACGATCTGTTCCGGCGTCTTCAAGCGGGGGTTGTTACCGTACAGCTCGGGGATGTCGCAGAAATCGCAACGGTACGGACAGCCGCTCGAAAACTGCACGCTTCCCAAGAAGTACTGCGAGACATCGATTTGCGTGTAGGCCGGGACCGGGAAGTCCGCGAGCGGCAGACGTTCCTTGGTCTCAAAGCGCACCTGGACCGGCGGGCGCGCCACGCTTTCGCCTAGGCGCGCGATCAAGGCATCGGTCGCATCGCCGACCTCGCCGACGTGGAGGTAGTCGAAGTCGGGGTAGTACTCGGGGCAGCCGGACACCGAGGGGCCGCCCAGCGCCGTGACCTTTCCGTATTCATGCGCGCGCCGGTTGATGTCGCAGATCTGCGGCCGCTGGATGTGCATGCCGCTGGCGAACACGACGTCGGCCCACGCGAAATCCGCGGCATTGGCGCGGCGCACGTTCTCGTCGACGAAGCGCACCGACCAATTCTCGGGTAAGTAGTTGGCGATAACCAGGATGCCCTGCGGCGGCATGAACGCCTTGACGCCGAGAAACGGATAGGCGTTCTCAAACGTGCCGAAAGACGGCGAATAGTGAGGGAAAATGCACAGGACGTTGCGGCGGACCGGGGAGGCGGCGCGACTCATCGCGTATCGTCTGTGCCGCCGACCGCTCCCAGTCCTGCGCGGGCAGCTCGCGAAAGAGGCGGGGGGTTGACCGATGCGGTCATAGTACTTAAGGGGTGTCGTTAGTAGAAGGGACGGGCAGAACCGACTGATGGTGGTGACTCCAGAGACCCGCGCGGCGGTCGCTTTCGCTCGCGGCATCATCAGCCGAGTTTCGCGCACCTTCGCCGTCGGTATCGCACTCCTGCCGGGCGACCTCGGCCGCGCCGTGCTGGTCGGCTACCTCCTGTGCCGTATCGCCGATACGATCGAAGACGACGGCACGTCGACCGCCGCTCGACGCCAGGAACTGCTCGCAATGTTCCTCGAGTGCTTCGGCGATCCGGCGAAAGCCGAACGCTTTGGCGGCGTTGCATCCGACATCAAAGCGGACCCGTCGTATCTCGAATTGATGAAGGGCACGAGGCTCGTCTTCGAGCTCCACCGCTCGCTGCCGAGAAACTCCGCGGCAATCGTTGAGAAGTGGACGCGCGAATTAACCCTCGGGATGAGCGAATTTGTCGGCTCGTATCCCTCGGGCATCCGGATCCAAACGATGCCCGAGTACCGGCGCTACTGCTACTACGTTGCGGGCACCGTCGGACATATGCTGACCGACCTCTGGCACTGCCATTCGAAGCTGGTTACGAAGCGCGACTACGAGCGCTTGCTTCCCAACTGCGAAGCATTCGGCGAAGGGCTGCAAACGATCAACATCCTTAAAGACATCGCGTGGGACATCGAGCACGAAAACGCCGCCTACATCCCCGAAGACCTCTTGCGCGCGCGAGGTTCGAGCCACCAGACGATCCTTCACGGCGACTGGCGCCTGCAGAACCGTGAAGCCCTCGTTGCCCTGGTCCAGCTCGCGAAAGAAGACATCCACAAGTCGCTCGATTACTTCAACGCGATCCCGAAGGCGGCGGTGCAGATCCGGCTCTTCTGTCTGCTGCCGATCCTGTTCGCCGTCGCCACCTTGCGCGAGATCGAGCGCTCGACGGCGATGCTGCAATCCGGGGGTGCGGTCAAGATCTCCCGTGCCGAGGTCCGCTCCCTGATTCTCGCAGGGTCGGTCTCGACAATCAGTAACAAAACGACCCGGTGGCTCGTCTCGAAGACCAGTCGGCAGCGCTTCAAGCTGGGCCTGGCAAAACCGTAAACCGGTTCTCCAGCATCTCGCAAATCGCCATCGATTATCCGCAGGCGACGATTGCGCTATGGGCTCTGCTCTCGATCGCCGGCGTCTTCGCGTTTCTTAACCTGAAGCTGGCCCTGTTCCCCGACATCACGTTTCCGGTCGTTATCGTCACCGCGAGCACGAACGAGATCGACGTCGCCCGCAACGAGCAGGAAGTCACCGACCCGATCGAGGCCGCACTGCGGACCGTTCACGGTATCTCCCGCGAGCACTCGCTCACCTATCCGCAATTCGTCGCCTTGGACGTCTCGTTCGACGTCAGCACGAGCCTCAGCGCCCGGCGCGATCAGGTCGCTGCGGCGCTCGCGACGGTGAGGCTGCCCGCGGGCACGAAGATTTCGATCGCGACCGAGAACCTCAACGAGGTCCCCGTCGTGACGTACGCGCTGACGCAGCCGGGCCGAACGATGCAGCAGCTCGCCAAGTTCGCACACGACGAGGTCGCGCCGAAACTCGCCGCACAGGGCGGCGTGCTGAAGGTCGACGTCACCGGCGGTCAATCGACGGGAGTCGATGCATCCGCTTACCGGGTCGACGGGCAACCGGCCGTGGCGGTCGACGTCGTCAAGCGCGCCACCGCCTACACGCTCGACGTTTCAGACGAGGCAGCCGCGACGATGGCCGCAATCGGGGCGAGCAATCCGGACCTCGACATCACACGCACGGCCGAACAGGAGACGTTCATTCGCGAGGCGACGGGCGCGACCCAAGAAGCGCTCGCGATCGCCGTCATCTTGGCCGTCATGGTCATTCTGCTTTTTCTGCGGGACTGGCGTGCGACGGCGATCTCGGCGGTCGCAATCCCCGTCTCACTGCTCGGCACCGCCTGCATCATGTGGCTCTTCCATTTCAACCTCGAGACGATCACGCTCTTGGCGCTGGCCCTCGTGGTCGGCGTGATCGTCGACGACGCGATCGTGGCGGTCGAGAACATCGTGCGTCACCTCGAAGCGGGCGAGAACGCGATGCAAGCCGCGTTCAGCGCGAACAAGGAGATCGGTCGAACTCTGGTCGCGGCTTCGTCGACCGTGGTCGCGGTCTTTCTCCCGATCGGGCTCATGAACGGAACGCTGGGACAGTTTTTCCGAGCGTTCGGCATCACGGCCTCGGCCGCCGTGCTCTTCTCCTTGCTCGCGGCGCGCACGCTCTCGCCCACGCTCGCCGCCTGGACCTTGCGGCCGCGCGGCGGGACGAGCGAAACGTACCGCGACCGGGCCCACCGGCAGTATCGCAGCATCCTCACCTGGGCGCTCGGCCATCGGCGGTACGTCATCGCGCTCGCGGTCATCGCCTTCGTTGCGGGGCTCGCGCTGATCCCGTTCATCCCCAAAGGTTTCATCCCGCATTTGGATCGCGGCGAGTTTCTGGTCGATTTCCATACGCCGCTCGGAACCAGTCTGAGCGACACCGAGAAAATCGCGGCAATCCTCGAAGAATCGATCCGCAAAGATCCCGCGGTGACCGACGTCTACACGGCGATCGGTGCGCGGCAGGGACAGTCGAACGCCGGCACGATCGACGTCCGCTTGCGGCGTGCGCGGAAGGTGACGACGCTCGACGTCGAGGACGCCGTGCGCTCGCGACTGCCCGTCCTAGACGGCGTCGTGGCGACGGTCGGCGATCTGCCCTTCGTCGGCAGCGACACGACGAAGCCGCTGCAATTCGCTCTGGTCAGCTCCGATCTCGACTCCCTGCGCACGGCCGGACGTCAGTTCGAGCACCGCGTCGCGCATCTGAAGGGCGTGCTCGACGTCTCGACCAGCGGGCTCTCCGACGGTACGCCGTTCTCGGCGATCGAACACGTCGACGGGAGGCGCGCCGTTCAAATCACCGCCGACCTGAGCCCGAACCTTGCGATCGGCGATGCCAACGACGAGGTGCTCGCGCTCGCTCACAAGTACGTCCCCAAAGGCATCGCGCTCAAGTTCGGCGGCACCTCGCAGGACGCGCAGACGACGTTTCGTGATTTCGGGATCGCGCTCGCCGCTTCGGTGATCGCGATCTTCTTCGTTTTGGTGATCCTCTTCCGCAGTTGGGTCGATCCGCTCGTCATCACGGTCGCGCTGCCGCTTTCGATCGTCGGCGCCTTGTTCGCATTGTGGGTCACGCGCGCCGACTTCGGCCTCATCTCCCTGATGGCGGTCATCTTTCTCTTCGGCCTCGTCAACAAGAACGCGATCTTGCTCGTCGACCGGATCAACAAGTTGCGCGAGCTGAAGTACGCGCGGCGCGACGCAATCCTCGATGCGGGCGCACAGCGCCTGCGTCCGATCGTGATGACGACCTCGGCGACGATCTTGGGGATGCTTCCGATCGCGCTCGGGTTCGGTGCGGGCGCCGAGCTGCGCGCGCCGATGGCGGTCGCGATCATCGGCGGGCTCGTCAGCTCCACGATCCTGAGCCTAATCGTCATCCCGGTCGCTTACACGATCTTCGACGATTGGCGCCACGGAGGCCGCTTCGGCTCGGTCACGTGACGTCGTGGTAGGACCGCGGGGCGCGTTAGCGGCGCGCACGCGCGTCGGCGCGGGGTCAAGCGCCGTTACGCGCGTAGTGGTTGGAATGTGGAGAGCCGCGCGAGTGCGCGGCGGGGGCTTGGGGGGATACCCCCCATTTCAATGAAGCGGGCTTTCCTGACCGGCGGGACGGGGTTCGTCGGGGCGAACCTGGCGCGCGCGCTGCTTGCCGGGGGCTGGCAGGTGCGGGCGCTTGCACGTCCGACGAGCGACCGGCGCAACCTCGACGGACTCGACCTCGAGATCGTCGCAGGCGATCTCGGCGATGTGGACCTGGCGGACAAAATCGGTCCCTGCGACGCGGTTTTCCACGCCGCGGCGCACTACAGCCTGTACCGGGCAGACCGCGCGGCGGTCATGCGAAGCAACGTCGAGGGGACCCGAAACCTGCTCGCGGCGGCGCGGTCAGCCGGCGTCGGGCGGACCGTCTACACGAGTTCGGTATCGGCGATTGGGGTCAAGCACCACGGGATCGCCGACGAGACCTATCAGAGCCCGCCCGAGCGCCTGATCGGTGCCTACAAACTCTCGAAATACCTGGCCGAGCGTGAGGCGCTCGCGGCCGCGGCCGGCGGGCAGGACGTCGTCATCGTGAACCCGGCAACCCCGATCGGCCCGTGGGACCGCAAACCGACCCCGACCGGCGAAATCTTCGTTCGCTTCCTCACCGGGCAGATGCCGGTGCTCGTGAACACCGGCCTGAACTTCGTCGACGTGGCCGATGTGGCCCAGGGCCACTTGCTGGCCTTCGAGCGCGGGCGCTCGGGGGAACGCTATATCCTGGGCAACGAAAACCTTTCGCTCGGGGCGCTGTTGCAGCGCGTGGGCGCCCTTGCCGGGCGCCGAGCCCCTTCCCTAACGATCCCGCAGTGGCTCCCCCTCGGGGTCGCCTGGTTCGAGGAAGTGATTCTCGCTCGAACCGGCCGGCAGCCGAAAATTTCCATCGATGGGGTCCGAATGAGCCAAGAGTCGATGTATTACGATGCGTCGAAGGCTAAGCTTCAACTGGGGTTCGCCCCGCAACCGATCGACGCGGCCATCCGCGCGGCAATCGCATGGTTTGCCGAGAACGGTTATCTTCACAAAGAACGCGAGAGAGCATGGCAGTAACCCTCAAGCAAGCGGCCAAGATCGGCGGCTACGTCATCAAACAGAAACTCCAGGGGCGCAAGAAATTCGCGCTCACCTTGATGCTCGAGCCGTTGTTCCGCTGCAACTTGGCGTGTTCGGGGTGCGGAAAGATCCAGCACCCGGTCGAGGTACTGCGGCGCCACCTGACCCCAGAGGAATGCTTCAAGGCGGTCGACGAGTGCGGCGCGCCCGTCGTTGCGATTCCCGGCGGCGAGCCCCTCTTGCACCCGCAGATCGACGAGATCGTTCGCGGCTTGATCGCGCGCAAGAAATTCGTCTACCTCTGCACGAACGCGCTGCGCCTCGAGCAGAGCCTCGACAAGTTCACGCCCTCCGAGTACCTCTCGTTCTCGGTCCACCTCGACGGGCTCAAGCCGGCTCACGATAAAGCCGTCGCGCGCGAGGGCGTCTTTGAGATCGCGGTCAGCGCGATCAAGGCTGCCAAGGCCCGCGGCTTCCGCGTCACGACGAACACGACGATCTTCAACGACGCCAAAGCCGACGAGGTCCAAGCGTTCTTCGATTTCGCGACCGACGAACTTGGGGTCGACGGGATGATGATCTCGCCGGGCTACCCGTACGAAAAGGCCCCCGACCAAGAGCACTTCTTGCACGCCGCACAAACCAAGGCGCTCTTCCGGGAGATTTTTCAACCGTACACGAGCAAGACCAAGAAGTGGAACTTCAACGCAAGCCCGCTGTTCCTCGATTTTCTCATGGGTGAGAAAGACTACGACTGCACGCCCTGGGGCATGCCCTCGTACAGCCTGTTCGGCTGGCAACGGCCGTGCTATCTGCTCGGCGAAGGCTATGCAAAATCGTACCAGGAGTTGTTGGACACGACCGATTGGTCGAAGTACGGCCACAAGAGCGGCAACCCGAAGTGCACCGACTGCATGGTCCATTGCGGCTTCGAGCCGACCGCGGCCGACGATTCGATGCGCATCGGCAACATCTGGCGCTCGATGACGACGGTGCTCGGCCGCAACTGATCGAGACGATCTTCGTCCCGCGCGGTCCCGAAGAGCGCGCCGTCCGTCGTGGCCTGGCGCGCGCCTCGGCGTCGATTCGCGTCGTTCCGAC
>Ga0302326_10028755_pt1 | contig 11177 bp, 10 predicted proteins | sample Palsa_T0_3_FD_202264 | JGI IMG/M metagenome (GOLD analysis project Ga0302326, IMG submission 202264) | Peat permafrost microbial communities from Stordalen Mire near Abisko, Sweden - Palsa_T0_3 | ecosystem: Environmental > Terrestrial > Soil > Palsa > Peat permafrost | place: Sweden: Abisko...
AACGGCTGTTCTGCAAGAACGAGCGGGCGGTGATCCGCAACCGCTTGGGCTCAGGCGAGCTCCTGACCCTCGTACCGGTCGCGGCTATATTGGTGGCAAGTATCCGGCTGCATTTCCTCGACATCCTGCTCAATGCGGAAAGCCGGGGTCCGACCGTATTCCCCTGCGATGTCAGCGTCCGCAAGGGCGACGAACTCGGCTGGTTCGAGCACGGATCGACCATCATCGTGCTGGCGCCCGAGCATTTTGTATTTTGTGACAACGTTGTGGAATCCGCGACGATCCGCGCCGGCCAGCCATTGATGCGAGAATCCGTCGACACCACTTGAGGCAAACGCGTCGATCTCGCTTTTGCCACCGCGCGATTATATGTATTTAAACATGTGGCGGCGGCGCGAATCGCGATTTGAAGCTGCAAAACACGGGACATCGGATGGCGCGGGAGCCTGTTTTGGCGGCGGGAGGCATTGTGCTGCGGCAGCAAGCGACGCCGCTGGTCGCGTTGGTGCGCCTGCGCAAGCGCGACGAGTGGGTGCTTCCCAAAGGCAAGCTCGATGACGGCGAAACGCCGCGCGACGCCGCCGTGCGTGAAGTCAGGGAAGAAACCGGACACGACGTTTACGTGCACGAGTTTATCGGCACGCTGGTCTATGAAGCAGGCGGACGGTCCAAGGTTGTTCATTACTGGCGAATGGAGGCGAAAGGCGAGCAGGTCCACGAGCTGATGCATGACGTCAAGGCCGTCGCCTGGCTGCCGTTAGAAACCGCGTTGACGCGACTCTCGCGCGGCTATGAGCGCGCGTTCCTTGCCAATGTCGGGCCGCTCGCGCTCGAGGCAGCGAGGCCCGCGCAAGCAACGCGGCGGCCGAGGGAAAATCAGCCCAGAGAAAACGCAAATCAGCCCAAAACAACTCAACTGACCATAACTCAACTCAGGACAAATCAGCCGGTGCTGGAAAAGCGCCGCGGCAGGCAGCCTGCCGCATCTCCAGCGCCGCTGCCGTTGCCGGATTCACCGGCGCCGAATCCACCGATGCCGGATCGGCTGCAGCCGGATCTGGCAGCTCCTGAGATCGCGGAGCCTGCCATCGCATTCGGGGCGAGCGATGGTGTGGAGGCCGCGGCGATGGGATGCGCGGAGGCGGAAACGGTCCCGGCGGTAGTTGAATATGACAATGATGCGGTGATAACGGCGCGGAGCCGGCGCATCAGCATGGCGCAGAAAGCGCAGGAATGGTTGCGGCGGACAATAAACTCGTTTGCAGCACCTTTATCGCGCTGAACGCGCGGGCGCTCCCGGGGCAGCTGCGCCTGATGTCGTCACAGCCACAAGAGCCGTTCCGAGACCGGTCTAGCGTTTTCGCTTCGGCGGCGGCCTGGTCCTCGGTGCGACGGGCGGCCTCGGCTGCAGCGCGGGCCGGTTTTGCAGTCCGGGCCGCTGCAGCCCGGGCCCAGTCGGCTGAACGCCGGGTTGCTGCTGGCCCTGCCGGTTCTGTTGCGGCGGATTTTGTCCGGGCCGCTGCAATTCATTTTGCCTTTGCGGGGCATTCTGCCGCTGCTGTTGCCGCTGCGGGTTGGCGCGGCGCAGCGCGCGTTGCTCGGTAACGACCTGACGGCCGATGGTTTGTGCGGCATGGACTTGGCGCACGATGCCCTGATCGCGCAAGGCCTGTTGCGGCGAGATGAATAGCGGCTGGGCGGCAAAGCGCCCGCCGGCGCCGGGCCGGATGGTGAAGCCGCTTGCGCCTTGCGTGAGCGAACCGAGCCGCGCGCCGGCGCGGTCGCTGACCTCGATCCGGCCGACCTGGCCGTCGGCGTCGGGATAGAGTTTGATCGCGACATTGTTCGGGTTGTTGGCGGCGGCGCCTTCCGGCACGTCGACGAGACCCGTGGTGCCGCGAATGCCCAGCGTCGCCGTCGGCGTCGAGATTTTCATGTCGCCGGTCTTGGCGACGGCGGCGGCTGCGAACGCCACCGTGCCTTTGGCGATGTCGAACAGCGCGCCGTTCTGGTTGCCGCCCTCCGCGTAGATGTAGCTGTCGACGGTGATTTGCGCATTGGCCGTGAGGTTGAAGGTGGTGGCATCGTTGAAGGTGACGCCGAGCGTGGAATTCGCCGCGGTCTGCAGCACGTCGTTGAGAAAGATATCGTCCTTCGGGTTGAGCGGGCTCGACTGCTTGTTGCGGGTCACGGTGGCGGTGCCGGTCAGGGTTGCGACATTGCCGATCGGCTCGTCGCTGCCGGGCTGCGCGGCGGCCGCGGGCGCGGCGGGGGTTTGCGGTGGCGGCGCCAGCTGTACTTGCGCAAGCCTGGTTGCACCTGATGTCGCGTCGGAGGCGAGCGGCACAGCGGTGAATTGCGGCGGGGAGGGCGGCGCGGAAAGCTCAACTGCTCCGGCCGGCGCGAGGCACAGCGCCAGCCATGCCAGTATTGAAAGCCGATGCTTCGTCACGATGCGACCTGACCCTGAGCGGAACCAGAATGATAGTTGGGTGACGAAAGCCCGCTTCGGCTGAATGGCGTGTGAATGATCCAGTCAATAAAGCTGTTCGGAAAGCATAGCACGGGATTTTGGCGGCGCATTCCCCCTTGGGCGAGGCACCCAGGAACCGGGGATTTGAAACGGACAAACGATAAGGCCCCGCAGCAAGTCCGCAGGGCCTTTCAGGCAGGTCTGTTTTACGTGAGCTAGCTGACGCGCTTCCAGGTCTGGTTGCCGCAGAACAAGCCGCCGAAGGCGCAGCCTTGAACCCGCAGGGTGTTCGGCCCCTTCATCGCGATATGGGCGTCGTAAGTGTTGCCGCTGTCGGGATCGTGGATCTGACCTGACCATTTTGCATCCGACGGCTTCATGTCGATGAGAATCTTTTCGCCGCTCTTGACGGCGTATCCGCAAAGGTTCTGCCCGCAATTCTCGACGCGAACCAATCCCTTGCTTTCTTCGGTGTTCCATACACCGAGCGGCGTGGTCGGCGCCTGAACCGGTGCGGCGGCGACGGGGGGCTTCGGCGTCGCCTCGGCCGGGGCCGCCGGCGCGACGTTGTCGGGGGCGGCCGGTGGGGCGACGGCGGTCGCAACCGCGGGGGCGGCGGGCGGGTTCTTGTCCGCCGCCGGCGCCGGTGGCTCGGCCGCGGCCGTCTGGGGCGCGGGGGCGGAAACGGGTTTTTGCTCGGACGGATCGGGGCGCTTGGCGACGTCGTCGTCCGCTTGCTTGGATTTGGCGCTCTTGAAGAGGTCGGCGCCGGAAAGGCCCGGAGCCGAGAACTGGATACACGATAGCTGGTCGCACTTTTCGGGGACCGCGACGTGGACCTTGTGTCCGTTGATCTCGAAGGAGAGCGAGTTGCCGGCGTGTGCGGCAGTGCTGGCCATCAGCAACGCGGCGACAATGGCGAGTTTCTTCATGGCAGCCTCCGTGAGCGAATGTTGCGAATTCGCGCGGAGCCTAGCCCCAGCAAGCGACCGGTTCTGTGATGCGCATCACTAAGCGATGCGAAGGCCGATCGGGGGCTGGGCGACGTCGCTCCCTATTGTGAGGTGATTCAAATCACATTCCTCCGGCGCCGCAACGTCTAGCCTTCGGACGTTTAGGGAGGCTCTGATGAAGCGATTTTACTGTCTCGCCATACTGACGCTGCTGGGTTCACCGGCTTACGCCAGCTCGTATTCATTCGTCGTTGCCGGACACGCGATTCACATCGAGGCGCCGCGGCACTGTCGCTCGACATCCTGCGTTTCGGTATCGATCCCGGGAATTTATGAAACGCGCAGCAGGCGCGACAGACATGATGACGATGCGCCGGCGGTGGCGGCCGCACCGGTGAGGCCTGTGGAGCAGGCTCCTGCGACCGTGGTCGCGCCGGCTGTGAGCAAACCTGCTACCCAGCCCCAGCCCGTCACCGCCGCGCCCCCGCCCCCGGCGGTGACTAGGCCAACCGCGGCAATCGCGCCGGCGCCGGCTGCGCCCGCGCCAACCATTCAGCCGTCCAATACGCCGGCTGCGCCAGCGCTGGCACCGCCACCGGCGGTCTCGCCAGCTCCGGTCGCGCCGGCTGCAAGCAATCCTCCCGCGCAACCCGCTGTCGCCGCGCCGCCGCCAGTGGCCAGGCCCGCACCGGCAGTCGCACCCGCGCCGCCTCCGGCCGCACCCAGCGAGAGGCCGGCCGAAGCAGTGCGGCCGCCCACGAAAATCCTGAAGGCTTCGGATGAGGTCGAAGCTGAAACGGCCGACACGCCGCTCGGCGACTGGCGGATCGAAGGCAAGAACCGATCGGTTCGTATCGAACAGTGCGGCCCCGGGCTGTGCGGATATGTGCTCAACGCCTCGTCCGACACCAAGGAGGAGCCGGTGCTGATCAACATGAAGCCGCACGGGGCCAAGGTCTGGGCCGGCGATATCTACAGCCGCGAAAGCGGCGACACTTTCAATGGGACGATCGCGATGCGCGGGGCCAACGCGCTTAAAGTCGAAGCGTGCGCGCTGGGCCGATTTTTCTGTTCCGCCAGCGTCTGGAGCCGGATCGCCGCGGCTCCCGAGGTTACCTCAAGCCAGACATTGTCGCCGCCGCGAACCTAAGCGGCCTCGCGAGTCATCGGCTGACGTGGCGATCACATAAATGGACTCAAGGCGTGGATGGTTGATCGCCATCAGGCAAACGCCAGCGCGCCGACCGTGATCGCGCCGTAGTCGCCATCGTCCTGTTTTGCCCGGCTGGCGCCGCGCTTTCGGCGGCCCGCGCTGCTTGCACGACGATGACGGAAATCCAGCCGCCGCAGGCCGGTCAGAACATGGCTTGCGCTCTGGGTCGCTAACTCTATTGCCCTTTTCAAGGCGTACACGACCAGTCCTGCCCGTCCGATCAAGCCAAGCAGGAATACCACTGCGAAGACGTCGATGTAGGCCAAAAGATCGCCAACAAGCATCAACTCCGGGGGCAGGGGTATGCCGTGCATGTAAGCGAAGACGAGAATCGCCACGGGGATGAAGGCGATGACTTTTCTCAGCGTGAGCCGATCCAGCAAGGCCGCAAGCTGCACGACAAGGACCTCCCAAAGCCAGTCGCCGAAAGCTGCCGGCTTGTCGATAGTCCACTTCCTCCACAGTCGTTTCATGTCTCGCCCCCCGCAGCCAAACCGCAGATAGGAAGCATTCTTCAAGGCCGCAATCCATCAAAACGCCGACGGCGGGCGATCCCGGCCGCGGGGCGCGCGTGAAAATCCTCTTCCGCCCTGCCGGGGTGCGCTGCGGCTGCCGTGGTTAAAGAGTTGTGAAAACAACGCGTTGAAGAGTCCTTAAATAAATTCGTTGAAGTTGCGCGGATGGCGCGCGGAGTTCGTTTGTATCTCGTCGGCTCCTTCGTCCTTGTTTCGCTGGCAGGTTGCGGTCGCGGATTGTTCCAGTCCGAGGAGCGCGAACCGTGGCGGGCCGAGGCCGAAGTCGCGTGCCTGAAGTCCGGCGCCGTCAAGGAGAGCGCCGATCTGGTGCGGATCGATCCGGTCGCCGGTCCCGGGGTTTGCGGCGCCGAGTTCCCGCTCAAGGTTGCGGCGTTGGGCGAAAGCAGCGGCAGCTTCGGTTTCGCCGATGACGATCTGCGGCCGCCGGCAAGCATCGGCAACGCGCCGCGCTGGCCGGTTTTACAACCGCCTCCACCCCAGCTGCCACCTTCGCCCTATCCCGACGCCGCGATGCGTCAGCCCGGTTATGGCGCTTCCTCAGGCGGCCCGATTTCCCTGACCGCGCCCGGGGTCGCTCCAGCCGAAGGTGACATCGACCTGCCGCCCCAAGGGACACTTCAAGCCACGCCTCTGGGCACGCCTGGGTTGCGGGAGCCGGCCGGCCGCGGGCCCTATGGCGATCCGCAAGCCTACCCGCCACGCCCCGACAATGGCGCCTCCGTTCCCACGCCGGGCGAACTGCCGCGGCTCGGACCTGCGCAGGGCAATTCGGTCAGCGCATTTGGACCCGTCGCCGTGAAGCCCGCCGCGACGCTCGCTTGTCCGATCGTCTCGGTGCTCGACCGCTGGCTCGCCGATTCCGTGCAGCCCGCCGCGCAGCGCTGGTTCGGCGCGCGTGTCGTCGAGATCAAGCAGATTTCGGCCTATTCCTGCCGCGGCATGAACGGCGATTCGCGCGCGCATATTTCCGAGCACGCCTTCGGCAATGCGCTGGATATTGCCGCCTTCACGCTTGCCGACGGCCGGCGCATTTCGGTGAAGGATGGCTGGAAGGGGCTGCCCGAAGAGCAGGGTTTTCTGCGCGACGTGCAGGCCGCCGCCTGCCAGCAGTTCACGACCGTGCTGGCGCCCGGCTCCAACGCCTATCACTACGATCATATCCATGTCGACCTGATGCGCCGCGCCTCGCGGCGCTTCATCTGCGAACCGGCCGCGATGTCAGGCGAACAGGTCGCCGCACGCGCCCAGCAGCGCTATCCGCTAGCCTCGCGCGAGCCGTATGTCACGGGATCGCTGGGCGGCAAAGCCGCGTCGCATCGGGCCAAGCCGCGTGACGATGAGGACGATGACGACGAGTGAAGGACGGTGAGGGCGCGAATGGCGAGTAGCGAATGGAGCGTCATCCACTCGCCACTCGCTACTTATCCTTCGCCCAATAGGTCGCGAGAAACATCCGCGTCGCGCTTTCGACCACTTGCGTTATGCGCTCGGGCGAGGGCGCGGGCGCGGCCTGAAACACGAAGGGGAGAAATAGCGAGGCCTGACACACCATCATGAATTGCGATGCCGCGAGCTGGCAGTCGTCAATGGCGAGTTCATCCGGCGTCACATGCGCGCTGAGATAGCCCGCGAGACGGCCGATCGTCTTTTCCAGCACATCGGTGTAGAAACGGCGGCCGACCTCGGGCATGCGCTCGGCAATCGCCATCACGGTGCGGATCGCCGATCCGCCGCCTGGCCGGCATTGCATCTGGATGTAGGCGCGGCCGAATTCCCGAAGCGTCGTTGCAACATCCCGTTCCGGATCGAAATCGAAAGCCACCTGGCTGCGCTCAAGCGCTTCCTCTTCGACGATGGCCGCGAACAGCCGGCTCTTGTCGGCGAAATAAACGTACAGCGTCCCCTTGGAGACGCCGGCGGACCGCGCGATCTCGCCCATGCTGGCGCCGTCAAACCCCAGATCCATGAACACCTTGCATGCGCCATCGAGAATCTGGCGGCGCTTTGAGCTGTCGTCGTCGCCGATCAGGTTCAGGGAAGTGGGAGAGGCTGCAACCATTGGTTTAGCTTTTCTGGAAAAATTCCGGTCCTGGATACTCCGCGGAAGGAACTTCCCGGCTATGATCCGCTCAAGGAATATATCTTGACCGAACCGTTCGGTCAATGCTAATTAGGGATTTAGCTGGCGGCAGTGCCTCGATTTGGCGACTGGCGTTCGCGACATTGTATTGGGGAGGCCTTGATGGCCGTTGCTAGAGACCAGGCCGCCCGCATTCTTCGTTCCGAGCCGGCTGCGGCGGAAGACGAGAAGGCGCGCGATGCTTCCGTCGTGCTCGCCGACCAGCTTCGTGCCCACCTTGCGGAGGAAATTGTAGCGCGCCGTCCCGCCGAGACCCCGGATCGGCCGTCGTTCGACAAGCCGGCCGTCGATAAACCGGCAACCGATAAACCCGCGCCGGCCGCTGCCGCCAACCCGGCCGCGCCGAAATCGGGCAAGCGCAAGCGGGTCATGATCGGCATCGGCGCACTGGTCGCGCTCGCGGCAGCCTCCTACGGCACCTATTATGTTCTGGTTGGACGCTTCTACGTCTCCACCGACGACGCCTATGTGCGCGCCAACGCCACCACGCTCGGCGCCCGGGTGTCCGGCCATGTCGCGGCCATCCTGCCCGGCGACAACACCGTGGTCCGCGCCGGCGACGTGGTCTTCAGGATCGACGACGGCGACTATCGCATCGCGGTGGATGCCGCGCGCACCAGGATCGCGACCCAAGTGGCCACCATCGATCGCATCGGCCGCCAGATCGCCGCGCTGGAGAGCGCGGTTCTGCAGGCCAGCGCGCAACTCGCTTCGGCGGAAGCCGGCCTGAAGCGTGCCGATCTCGACTACGACCGTCAGCAATCGCTGAGCAACAAGGGCTTTGCCTCGCGCGCGACCTTCGAGCAGTCCGAAGCCGGGCGCGATCAGGGCGCGGCGGCGGTCAGGGCGGCGCAGGCGGCCAATGACACGGCGATCGTCAACGTTGATGTCAGCAAGGCGCAGCAGGCCGAGGCCCGCGCCCAGCTTGCCGAATTGCAGACGACGCTCGCCAAGGCCGAGCGCGACCTCGATTTCACCTCGGTGCGCGCGCCGGTCGATGGCACCTTCTCCAACCGCATGGTCAATACCGGCGACTTCGTCGTGATGGGCCAACGGCTTGGCAATTTGGTGCCGCTCGACGACGTCTTCATCGACGCCAACTACAAGGAGACGCAGCTCAAGCGCATCCGCCCGGGCCAGCCGGTGACGATTGCGGTCGACGCCTACGGCCATCGCAAGTTCGCCGGCACCGTCGACAGCATCTCGCCGGCCGCCGGTTCGGTGTTCACGCTGCTGCCGCCGGATAACGCCACCGGCAACTTTACCAAGATCGTGCAGCGGCTTCCGGTTCGCATTCGCGTGCCCAAGGATGTCGCCAGGCAAAACCTGCTGCGCGCGGGCATGTCGGTCTACACCACCGTCGATACCCGCAAGGGCGCCGTCGACGCCGACAACAGCGACGACCTCGACGCGCCGGCCGCGACCCACCCGCAGTAAGTTATCACCGTCATTGCGAGGAGCACTTGCGACGAAGCAATCCAGTCTTTCCACCGGGCTTTCTGGATTGCTTCGCTAGCGCTCGCAATGACGGTCCTTAGACCTCGAGACACTGAGCAGATTGCATTATGTCCAGCGCGACGCCTGGCGCCCCAGCCGTAATAAGCTCCATCCCGTCGGCGCCCGAGCGCATCTCGCCGCGGCGGCTGGTCGCGTTTCTCATCATGGTGTTCGGGATGTTCATGTCGATCCTGGACATCCAGATCGTCTCGGCTTCGCTCACCGACATCCAGGCCGGATTGTCGGCAAGTTCGACCGAGGTATCGTGGGTGCAGACCTCGTATTTGATCTGCGAAGTGATCGCGATACCGCTGTCCGGATTCCTGTCGCGCGCGCTCGGTACAAGGCTGTTGTTCGCGCTGTCGGCCAGCGGCTTCACCATTGCGAGCTTCCTGTGCGGATTCGCATCCTCGATCGAGCAGATGATCCTGTGGCGCGCGATCCAGGGATTTCTGGGCGCGGGCATGATCCCGACGGTGTTCGCCTCGGCCTATACGGTGTTTCCGCGTTCGAAATTCCATATCGTCGGCCCGATTATCGGTCTGGTTGCGACGCTGGCGCCGACCATCGGTCCGACGGTCGGCGGATACATCACCGACCTGTTGTCATGGCACTGGTTGTTCTTCATCAACGTCGTCCCCGGTATCGGCATCACCATCGGCGTGCTGATACTGGTCGATTTCGACCAGCCGAACTTCAAGCTGCTCGACCACTTCGACTGGTTCGGCCTGATCGCGATGGCAGGCTTTTTGGGTTCGCTCGAATACGTGCTCGAGGAAGGCCCGCAATATGAATGGCTGCAGGATACCTCGGTCGCGGTCTGTGCCGCGGTCTGCGTCATCTCCGCGACCGCCTTCTTCTACCGCGTACTGACCGCCGAAGAGCCGATCGTCGATATCAGGGCCTTCACCAACCGCAATTTCGCGGTCGGCTGCCTGCTTTCGTTCTGCGTCGGCATCGGCCTTTACGGCCTGACCTATATGTATCCGCGCTACCTTTCGGAGGTGCGCGGCTACAGCCCGCTGATGATCGGCGAGACCATGTTCGTGTCCGGCATCACCATGTTCCTGATGGCGCCGATCGTCGGCCGGCTGATGCTGAAGGTCGATATGCGCTATATCATCGCCGCCGGCCTCGTCATCTTCGGGCTCGGCTCCTACGAGATGACATGGATCACCCGCGAATATGATTTCTACGAATTGCTGGTGCCGCAGGTGCTGCGCGGTATCGGCATGATGATGGCGATGGTGCCGACCAACAACATCGCGCTCGGGACACTGGGGCCGGACCGGGTCAAGAACGCTTCCGGCCTGTTCAACCTGACCCGCAATCTCGGCGGCGCGGTCGGGCTCGCCCTGATCAACGAGGTGTTGAACGACCGCACCGACCTGCACATCTCGCGGCTGCAGGATCGGGTGACTTGGGGCAACACCACCGCGACCGAACTGCTCAATACCTTCACCCAGCGCCTGCAGGGCATGGGCGACGCCGCGATGATGGCGATGAAGGAATTATCGATGATCGTGCATCGCCAGGCGGTGGTGATGGGATATGGCGACGCCTTCTTCATGCTGACGATATTCTATCTCAGCCTCAGCCTGTTGGTCATGCTGCTGAAAAAGCCGGTGCTGGCTGGTTCGGCGCCGGCGCATTGAGCCTGTTCGACCGGCCATCTTGCAAATTACCCACGGTACCTTTATAAGCGGCGCATCGTCGCTCGAACCAGGGAGATTTGCATGACTATTTGTCTGTATTTGCAGATCGCACCCTCGCGTCCGAAGCCCATGCTGGATGGTTTTTCGGCCCTCTGAGGGTCACCGCCACCAGCCACGATCGGGTCTGACGTCCCGATCCCAAGCTTCCCGGTAAGTCATTTTTTTCAACGGCGCCCGTGTTCGGCTTGTTGCCGGCGCGCGCCAATTCAAACGGAGCCGGTGTCGCGCCATGGGCGCAGCCGGATAACGCCATGACCACTCAATTGGAAAAACGCCCGGCCGCGATCCGTGTCGTGATCCCGTTCGTGTTTCGCCACTGGCTCAAGCAGCCGCTCACCACCGCAATCGTCGTGGGCGGCTTCCTGGGCGCGACCGTCGCCGATCTGTTCATGCCGCTGTTCTCGGGGCGTCTGGTCGACGCGCTGACGCTGGGCGCTGCCGACCCGGCCGCGCGCCGCGCGGCATGGGCCGCCTTTGCCGCGATCGTCGCGCTCGGCGCGCTCTCGATGGCGCTGCGCCTGACCGGCTTGCAGACGATCGTGCCGTTCACGCTGCGGATCATGTCGGACGTGTCGCGCGAGGCCTTCATGCGGGTGCAGCGCTTTTCGACCGACTGGCACGCCAATTCCTTTGCCGGCTCGACCGTGCGC
>Ga0302326_10028756_pt1 | contig 11177 bp, 8 predicted proteins | sample Palsa_T0_3_FD_202264 | JGI IMG/M metagenome (GOLD analysis project Ga0302326, IMG submission 202264) | Peat permafrost microbial communities from Stordalen Mire near Abisko, Sweden - Palsa_T0_3 | ecosystem: Environmental > Terrestrial > Soil > Palsa > Peat permafrost | place: Sweden: Abisko...
TCGTCGCCGAAGACGGCAAAGGGGCGCAGATCGACGTGCCGGGGGACGAGCCCGCCGTCGGCGGTCTCGGTCGGAACGGTCGAGAGGTGGACGAGCTCCTGGGCGATCCAGCGCTCGGGCTCTGCCTGGATCCGCGCGGCCTGTGCCGTGCATTCCGCGGAGCTGGCGTGGGGGCCGATGAACACGCCCTTGCCGCCGGACTCGGATGTCGGCTTGACCACGAGCTCGTCGATCCGCGCGATCACCGCCTTGCGCGTCGCCTCGTCCTCGAGCAGGTAGGTGGGGACGTTGTCGAGGATGGGCTCCTCGCTCAGGTAGAAGCGGATCATCTCGGGCACGTAGTGATAGATGGCCTTGTCGTCGGCTACGCCGGTCCCGATGGCGTTGGCGATCGCCACCGTCCCCGCCCGGTAGGCGCGCACGAGCCCGGGGACGCCGAGGAGCGAATCGGGGCGGAACTCGAGCGGGTCGATGTAGTCGTCGTCGAGGCGGCGGTAGATCGTGTGCACGCGCTCGAGCCCGGCGGTGGTACGCATATAACAGACGGCGTCGCGCACGACGAGGTCGGTGGCCTCGACGAGCTCGACGCCCATCTGGCGCGCGATGAAAGCGTGCTCGAAGTAGGCGCTGTTGGCCGGGCCCGGGGTCCACACGACCACGGTGGGCTCGGCGTCGACGGCGGGCGCCACGGCGCGCAGGGCGTCGAGCAGGAGGCCGGGGTAGTGGTCGACGGGACGCACCCGGTGGCCGGCGAAGAGCTCGGGCATGAGCCGGGTCATGGCGACGCGGTTCTCGAGCACGTAGGAGATGCCCGAGGGGGTGCGGACGTTGTCTTCGAGCACGCGCCAGCGTCCGTCTCCACCCCGTACGAGATCGCACCCGGAGACGTGGCAGTAGACGCCGCCCGGCGGGCGCACGCCGTGGACGGGGCGGGCGAAGCTCGGCCGGCTCACCACCAGCGACCAGGGCACGACGCCGGCCCGGACGATCTCGTGGGCGTGGTAGACGTCGTCGACGAACGCGTTCAGGGCGCGGATGCGCTGTGCGAGCCCGCGCTTGATCGTCGTCCACTCCTGGGCGGGGAGGACGCGCGGCACGAGGTCGAGCGGGAAGGGGCGGTCACGGCGCTCACCGTCGGTCCCGGCCACCTCGAAGGTGATCCCCTGCTGCATGAAGATCCGGTCGCGGCGGCGCCCCGCGGCGGCCAGCGCCTCGGGGCCCAGGCGCTCGAGCGTGGCGATGAGCGGCCCGGCATGGGGTCGCGGCTCGCCGTTCTCGTCGATCAGCTCGTCCCGGCATCCTTCGGGAACCCGATAGTCGTCGAGCAGGCCCTGTTGAGTAGCTTCTGTCATCGACCTTAGATGTCTAGCGCGTTGATAGCTCCGCCGCCACCGGCCGCGCGGCCAAGGCGCCGCGCGCACGGTTGGCCGTGTGGATATCGGGGCGCTCGCGCACGGATCTCGGGCGCGATGTCTCTACCCTTCCCGCGATGAGGCTCCTGGTAACCGGCGCGGCGGGCATGCTCGGGCGCGACGTAGCGAGCGCGGGCGCCGCGGCTGGGCACGAGCTGAGCGCGCTCGCCCGCTCAGAGCTCGACGTCACCGACTCCGCCGCCGTCGAGGCCGCCGTGCGCGAGGCGCGCCCCGACGCCGTCGTCAACTGCGCCGCCTGGACCGATGTCGACGGCGCCGAGACGGAGTCCGAGGCCGCCTTCGCGGTGAACGGGCCGGGCGCGGGCAACGTCGCGCGGGCCGCCGCCGCCGCCGGCGCCTGGACCGTCCACGTCTCCACCGACTACGTGTTCTCGGGCGAGAAGCGCTCGCCCTACCTCGAGTCCGATCCCACCGGCCCGGGATCGGAATACGGGCGGGGCAAGCTCGCCGGCGAGCTCGAGGTGGCGGGCGCTGCGCCCGGCGGGCACACCATCGTCCGCTCTTCGTGGCTCTTCGGCGCCGGCGGTCGCTGCTTTCCTGCCACCATCCTGCGCGCCGGGGCCGAGCGCGACCAGCTCACCGTCGTCGATGACCAGGTGGGTTGCCCGACCTTCACCGGGCACCTGGCGCAGGCGCTCCTGGCGCTGTCCCGGGACCGCGTCGCGGGCATCGTCCACGTCGCCGGCGGCGGCCAGTGCTCGTGGTATGACTTCGCGCGCGAGATCGTCAGGCTTGCGGGGCTGAGCTGCGAGGTGGTGCCCGGGACCACGGCCGGGCTCGGGCGTCCCGCGCCGCGCCCGGCCTGGAGCGTCCTCGGGACCGAGGTCGCCGAGGCGCCGCGCCTCCCCGACTGGCACGAGGGACTCGAGGCCTTCCTGGCCGCGGGGGTTCCCTCGTGAGGCTGCTCGTGTGCGGCGGGGCCGGCTTCATCGGGTCGACCTTCACGCGCCTGCGCGTGCGCGAGCACGGCGACGAGGTGACCGTGCTCGACAAGCTCACCTACGCGGGGCGGCGCGAGAACCTCACCGAGGTGCTCGACGACGTTCGCTTCATCCACGGTGCGATCGAGGATCCCGTCGCGGTGGCCGACGCCGTCGAACACTGCGATGCGATCGTCAACTTCGCCGCCGAGACCCACGTCGATCGCTCGATCGACGACCCCGAGGGGTTCATCGTCACGAACATGCCGGGCGCGCTGCTGGAAGCCGCCCGCCAGCGGGACCTGCGCTACGTGCAGGTATCAACCGATGAGGTGTACGGGTCGATCGACGAGGGCACGTTCACCGAGTCCTCGCCGCTCCAGCCCTCATCGCCCTACAGCGCCACCAAGACCGGGGGCGACCTCCTCGTCGCCAGCTACTTCCACACCTACGGCCTTCCGACCGTGATCTGCCGCGGATCGAACAACTACGGCCCCCGTCAGTACCCCGAGAAGCTGATCCCGTTGATGATCCTCAATGCCCTGGCCGGCGACCGGCTCCCGGTCTACGGCGACGGGCGCAACGTACGCAATTGGCTCTACGTCGAGGACTTCGCTCGCGGCATCGGTCACGTCCTCGCCCACGGGGTGCCGGGTGAGGCCTACAACTGCGGCGGTCCCGACGAGTGCGAGAACCTCGACGTCGTGCACCGCGTGCTCGAGCTCACCGGCTGCGACGAGTCGTTGATCGAGTTCGTCACCGATCGCCCGGGACACGACCGCCGCTACTCGCTTTCCTCGGAGAAGCTCGAGGGGCTGGGCTGGAAGGCGCGGGTCCGCTTCGAGCAGGGTCTCGAGGAGACCGTGACCTGGTACCGGGAAAATACGTGGTGGTGGGAGCCGATCCGCTCGGGCGCGTATCGCAGTTACTACGAGCGCCACTACGGTAGAGCGCTCAAGACCTGAGTGAGCCTCTCCGAGCTCGAGGCGGAGATCGTCGGCTGCCGGCGCTGCCCGCGGCTCGTCGCCTGGCGCGAGGAGGTCGCCCGCACCAAGCGCGCCGCCCACGCCCACGAGGACTACTGGGGCCGGCCCGTCCCCAGCTTCGGCGATCCCGCCGCCCGCGTGCTCGTGCTCGGGCTCGCGCCGGCCGCGCACGGGGGCAACCGGACCGGCCGGATCTTCACCGGCGACCGCTCCGGGGACTGGCTCTTCGCCGCCCTGTGGCGGGCCGGACTGGCCAACCAGCCCGAGTCGATCGCCCGCGACGACGGCCTGCGCCTGCATGGCTGCTACGTCACCGCGGCGGTTCGCTGCGCGCCCCCAGGCAACCGGCCGCTGCCCGAGGAGCGCGACCGCTGCGCCCCCTACCTCGTGCGCGAACTCGAGCTCCTCGAGGCCGTGCGCGTGATCGTCTGCCTGGGCGGCTTCGCGTGGGACGCGGCGTTGCGCGCCCGCGCCGCCCTGGGCGTACCGACGCCCCGGCCCAAGCCCCGCTTCGGCCACGGCGCCGAGCTCCCGGGCGAGCGCTGGCCCCTGCTCGGGTGCTACCACCCCAGTCAGCAGAACACGTTCACGGGACGGCTCACGGAGGCGATGATCGACCAGGTGATGGCGCGGGCGTGCGAGCTCGCGGGGCTGTGAGACCCGAGCTCGCCGAGCTCGGTCTCGCCGATGCGCCCGAGCGCTGGGCCGCGCTCGGGTTCGCCGTCGGCGGTGAAGACCACTTCGACCTCGGGGGGGTGCGGGTGCGGTTGGGGGAGCGTGGTCTGTCGTGGACGCTGCGGGGGGTCGAGGCCTCGGACATCGACGGGCTGGCGACCGCCGCGCCCGCGCCGCCGCCCCTCGCCGGTAGCGAGGCTCACGAGAACGGTGCCGTTGCCCTGGATCACGTGGTCGTCCGCACTCCCGACTTCGACCGCACCTCCGCCGCGCTCGCCGCCGCCGGGCTGCCCCTGCGGCGGATTCGCGACGCCGGCGGCTTCCGTCAGGGCTTTCGCCGCCTCGGGCCGGCCATCCTCGAGCTCGTCGAGGCGCCCGACGCGCCCGAGGGGCCGGCGCGGTTCTGGGGCCTGGTGGTCGTCGTCGGCGACCTCGATGCCCTGGCTCTCCGCCTCGGCGAGCGCTTGGGTGCCGTCCGCCCCGCCGTCCAGCCGGGCCGGCGGATTGCCACCCTGCGCCCCTCGGCCGGTCTTGGATCCGCGGTCGCGTTCATGGATCCGGAGCCGACATAGCCGCGCGCGAACCGGGATGGCTGGCGCGCGCGCCCTCAGGCGGCCTCGTGGTGGGGGCCATCGCCTCGGTGCAGTTCGGCTCCGCCATCGCCACCACCCTGTTCGCCCGGGTGGGCCCCAGCGGCGCCGTGCTCCTGCGCTTGGTCACCGCGAGCGTCGTCCTCGTCGCAGTGTGGCGGCCGGGGCTACGGGGGCGGACGCGGCGCGAGCTCGTCCTCGCCGCCGCCTTCGGGCTGGTCCTGGCGGGGATGAACCTGACCTTCTACAGCGCCCTGCAGCGGATCCCCCTGGGGATCGCGGTGAGCATCGAGTTCCTCGGCCCGCTGGCCGTCGCCATCGGAGGATCCCGCCGGTTCGTCGACCTCCTCTGGGCGGCGCTCGCCGCCGGGGGGATCCTGGCCCTCACGCACGGCGGGACTCATCACCTGAGCGGCCTCGGGATCGCCTTCGCGCTCGCCGCGGGCTCTCTGTGGGCCGCCTACATCCTCCTCAACGCTCGTGTCGGGCAGGCTTTCGAGGGGGGCACGGGGCTCGCGCTCGCTATGTGCGTTGCCTCGGTGGCCGTGCTCCCGGCAGGGGTCATCGACGGCGGTGCGCACCTCTTCGAGCCTCGGTCCCTCGCGCTGGGCGCGGCGGTGGGAATGCTCTCCTCGGCGATCCCGTACTCCTTCGAGCTCGAGGCGCTGCGCCGCATCGCCGTCCACGTGTTCGGCGTGCTCATGAGCCTCGAGCCGGCGATGGCGGCGCTCGCCGGCCTGATCGTGCTCGGGCAGGGCCTGAGCGTCCGCGAGCTCATTGGCATCGCCCTGGTGGTCGCGGCCTCGGCGGGAGCGTCGCTACGGTCGCGGGAGCCGCCGGTCGCGGTTTAGAGAGTCTCCCGTCGTTTCTCGGTGAGAGACTTGCCGCGCCGCGTTGCGATCGTGGCGCGTGGTGGATTGTCCTCGACGGCCCCCGGCGCACAAACCGGCCGCGGCCACATCGCCGTGGTCCTCGACAATCGCGAGCCGACACTGCGCGCTGTTCGGGACGCGGGCGCCCTCGGCCGCCGCCACAGACGCCGAGCGGGCCCGCGTTCACTTTCCTCTGCCTGATGTGGGTTTCGTAACGCGACCCTCGGCCGAACTCACACGACGACCTCGAGGTCGCGGCCGACCAACCCCGTGAACCCCTATTCCGCGCGCGCCGCATCCACTCCTCTCGATTCCGTCATCGAATGACCCGAACCCTAGGCACGGCGCGGCGTGCGCCCCGCCCCAGCCCAGCACATGACCCACGAAACAACAGAAGCGCCCGCTCAGAGCTCGATGCTGTCCCACTCCGGGGGACGGACGTTGTCCGGGTCCGTCCCGAGGAGGAGCGCGAAGTCGAGTGCGATGCGCTGGACGACGACGGTGAGGGGGAAGACCGAGAGCGCCTCGCCGGCGGCGGTCGCGGTCGCGGTGAAGCGGTACACGCGGGCGCCGCGGGGCTCGATGGCGTCCGCGAGCTCGGCCAGGCGCTCGGCGCCGGGCCCTCCGCCATCCAGGCACACAAGTCCGTCGCGCGGGCCGAGGCCCCACGCCGGTCCGTGGAGGAGCTGCTCGGTGGCCCAACCCGCCGTGAACAGATGCGCCGCCTCGCGCGCCTTCAGGGCGCCCTCGGCCGCCGTCCACGCGTTCGGGCCCGAGCCCACGAAGTCGAGCCCGCGGTCGGGCACTTCGACGCGGGGGCTCGGCCCCTCGAGGGCGGCGGCGACGGCCGGCGGCACGCCTTCGAGCTCACCGAGGTCGGCGCCCAGGCTGACCGCGAGCTGGGCCAGGCGGGCCAGGGCCCCGAGATGGCTGGCGGTGAACGTGCCCGCCTTCTCCTGCGCCACGGTCTCGATGTCCGCCCCGGGAGCGCCGACGCCACTGATCGCCACCGTGGGAACGCCATCGGCCCGGGCCCGCTCGAGCACCCGCTTCGTGTAGCGCTTGGTGCCGCGGTGGCTGAGGAGGACGAGCGCGTCGGCCGCCGTCGGCCTCGGTCCCCACACCGCGGCGTCGGCAGCCGGCACCGCCCACGCCTCGGCTCCCGCCTGACGCAGGAAGTATGCGCCCAGGTTCGCGGCGTGCCAACTCGTTCCCGTGCCCACGACGAAGACGCGCCGCCCGGCGATGCGCTCCGCGGCGGCCTCGGCGGGGGCGCGGTCGGCGAAGATCCGCTCGAGGTCGGCGGGCTGGCGCGCCATCGCCTTGGCCATCTCGGTGGGGGTCATCGGACCATGGTGTCAGGTTAAGACCCCAGCGCCTTCCCACGCCCGCTGGTACGCTCCCCCCCGCTTTACCAACGGATGTTAGGGGCGAGGATGCGCTGCGCAGTGCTGTTGACGGCGGTTGTGGTGAGCCTGGCGTGGGCCGCCGCGGCGGACGCGAGCGAGGGCGTCTACGTGACCAACATCAACGACGCCGGGACGGTCACTCAGTACACGATCGGCGCGGGCGGCACGCTCACTCCCGACTCGACCGCCACCGTCGCTGCCGGCGAAGACCCATATGGCGTCGTCGTCTCCCCGAACGGCCTCTACGCCTACGTGGCCAACGACGACGCCGACGTGACCAATGGCATCTCGCAGTACACGGTCGGCGCGGGTGGAACCCTCATCCCCGACTCGACTCCCACGGTCGACGCCGGCAACGGCCCCACCGAGCTTCTAGTGAGCCCCAACGGGCTGTACCTCTACGCCATCAACCTCGAATCGACCGGAACGGACGGTCTCGGTCTTTCGCAGTACACGATCGGGAGCGGGGGCATGCTCACCCCTGACTCCATCCCCACGGTCACGACCGGCGAGGATCCCGAGGGGATCGCGATGTCCCCCAACGGCCAGTACGTCTACGTCGCCAACGGCGATTCGAGTGGTGCGGGGGGCCTGTCGCAGTACACCGTCGGGGCGGGCGGCATGCTCACGCCGGACTCGACGCCGACCGTCGATGCCGGGGACACCCCCGCGCAGATCGCGGTATCTCCCAATGGGAACTACGTCTACGTCGCTGACTCCGGATCGAACGGGACGGACGGCGCCGGCGTCTCGCAGTACACGGTCGGGGCGGGCGGGATGCTCACCCCCGACTCGACGCCCACCGTGGGCGCCGGCGACGAACCGTCCGACGTCGCGGTGTCTCCGAACGGGGAGGACGTGTACGTCTCGAACTTCGGGTCGACCTCCGGCGCCGACGGCATCTCGCAGTACACGATCGGTGCGGGCGGGATGCTCACCCCCGACTCAACCCCCACGGTCACCACCGGTGATGAGCCCAACGGGATCGCCCTCTCGCCCGACGGTCAGTACTTGTACGTCCCCGACTCGGCCTTCGGCAGCGACACCTCGACGGTCTCGCAGTACACGGTGGGGGCGGGCGGCATGCTCGCCCCCGACGCGACGCCGACCGTCGCCGGCGGCGAGTCGCCCGCGTCGATCGCTGTCGCGCCCGACTCCGGGCCCGTCGCGGCCTTCACGGCTGCCCCTCAAGCGGCCGGCGACCCGAGCGCGTTCGCGAGCATGTCGACCGACACCGACGAGCCGATCACGGCCGAGGCCTGGAGCTTCGGCGACGGGACGACCGGGACGGGAGCGGCGGTCAGTCACACCTACGCCAAGCCCGGCGCCTACACGGTCACTCTCACCACCGTCGATCTCGCCGGCTGCACCTACGCTTCGCCGTACTTCGCGGGCGAGGCTGGGCCGTTCACCGGGCTGCTCAGCGCGTGCTCGCCCGACCCCGCCGCGACGATGAGCCAGACGGTCACGATCCCCGCTCCACCGCCCGGAAGCGCGGCCCTCGCCAAGGTCTCGGTCAAAGGGTCGAGCGTGTCGGTCACGGTGTCCTGCACCGGCACCGCCGCCCAGACCTGCGCGGGCACGGCCGCCCTGGTCACGGTCGAGCACCTCAGCGGCAAGAAGGTCACCGAGCTCAGCGCCGTGAAGAAGAAGAAGCCGAAGAAGAGCAAGAAGACGGTGACGCTGGCCCACGCGAGCTACAGCCTGAGCGCGGGCACGACCAAGAGGCTCACCTTCACCCTGGGCAAGACCGGCAAGTCCCTGCTCGTGAAGTTCCATAAGCTCCCGGCCAAGCTGACGATCACGCCCGCGGGGAGCAAGACTGCGAGCGCGACCAAGAACGTGACCTTCAAGAGCAAGGCGAAGGCCAAGAAGCACAAGAAACACCACTAACTGACCGGGGAGAGTGAGACTGCGATGCGCGCCAAGGCGCTGTTCTGGATGACGGTAATGATGCTGGCGAGCGCCGTGTCGGTCGCGTCGGCGAGCGCGAGCGAGGGCGTCTACGTGACCAACCTCTTCAACGATTCGCTCACGCAGTACACGATCGGCACGGGCGGGTCGCTGAGTCCCGACTCGACCACGACCGTGAGCACCGGCAGTGCCCCCTATGGCGTCGTGGTCTCCCCGAACGGCCTCTACGCCTACGTGGCCAACGACGACGTCGACGTTACCGGTGGCATCTCGCAGTACACGGTCGGCGCGGGCGGCGCCCTCACCCCCGACTCGACGCCCACGGTCGACGCCGGCGACGAGCCCACCGAGGTAGTGGTGAGCCCGAACGGGCTGTACCTCTACGCTGTCAACTACGGCTCGACCGGAACGGACGGTCTCGGTCTTTCGCAGTACACGATCGGGAGCGGGGGCATGCTCACCCCCGATTCCATCCCCACGGTCGCCACCGGCGAGAATCCCGAGGGGATGGCGATGTCCCCCAACGGGCAGTATGTCTACGTCGCCAACGGCGATTCGAGTGGGCCGGGGGGGCTGTCGCAGTACACGGTCGGGGCGGGCGGGATGCTCACCCCGGACTCGACTCCTACCGTCAATACGGACAACGAGCCCAGCCAGGTCGCGATATCTCCGAACGGCGAGTACGTGTACGTCACTAACACCGATTCGGACGACGTCTCGCAGTACACGGTCGGGGCGGGCGGGATGCTCACCCCCGACTCGACGCCCACCGTCGGTGCCGGCGATGGACCGGGCTACGTCGCGGTGTCACCGAACGGGCAGGACGTCTACGTCTCGAACTTCGGGTCGACCGGAGCGGACGGCGTCTCGCAGTACACGATCGGGAGCGGCGGGATGCTCACCCCCGACTCCACCCCCACGGTCACCACCGGTGACGAGCCCAACGGGATCGCTCTCTCGCCCGACGGGCAGTACGTCTACGTCGCCGACTCGGCTTTCGGCAGCGATTCCTCGACGCTATCGCAGTACACGGTCGGGGCGGGCGGCATGCTCGCCCCCGCCGCGACGCCGACCGTCGCCGGCGGCGAGTCGCCCGCTGCGATCGCCGTGGCGCCCGACTCCGGGCCCGTCGCAGCTTTCACCTCGGCTCCGGAGGCGGCCGGCGACCCGAGCGCGTTCGCGAGCACGTCGACCGATTCCGACGAGCCGATCACGGCCGAGGCCTGGAGCCTCGGCGACGGCGCGACCGCGACGGGGACGGCGGTCAGCCACACCTACGCCAAGCCCGGTACCTACACGGTCACCCTCACCACGGTCGATCTCGCCGGCTGCACCTTCGCCTCGTCGTACTTCGCGGGCGAGGCAGGGCCGTTCACCGGGCTGCTCAGCGCGTGCTCGCCCGACCCCGCCGCGACGACGAGCCAGGCGGTCACGATCCCGGCTCCGCCGCCGGGAAGCGCGGCCCTCGGCGCGGTGTCGGTCAAGGGATCAAAGGTCAGCGTCACCGTGTCCTGCGCGGGCACCGCCGCCCAGACGTGCGCGGGCACCGCCGCGGTCGCCACGGTCGAGCACCTCACCGGCAAGAAGGTCACCGAGCTCACGGCCGCGAAGAAGAAGCCCAAGAAGAGCAAGAAGACGGTGACGCTCGCTCACGCGGGCTACAGCCTCCCCGGGGGGACGACCAAGACGCTCACCCTCACCCTGGGCAAGTCCGGCAAGAGCCTGCTCGCGAAGTTCCACAAGCTCCCGGCCAAGCTGACGATCACGCCCGCGGGGAGCAAGACCGCGAGCGTGACCAAGACCGTGACCTTCAAGAGCAAAGCGAAGGCCAAGAAACACAAGAAGCATTAGGTGTCGTGAGTCGAAAATTCGCACGCAGTCTGCGTGCGTCTGGACGCGCCTGGGCGGCGGCGGTGACCCCGCCGTACCACCAGTACGTCTTGGGTCACCGCCGCCACCCAGCCACGCCCAGCCATCCCGCATCCTGCATCCGAATTTCCGACCCACGACATTAACCGACGGTCAGGACCGCCTTACCATTAACCCGGCGGTCGAGGAGTGCCTCGACCGCCGTTCCCGCCTCAGTCCACGAGGCGACGAGGTCGATCTGGGGGTCGAGGCGTCCGGCGGCGACGAGCTCGGCGAGCCGTCGTAGGTCGCTGCTCCCGGTCCCAGTCCTGGCCAGCTCGGTGAACACGTACAGGCCGTAGAGCCGGGCCCCGGGCGCGCGGCTGTAGAGCGACCGCGTCGAGAAGGAGACGGGCTCGTCGGCGGTGGCGGCGAAGCTGACGATCGTCCCACCCGGCCCGATCCGGCCGATCGCCGCGCCGAGCGTCTCACCGCCCACCGCGGCGAGGATCGCCACGAAGCTCGCCCCC
>Ga0302326_10028757_pt1 | contig 11177 bp, 12 predicted proteins | sample Palsa_T0_3_FD_202264 | JGI IMG/M metagenome (GOLD analysis project Ga0302326, IMG submission 202264) | Peat permafrost microbial communities from Stordalen Mire near Abisko, Sweden - Palsa_T0_3 | ecosystem: Environmental > Terrestrial > Soil > Palsa > Peat permafrost | place: Sweden: Abisko...
GAGTCCCGGAAGGCTCGTCGATGTCATCAAGGAAAGAAAATCCTTGAGCGGCCGGATCTCGTAGCCCGGCACGATCGCGCGCATTTCGTCCATCACCGCGGCGGTGTGGTCGGCGCGAGTGCACTTCAGGAAAAAGATCGACGCTTTATCGCGGGCGCCGGAAAGATCCTGCAGCGTCTGAAGCGGCACGAAAAGTCGCGCACCCTTGCCGTGTTCGACGATGCCGGCAACATGGAAATCGTGATCGAGCAGACGATAGGTGCTGTCGACCGTGATTTGTTTCGAGCGCGCCGCAATGTCATCGACCAGCAGGTCGTCGGGGCCGGTCATGTCGCGACCCTGGAGGAAAACAAAGCCGCCCGAAACGGCGCGAAAGCTCTCCGGATCGATGCCGTAGAGGACGTCGATACCCCCGGTGGAGTTGAACTGGAGCAAAACCGGTGCGACCGATTGCACGTACTTGAGCTGGCGGAGTCGATCGCCGATCCGGATGGGCATCGGGGCTCCGCTGAAGGCCAGGAAAACCGACGCAGAGGGCGGCTGCAACATGATGTCGGCGCCCACGCCTTCGATGCGCTTCGCGGTTTCCTGCACCATTCCGCTGGTGAGCCCAACAATGACGATCACTAAGGTGACTTCGACCGCCACCGCGAGCACGCTGACCAGCGTCCGTATCGGCCGGTAGACGACATTGCGAAAAACCATCTGACCGATCACGGTTGCGCGCCAGGTTCGTTTTCTCCAACGCGTACCAGCTCCGTGCCGGTTGGCTGCGGTAGGGTGAAACGCTCGGCGGCAATCTCCGAGTTCAGGGTCAGCTTGGTGATGGAAACTGCGAGCTGGTAATCCTCTTGCGGCCGCGTGATGTGAATCTCGCGGGGAAACCAAGGCCCTGCGGGCGGGTCCGTTTGCCACATGGAATAGCTAATATCGGCGTCGAGTCTTCCGGCGGGGCCGTAGATTTCGATCCGGGAAATGCGTAGGTCCGCGCGGTCAAACCAGATCTTGCGCGCAATCTCCAGACCGGAATCGGACCGGCGCAGCTCGGTCAGAACGTAGTAGCGCGACGGAGGGGCGTCGGATTCCTCGAAGAGGACAGGGTCATTTTTAGGCAATTCGGGCCAGAACAGCGCATCCAGGATGTGTTGAGGTCGAAGATTCTCGATCGGTTTCTTCGATGGCCGCGCCAGCGCTGTCGACCCCACGAGAAATGCATTCTTCGACGGAATAAAAATGTGAAAGACCCGGCCGTCGCTGACCATGTCGAAGATGTCCTTCGCCACGACGGGAGCCTGACCAATCACCCGAATCCTCTCTGGGCGCGTGGCCAAGATGAAGCCTCCGACACTGTGGTATTGCTCGATGACACCGCTGTAAGCCGAACCCGCGACAGGACTCATTTCAACGGTGGCGTTCACGCTGCGTACCGAGCGCGCCTGATCGTCATACGCCGCGACCAACTGCTCCTGAGTAGCGGTTAGCGCGGGGCGTAGCTGTTCCGGCGGCACTGCCCGCGTGCGGCTCACCGCACAGCCAGCCGCCGCTGCACAGAGCAGAGCGAGCGTCGCAAACCAAATTCGGCCCCAGTGTTTCAGTTCTTTCCCCTTTGTACAGCCCAACTCATCAAGCTAGCAGCCGGAATAATAGGCGTCAACGCCAGGCCAAACGCTATGCCGGACGCGTGACATCCACGTGCAATCCTTCGAGCGCAGGACGTGCCCGGCGGATCACCTCGGACGCCCAGAGATGCTCGCTCAGCACGGTCAGAAAACCGTTCTCGAAATCGCAGACGGCGCAGAGCGCGTACCTGCGGTAGGCATCCTGGTAGGCATCCACGCCACGCAAAGCCAACGCTCCTTCTACGGCTTCATCTCCCGCAGCCAAGGGAGCGCCGGCTCGTACGCCAAAGGTCTCGCCGGCAAAGCGCTCGGTAAGAGCGACCAGTAACTCAGCCGGCGGCTGCTCGATGACGATCACGCTCGTTTCTCGAAAAGGAATACCGCGCAGGCGGCAGAAATCACGAACGCGATCCAGGTGCGCGAAAAAGTCGAACCCCCAAGGCTCGCTGGCCGCCAGCGCCGGGATGATCGCCGCCCAGATGCGCGCAGCTTCCGGGCCGGTCACCGGTGCCCGAGTCTCCGGATCGATCAGCTCGAGCAGGACGGCGCGCACGTCCATTCCCAGGTCCAGCGATTCGACCTCGAGCCTGTGAGGTATCTCGGTCACGCGGCTGCTATTCCTCCGCCGCGAGTGCTTTTTCGCCGAAGCGCCGCCGATAGTCCGGCGTCTGCTTACGTACCTCCAGCCAATCGAAAAATGCCTCAGGTGTTTTAAGCCAGATCCCGAACCACTCCATGACTTCCTGCTTCTCCTCGCGCTTCTTTGCGTCCACGCGCGGGTTGCGCGCAATCATCTCCGCGCGGCGCCTTCCTAAACGCGCGACCTCGAGAACCCGCTCGACCGCAGCGTTCTCGCCTTCGGAGCGAAACTTGCGCCACAGCTCATCGAGGCGCACCAGGCACATCTCGGCGTCTTCCAGAGTGGCGAAATGCAATAAGTCGCGGAACTCCTCTTCATAGAGGTCCTCGGCATCCGCTTGCGTTGTCAGCGAAACCCGGAGTCCGGCTTCCTCCAATACTTCGGCGATGTATTCCGGGGTCGTTTTGCCTTGCGCACCCAGCCGTACGACAAGCTGGCGGCGAATCTGTTCCACCTCGGCTGGGGTAAAGCGTTCCACAGCGAGATCCCGAGCGATCTCCAGAATATTCTGCTTCTTGGTTTCGGGACTTGGCATTTTCATAGCATTCTCACGGCGATTTTTGTGCGTGACCTCTTTCGGGGCCGGGCGGCGCGGAATCCGTTGAGTGCGCCGCGTTGCGTTCCGCGGCAAGCCGTTGTCGGTACTTCGCGACATTGCGATTGTGCTCTTCGAGCGTCTTGCTGAAAAAATGCCCTCCTTCGGTGTTGGCTACAAAATACAGGTAATCGGTTTTTGTGGGAGCCAAGGCAGCGCGCAAGGATGCCTCTCCCGGATTGGCAATCGGGCCGGGAGGCAAGCCGGTGTGGCGATATGTGTTATAAGGCGAGTCGAACGGAATTTCTCTGGCCTCCAGCGTGCCGGTGTATTGCCCGGCCAGTTCTAAGGCGTAGACGACCGTGGGGTCGCACTGCAAGGGCACGCCCTGGCGCAAGCGATTCGCGAAGACTCCGGCGACTAACGGACGCTCGTCGGGTATGGGGGTCTCGCGTTCGACCAGCGATGCCAGAGTTACGACCTTTTCGAGAGGCGGGAACTGCGCGCTAGACGGTTGTGCGTAGGGCTGTTGCGCGTTAGGCTGCTGCGCCGGCGGCGGCTGCTCGGAAATTGTGCTCCACTCTTGCCGGAAGCGCTTCACCATCGCATCGACCATCGCCTGGCCACTCGGATGCCGCGGAAATCCGTAGGTGGCCGGGAAAAGAAAACCCTCGAGGCTTTTCGCGTTGGGCGCAAGGTCGCGAATGGGCGCTGGATCGCTCGCCGCGGCCAGAAACTCGTCGCGACTCAGGAAGTCCTCGCGAGCCACGAGATCCGCGATATCGAACATGGAATAGCCCTCGGGAATCACCAGTTCTCGAACGTAGACGCGGCCATCGGCCAGCGTGTCGAATACTTCAGACGCCGTCACCGGATGGTCGAAATAATATTCGCCGGCTTGTAGCGGGCGCCCGAAGCGCCGGCTGAGCGCTTCAAACACCCAGCGATTCCGCACCACGCCCTGACTTGCGAGCAGCCGGGCGATTGTGCGGCTCGATGCGCCTCGCGGAACATCCACATACACGCCTGGCGCGGCAAAGCCCTGGTATGGCAGATACAGCGATGACCAGACCCAGCCCCCAGCGACAGCGAGCCCGAGAAAGAGAAGGCCGGCGATGAGCAGCGCGCGGCGCATTTTTCAACCCCGCGAGCCGCGGACCGCGCCAGACAAGTAGTCGCGCAAAATCACCGCCGCCGCTACGTCGTCGAGCGCCTTTCTCTTCCGAGGCGAAGTTTCGCGGCGCGGCGTGCGTGCGCCGACGGTTTGTGCGGCTTCCCAACTGCTCAGCCTCTCATCGAGCAATTCGACCGGCAGCCCCAGCTGCTTGCGCAGCCGCTCCGCAAACCGCGCGGTCTCCGCGGCCATGATTCCCGGCGTCCCGTCGAGATGAATCGGCCAGCCGACCACGATGCCGCCGACCGCATGCTTCCTGCACAGTTCGCGGAGCCGCAAAACGTCCTGGCGGCGATTGGTCCGCGTCAAAGTGCCCAGCGGGCGGGCGGTCAGACCGCATTCATCGGAGAGCGCTAGTCCCATCCTCCGCTGGCCATAGTCGATGGCGAGAATCGCACGGCGGGGCGCGCCGTGAGACGGGCCTTGCGAGAACTCCGAGGGGGAAGCCATGCCCTTGTATTATAGCCCTACCCTACCGATGCGCTTAGAACATCAGCATGGCGAACGTCCTAATCATGGCTCTTATGGCTGGCGACCGCGGCGGCCGTTTTCCCAGTCGTTCCACGTGCCGGCCTGCTTCATTTGCGCGTCGAGTCCGGTCTTGCGCAACAATGCTTCGACTTCGTCATGCGAGAGCCGGCGGCCCAACGGCATTTCACTTTCGGCGAGAGCAAATGCGAGTACGCCCGCGACGGCCGCGTTGTGTTTTAGGGTGTCTGTGGCGGCTTTTTGAGCGCTGTCCGGTGGGACGCCGCTAGCGAGCGCGTTTTCTGGTTCGCGGTTGGCCAGAAGGTTGGGCACGCCTTCGAGCAAAAAATCGAAATTGCCGGCGCGCAGGGGCGCGTCGTACGTGTCGTGGACAATGCCCCACGAATCGACCGGCGCAACCGCGAAGGCCTCGCGCACGCCCAACTCGAGGTCTTGCCGTCCACCAAGGGAGAAACCGGTGACGCGGCCGCAGCCGTTCTCGAAGATGACGGCGGCAACGGCGTGGTCAAGTTCGGCGCGGTGCGCCTGCACGTAAGCGCGCGAGCCGCGCAGGCCTTGCTCTTTGCCGCTGAACAGCACGAAGCGGATCGAGCGGCGCGGGCGCAGCCCGGTCAGATGAATATCGCGAGCCGCCTCGAGAATCAAAGCGACGTTGCAACTGTCGTCCGGCCCACTGCTGGCTTGTGCCCCGGAGCCCAAGTCGGCGGCCAAGACCACAAATTGCTCCGGCTTCTCGCGTCCGCGAATTTCCGCCACGACATTTTTCTGATCGGCTTCGCCGCTCGAGGATGACTGCGCTCCGCGGGAATCTTCGGCGTGCACCTCATCCACGCCGGCTTCGCGGAAGGCCGAGACGGCCCAAGCCGCGGCTTGGTCCATGCCAGGTGTGCCGCTGACCTGGGCGCCGATTTCTTCGAGATGGCGCAGATTGTCTGCAAGAGAGGAGGAGCCAAGCGCCGCCGCGACAATTTTGGGGTTGGCCTGCGCGCAGGCTGAGACTTCCTTCACCGAGCAAGCCTCGGTATTTGCGGCGGCTGCAGCGCGCATGCGAGCCAGGGGGTCGGGTTCGGTTGGGGCAAGCTGCGCGCGCGCCGGCGAGACTGCGGCGAGCAGGGCCCAGAGGATTGCGCACGTCGTGGCTGGGATGCTGGCCGAATGAAGTTTCGGCGAGGCCCCCCTACCCCCGGTATTTTTAGAAAAGAGTGCGCACGCGATTGAAAGTAAAGGAGTTGACTTTCGCTCTGGCGCTGAAGAGCGCGCTGTGAGAGCGGAAGTGGTTGGAAAGGCTAGAGTTATAGTTTTGCGATGGAATGAAAGAGGAAGATAGTGTAAGTGAATGAATCGGCGGCAGTTGGACCTCTCTTGCGAGAAGAAACGTGCGGTGGTTGATGAAGACAGCAGGCGCTCGTGACTCGAGTGCGCTCGAAAAGCAGATCCCTCGGCCTTCGGGCCTCGGGATGACAACTTGTTGTTGGGGCTCCGCCGGGGGCTGGCGCCAGCGCGTTGCTGTGGCACGGCTGATTGCTGGGGCAACGCTGGTTGCGGGGGCGCCGCTGGCGGTTGGGGCAATGCCAGACGGTCGGGCACGACGAAAGTGGTCCGTTGTGCGTTTGCGGATTGGCCGAGGATTGCTGGAACAGGAGGATGCGTAGAGAAGGGGAGGGCGCGGCTAGCGCGGGCGTCGTCTTGCGGGAAGCGATCTTCGGTGACGAACATGTGACATTATAACATTGGCGTCAACAGTTGCCGGGCCATCAACGGATGCCGCTGGTCGTCGCTGAGGCGACGCGCGGCACTGGTTTGCCGTGAACTTCGATCCAGTCGATACGCGAGCCGGAACCACCGTGGCCGGCTCCGCGCATCAACTCGGTGAAGCCAACCTCCTCGACTCTGCTGAGATTCGGATTGTCCACCCACTTGTCGTTCTCGATCACATCCTGAATGTTGAGCTTCCGCCAGCGCACGTCCTCGAGTTGGATTTCGGACTCGACCCAGTCGGTCGAGTACGCGGTGGCATGGTCGCCCACCAGCCAGGTTCCGTCGGCGAGCTTGAGAACGGGATGGAGCAGATGAAAACCGCTTACCCTGGTGCGCCAATGGATGGTGGCCACTCCGGTGAGGTCTACATCGTTGTTCTTGTCCCTCAGGGTGATCGCGCAGTTTGAGGTGCAAAGCAGCGTCATGACGTAGGTGATGTCACGGTTGTAGGGCTGCTTGACCACGACAGGGCCGGCTTTGTCGCCGTAGAGGTGCAGTTCGAGATTGGAGTTCGCGACGTCGCCTTGAAAGAGGGCGTGCTCGGGCTCCTGCGGAGTATTCACGTTGGGCAAGCCGCTGGCGAACTGCCAGTCTTCCCGGAAAAATAGAGGAGGGTATTGGGTGGATTTTGGCGCCTGCGCCTCTTGTCCCGCAGCGCGGGCGGATAGGCCCGCCAGCCAAACAGATCCGGTCAGACAGAGCGTCAGGAGTCCCAGTAAGGATGTAACTCGGATCGAGTTTACCGTTCCAATCGATGTCGGCATAAGCACGCCTTCACTTTCTGCATTGCCAACCGGAGCCGCCGGAGTTCAGACGGCCCGATCTACTCGCACATCGCAAACTTACGGGCAACAACAGATCCCTCGGCCTTCGGGCCTCGGGATGACACGCTGGTGTTAGGGTTCGGCGCAAAATTCCATTTTGATTGGCCGGATGGGCATAGTTATACACCCCTGGGCCTTTCCTAATGAACCGAATTTGTCGTTGACGGGGACGGGCGAACACCTGCTTGCATCCACGCGCTATCTACCACAAGGCCGAGCACGGCGCGGCCGGAACGAACCTACACTGCCGCGCTGCGTTTAGACCGAGTGACCTTTTTGTCGAATGGTGGCGTTGCCTCTCGGTGAGATGGTTCTGGGGTGCATCAACGGATATGGAGTCGTTTCACTCATCCGAGCGGTCGGAAGCGGAAATCCCGATATAATTCCGTAGCCATGCTGAAACTGTTCCGAACGCTGGTAAGAGTCGTCCCACAATGCTTGATGATTTCACAGGCGGTTGCTTTCAATATGTGCGATCTTACTGATCGTGTTGAGTCTGATGAAGAGTACCCTGGACGGGAAGACTGGTCAGGAGCTGGCGATGCGGCTCTCGACGATCCTGCCTCCCGGTAGCTGGCAGCTGGTATCCGGAGATCTTTTGCGTCCGGAAGTGAAGAGCTGGTACTTAGCATTTTTCGGCTGGGTTGGAACCCTGCTGGTGGGTTCGCGGGTGATGAAACGTATCATCCAAGGTATCGATCTGATTTATGGCGACAGCAGGAGTCGTTCCGTTCTCGGGCAGCAGCTTCGTAGTGTGCTTTTATTCCTCGTCGCGAGTGTGGTGTGGTTCGGGACCGTTGCGCTGACCATCTTTGGGCAGCCGTTACGCCAAAGGATGGATCGCGGATCGGACGAGTTTCCGTTGGGTCACGGCCTATGGACGATCTGCTTCCGCTGTTGACGATGATCCTAGAGGCGTTGGTCTTGGCCTTGATTTATCGGTTTGCGCGACCAGGTCCAACGAGTTGGAGTTCGGTTCTGCCGGGAGCCTCCGTGGCGGCTATTCTGTGTTGGGGACTCGATTTACTGTTTGGGATTTACGTCCGAAGGACGCAATATGGGCCCGTCTACGGTGGCTTGGCTGCAGCGATCGGCTTAATGGCATGGATGGAGTTTTTCACGATGCTGGTGTTTTTTGGCGCCGCCTGGAACGCCGAGGCGGCGGCAGCATTGGGTGGCCATGACTCCTAGTAAAGTGAGCCTGCTGGACGCACGAACGTCGCGCGTTCTGATTACCATCCTGTTGTTCGCTGCCGGGTTGGCATTTGTTTATGCCGCTCGAGGCACGCTGATACTCTTCCTGTTTGCGATCTCTTTTGCCTACGTCATTGACCCGGTCGTCGAAGGCGTCGCCAGGTGGCTGAAAGGATCCCGTCCGGGTGCCATTGCTGCGATATACCTTGCCATTGCCGCCGGCGTGGCCATCTTTTTCGTTTCCGTAGGCCCTCGCCTCTTCCGAGAGGGGCAAGACCTGACGAAGACCCTCCCCGCGTTGTACCAGAGAATTAGCACGGGTCAGATCGCTTTCCAGATCGGAGCCCAGCATGGTTGGAGCGAAGAGACTCGCAACCGGATTCAGCAGTTTCTTGCGGCTCACAGCGACAGCGTCGACCAAATGGCTCGTTCCTTTGGCATACGTCTGGTCGCCATCGGTGCAAACGTATGGTTGTTCCTGCTGGTTCCGATTCTGGCCGTGTTTTTTCTGAACGATGGGGCCAAGTTGAAGGCCGCCCTTCTGGAAATGTTCGAGCGCCAGAGTCAGCGAGACTTTGTCGAGGACGTTCTCGATGATGTGCACCGCATGCTGGTGCACTTCATTCGCGCCCAACTGATCCTGGCAGCGCTGACGGCGGTGGTGTTTTCCCTCGGACTGACGGTGATGCGCGTTCCTTACGGTTACGTCATGGGCGTGATCGCAGGCTTACTGGAGTTCATCCCGTTTGTCGGCCCGCTGCTGGCGGCTGTGTTGATCGTGGGGGTCTCCATCGGTACGAACTATCATCATGTGCTGATTCTGATGTTGTTCCTTGTGGCGTGGCGCGTCCTCCAAGACTACGTGACGTCACCACGAATCATGGGACGCGAAGTGGAGGTGCATCCCCTTTTGGCGGTGTTTGGTGTGCTCGCAGGCGGAGAAATAGGGGGCATCGTAGGTGTTTATCTGTCGATACCGGTGATCGCCTCACTTGGCATCTTCTGGAAGCACTGGCGGGCTTATGGCGCGGAACCGATGATCGACCAGGCCAGCGACCCCGCGGTGCTGATCGAGGGAAAAAATCGGGGTGCATAAGCTTGGCGACGTCCTGCCGTTTTGAAGCAGTCTGCCAGGCACCCCGGAGATGTCTCCCGGGCGCGCGACCTCTCTAGAGTTGGTCCATCATTTCTCCGAAGTAGCTGAGCGTCACTTCAGTTGATCGGCTATCTTGGCGATGCCGGCTTTGGCGCAGGCCTCTTCCTGCGTGCCGCCCATCGGGGCTCCGCTCAGGCCGACGCCGCCGATGGTTTCGTCGCCTACTTTGATCGGAACGCCGCCAGCGAGCGGAATGACGTCGGTGAGCGCCCGCTGCCCTTGCAGGTTCGTTTCGGTGCGCTGCGCCCACTCGGCGGAGGTGCGTCCGAAGGTTAGCGCCGTGTAGGCCTTGCGGCGGGCTAGTTCGATATTGTGCGGTGACGCGCCATCGCCCTGCAGGAAGACCCGGAGCCGGCCGGTGCGATCGACGACGGCAACCGTGGTCTTGACGCCGCACTCTGCCAGTGCCGCTTCCGCGATGGTCAAGGCCATGCGAACGGAAACATCGTGCTCGGTCAGCACCTGGGCGCGTCCTGGGGAGGGAAAGATAAAGAGCACGACAAACGCGACGATGGTAGCGACTCGAAACGGCATGGGAGCCTCCTCTGCTGCGGTATGCGCAGCACTGCGTTGACGCAAGCTCGTGGCAGGGCTTGCGAAGAAACCGAGCTACCATACCACGGCCGCCGCGCGAACCGACTCGAAAGCGGCGCACGTGGAGACCATTACATCGTAGTTAATTATGTATTGGTTATGGAGCCGACGCGAATCAGCGGGCGGAGGCGATGGCGTCGGTGATGCGCGCGACTTGAACCATTTCGTCGACGTCGTGCACGCGAAGGATGTGCGCGCCGCCTAGAATCGCTGCGGTGACCGTTGCGGCGGTGCCCCACAGGCGTTTTTCGTCGGCCCAAGGCTTCTGTTTGTTGTCGCCCGCGAGCTTCCACCCGATGAACACTTTTCGCGATGTGCCTACGACGAGCGGATAGCCGAGCCGCGCAAGCTCCGGCAAATGCGCGAGCAGTTCGAAATTCTGCGCATACTTTTTTCCGAAGCCGATTCCAGGATCGAGCAGAAGCTGGGATTTTGCCAGGCCGGCCTTGGTGGCGCGGCGGACGGCGGCCCTGAGGCCGCTGAGGACGTCTCGCGTAACGTTAGTTGCAAACGGGCCCAGGTGCATGGTGCTCGGCGTGCCACGCATGTGCATGGCAATGAGCGCGACGCGGTGGCGGCGGATGACCTCGGCAAGCGCGGGGTCGGTGCGTAGGGCACTGACGTCGTTGATCAGTTGCACTCCCGCGGCGATCCCCGCTTCGGCCACGGTGGACTTCTGGGTGTCCAGGGAAATCGGGATGCGGATCTTGCCGCGCAGGCCTTCGATGACGGGCAGGACCCGCGCGATTTCTTCGTCGGCGGCCACCGCATCCGCTCCGGGACGCGTGGATTCGCCGCCGATGTCGATCAGGTCGGCGCCTGCCCGCTCGAGATCGAGCGCGCGCGCGATGGCCGTCGGCGAGTCCAGATATTTGCCGCCATCGGAGAAGCTGTCGGGCGTGACGTTGAGCACGCCCATGATGAGGGTGCGCTCACCCAGCACGAGCGTGCGCGAGGGCAGCTTTAGGCGAAAGTGTTTGCGCGTCGGCATCGGGATGGGCTTCATTGTATCTGAAGAGGCTGCCGGAACAGCGGCTGCCGCCGCACGTTCATTGTGTTCCCGGCTCTTTAGAGTGTGTGCGTGATAACCGGGTTCAGAGTCACTTCAGGGCCTGAAGGCCCAATGAAAATGCAGGCTTTATGTCGGGGCTGAAGCCCCGACCCCCTAGTTACCACGCAAACTCTTTAGGGGCT
>Ga0302326_10028758_pt1 | contig 11177 bp, 13 predicted proteins | sample Palsa_T0_3_FD_202264 | JGI IMG/M metagenome (GOLD analysis project Ga0302326, IMG submission 202264) | Peat permafrost microbial communities from Stordalen Mire near Abisko, Sweden - Palsa_T0_3 | ecosystem: Environmental > Terrestrial > Soil > Palsa > Peat permafrost | place: Sweden: Abisko...
CCGGCTATTACGGCGGCCTGGGCGTGGGCGCGGCGCTGTTCATCTGGCAGCAGTGGCTGATCCGCGCACGTGACCGCGCGGCGTGCCTGGCGGCATTTCAGAACAACAACTACTTCGGCTTCGCGGTCTTTGCCGGCATATTGATTGAGTACGGCACCAGCCGCTGAGGCTGGCGCTGGCGCTGGTGCTGGTGCTGGCGCACGGCATGCTCAATCCATGAGCATTGGTTTACTTTTTCCACGTTGTTTGGTTGACAAGCGCCAGCCCCGCATCGACTATGCGCCCATGCACCCGCTGCCACGCCACGACTGGTCGCTCGATGAGTCTCTGGCGTTGTTTACGCAGCCGTTCGCCGATCTGATCTTCAGCGCGCAAAGCGTGCACCGCGCCTGGCACGCGCCCAACACCGTACAGATGAGCACGCTGCTGTCGATCAAGACCGGCGCCTGTCCTGAAGATTGCGCCTATTGCCCTCAGAGCGTGCGCTTTGACACCGGCGTCGGCGTCGAGGCGCTCATGCCGGTGGCGCAGGTGGTCGAGCGTGCGCGCGCCGCGCGCGCTGCCGGCGCCACGCGCTTCTGCATGGGCGCAGCCTACCGCTCGCCCAAGCGCCGCGATATCGAGCAGATCGCGCAGATGGTGCGCGAGGTGCGCGCGCTCGGTCTGGAAACCTGCGCCACGCTCGGAATGCTCGAGCCCTCCCAGGCCCAGGAACTCAAGCGCGCGGGTTTGGATTACTACAACCACAACCTCGACACCTCCGAGGAGTTCTACGGCCAGATCATCTCGACGCGCAGCTATCAGGACCGCCTCGATACCCTCACTGCGGTACGCGATGCCGGCCTCAACGTCTGCTGCGGCGGCATCGTCGGCATGGGTGAGTCGCAGCGCGATCGCGCGCAGCTGCTGGTGACGCTCGCAAATCTGCCGCAGCATCCCGAGAGCGTGCCCATCAACCAGCTGGTGCGGGTGCCGGGCACGCCGCTGGCGCAGGGACCGGAAGTCGATCCGTTCGATTTCATCCGCACCATTGCCGTGGCGCGCGTCATGATCCCGAAGGCGCAGGTGCGGCTGTCGGCCGGACGCGCCGAGATGAGCGATGAGCTGCAGGCGCTCGCGTTCCTGGCCGGCGCGAATTCGATTTTCTATGGCGAGAAGCTGCTGACCACGGGCAATCCCGACGTGGCGCGCGATCGCGCACTGCTGAACCGTCTGGGCATGCAGCCCGAGAGCGCGGCGGCTGTGCATGGAGCGGCCTGACCCCGACGATGCGCGGCACCTGCGCCGCACACGCCGCACGGTCGAGGCCACGCCCGACCTCGAGCACCCCGAGCGCGTACGGGTCGATGGCCGCGAGCTGCTGAATTTCTGCAGCAACGACTATCTGGGCCTGCGCACGCACCCGGCGTTGCTCGAGGCGGCGCACGAGAGCATGCAGCAGCACGGCTTCGGTGCCGGCGCGGCCCATCTGGTCAGCGGCCACTGCCTCGAACACCAGGCACTCGAGCTCGAACTCGCGGCATTCGTGCATCGCGAGCGCGCGCTGCTGTTCTCGAGCGGCTACATGGCGAATCTGGGCGTGCTCAGCGCGCTGAGCTCGCGCCATGATTTGATCGTCGCCGACCGGCTCAACCACGCCTCATTGCTCGACGGTGCCCGGCTGGCGGGCGCACGGCTGCGCCGCTACCCGCATGGGGACACGGCCGGCGCCGCGCGCATTCTCGCAGCCCATCCGGGCACGGCATTGATCGTGACCGATGGAGTGTTCAGCATGGATGGCGATGTGGCGCCGGTGCGAGAGCTGGCTGCGCTGGCCACACAGCACGGCGCGCGCCTCATGGTCGACGATGCCCATGGACTCGGGGTGCTCGGCGCCACCGGCGGCGGCACAGTTGAACAGGCCGGCCTGGCACCGCAAGCCGTGCCCATACTGATTGGCACGCTGGGGAAGGCCTTGGGCAGCTTTGGCGCCTTCGTGGCCGGCGATGCCGAATTGATCGAGACCTTGATTCAGCGTGCGCGCACCTACATCTACACCACGGCACTCCCACCGGCGATCGCCGCGGCCACTCGCGCCGCGCTGCGCCTGGTGCAGCACGAGCCATGGCGGCGCGAGCGGCTGCAGGCCCACGTGCAGCGCTTCCGGGCCGGCGCGGCCGCGCTAGGTTTGCCTTTGTCGCCGTCGATGTCGCCGATCCAGCCGCTGATCGTCGGGGCCTCAATACGCGCACTGGCCTTGAGCGAATCCTTGATTGGCCATGGGTTTCTGATCAGCGCGATTCGGCCACCGACCGTGCCGCAGGGCAGCGCGCGGCTGCGCGTGACCCTGTCGGCCGCACACAGCGAAGCGCAGGTGGATGCGCTGCTCGAGGCGCTGGGCAGCGCATTCGCCCGCGCGACCCCGGCGTGAATGAGTTGTACGCCGAATCGTCGGGTTGCGGTCCGCCGTTGCTGCTGCTGCATGGCTGGGGCATGAACCTGCGTGTATTCGATGCGCTGCGCGCCGGGCTCGCTGCGCGCTACACGGTCACGGCCGTGGATTTGCCAGGCCACGGACGCAGCCCCTGGATTGCCGGTCTGAGCGCACACGAGCAACTGGCATGGATCGCCACGCGCTTGCCGCCGCATGCCGTGCTGGTCGGCTGGTCATTGGGCGGCCAGCTGGCGCTGCAGTTGGCCGCCGATGACACGCTGGGCGTGAGGCATCTGGTGCTGATGGCCAGCACGCCACGATTTGTGCGCGCCGAGGATTGGCCGGCCGGCCTGCCGGCAGCCGTGCTCGAGCAGTTCGCGGCGCAGCTCGAGCGCGATCCGCGCCGCACGGTTGACGATTTCCTGGCGCTGCAGACTCGCGGCAGTGCCGCGGCAGCCGAGGTGCTCGCGGCCCTGCAGCACGCCGTGTCCGAGCACGGCGCTGCGCAGCCCGCGGCGCTGGCGGCCGGCCTGTCGCAGCTGCAGCACAACGATCTGCGCGAGCTCGCACGCCGCCTGGCTGTGCCCACGCTGGTGATCGCCGGACAATACGATCGCATCACCGCGCCCGCGGCCGCGCAGGCCCTGACGGCGCTGCTGCCGCAAGGGCGGCTGCTGCCCATACGGCGCGCGGGGCACGTGCCGTTTGTATCGCACCCGCACGAGGTGCTGGCGGCATTGCTCGCACTGACGGACGATGTGACGCCATGAGCACGCCGGACATTCCGCCGCCGCCGTTCGAGCTGGATCGTCGCGCGCTGGCGCGCTCGTTCAGCCGGGCGGCTGCACACTACGAAAAGTCGGCGCAGTTGCAACGCCGCGTCCGTCAGGAGCTGCTCGAGCGGCTGCAGTACTTCACGCTCGACCCGCAACGCGTGATCGACATCGGTGCCGGCACCTGCCAGGCCGCGCAGCAGCTGCGCAGCCGCTACCCACGCGCGCAAGTGCTGGCCATCGATCTCGCCGAGGGCATGCTGCAGGCTACCCCGCGTGCGCGTTGGCCGTGGCGCCGCGCTAGTTTCGCGCGTGTCTGCGCCGACGCGCAGGCACTGCCGTTGCCCCGGCACAGCGTCGATCTGATCTACAGCAATCTGATGCTGCAGTGGTGCGATCGGCCGGATGCGGTATTTCGCGAGCTCGCGCGTGTGCTCAAACCCACCGGCGTGCTGCTGTTTTCGACCTTCGGTCCAGATACCTTGAGCGAGCTGCGCAGCGCCTGGGCGGCCGCTGACGATCACAGTCACGTGAGCCTTTTCGCCGACATGCAGCAACTCGGTGACGCTTTGACGCACGCGGGCCTGGCCGAGCCGGTCATGGATCTCGAACATTACCGGCTGCACTATCCTGATGCGCACGCACTCATGCGTGAGCTCAAGCAGATCGGTGCCCGCAACGCCACGCGCTCGCGCCTGCGCGGACTCACGGGCCGCTCGCGCATGCAGGCCATGCTCGGCGCCTACGAGCGCACGCGCACGCCACAGGGTCTGCCGGCCACATTTGAGGTGATCTTCGGTGCTGCCTTTGGCGGCGGCGCGGCGCGGGTCGATGACTCAGGCGGCATTCCCGGCGAATTTACCGTGCCGCTCACCGCGCTGAAGACTGCCCGGCGGTGAGCGCGGCACCCATTCGCGGCGTATTCATCGCCGGCACCGATACCGGCGTAGGTAAGACCCGTGTCACTGCGGGGCTACTCCGGGCCTTGCACACCGTGCAGGTACTCGCGATCGGCATGAAGCCGATAGCATCGGGCACGATAGCCGTCGATGGCTTCCAGATTAATCAAGATGTCGCCACGATTGCCGAAGTTAGTGCGCCTGGCGTGGCCTTGGCGGATATCAACCCCTATTGCTTCAATTGGCCAGTATCACCGCACATCGCCGCCGAACGAGCTGGCATCGTGATCGATCTTGAGCACATCGTGCATGCCTATGACCGGCTCGCCGCACGTTGCGATGTCGTGGTCGTGGAGGGCACGGGAGGCTGGCTGGCACCCATCGGACCGGGCATGACCATGGCCGATGTCGCCCGCCGATTGCAGCTGCCGGTGGTGCTCGTGGTCGGCTTGCGTCTGGGCTGTCTCAATCATGCGCTGCTGACGGTTCGCGCGATCGAGTCCGCTGGCGCCTCGCTGGTCGGCTGGATCGGCAGTGTGATCGACCCGGCCATGGCCGCGCTCCGCGAGAACTTGGAAACGTTGGACCAGCATCTGCCGGCTGCGCGCTGGGCGCTGATGCCGTACGCGCCGGGCAGCGAGCATGATGCCGACGCGCTCGAACCGGCCGCGCGCGCGCTGCGGGCAGTTGTATGATCGGGCGGCCTTGAACCACGAACTGATGATTCAGATCGCGCCGAACTGCTCGCTGCGGCCGCAGTCCGCGGCGCTATTTTTTGCAAGTATCTGTCTGGTTTCGTTCTCGATCGCCGGCACCCTGGCGGTGTTCGGCATGTGGCCCATACTGCCGTTCGCGGGCCTGGAAATGCTGGTGCTTGGCTGGGCGCTGCGCGTGAGCTTGCGCCGGCGGCACTATTCCCAGACCATCCTGCTCAGCGACGATCTGATCACGGTCGACACGCGCGCCGAGGCGGGCAGCGAACATTTTGAGTTCCCGCGACATTGGGCGCGGGTTAAACTGCACCACGCCGACACTCGCTTGCATCCGAGCCGCCTGACCATTGAGTCGCATGGGCGTTGGTGCGAAATCGGCGGTTTCCTCACTGAGGAGGAGCGGCGGGCATTGGCCAGGCGGCTGATGCGTTCGGTGGGTCGTGTCAACGAATCGCCGCCGCTTTCCACTGCGCAAGAATGATAGGGATAAGGCCAGCATAATGACCATACCGATGATCAAAGGCTTCCGGCTGGGCGTCGCCACCTGTGCCGCGGCGCTCATGTCGCTGGCGGCGCCATGCGCGCAGGCCGCCTGGACGCTGAACATGACACCGGGCATCAGCGCCCTGTCGCGGCAGATCTACGACCTGCACATGCTCATGTTCTGGTGGTGCGTGGGCATCGCCATCCCGGTGTTCGGCTTCATGATTTACTCCATGGTGCGCTTCCGCAAATCCGCCGGCGCGGTTGCCGACACCAAGCTGCTGCACAGCACGCGCGTAGAAGTGGTCTGGACCATCCTGCCGGTGCTGATACTGATCAGCATGGCGGTGCCGGCGGCCCGTACTCTGGTTGAAACCGAGAATTCGAGCGGCGCGCAGCTCACCATCCGCGCCACCGGTTATCAGTGGAAATGGGGCTATGAATACGTCGGCTTCGGCGTGACCGTGCTCTCGACTCTGGATCGCGCCAGCGATCATGCCCGGCAGCTGCAGTCCGGCGTCGATCCGTTCACCGTGCCGAACTACCTGCTCAGCGTCGATCATCCGCTGGTGGTGCCGGCTGGCGTCAAGGTGCGCATGCTGATCACGGGCCAGGATGTGATTCATTCCTGGTGGGTGCCGGCGCTGGCGATCAAGAAGGACGCGATCCCGGGTTTCATGAATGAGGCCTGGTTCGAAATCGATGCCGACAAGACCGGCACCTTTCGCGGCCAGTGCGCCGAGTTGTGCGGCCGCGATCATGGCTTCATGCCCATCGTGCTCGAGGTCAAGAGCAAGGCTGACTTCGAGCAGTGGCTGCGCGATCAGAAGCAGGCGCAGGCGCCCGCGGCGGCGCCCACGCCCGGCCAGCCGCTGCCGGCGCAACCCGGCTCGGAAGCAGCCCCTACCGCGAGCATTACGCGCGGCGTCGGGCCGGCCTAACCCCATCTTCAGCGAGTACAGTCATGGCCTACACCGAACACGCCGCCGCCCACGATGATCACGACCACAAGCCGCATGGCTTCTGGGGGCGCTGGCTGACCACCACCAATCACAAGGACATCGGCACGCTGTACCTGATATTCAGCGGCATCATGTTCTTCATCGGCGGCTCGTTCGCCATGTTGATCCGCGCCGAATTGTTCAAGCCCGGCCTGCAGTTTCTCGATCCGGCGCTGTTCAACTCGATGACCACCATGCACGCGCTGATCATGATCTTCGGCGCCGTGATGCCGGGTTTCGTCGGCCTCGCCAACTGGATGATCCCGATGCAGGTGGGCGCGCCCGACATGGCGCTGCCGCGCATGAACAATTTCAGCTTCTGGATTCTGCCGTTCGCATTCACGCTGCTGCTGGGCACGCTGTTCGTGCCGGGCGGCTCGCTGGCGGGCGGCTGGACCCTGTATCCGCCGCTGTCGCTGCAGACCGGGGATGCGCTGCCCATGGCGATCTTTGCGGTGCACCTGATGGGCGCCTCCTCGATCATGGGCGCCATCAACGTGATCGTGACCATCATGAACATGCGCGCCCCGGGCATGACGCTGCTGCGCATGCCGCTGTTCGTGTGGACCTGGCTGATCACGGCCTACCTGCTGATCGCGGTCATGCCGGTGCTGGCCGGCGCCGTGACCATGCTGCTGACCGATCACTTCTTCGGCACCAGCTTCTTCAATGCGGCCGGCGGCGGCGACCCAGTGATGTTCCAGCACATCTTCTGGTTTTTCGGGCACCCCGAGGTTTACATCATGATTCTGCCGGCCTTCGGCATCGTCTCGGAAATCATCCCGACCTTCTCGCGCAAGCCGCTGTTCGGCTACGACGCCATGGTGTACGCCACGGCATCGATCGCGTTCCTGTCGTTCATCGTCTGGGCGCATCACATGTTCACGGTCGGCATGCCGCTCGCGAGCGAACTGTTCTTCATGCTCTCGACCATGCTGATTGCCATTCCAACCGGCGTGAAAGTATTCAACTGGTCGGCAACCATGTGGAAAGCCTCGATCAGCTATGAGCCGCCCATGCTGTGGGCGATTGCCTTCCTGTTCCTGTTTTCGATTGGCGGCTTCTCGGGCCTGATGCTGGCCATGGCCCCGGCCGACTTCCAATACCAGGACACCTACTTCGTGGTGGCGCACTTCCACTACGTGCTGGTGCCCGGCGCGATCTTTGGAATCATGGGCGCGGTGTACTACTGGCTGCCGAAATGGACCGGCCACATGTACAACATGACGCTGGCCAAGTGGCACTTCTGGCTCTCGGCCATCTTCGTGAACGTGCTGTTCTTCCCGCAGCATTTCCTGGGCCTGGCGGGTATGCCGCGCCGCATCCCGGACTATGCGACTCAGTTCGCCGACTGGAACATGGTGTCCTCGATCGGCGGCTTCGCCTTCGGCGCCTCGCAGCTGCTGTTTCCGATTCTGATCTGGCAGTGCGCACGCGGCGGTGTCAAGGCGACCAGCCGAGTCTGGGAAGGCGCACACGGATTGGAATGGGAGCTGCCCTCACCGGCGCCCTATCACAGCTGGACCGAAGCACCGACCATGGCCAACCTCGAGCACGGTGCGCCGGCTCATGAGACCCATGGCTAGGGGCGCCGCTGTGGCCCCGGATCCACGGCAACGCCGGCAGGTGCGCCGCACGGCCATCGTGCTGGCGCTGGTGGCGCTGGCCTTCTATGCCACGTTTATCCTGTACGCGGTCCGGCACGGACACGCATGAGCGAGCAGCAGCCGAAGCCCGGGCAGCACCGCAATCTGGTGTTCAAACTGTCGCTGTTCGTGGCCGGCAGTTTCGCGTTTGGCTTCGCACTGGTGCCGCTGTACGACGTGCTGTGCTCGATCACGGGGCTCGGCAATCAGAAGAGCCTGTTGCGCGCGGTGGCGCTGGGTGCGGATAGCGCCGACCAGGCGCGCTGGGTCACGATTGATTTCCTCGCCAACCTGCCGACCGTGGGCAACTGGGAATTCCGTCCGGTGGTGAGTTCCATCCGCGTCCATCCGGGCCAGCTCTATGAGGGTGACTTCCTGGCGCACAACCTGACCGGTCACGACACCACCGCGCAGGCTGTGCCGGACATTGTGCCCTCGAAGGCTGCCGCATGGTTTCACAAGACCGAATGCTTCTGCTTCTCGCCGCAATCGTTTGCGCGCGACGAGCAGCGCATCATGGCCGTGCGTTTTTTCGTCGACCCCGCGCTGCCGAGCTACCTCGATCGGCTGACGCTGGCGTATACCTTTTACGATGTCCCGGACCAGCCCAAACGCACCGCTGCCGCCTCACCTGGCCAGCAAAATAAAGGACAGTGACTGATGTCGCAGACTCACGCGGACTCCAGCAAATACTACCTGCCGCACGGCAGCCCATGGCCAATACTGGGCTCCGTGGCGTTGTTCTGCCTGATGGCGGGCGCAGCGTCCTTTCTGAACGGCTGGGCCGGCGGCTACGTTTTCCTGCCGGGCGCCATCCTGCTGGCGACCATGTTCTTCTGCTGGTTCGGCACCGTCATCGACGAGAACCAGCGTGGGGTCTACAACCTCGAGGTGGATCGCTCGTTCCGCCTCGGCATGATGTGGTTCATTTTCTCCGAGGTCATGTTCTTTGCGGCGTTCTTCGGTGCGCTGTTCTATGCGCGCGAGCTGTCGGTGCCCTGGGTGGGCGGCCTGGGCGTCAAAACGCTGAACAAGATGTTCCTGTGGAAACAATACGATCCGGGTTGGCCCACCAACGGCCCGGCGCACTTGGGTCCACGTGCCGATGGCACCTTCGAAGTCGTGCCCGCCTTCGGCTTGCCGGCCATCAACACCGTGATCCTGCTCAGCAGCAGCGTGACGGTCACGATTGCACACCACGCACTGCGGGCCGGCCATCGCGCCAGTTTGAAATTCTGGCTGGCCTGCACCTTCATACTGGGCTTCACCTTCGTCGGGCTGCAGGCCCACGAGTACGGCGAGGCCTACCGCGAACTCGGGTTGCGTTTGACCACCGGCGTTTATGGTTCGACATTCTTCATGCTCACCGGCTTTCACGGTCTGCACGTGACCATCGGCGCCATTATGCTGACCATCATCTGGCTGCGAACGCTCAAAGGCCATTTCACGCCGACCAAAAATTTCGCCTTTGAGGCCGTGTCCTGGTACTGGCACTTCGTCGACGTGGTCTGGTTGGGACTGTTCGTGTTCGTCTATTGGATTTAGACCAGAGCCAGCGCCATGCGCCAGCGTGCGTAGCGGCCATGTCCCGTCAGGGATGAAGATCGGTGATTCAACAGCGGATATTCGCGTCTTGCTGTTCGATGTCGGCGGCGTACTGGTGGAGTTGGGCGGCGTCGAAGTGATCCTCGAGTGGCTGGGCAACACCATCACCGCAGAGCAGCTCTGGGGCCGCTGGCTGCAATCGCAGGCGGTGCGGCAGTTCGAAACCGGGCAGATCGATGCGCCGGCATTTGCCGCGGGCGTGATCGCCGAGTTTGGCCTGGCGGTCGATCCTCAGCATTTCCTGGAATCGTTCGTCGGCTGGCCTACCGGATTGTATCCCGGCACCCTGGAAATGCTGGCGCGAATTCCGCGCCGTTATCGGCGCGCGCTCTTGTCCAACAGCAATGCCCTGCACTGGCCGCGGGTGCTCGATGAGATGGGCTTAGGCGCCGCCGTCGAGCACCACTTCGTGTCGCATCAGACCGGACGCATCAAGCCTGACCGTGAGGCCTTTGAGCATGTGCTGGAATCATTGGGCACGCAGCCCGCGCAGGTGCTGTTCTTCGACGACAACGCACTCAACATCGAAGCGGCGCAGAGCTTGGGCATGCATGCGGTGCGCGTTCGTGGCCTGATCGAGACGCGACAGGCGCTGATCGACATGGGAATTCTCGATGCCTGCGATGCCGGCCCCTAGCATGCCCGGCCGCGTACGCCGATGGCTGCGGCACCCGCTGATTCTGCTGCCGGTGAAATCGCTGGTCGTGATTGCGGCCATGCTTCTCATCGACCGGTCGCTCGGGCAGCAGCATTGGCCTCGTACGATGGAAGTGCTGCTGCTCGATCCGATCACCATCGTTACGGTCATCGCCGCATTCGTGCTCTGCACGCGAGTGATGGAAGCGCGCGCGGTTTCGGAACTGGCGCCGAACAAGGCGCTTACCGAGACGCTCGCGGGCTTCGCGCTCGGTACACTGGCCTTTGCCGGCGTGATCGGCGTGCTGGCGGCGCTGGGCCTGTACCGCATCACGGGTCGCGATGACTGGTCGATACTGGCCGTGCCGCTGGCGGGCGCGTTCGTCACCGGCGTCTTCGAGGAGATTCTTTGCCGTGGAATTTGGTTTCGCGTCGTGCAGGATTCCCTGGGCTCCTACTGGGCGCTGGCCATTTCTGCGGCCTTCTTCGGCTGCGCGCATCTGCTCAATCCGCATGCCACCTGGTTCGCGGCCATTGCCATCATGATCGAGGCGGGCATTTTTCTATCGGCCGCATATATGCTCACGCGGCGGCTATGGCTGCCGATCGGCATCCACGCCGGCTGGAATTTCACCCAGGGCGGAGTGTTCGGTGTAGCGGTCTCGGGAACCCATTCCGAAGGCATGCTGCACGCCACGCTGACGGGTCCGGTATGGCTCTCGGGCGGAGAGTTTGGCGCCGAATCCTCGGTGGTGGCGGTGGTAATTTGCGGCACGATGGGAATCGCCTTGTTCGCTTACGCACGCAGACTCCACCACGTGGTAGCGCCGCACTGGCGCCGCGGGCCGGCGTCGGCCGCGGCCGCGGCCGCGGCCGAATGACTGCGCCGCCCGACCCGCGGGTTTTGTTTGCCGCCGAGCGCACGCTGCTTGCCTGGCAGCGAAGCAGTATCGCGCTGATGGGTTTCGGTTTCGTGATCGAACGCTTCAGTCTGTTCCTGTCCGCTCT
>Ga0302326_10028759_pt1 | contig 11177 bp, 11 predicted proteins | sample Palsa_T0_3_FD_202264 | JGI IMG/M metagenome (GOLD analysis project Ga0302326, IMG submission 202264) | Peat permafrost microbial communities from Stordalen Mire near Abisko, Sweden - Palsa_T0_3 | ecosystem: Environmental > Terrestrial > Soil > Palsa > Peat permafrost | place: Sweden: Abisko...
CGCAGTCGTGCCTGACGCACGCCGGCGCCATCAAACACGAACCGACGCGCAAGCTGGTGGAGGGCACATGACCGGGATCGTCGCACTGTACATTTTCATGCTGGCCGCGTTCACCGGCTACGAGGTGATCGCGCGCGTGCCGGTGATCCTGCACACGCCACTGATGTCGGGCTCGAACTTCGTGCACGGCATCGTGCTGGTCGGCGCCATGGTCGCCCTGGGCAGCGCCACCACGCCGCTGGAGAAGAGCATCGGCTTCATCGGCGTGCTGCTGGCCGCGGGCAACGCGGTCGGCGGCTACGCGGTCACCGAGCGCATGCTGGAGATGTTCAAGTCCAGCGGCGCCCGCGCCGCGGGCAAGGGCGGCGGGGCCAAGGGGACGCACTGATGGACCTTCATTTCAGCGCCGATGCGCTGATTCAGGCGAGCTATCTGCTCACCGCCTTCCTGTTCATCATGGGCCTGAAGCGCATGAGCTCGCCGGTCACGGCGCGCAGCGGCATCCTGTGGGCCGGCGCCGGCATGCTGGTGGCGACGCTGGCGACGTTCTTCTATCCCGGCATGAGCAACTATCCGCTGATCATCGTCGCGGTGGTCATCGGCTCGGCGGTGGCCTGGATCAGCGGCCGGCGCGTCGCGATGACCAATATCCCGCAGATGATCGCGCTTTATAACGGCATGGGTGGCGGTGCCGCGGCGGCGATCGCCGCGGTGGAGCTGTATCGCGGCGGCCAGCAGAGCACCGCCGGGGCTACGCTCGCGGTGGTCGGCGGCATCATCGGCGCGGTGTCCTTCAGCGGCAGCCTGATCGCCTTCGGCAAGCTGCAGGGGCTGATCCGCAAATCGCTGCGCTTCGGCGGCCAGCAGCTGCTGAATCTGCTCATTCTCGCCGCCGCCATCGTGCTCGGCGCGCTCGTGGCCTCAGGTGTAAATGCGACCGCGGCCGCCGTCAGCGGCCTGTTCGCCGCATCGCTGCTGCTCGGCCTGTCGATGACGCTGCCGATCGGCGGCGCCGATATGCCGGTGGTGATCTCGCTCTACAACGCGCTGACCGGACTGGCGGTGGCCTTCGAAGGCTTCGTGCTGGGCAATGCCGCGATGATCATCGCCGGCACGGTGGTCGGATCGGCCGGCACGCTGCTGACGCAGTTGATGGCCAAAGCCATGAATCGCTCGCTAGGCAACGTGCTGTTCTCCGGTTTCGGCGACACCGGCACGGCTGTCGCCGGCACCGCCGTCACGGGCAGCCTCAAACCCATCGAAGCGGCCGACGCCGGCGTCATGATGGCCTTCGCCCAGAAAGTGATCATCGTTCCGGGTTACGGCATGGCCGTGGCCCAGGCGCAGCACAAGGTCTGGGAGCTGTGCCAGCTGCTGATCGATCGCGGCGTTACGATCCGCTTCGCGATCCATCCGGTCGCCGGCCGCATGCCCGGCCACATGAACGTGCTGCTGGCCGAGGCCGGGGTACCCTACGACCTGATCGCGGACCTGGACGAGATCAATGCCGAGTTCGAGACTGCCGACGTGGCGCTGATCATCGGCGCCAACGACGTCGTCAACCCGGTCGCGCGCAACGACAAATCCAGCCCGATCTACGGCATGCCGATTCTCAACGCCGACAAGGCCAAGAACGTCATCGTGATCAAACGCGGCCAGGGCGCCGGTTTCTCGGGCATCGAGAACGCGCTGTTCTATCTCGACAACACACGCATGCTCTACGGCGACGGCCAGGCGGCAGTCGCGGAGCTCATCGCCGCGGTAAAATCGGTCTGACCGGCGCTGGCGTGCGCCGTGAACTTCCGCGCGCGCCGCGGGGCGTGCCCGCACCCCGGCCTCAAGCTCACCGGCCGCGCTGCGCCTTCTGCTCGCGCTGACGCTGCAGCATCTGCTGCCGCTGTAGCGGCGTCGCGCGCAGCCAGCGCTGGCGCAGCTGCGCCCGCTCCTGCGGCGGCAGGCGCGAAAAGAAGCGGTAGTTCTGCCGCACGGTCCGCTGCTGTTCGGGTGTCAGGCTCTGAAAGCGCTGCCAGCGCTGGCGAATCAGTGCCCGCTGCTCCGGCGGCAGTTTCTGCCAGGTCTGGAAACGCTCGCGCGCGCTGCTGCGCTCCTCCGGCGTCATCGACAGCCAGCGCGATGCGCCGTTCGCGAGCGCCTGCTGGCGCAGCGGCGGCAGGCTGTCCCACTGTCCCTGGTAGCGTCCGAGCAGCTCCTGCTGCGGCGCCGACAACGACGACCAGGCCTGCCCCTGGGGAGGGGCGGGCGGTTGCTGCGCCCAGACCGGCGCCGCTGCCGCCAGCAGCAGGCCCGCCAGTAGCGCGTGGATCCGGTTCATGGCCGACCTTCTATCGGCGGGGCGCTCGGCGGCGGCGCGTTGGGCAGCGGCGGGGGCGCGGGCGGTGGGGGCGGTGCGGTGGCGCCCGGGTTGCGCCCTGGGTGCGCAGCCACCTGATCGAGACCGGAGCCGGCCAGGTAGTCGTGCCAGTTCTTGTCATCGGAATCCACCGAGCCGAGGAACTCCAGCAGACCCTCGTCGACCGGCATCTCGGCCGCATGGACTGACCGCAGCATCGCCAGGGCGCTCAAACCGATAGCGAGCGCGCAGGCATGGGCCCTCACGACCCTACTGCTGGCGCCGCGGTTGCGGCGGCTTCAGTGGCTGCCCACTCATAAAAGTCATAGTCAACATCCTGATCGCCATTGAGCGGTACCGCGTCGTTATCGCTCAGCAGCTCGATATCTTCAAGCCCGGCATTCGCCAACGGGCCCTCGAGCGGACTGCGGCCGGCGGGCACATAGACGATCAGCAGCGCCAGCACGGCGGCGATGGCCGCGCCGACCGGCACCCAGCGACGGGCGAACGGCGGCAGGCGTGTCGGACGCGCGGCCAGGGCCGCATGGCGCGCCTGCGTCAGCCGCGAACGCACCGCCCCGGGCAGCTCTTCGGCGCTCTGCAACAGCAGCGCCCGCGTGCGCCGCTCGAACTCGCTGCTGCCGGCCTCGGTGTCGTCGCCTGTCATGTCCGGAACTCTCCCAGCTTGGCGCGCAGCGCCTGCAGCGCGCGAAAATAATGCGTCTTGACGCTGCCTTGTGAACATTTCATGGTCGCCGCGGTCTCCGCCACGTCCATGCCCTCGAAATTGCGCAGCAGAAAGGCCTGCCGCTGGCGCGCCGGCAACGCGGCGATGGCCTGCTCCAGCGCCGCCATGGCTTCGTCCGACTCGAGCTGCGCGGGCGGCAGCGGCCCCTGATCCACGGCCATGTCGATCGGATCGGCGGCGTCCTCGTCCTCCTCGCCGCGCCACGGCATATAGGCCATCACGCGGCTGCGCACATTGCGCCGGCGCTGCATGTCGCGCACGCGGTTTTCCAGGATGCGATAGAACAGCGGCTTCCATTCCTGGGCGGGACGCGCGGCGTAGCGTGAGCTGAGCTGCATCATCGCGTCCTGCACCACGTCGAGCGCGTCGGCTTCGTGCCGCAGCGCAATCTGTGCGATCCTGAACGCCTTGCGCTCTACGCTCGCCAAAAATGCTTCGAGCGAGCGCGTGGCATCCTGGGTCGTATCACGCAAATGGGCCTTCCCGGGCGGGATCAGATCAGTCGTCTGAAATCCAAGACTAGCAAAGGCCGACATGCAACCGCACCCCTCCCGTGGGAGTTACCCTACACACCAGCACAACGGCACAGAATTGGCTTTGTTGACAGTGAGCCGGTGATCCGGTCCACAGAAGCGGAATCCCGCGAAATCATCCACTTGGCGCACAGAGAGCGGAATTACTCGAGATCTAATTGAGCCCCGACCGGCAGCAGGCCCCAGGAGTTCACCATAAGTTATTGATAACGGTGCATATTTTGAGTTTTTCAGTCATTGGTCAAACTGACAAAAACCCGCCGGTGGCGTGCCTGCGCGCTCCCGTGCAGGACGGCTGTCCACAGACTTATCCACAGTGACGCTCCCCCACAACGCCGCCAGTCTGGGCGTGCTGCGGGTCGCCATCGACGCACCGCTGCGCAGCCCGTTCGACTACCTGCCCCCGCCGGGGTTGGCCCCCGCCGCCGTCGCGCTCGGCGCGCGGGTACGGGTGCCGGTCGGCAAGCGCGAGACCATCGGCGTTGTGGTCGATTATGCCGATCAGCCCTCGGTGAGCCCAGCCGCACTCAAAATGGTGCACCAGGTACTCGATACGGCGGCCGTGCTCGATACCGGGCTGATGCAATTGCTGCGCTGGACCGCCGACTACTATCACCATCCCCTGGGTGAGGTGATCGCCGGCGCGCTGCCCCGGGCATTGCGCGACGGCGCGCCGGCCGCGGCGCAAGTCGAGTTGTGGTGCGCCACGGCCGCGGGGCTTGAGGCGCTGGCGCAGGATGCGGCGCGGCGTGCGCCCAAACAGCAGGCCCTGCTGGCGCTCCTGGCTGCAAGTCCGGCCGGCCTGAGCGGCGGGGCGATCACGACGCGGCTGGCGCGCTGGCGCGAGGCGGCGCACGCACTTAAGGCGCGCGGCTGGATCGATCGGTTCGAGGCGGGGGTGGCGGGGCCGGCGCAGCCTGCGGCCGAGCCGGGCGCCTCGCCGCCGGCGCCGGCGCCGGCACTGTCCGCGGCGCAAACCGCGGCCGTCGCGCAGATCGACGCCACGGCCGGGCAATACGCCGCCTGGGTGCTGCAGGGTGCGACCGGCAGCGGCAAGACCGAGGTCTATCTGCAGTGCGCTGCGCGTACGCTCGCGCGCGGCGGCGGCGTGCTGGTGCTGGTGCCGGAAATCGGTCTGACGCCGCAGCTGGTGCAGCGGTTTCGTGAGCGCCTGACTGTAGATATTGCCGTGCTGCACTCGGCCTTAAGCGATGCCGAGCGCCTCGCGGCCTGGCGCGCAGCGCGCTCCGGGCAGGCGCGCGCCGTGCTCGGCACGCGCTCGGCGGTGTTCGCACCGCTGCCGGGCCTGGGCCTGATCGTGGTGGACGAGGAGCACGACAGCTCCTACAAGCAGCACGACGGCGGCTGTCGCTATTCGGCGCGCGATCTGGCCGTGGTGCGCGCCCAGCAGAACCAGGTTCCGGTCGTGCTCGGATCGGCCACGCCCGCCTTTGAAACCCTGCAGAACCTGATCGGCGGCCGCTACCGCGGGCTGGCGCTGCCCCGCCGCGACGATCAGGCCCTGGCACCGCGGCTGGCGCTGATCGACATTCGCGCCCACACCGTGCGTCAGGGTCTGTCGACACCGGTGATCGACGCCATCCGTCGGCATCTGTCGGCATCCGGACAAGTGCTGGTGTTTATCAACCGGCGCGGCTATGCGCCGACGCTGCTGTGCACGGCCTGCGGCTGGATCGCGCCCTGCCACGCCTGCGACGCCCGGTTGACGGTGCATCGTGCCAGCGGCCAGTTGCGCTGCCATCATTGCGGCGCCGTCGAGGCGCTGCCCGAGCGCTGCCTGCGCTGCGGCTTTGCGGTCAAGCCGGTCGGGCAGGGCACGGAGCGCGTCGAGGAAACCCTGCGCGAGCTGTTTCCCGACGAGCCGCTGATCCGGCTCGATCGTGACACCGCGTCGCGCCCGGGAGAGCTCGACGCCATCGTCGGCAGCGTGCTGTCGGGCGGGGCCCGCATCCTGGTGGGCACGCAGATGGTGACCAAGGGCCACCATTTTCCCGGCATCTCGCTCGTGGTGGTGCTGAACGCCGACCAGGGCCTGTTCAGCACCGACTTTCGTGCCGCCGAGCGGCTCGCGCAGACCATCGTGCAGGTCGCCGGCCGTGCCGGACGCGAACGCAACCGCGGCGAGGTGCTGATCCAAACCGAATATCCGGAACATCCGCTGCTGCAGAGCCTGCTGTCGGGCGGCTACGAGGGCTTCGCCGCGGTGGCCCTGCTCGAACGCGAGGCCGCCCGTTGGCCGCCGTTCGGCCGGCTGGCGGTGCTGCGCGCATCGAGCCGCTCGAGCGACGGGGCGCTGGAATTTCTCGCGGCCGCCAGGCGCTTGTCGCCGGCGGCGCGCGACGTACGAGTGCTCGGTCCGGTCGCCGCATCGATGGCGCGGCGCGCCGAGCGCTATCACGCGCAGCTGCTGATCGAGAGCGCCGATCGCGGACCGTTGCATCGCTTCATCGACGACTGGCTGCCGCAGGTCGAGACCCTGGCACGCACGCGCCGCGTGCGCTATGTACTCGATGTCGACCCCATCGAAATCCAGTGAGCCGAGCGGTTAGACTCGCCGCCCCTTAAGCTTCGAGGATGATCGAATTGAAGAGCGAGCTCGAGCGTCTGCTCGCGGACGCGCTGACGAGCCTCACCGGCAGCGTGCTGCCGCAGGCTGTGGATCCGTCGTGGATCAACGTCGAGCGCGCCCGCGATGCCAGCCATGGCGATTACGCCAGCAACATCGCGCTACGGCTGGCGAAGAGCGTCGGTGCGCCCGCGCGCGAGCTTGCCGCGGCCATCGTCGCGGCGTTGCCGCCGAGCCCGATGGTCGCGCGCGCCGCGGTGGCCGGCGCCGGCTTCATCAATTTCCATCTCGTGCGCGCTGCCCACAGCGCCGTGCTGCGCCAGGTGCTCGAGCGCGGCGAGCATTACGGGGAAAGCGATGCCGGGCGCGGCCAGCGCGTGATCCTCGAATTCGTCTCGGCCAACCCGACCGGACCGCTGCATGTGGGCCACGGCCGCCAGGCGGCCTACGGCGCGACGCTCGGCAATCTGCTCGCCGCCACCGGCCACAGCGTGCACCGCGAGTACTACATCAACGATGCCGGCCGCCAGATGGACATCCTCGCGCTCAGCACCTGGCTGCGCTACCTGGAGCGCTGCGGCGAGACGCTGCCGTTTCCCGCCAACGGCTATCGCGGCGATTACGTGCGTGACATCGCCGCGCAGCTCGAGCAGCGTCGTGGCCGCGAGCTGCAGCGTCCAGCCACGGCGGTGCTCGCAGAGCTGCCGCTGGATGCGCCGGCCGGCGACAAGGAGCAGTACATCGATGCGTTGATCGCGCGCATGCGCGCGCTGCTCGGCGCCGACGGCTTCGATGCGGTGCTGGCGCTGGCGCTGGCGGCGATGCTCGGCGACATCCGCGAAGATCTCACCGCCTTCGGCGTGCACTTCGACCGCTGGTACTCCGAGCGCGAGCTCGCGCGCAGCGGCGCGGTCGAGCACGCGCTGCAACGGCTCGAGGCCCGCGGCGCGCTGTACCGCAAGGACGGCGCCGTGTGGTTTCGCGCCAGCCAGTTCGGCGACGATGAAGACCGGGTACTGGTGCGCGCCAACGGCCAGAAGACCTACTTCGCTCCCGACATCGCCTACCACCTGCAGAAGCGCGAACGCGGCTTTGCGCTGCTGATCGACGTCCTGGGAGCGGATCACCACGGCTATGTGGCGCGGGTGCGCGGCGCCCTGATCGCGATGGGCGAGCCGGGCGAGAGCCTCGAGGCCTGCCTGATGCAATTCGTCAGCCTGTTTCGCGGCGGCCAGAAGATAGCGATGGGCAAGCGCGAGGCGCAGTTCGTCACGCTGCGTCAGCTGCGCGAGGAAGTCGGCAACGACGCCTGCCGGCTGTTCTACCTGATGCGCAGTCACGATCAGCAGCTCGACTTCGATCTCGAGCTGGCCAAGTCGCGCACCAACGATAACCCCGTGTACTACATCCAGTACGCCCATGCGCGCGTCGCCAGCGTCATGAAACAGCTCGAGGCGCGCCAACTCCAGTACGATGCGCCCATGGCGGCGGCGAACCTGGGGCAGCTCGACAGCCCGGCGGAGCAGGCGGTGCTGCGCGAGCTGGCCCGTTACCCCGACGTGATTCAGCAGGCCGCGGATGCGCGCGCGCCGCACACGCTGGTGCATTACCTGCGTGAACTCGCGAACACGTTCCACAGCTGGTACAACGCCGCGACATTCATCGTCGACGACGCGCCGCTGCGTAACGCCCGCCTGGCGCTGGCGCTGGGCGTGCGCCAGGTGGTGCGCAACGGCCTCGCCCTGCTCGGCGTGTCGGCGCCGGATAGCATGTGAGCGGCCAGCGCCTCACCGCGCGCGACTACAAGCGCAAGCGCCGCACCAGCTTCGGTGTGAATCTGGCGCAGCTGTCGGTGTTCGGCATCGGGCTCGCGGCCGGGCTGTGCGTCGCCGGCCTGATCTATGTGTCCGATCATCGCGCGCCCGAAGCCCCGCCCGAGGCTCAGCGTCCCAGTCCGCGCAAGACCGGCGTCGGCGATGACAGCGCCGCGGCCGCGGGCGGCGCGCGATCCGCGGCCGCGGCGGTCGGCGGAGAAGGCAAGTACGATTTCTACCAGATGCTGCCGAAGTTCGAGGTCGTGGTGCCGGAGAAGGAGCGTGGCAGCCGCGTCGCGCCGGCCGCGCAGATCGACCGGCCGGGCATCTATTTCCTGCAGATCGGCTCCTACCGCGACATCGACGTCGCCGAGCGCGTGCACGCGCAGCTGGGCAAGCTCGGCATCGAGGCCACGGTGCAGCGCGTGGCCGTCGACACCGACGTCTGGCACCGCGTGCGCATCGGCCCGATCAAGGATCTGGCGCAGCTGAATCGGCTGCGCCAGCAACTGCACGCCAGCGACCTCGACTCGCTCGTGATTCGCGTCGATCAGTAGCGCCAGCGGACTGTCTTAAGGTAAGCCGGGTAGGCAAGCTGAACTGCTAAGGCAGCTTCTGAGTGAAGTAGGCTCCGGGCACGCCGTGCTTATTGAGCCCCAGCGCCACCATGTAGTGTGAAGACTCCCACAGGCGCAGCAGTGGCAAGCCGCGCCGCCGATAATTTTTTGCGTTATCGGTGATCCACTGGGGAACGTTTTGTTGGACCCAGGCCGGCGCCGGCCCCGGCGTAATCTGCCAGGGAATATCAAAGCGCGATGCGATCGGTGAACCCGCGTGCGCTTCCAACTTGGCGCTCGTTTCGAAGCGTGAATCCATCTCAGTGCGTGAATCGCGCGCCACCATGGCTCGGGCGGCCGCCATGGAGAAGCGACTCGCGGCCGGGATCAATGGCGGCTTATCGAGTGCTGCTGTAGTCCTGGCCCCGTGGCATCCGCCCTGGGCACCCTGCCAGGCCGCGGCGTTAGCGACATTTGAGCCGCCGCGACTGAGCGGTTCCCATGCACATTGCGCCATGGCCTTGCCGCTCAACGAGAGCAGGAGCAACAGCGCGCATGTGCCTGCTCGCACCTGCGCCCGTCGACCATCCTGCGCTCCCGATACCATGTGACTCTCGCGGTGACTCTCGCGGTGACTATCGCGGTGACTCTCGCGTTCACGCTGCTGATCATCTCGGGCATATGTTCCTCGCTGGCAGAAAAAGACGGCAGCGGACGATAGATGGGGCACTCGTAAGCACACACTGACGGCGGGCGGCAGAGGTTGCGTTATGTAAGCGACTTTATGGAAAGGAGTACGCGAATTCCTGCATTCGTATGCTCACGGTTCAGCTGGCGTTTAGCGGTGCCCGGGGGTTCATGCCCCTCGGATCTCGAGCCAATCCCCGCGCTACGGCTACTGCCCGCCGGGCGCGAAGAACGGCAAGTACGCGCTTTTGAATGCCATCCCGGTCTCGCAGCGATCGACCAGGGCGGTGAGCCGCGGATACGGTGTGGACAGGTCGAGCGGACGCAGCGATTCGCGCAGAAACGTGAGCGCGCAGGTTACCGTGATGTCCGCCTGGCTGAGCTTGTCGCCGATGAGCCATGGCTGCGTGCCGCGCGCAGCGCAGTAACGCTCGAGCTCGGCAAGCCCGCCATGCATCTGCGTTCGGCAGCGCTCGAGCCACGGCCCGTAGCGCTTATCGGGCGGCCGGAACGCGTGCTCGTAGATCTGATCGCGGCCTTTTTCGGCGGCCCCGATCGCCATCGCCATCTGCTTGAGCGCCTCGCGACGCTCGGATCCGGCGGCCGGCAGCAGCGCGCGCGCCGGGCCGACGCGCTCATCAAGGTAATCCAGAATCACCGCCGATTCGGACAGCACCGCACCATCATCGAGTACCAGCGTGGGCACGCGGCCCAGGGGGTTGTACTGGCGGATGCGATCGAAGTCCTTACCGACCGACCAGTTGGCGTGCTCGTAGCCGATGTCGAGCAGCCGCATGCTGACGGCCACTCGCCGCACGAACGGCGAGTCGAACATGCCGATCAGCAGCACCGCGGATCATTCCTCGGCGCCATGGCCGATTTCTATGCCCAGCGAGCGCAGTTTGCGATACAGGTGGGTACGCTCCATATCCACCCGCTTGGCCAGCAGCCCGACCTTGCCATTGCACAGCAGCAACTGCTGCTGCAGATACGCGCGCTCGAATTGCTCGCGCGCTTCGCGCAGCGGCAAGGCCAGCAGGTCGTGCTTGACCAGCGGCTCATCGGCCGGCGTTTGCGCCGACAGCTCGCGCTCGACTTCTTCGAGTCCGATCTCTTCGGGGCCGCTGTTGAGCAGGAAGCGGCGCGTGAGGTTGCGCAGCTCGCGCCCGTTGTCGGGCCAGGGGTAATTGCGCAGCCGATTCTGCGCCGCGACGCTGAAGCGACGGAACCGCAGCGCCTCGGTCTCGGTCAGCGCGTCGACATAGTGCCGCAGCAGCTCCGGCACATCCTCCGCGTAGTCGCGCAGCGAGGGCACGCGCACCATCAGCACCGACAGCTGCGCATACAGGTCGCGGCGAAATTCCTCCGCCAGCACGCGGTTCACGATGCTGGGACGCGCCGAGGAAATGATTCGGGTCTCCAGCGGCGCCGCCTCGCCGCCGCCGGTGCGCACGTAGCGACCGCTCTCGAGCAAGCCGCTGAGCAGGCGCTGCGTTGACTCGGGCAGGTCCTCGATGTCGCCGAGGAACAGCGTGCCCTTGCGCGCCTGCTCCAGCCGCCCAGGTTGCGACGCGTCCACGCCGAGCAGTGTGGCGGCGGCGCTGTCCTCGCGCAGCGTGCGGCTGTCGACCACCACGAACGGTGCGGCCGAGGAAGGCCCGGATTGATGGACGAAGCGCGCCAGCTGTTCGCGATCGGTACCGGACTCCCCGAGCAGCAGCAGCGGCGCGCTGAAGGCCGCCAGACGCGTCAGCTCGCTGCGTAGCTGCGTGATTGCCCGGCTGCGCCCGACCGGCGCCGTCACGCTGGAGGCGCCGGCACTGGCGAATTTGCCGGTCGGCCGTCGCGACCTGGCATCGAGCGCCCGCTCGACGGTGCGCAGCAGCTTGGCCAGCGACAGC
>Ga0302326_10028762_pt1 | contig 11176 bp, 9 predicted proteins | sample Palsa_T0_3_FD_202264 | JGI IMG/M metagenome (GOLD analysis project Ga0302326, IMG submission 202264) | Peat permafrost microbial communities from Stordalen Mire near Abisko, Sweden - Palsa_T0_3 | ecosystem: Environmental > Terrestrial > Soil > Palsa > Peat permafrost | place: Sweden: Abisko...
TCGTGTTGATCTTGCCCCCCCCCAACAAGGCTGACCCTACGATGATTTTTCGCGCACCCGCTTCCAGAATCTCCCGCGCCGTTTCGCTACTCCGAATTCCGCCCCCAACCTGACAACTAAGCCGTCGCACAATCTGATTCACAATCGACCGATTATTTCCCCCACCCCTTGCCGCGTCCAGGTCGATCACCTGCACCAGCGGATAGTCGGAGAAGCGCTCGATCCAATAATCGAAGTTGTCGAACTCCAGCGCTTTCTTTTCCCCCTGTACCAATTGCACAATCTTGCCGCCCATCAGGTCGATCGACGGAATCAGCATGGCCACCTCACTGGCACGTCGGCCTCACGCAATTCGCGCTTCAATTCTCCGATATTCTCGATGCCAAAGTGAAAAATGGACGCAGCCAGCGCCGCATCAGCGCGGCCAGCGCGAAAAACCTCGACAAAATCCCGCGCGGATCCCGCCCCTCCCGATGCAATCACCGGAATCGAAACGGCCTCTGCCACGGCCCTAACCAACTCGCAGTCGAATCCAGATTGAGTCCCGTCGCGATCCATTGAAGTCAGCAAAATCTCTCCCGCCCCGCAGGCCGCCGCCTCTCGCGCCCATTGAATCGCGTCCCGTCCGGTGGATTCGCGTCCTCCCGCAACAAACACTTCAAAACCTCCGTCGACCTTTCTTGCATCGATGGCAACCACAACCGCCTGGGATCCAAAGCGCCCAGCAATTCTGCTGATTAGTACGGGATCACGCAGCGCGGCTGAGTTGACGGCAATCTTGTCCGCGCCTGCGTCAAAAACCGCCGCGGCATCGTCAAGCTGCCGAATTCCTCCGCCCACCGTGAACGGAACAAACAGCGACTGCGCCGTGCTGCGAACCGCGTCCAGCAGTGTGCGCCGGTGGCCGCTCGTCGCGGTAATGTCCAGCAGCACGATTTCATCCGCGCCGGCGCGGGCATGGGCCGTAGCGCACTCGGCCGGATCGCCAGCGTCGCGCAGATTCTTGAACCGTACTCCCTTCACCACCCGGCCTCCATCCATGTCGAGGCAGGCGATGATGCGTTTGGTCAACACCTCAAACCTCACAAAAATTATTCAGGATCGCCAGCCCCACATCGCCGGATTTCTCGGGATGAAACTGCACTCCGAAAACTGTGCCTTGCTCAACGGCACCCGCAAACCGCAGTCCGTATTCACTGGCAGCCACCGTTCCGGCAACCTCAGGCGCATAGAAAGAGTGCGTGTAGTAGACGAACGAATCCTCCGCAACGCCTCGCAACAACCGCGAACCTTCCTGTATCGCCAAAGAATTCCATCCCACATGCGGCGACTTAACAGAAGACGGGAAACGCTCGCACCTGCCCAAGAAAATGCCTGCTCCTTCAACTTCGTGGCACTCTTCACTGCCCTTAAAGAGCCACTGCATTCCCAGGCAAATTCCAAGAAACGGCTTGCCGGCGGTAGCGCCATTCAACAAGGCCTCACGCAAACCAGTCCGTTCCAAAGCTCGCAGAGAGGAAAAATGTCCTACGCCGGGCAATACGATTTTGTCCGCCGCTGTTAAAGCTTCAATCCGATCAGTCACAATGACTTCAGCACCGAGATAATCGAATGCCTTCTTCACTGAATTCAGGTTGCCCGCGCCATAATCCACGATCGCGATCACAGAAGTCCTTTGGTGCTGGGAAGCATCCGCCCCAGTCGGCGGTCGCGCGAGCATGCGACGCGCAGTGCACGCGCAAAAGCCTTGAAAAGCGCTTCAATTTTGTGATGGCTGGAACGTCCGTAGAGCACGCGCGCATGAACATTGGCCCGTGCCCCGCGTGCAAAACCCTCGAAGAAATCGCTTACCAATTCGACTTGCAAATCTCCCACCCGCGCGGCCCGAACCTTGGTATCGACCACCGCCGCCGCACGCCCGCCAAAATCAACCGCCGCCAGCCCCAGAGTTTCATCCATCGGCATCACAAAATAACCCGCGCGCAAAATGCCGCGGCGATCGCCCAGCGCGCGATCGAAGACCTCGCCCAGAGCAATTCCTACATCTTCCACAGTGTGGTGTTGATCAACATCCAGGTCCCCAATGGCCGAGAGTTTCAGATCGAATGCGCCGTGCCGCGCGAACAATTCGAGCATGTGATCCAGAAAACGGATTCCCGTTGAGACCTCGTAACGCCCTCGACCTTCAATCGTGAGCGCAATCCGAATCTCGGTCTCGGCTGTCTTACGATGCAGCTTCGCCTTCCTCACGCTCTCACCTCACGATGCCCCTCACGTTTCTCGACTACCTCGCGCAGGGCGCCTATCAAAGCGCGCGTGTGCTCGAGAGAGCCTACGGTCAGACGCACGCAGCCTTCGCATCCCGGATCCGAGTCCCTGTCGCGCACCAGGATTCCGCGCGCGCGCAAAGCCTGAATGAATTCCATATGCGCGGGCCCAATGCGGACCAGCACAAAGTTAGCGCGGCTCGGCCAGTAACGAAGGCCAAGAGCCGCCAGTTCCTGCTCCAATGAACTGCGCCCGCGCTTCACCTCATCAACATAGCGATCGACGTACGCCCGATCTCGCAGCGCCTCCGGCAACACTGCCAGCGCGACCGCGTTCACGTTATAGGGCGAAGCGACCCGGCGTACCATTCCCACCTGGCTCGCATCTCCTGCGAGAATGCCTATCCGAAGACCAGCCAGCCCGTACGCTTTTGAGAATGTCCGCGCCACGAAGAGATTCTCCGGCCGCTCTCTGTGCGCAAGAATAGTCGCACCGTGAAACTCAAAATAGGCTTCGTCCACCAGAACCGCTGCCCGCGGCGCTGCCCGCGCCACTTGAAGCAAAACCTCGCAGGGCACCGCCGCTCCCGTGGGATTATTTGGATTAGCCATCGCGATCAGGCGCGTGCGTAGGCTGATTCGCGAGAGCAGGTCATCCAACGGAAACGCAGAACCCTCCCCGGAGAAAACCGGAATCACGCGCGCCCCCTCCGCCTGCGCAAAAATCGCATACATGGCAAACGTGGGAACAACGATGATCGCTTCATCCCCCGGCTCAAGATAAGTCGAGCAAAGCAGATGAATGGCCTCGTCCACTCCGTTCGTAAGCAGAACCTGTCCCGCATCGAGTCCCAGAAACTCCGCCACTTCGCGCTCCACCGGCTCGCGCTCCGGATATCTCGCCAGCGCTTCACCATCGAGCGCTCGCAGTCGGTCCAATACACGCGGCGAACAACCGATGGTGCTCTCGTTGAAGTCAAGGCGCAATCCTTGCCGCCCAGCCAGAGGAGGACGGTAGGAGTGCAAACTCTGCACCGCAGCGCGAGCCTCAAGCATAGGAGCACCTCACTCGCAACGATTCAGCGTGTCCACGCAAGCCCTCCGCTTCGGCCAGCGCAATGGCTGGGGTCGCGATTCGCTGAATTCCCTCGCGAGAAACTTCCTGACAAGAAATGATCTGGACGTAATCCAGCACGCTCAACCCGCCGCGCACGCGAGCCATCGCTCCGGTCGGCAATACATGATTCGGACCTGAGATGTAATCACCTGCAGACTGAGGCGTAAATTCGTTGAGAAAAACAGATCCGGCGCTCTGAACCGCCGGCGCCAACGATGCTGGCAGCGTGAGGTGCTCGGGCGCGATGCGGTTCGCCAGTGCAACAGCTTCAGCGAGCGAATCAACCTGAAGAATAGCCCCGCGACGCGAAAGTGATTCGCCGGCAATAGGATTGTTTTTCGTGCGCCGCTGCACCTCTGCCTGCACAGCCTTCGCCAGCGGTCGCGAACTTGTGATCAAGACGCAGAGCGCGTCAGGATCGTGCTCACCTTGCGCTACCAGATCGCACGCAATAAGAACTGGATCACCCTCCTCGCTGACGAACACCGCTTCGGTGGGGCCAGCCAGAAACTCGATAGCGCAATCGAACGCTACAAGCTTCTTGGCGGCGGTCACGTACCGGTTGCCGGGACCAACAATCTTATTCACGCGCGGAATGCTTTCCGTTCCATACGCGAGGGCAGCGACCGCCTGCGCCCCGCCAACGCGGTAGAACTCGCGTACGCCAAGAAATGCGGCAGCCGCCAAAGTCGCCTGAGCCGGGTGCGGCGATACCACGCGAATCTGCCCTACCCCTGCAACCTGCGCCGGAATCACCGTCATCAGCAACGTCGAAGGCAACGGATAGCGCCCTCCCGGAACATAGCAGCCCACCGATTCCAAGGGTCGAACCAACTGCCCCACGCAAACTCCGGGATGAATCTCGCGCTGCCACTCCTCCGGTTTCTGCCACTCACAGTAGCGGCGAAGGTTCTGCGCCGCTTGCGTGATCGCGTCCTGCAACTCCGTGGGTGTTGTCTTCCACGCCTCCTGCAATTCCGCGTCGGAAACGCGCAACGGCTCGCTCTTGCCCAATCCATCCCATCGCGCTGCGTAACGCCGCAGCGCCCGATCGCCATTGCGCCGAACATCCTTCACAATGCGCCGCACCGCCGGCTCAACTCCGGCCAGATCGCTTGTCCCACGCTGCTCCAGCGCGTGCACGAACTCTTCTCTCTTGGCCCCGTCTAGAATCCGCATGCGCATTACATCACCACCTTGTTCAGCGGATACTCCACAATCCCCTGCGCATTCGCCTGCTTGAGCTTCGGAATCAGCGTCCACGCCGTGTGCTCTTCGATCACCGTGTTGACCGCGACCCATTCGCCATCGGCCAGTGGCGCCACGGTGGGATTCTTCAACGCCGGCAGCAGCCCAAGAACAGCGGCCAGATCTGGTTTGCGAACGTTGAGCATCAAACCGACGCGCCCCAGCGCCGCCATCGCTCCGCATAGCATCACGGCCAGGTTTTCGATCTTGAGCCGCCGCTCTGGATCGCCCCAAGCTGCTTTGTTCGTGATCAGTTGGGTATTCGACTCGAGCACGGTCTCGATGATTCTCAAATGATTCGCGCGCAGCGAACTTCCCGTCTCAGTCACCTCCACAATGGCATCCGCCAGCAACGGCGGTTTCACCTCGGTTGCGCCCCACGAAAACTCGACCTTCACCTCCACATTGCGGCTGGCAAAATAATTCCGCGTGAAGCTCACCAGCTCCGTGGCAACGATCTTGCCCACAAGGTCGTCGGGCTTCTGAAAGTCCGAGTCCTCCGGCACCGCCAGCACCCACTTCACTTTACCCATGCTCTGCTTTGCATAGATAAGGTCGGTCACGCTGATCACATCGAGTCCGCTCTCCATCACCCAGTCGAGGCCGGTCAGGCCTGCATCGAGCGCACCGTGTTCAACATACCGCGCCATTTCCTGTGCACGAATCAGCAGGCATTCGATCTCAGGATCGTCGGTCGCTGCGAAATACGAGCGCGCATTGGTGTAAACGCGCAGTCCCGCCCGCGCAAACAGGCTGAGCGTTGCCTCCTGCAAGCTTCCCTTCGGAATGCCGAGTCGAAGTTTCATCGTCGCGCCTCTTCTTCCACCGCTTGCGCCGCCGAGCCGAGCGGCAACTCCTGCGTAAAGCAGGATCTCGACCCCGTATGGCAAACCAACCCAGCACCCAGCACTCGGACGCGAAGCAGCACGGTGTCGCGGTCGCAATCGGTCCACGCCGACACAACTTCCAACCGATTGCCGGATGTTTCTCCCTTGGTCCACAACTTCTGCCGCGTGCGGCTATAAAAAGTAACGAAGCCCGTCCGCAATGTCGTCTCCAGCGCTTCCCGGTTCATGAAGCCTAGCATTAGCAACTCTCCGGTGGCCGCATCCTGAATCACCGCCGGCGCCAAGCCTTGCATTTTGTCGAAGTCGATCTCCATCACAACCTCCTCGTTTCTCTTCATCCGAACCCCCGCCCGCCGCAGAAACAAAAAGCCCGCTGCGCGTTTGGCGTCAGCGGGCTTGGATTTCCTATGAGTGCTTTACTTTAGGATGTTATCCGTACAGCTCCGCCGACACGCTCATCGCATGGTGATGATGATGGCGATGGTGCTGTTTCAGCGAAGTCATACTTTCTCTATCCTAGGCCGGCACACGTCCCTCGTCAATCGTTTTCCTCGGCCAAAAATACAATCACCGCTCAGCTAGTACGGAGATGGCACCACGGCGTCCTCTGGATAGCCCGGCATCCCGAACTCCGGTACGTCCAATCCTTCCTCTTCCGATTCCGGCGAGACTCGCATGCTTTTCACTTTGTTCACGCACCAGAAGACCACATAGGTTGCGCCGAAGGCCCAGACTGCATACAGTGTCGCCCCCATAAGCTGGCACAAGAACTGCCGCGTATCACCGTGCAGCAAGCCGGTCACGCCCTGACCCGCCTGCCCCAGGTACGCCGTCGCGCCAACGCCGTTCCATCCCGTGCCATAGGTGCCATCGGCAAAAATTCCAACGCTCACCGCTCCCAGCCATCCACAATAACCGTGAACCGAAATCGCGCCGCAGGGATCATCGATTTTGAGAACGCGGTCGTTCAATAGCACTCCCAAACAAACTACGACTCCCGCCAGCACGCCGATGATCGTCGCCGAAGTCGGGGACACAAACGCGCACGGAGCCGTAATCGCCACCAACCCCGCCAGCATTCCATTGCAAGCCATGGTTATGTCAGGCTTTCCAAACAGGAAGTACCAGAGCAGCATCGCAGCCGCCGAGCCTGCTACCGCCGCCAGATTTGTGTTCACTGCGACCACGGAGATGCGCAGGTCCGTCGCCCCAAGAGTCGAGCCCGGATTAAATCCCATCCATCCAAAGAGCAAAATAAATGTGCCGGAAACGACGTACACGATGTTATGCGCGGGAAAGACGCGGATCTTTCCTCCGGGACCATACTTCCCCAACCGCGGCCCCAGAATAATCGCAAGCGCCATGGCGCAGAACCCCCCCACGGCGTGAACCACAGTAGATCCCGCAAAGTCGACGTAACCGTGTCCCAGATTAAGCGTGGAGCCGACTTGCGATAACCAGCCCCCACCCCAAGTCCAACAGCCGGAAATCGGGTAAAGGATTGCCCCGATGAAGAGCTCACAAAGCAGGAAAGCCCAAAAAGTAATCCGCTCGCACACCGCGCCGACAATAATGTAGCCGGCGGTCTCCATGAACACGACTTCGAACAGCGTTAAACAGTTGCTGGCACTGTCATAGGCCGGTCCGACAAGAAAAAAACCTTTGCCGCCGACGAAGCCCCACTGCCCGCTTCCGATCAGAAAATGATTAAGCGTCGGAATGCCGCCCAGGTTCGTGGGCGCGGCATTGATGGCCACCGCTCCAAATTGAAATGCATACCCCACCGCGTAATACGCCAGAAAGGCAAACACGTAGGCCGCGAAATTCAGCATCATCAGGTGAGCGGCGTTTTTCTTTCGTACCAGCCCGCAAGTGAGCAGCGCGAAGCCGGCTTGCATGAATAAGACGAGGTAACCGGTATTCAAAGTCCAGGCAAAATTTGTCGCGACGCGCACGTGACCCACATCATCGGCAAGTTTCACAGCGAGCGGTTCTTTGGCCACCTGCGCCTGATACTCGTCGTACGCCTTCTTGTTGGCAGCGTAGTCTGGAGCCGTCTTATCGGTCGGTTCGGCAACCACAAAAGGATTGCCGGCCGCGTCCACGGCCGCAGTCTTGTCCCCGGTGGCTGTGCCCGCCGGATCAGGCTTCGGTCCGTCGTCGGCAAAACAAGGTGCTGCCAGCGCGACCAGCAATCCAGCGGCTAGAATTACGGCCGCGCCAATCGACACTAACGACAGGCGCAGAGAGTCCCTGTCGGCTCGCTTTGTCATGTTTGGTTGCTCCTGTTTGTGCAGGCTGGACAAATTCTCTGGCGGTCGTTCGGGTGCCGCAGCGCCGAAACAACCGCGCCGGTGAATCCCTGGAGGCAAGGGCTTACCGGGGAAGGTGAGCCGGTCCCACGAACGCCGTTGCGGTCGATCGCAGTCCTCTCCCTAATCCGCAGACAATAAAGGTCTGCCTCCACTGAGTCCAATTCATATTTCTTATAGCTTCTATCAGATGCGCCAATAGGGCCCCAGCGAAACACCCGCTCCGCCCCACGTTTAGGCGGGTGCCGGCGCCGAATGGAAGCAATGGTCCTCAGGCTATATAGCAAAGTGCGAGCCTCTGGTAAGGCTTGCCGCCCCAGCCCAAATCGTCGCCGGTCCTAACGCAGCTGCTGGCTCACTGCGTAATCCCCATCTGCGTCAGAATGAACGCGTAGTCGAACGCCGCCTCTTTCAAGCGGTCGTAGCGGCCCGAAGCGCCGCCGTGTCCCGCCGGACTCAGGTTCGTTTTCAATATAAGGACATTGTGGTCAGTTCTCAGCGCACGCATCTTGGCCACATACTTGGCTGGCTCCCAGTACATCACCTGGCTGTCGTTAAACGAGGTTTTCACCAGCATGTTGGGGTAAGCCTTCGCTTCAACATTGTCGTAAGGCGAATAAGTAATCATGTAGTCGAAGGCCGGCTTCTCCTTCGGGTTGCCCCATTCTTCGAATTCGGTGACAGTCAGCGGCAGCGATTCGTCGAGCATCGTATTCATGACGTCGACAAACGGCACTCCAACCAGCGCAGCCTTGAACAAATCGGGACGCAGGTTGAGAACCGCGCCCATCAACAGTCCACCGGCGCTTCTGCCTTCGATCACCAGCCTATCCTTCGAGCCATATCCCTGCGCGACCAGATACTCGGCGCTAGCGACAAAATCGGTGAATGTGTTTTTCTTGCGCATCATGCGTCCGTCGTCATGCCACGCTTTGCCCATTTCGCCGCCGCCGCGAATGTGGGCCACGGCGGCTACCACGCCGCGGTCGACCATGCTGAAGAGATTGGAGTTGAAGTTGATATCGATCGAGACGCCGTACGAACCGTAGCCGTAGAGATAGAGGGCCCCGGTGCCATCCAGTTTTGCTCCCTTCAGGTGGACGACTGAGATCGGGATCTTCACTCCGTCCGTCGCGGTCGCATAGATTTGTTCGACCTGATAGCGGGCGCGGTCATATCCGCCGGGAACTTCTTTCTGCTTCAGCAAAACCGAAGTCGCGTTCCCCATGTCATATTCGAAAATCGATTGCGGCGTGATCGCCGACTGGTAGCTATAGCGAAACTTGGCCGTGTCGTATACCCGATTGATGTAGGCGGAAACGTTGTAGGCAGGCTCTGGAAACTCAATGCGCTTGGATTGCCCGCTGCTCAGATCGGTCACACGAATTTGCGGCAATCCGTTCTCGCGCTCGTACAGGATGTAATAGTTTTTGAAGAAGTCGATGTCATCGAGCATGACGCTGGGGCGGTGAGCAACCACCTCCTGCCAGTTCTGGCTGCGCGGATCGCCGACCGGCGCCTTCACCAGGCGAAAGTTGCGCCCCGTATCGTTCACGCGGATGTAGAAAAAATCCCCGTTGTGGTCGGGGTAATACTCGATATCTTGCTTGCGCGGCTCCATGACCTTCCATTCCGCCATCGGCTGGTCGGCGGAAATGTAGCGGACTTCCGTGGTGGTGTGGCTCCCGGAAATCAGGAAAATGTAAGCCTTGCTGAGCGTTTTTCCGGCGTACACATCGAAGCGCTCGTCCTTTTCTTCATAAACCAGATCGTCGGGACCACCCGTGCCCACCGTGTGGCGATACAAGCGATACTGACGCTTGGCGGAATCTTCCACGGTGTAGAAGATGGTCTTGTTGTCGTTTGCCCACACCACCGAACCCACTTTTTCCGCGTGATCGAGAAGCACCTTGCCGGTGCGCAGATCTTTCACCGCCAGCACGTACTGGCGAAAGCCGGTGTTGTCGGTGGAATAGGCGAGCAGGTTGCCGTCATCGCTTACCGCGTAGGCAGCCACGGCCATGAAAACCTGGCCCTTCGCCATTTCATTCACGTCAAGCACCACCTCTTCCGGTGCGTCGAGGCTGCCTTTCTTGCGGCAGCGGATCGGGTATTGCTTGCCCGCTTCGGTGCGGGAGTAATAGAAGTAGCCGCCTTCTTCGTAGGGAACATCGACGTCGTTTTCCTTGATGCGGCCCAGCATCTCGTCATACAAGCGCTTTTGAAACGCTTCCGTGGGCTTCATCACCGCATCGGTATAGGCATTTTCTGCTTCGAGATATGCCCGCACTTCGGGATTCTTCTTATCGCGCAGCCAGAAATAGTTGTCGAGCAGCGTGCGGCCATTCACCTCGCTCGTCTTCGGCACCTTCTTCGCGACCGGCGGCGCGGGCAGCGGAGCGGAGGTCTGTGCCGCAAGAAGGATGGGAAGTACCGCGCATAACAGAACGGAAAACTGAAAACGTCTCACGCAGGTCCAATGCGCGCGAATCCAATTCATAAAGAATCTCCACGCTTTGCGGTAGAAATAGCCCGGCAAGTATACCGAACCGCCGCCTGTACTTATACGCCTGTCTAAGAGTCCGCTGCCAACTTCGCAGTGTCTCCGCTCACATACTTGATCGTCGCCAAAACCGCTTCCCTGATGGTTAATCGCGGCCGCCAGCCCAGAGCGCGAATCCGCGAACAGTCCAGCAAAATAAACGGGCTATCCCCCACCCAGCCGCGCTCTCCTCCCGAGTACGTGAGCTTCGGATGCAAGCCGAGATGCTCGCAAATCCAGCCGATCGAATCGTTGACCTCGCAATACTCGTCGGTCCCGAGATTAAAGATGTTCACCTTGCCACTCGCGCGTTCCAGCGCGGTTAGAATCGCGTCGATGCAATCCTGTACATACAAATACGATTTCCGCTGACGGCCATTGCCGAGCACGTGGAGGCTCTCGGGGTGCTCGGAAAGCTGCCGCCAGAAATCGAATACGTGCCCGTGCGAGTAGCGCTCGCCCAGGATCGACACGAACCGGAAAATGTAGGCCTGCAGTCCAAAGCCTTCGCAGTAGGCTTGAATAAGCCCTTCCGCCGCCAGCTTCGACGCGCCATAAAGTGATGTCTGGATGGGAAACGGGCAATTCTCAGGCGTGGGGAAAATCTTCGGCTCTCCATACACCGACCCCGTCGACGAAAAAACGATCCGCTTGCAACCCTGCTCCCGCATCGCCTCCAGCACATTCCAGGTTGCGATCGTGTTCTGATCCAAATCCTTTCGCGGATGCTCGGTCCCGAAGCGCACGTCGGCATTGGCGGCAAAGTGGACCACCAAGTCCGCACCCTCCATCGCCTGCGCCAGACTCTTGCGGTCGAGCAAATCTGCTTCTCGCGAGCTGAA
>Ga0302326_10028763_pt1 | contig 11176 bp, 11 predicted proteins | sample Palsa_T0_3_FD_202264 | JGI IMG/M metagenome (GOLD analysis project Ga0302326, IMG submission 202264) | Peat permafrost microbial communities from Stordalen Mire near Abisko, Sweden - Palsa_T0_3 | ecosystem: Environmental > Terrestrial > Soil > Palsa > Peat permafrost | place: Sweden: Abisko...
GCGATCATCATCCGGCGCTTTCTGCTGGTACCAGTGTCCAGAATCTGATAAAAGACCGCGGTGAAGAGGAATGTGAAGAGGTGGGGCCGGGCCAGCCAGTGGAATGACGCGGCGCACATCGCAACTAAAGCGATCAACAAGGAAATAAGTGAATTTCGCGATTTGTTTTTTGTAATTGAATAAATTAGTGCGGATGAAAGACAGATTACGATGGCGCTGGCAAAGAGCACAGCCGCCATTCCACCTGCCGTCTGTAGCCAGGAGAAGCCCGCGTCCCATAGCCACTCCCAGGCGAACCACTCGCCGCCCGGTTTCGAAAAGGAGAAAAAGTCCGCCACGGGAATTCGGCCATTCTGAAGCATCCAATCGCCGGTTCGAATGTGCCATCCTGTATCGCCGTCGCCCAAAAGGGATTGAAATCCGGTGGGTCTTGCAAGAAGAAATGCAAGAGGTGCCAGGAACGCGAAATCGACAAAAGAAGGCGTCAGCCGGAAAGCCGAGGTCGAGGTTCTGTGGGCGATCATAAGCATCTCGGCATGCCGCGGTCTGTCTTCGTTCCGCTCCGTAGATGTTTGGATTTGATCCAGGACGATGCCCAAGCCAGTATGCCTCCGCTGAATTCCAACGGTATCGGCACGCAACTGTCAAAGACAATACAGAATTTAGTGAGTCAGCTAAGAGACACACCCCAAAGTACGCATACTAGCCATAGGTAGCTACGGTAATATTCCGCACAGCATACGGGAAATGCTTACTAAGGTTAACCGCCTAAGAAATTACGGTTTTTTTCAGTACTTTCATTGACAGTCCGGTGGGTGTGCTTTAGTGTTAGGAGCCATGGGTACTCTGGAAATTGCAACGGTTCTTATACATTGTCAACACCCAATTCTTACTTTGGGGATTCAGGCGCTGTTTGAAAAGCGGAGCGACCTTAGAGCCGTGGTGACTGCTGGGGCGGAGCGGGCAATCGACATCGCCCGGAGCATCCAACCGGACGTGATCGTCCTCGACATGAATTCGGAGTTCGACCTGGGATTCTTACGGGCAATCAAGCGGCAATCGCCTGATTCCAAAGCGGTCCTGTGGATTGAATCCATTTCTACGGAGCTGGCTTTTCAAGCTTTTAACCTCGGCGTCATTGGCATCATTAACAAGACGTTGTCTCCCGAGGAATTCGTACAGGATCTGCGCTCGGTAGCTCAAGGAAATATCCGGATCGAGCCGGAATTGATGGATGCCATTATCATGGCCAAGACCGTCAAACTAACCAAGCGCGAGTCGGAATTGGTAATGCTCGTAGCGCAAGGGTTGAAGAATAAAGAAATCGGCGCGGAATTGAATATTACGGAAAATACCGTAAAGGCGTATTTGTCGCGTCTCTTCCAGAAGCTGAATGTGAAGGATCGCCTCGACCTCGCTCTCTATGGGCTCAAGAATCTCAAAGCTCCGTCCGGACCGATCGAACATCGCCAGCCGAATGCTTTTCTATCTTCCGCCTTCAGCCGGAATGCGGCGCCCCGAGCCTTCGATCCGTCTTTGCTTCATCTGAATAAGGACTAGTGATGCCTACCGTGTCTCGACCATCCACCGGCCGGGCGCAGCGTGGGCAAGCGCTAGTCTTGGCGACTCTTTCGCTTTTCATGTTATTCGGCATCATGGGTCTCGCCGTCGACCTGGGCTGGAGCTACTATCGCAAGCAGGTGGCGCAGACCGCGGCCGATTCCGCTGCCCTGGCGGCGGCCGTGGTCGCGGAAAACTCGGCTGGCACAAATACAATCGCATGCACGAATAGCTACAACGTGGTTTGCCAGACAACAACCGCATGCCCTACGATTACCGGTTCGCCCGCTAACAATATCCAAAACGGCTGTCTCTACGCCAAAGCTAACGGCTTTACGAATGCGGGATCCCAAACCGTGAGCATGGCGTCGAGCGCGGTAGGAACGGCGCCAAATGCTACACAGTTTTCCATTCTCTATTCAGTGACCGCCTACGTGCATGAGAGCAATCCTCAACTGTTTTCGGGTTTGGCGGGAAACACCAACGGTCAAATCCAGGCAGTGGCTACCGCGGAGGTGGTGCAACTTCCGCTGCCCTATTGCATCTATGCTCTGAACCGCACTGTAACGCAAGCGGTCTTCGTCACTGGCTCGAACTCTTTGATCAATTCTCCAGACTGCGGAATCGCGGACAACTCAAGCAGCTCGACAGCTTTAGTAGTCAGCGGCAACGCGCAGATCAAGACGGGATTCATCAAGATCGTAGGCGGATATCAACTACAAGGCCAGTCGACCATCAGCCCCACTCCCGTGACTGGCGTGGGAACGATCACCGACCCCCTGGCAAGTCTACCCGCGCCGCCAACGCCTACTACCTGCACAGCAACGAACTACAACGTAAGTCAGCCTCCAGGCGGGACGGTATATTTATATCCGGGAACGTACTGTGGCGGGATCAATCTCGGCGGTCAGACCAACTTCGTCTTCTACAACGGAATCTATTATGTCTACGGAGGCGGAATCACCTTCCAGACCAACAGCGCGACAATCACCAATCAGAGTCAGGGCTCAGGTGACATCGGCGGTGTCGTTTTCTTTAACACCGTCGGTAGCGGCATCAGCGCGCTTGGCTCCACCACTTATTCCTACGCACCCGTGCTGATTACTGCGCAGGGGAACATTACCTTGAATGCTCCAACGAGCGGAACGTATAGCGGTGTTCTTTTCGATAAGGATCGTTTGGTTAGTTCAAGCAACAACACGGATCAGATTCAGGGCAACACGAAGCCCAATTTAACCGGAACACTCTATTTCCCAGGCGATAACCTTACGTTCACCGGTCAAAGCGGCGTCGGAATTTCCACTGCCGCGAACAGTCCGGCGATTATCGCGGATACCTTCACCGTAAATGGCGGCGGTTTCGCGATCCAGACCGGGAACGGCAGCATCACTCAATTCAAGTTCGCTACCCTGGTGCAGTGAAAATGAGTCCGGCGCGGCGGGCATTGCTCGCCACGGGTCTCGTGAGGCTTGCCTGCTCACTCTTTGCTTGGCGCTTCGGAGCCCTCGTTTCTCCGAACAACTATATAGCCGCAAAGAACGACCACCAGCTGGCCGTGAATATCTTAGGCCCCGGAGACGGTTGGCGGTACCTTCTTTATGGCATCTGGGACCGTTTTGACACTCTCTGGTATGTGCACATCGCGACGCACGGCTATGACCGGCCCGATGCCACGGTCTTCTATCCTCTTTACCCTTTCCTTATTCACTGTTTGACTTGGCTCACCCGCGAGCCGACCTTTGCGGCTCTCACGATTTCCACGGTGGCGTGTTTCTTCTTGTTTTGGGGCATTCAAGACCTCGCCCTCTTGGATTGGCCAGCCCATGCGGTTCCAGCGCTCGCTATTTTCGCGGCTTGGCCGATGTCCTTTATCCTCCTGGCAGCCTATCCCGAATCGCTGCTGATCGCTCTGGTTGTTTGGAGTATTTACTTCGCCCGGACAGATCGCTGGTGGCCTGCCGGGATTCTTGCGTGCGTGGCGGGACTAACCAAAGCGTCCGGAGTGATGGCGTCAATTCCCCTGCTGATCATCCTGTTGCACGAAAGGAAATGGAACCGCCTCCCCGCGGTGGCTCTTGCGCCCCTGGGATTTCTCAGTTATACGTTATGGCTCAAGGTCTACGGCTTTCCTTCCGCAAGCGTTGTCTACGCGAAATACTGGTTCACTCAGGTTTCCCTTCCCTGGAACACCTTGGCGGACGCCTTCAGCGCGGTATTCCGTGAAGGCGACTTGCTGCTCGCGATCAACCTATCCGCCCTGCTCTATTGCATCGCGGTGCTTCTCTTGAAAAGAAGAGGCAGACTGGATTACTTGCTTTTCTCAACGGCTTGTCTGATTCTGTTTCTGACGAAGCATACAATGCCCGTTTTGCAGAGCACGGCTCGCTATGTGCTGCTGATGTTTCCGGTCTTTCTTTATAGTGCGGCTTGGATCAAGAACCGGACAACGCTTCTGATCGTCCTCATGCTACTCTGCCCGCTTTACCTTGCAATGCTCAGAACGTTTCTGTGGTGGGGATTGGTCGTTTAACAGACCGGCGGCGGTAGGACAATACGCAAACGGCCAAGCCCGAAGCGAAAAGAACTGTCGTCGCAGGCTCCGGAACGGGAGCAATGTTGGCGTCGATTTCAAACGCTCCCTCTTCGAAACTCCGGCCTGAAAGCTGCCAATCGAAGGGATCGCCCGGGTCCGCAATATTTGTGGCGTACTCGGCGTCCAATCCTTGTCCGTTGTTGTTCCATGTCACGCTGCTATCGACCGTGGCGTCGAGGCTCAACCAGTACGTCGCCCCCGGATCCAGAATTGGTCCGTTCGTTACCGGTTCGAAGAGCTCCGTACCGGTTGATTGAAGTTCGTTCAAGATCGCCCCGGTTGTGTAAATTGCCGTTCCGGGAACACCTCCGTCGTCCGTATAAATGGTCGCGGTGATTGAGTTGTCGCCGCTCGATTCAGACACCGCAAAGTCTATCTCCGTGAGCTGGTAAAAGTGAGAAACCGGGATAACGAAAGAGAATGCCAAACTGTTATCGATTCCACCATTCGCCACGAAACTGCCATTGTTCGGATCGAAGAAATTCGGGGAAGTGCCGAAGTTCGAAAAGATAATGTCCGCCTGCAACGCGGGAGCCGCAAACGCAAAGAAAATGAGGTATGCCGACTTTCGCATGACGTAGTCTGCCCTGCCTTTCGCCAAGACAAATATCTCATCTCCGCTCATACAGCACTAGCCCCATTTGGGAGACACACCAACCTACACTTACGGGATGTTACTTAGGCCTGCGATAATTCGAATCGAGAATGCGGACGAAGACAAAGGGTTCAAGCGCCGTCGAATTTGCGTTCCTGGTGCCATGGTTTGCTTTTCTATTCGTGGGCGTCCTGGACCTGGGCTATTACAACTACGCCCTGATCACCGCGCAAAGCGCAGCGCGGACGGCGGTACTATTTACTTCGAGTAGCACTTCGGCGTCAACCCAAAGCACCCAAGCCTGCTCTTATGTCTATGACCAATTGACGAGCAATATCAATCTGTCTTCAGCGACAACTTGCACCGGCGCCAGCCCAATCACCCTTACTACCTCGGTCTTAACCACCTCGACCAGCCCGGCCAGCCCGGACGGCAACTCCGCATCCATGGTAACGATCGAATTTACTTCGGCTACGCTGATTCCGATCCCTGGCATAATGCCTGCCAACATGCCCGTCGCGCGGACTGCTCAGATGATCATAGGCAGATAGGCGTGCGAAAACTTCGTTCGCGGGCCGGAAATGCCGCCGTGGAGTTCATAATGACGGGCATTCCGCTGATCTTCATCATCATCAGCATTGTAGAGATCTCGCGCGGAATGTGGATCTATGACACATTGGCGAATGCAGTAGAATCGACCACACGTGATTTGGCGGTTCGTGGCTACGATTGCTCCACTTATGTCACAAGCTGTGCACAGACGATCGGGGGATACGCGAGCGACTTCAATAAATGGGCCATTGGACTCGATCCCTCGCAGGTCGTCGTCGTATTCACGTCGGCCACCCATTCGGTCACGTGCAACCCGTTGAACAGTTGTTACAGCAACTCGACGGCATGGCCGCCCTCGGGCGATAGCGCCCGCAACCTGGACATTTGGATTTCAGCGTCCATGCCATTCAATTCCGCTTTGGGAATGTTTATATTCGGATCGACCCCTGTATCGTTCGGCAAATTTAACTTTTCCGCGAAGAGCCACCAGCAGATACTGTTCTAATGCGTTGGCTGGTGATAAACGTTCTATTCGTCGGCCGGTTTGCGTGGAGTTCAGACCTGAACAGGATCGAAGTGCCTCTTTGCGTCGCGGCGCTCGCCGCCGCGGCAGCCCGTTGGCGATTCGATTCAGCAGAACGCCTGTTCATCCGCTTGGCGCTGAAGCGTTTCCTCGCGGTCGCCTCGATCGGCGCCGCGGCGTTGGCGATCCGGGCGCTGATTCTTCCCATCCTGCCAATACCCGCGCCGCTGGTGACAGATGAGTTCAGTCATCTACTCTTGGCCGACACTTTGACTTCGGGAAGACTGGCCAATCCCACACACCCGATGTGGCGCCACTTCGAGACGATCCACGTCATCCAGACCCCAACCTACGCGTCGATGTACTTTCCCGCCCAGGGAGCGATGTTGGCGGTTGGAAAGATCCTTTTCGGCCATCCCTGGTGGGGCGTTTGGTTGAGCAACGGGTTGATGTGCGCTGCCCTGTGTTGGATGATGCAGCAATGGTTGCCGCCTGGATGGGTTCTGTTCGGCGGAGCGATCGCGGTGCTGCGCTTCAGCGTCTTTAGCTATTGGAACGACAGCTACTGGGGTGGAGCGGTTCCGGCTCTCGGCGGAGCGCTGGTGATCGGCGCGGTGGCGAGAATCCGCAAGCGTCCCACGTTCCGCGACGGACTGATCTTCGGCGCGGGCGCGGTCATCCTTTTATATAGCCGCCCGTACGAAGGCTTCGCCCTTTGCGCCGCGGCGCTCTTCCTGTGCCGCAAACAATGGATGTCAAAGGCAGTCGTTTCCTTGGCCGCTCTTCTATTGATTGGCGTGGCTGGCTTGAGCTATTACTGTTATCGCGTAACCGGCAGCCCCACGCGCCTGCCCTATCAGGTGAACCAGGAAACTTACGGGTGGCCGATGACTCTGCTCTGGTATCGCCCGCACGCCACCACGACGGCGGACAAACAGTTACGAACCTACTACGAATGGGAGCTCTCCGAACACACGCAATTCTTTCCCGATTCCACCGTGCAGAAGGGTCAGTTCCTGTGGGGATTCTTCCTAGGGCCTTGCCTGACCGTGCCTTTGTTGTTCGTGCGTCGAGACAAGCGAATCCGCCCGCTATTCGTCCTGGCAGGGACAGTACTGGCAGCCGTTGTCGTGGAGCAGACTGGCTACCCACATTACTTTTCTCCCGCCACCGGCGCTATCCTAATCATCGTGGTGCAGGGCGTGCGGCGCCTGCGGCAAACCCGGCTCGGTTATACATTTGCTCAATTGATTCCGTTGGTGCTTGTAGCAACCCTGGCGGTGCGAGCGATCGCCGCGCCGATTGGCCTGCATTACACGAGTCTCGCCAAGTTCCTTTCCTGGTGTTGCAATGAACCGGTCAAGATGGAACGCGCTGCAATAAAAGCGAAGCTGGAGCACCTGCCAGGCCAGCATCTGGTAATCGTGCACTATGGCCCGAAGCACTCGTTCGCGCGTGAATGGGTCTACAACGCCGCGGATATCGACGCAGCCAAAATAGTTTGGGCGCGCGACATGGGCGCGCAAAATGAAGAATTGGAGCGGTATTTCAAAGACCGCCAGGTCTGGAACATCGAAGTCGACGATTAGTGGTGATGATGATGGTGTTCCGCGGCCGGAATCACGCACCCATGAAGCGATACGGCGCACTGCACATGCTCGAACTGAACGGTGGTGTGGTGAATATGGAACTTGTCCAGCAGCGTCTGATTGATCTTCAGTAAGACGCATTCGCTCGCAGATGGCGGAATGTCGTCGATCAAGACGTGGCAGCTAAGGGCGCTGGAACTGGAACCGATACTCCAGATGTGCAAGTCGTGAACGTCAAGCACGCCTTCGACGCCGCAAAGAGCTGCCGTCACCTTCTTCAGTTCGATCCCGCGCGGCAAGCCTTCCAATAGGATGTTCAGCGATTCTTGAATCACATCCCAGGCCGTCCAGACGATCAACGCCGCGATCAGAATCGATAGGATCGTATCCACCTGAAGAAAGCCCGTGTAGTAGATTACGACTGCGCCAATGACGATCGCGAAGGAGCCGAGAAGGTCCCCCAGCATATGAACGAAGGCGCTCTTAACGTTCAAATCGTTGTGCCTGCGCGAGGCGAGGCCGAGCATGATGCCGCCGTTCATGAGGATGCCGAGGCCCGCCACGATAATCATCGTGATCTCAGAGACCGGCTCCGGATGCATCATGCGCTGATACGCTTCCCAGAAGATCCAGACGGAAAGAACGACCAGCGTGATTGCATTGACGAACGCGGCAAGAACGCCCGCTCTCTGGTATCCGAACGTTTTCACTTCGTCCGCAGGCTTTGACTGAAACCAGACGGCGAGCCACGCCAAAAGCAGGGCCAAAGCATCGGTAGCATTGTGGCCCGCGTCGGAGATCAGGGCCAAACTGTGCGACCGGACGCCTGCGACGATTTCAATGACTACAAACGATACCGTAGCCAGCAACGACCAGCTCAGAACCTTGCCCGTAGCGTGGGCGTGCGCGTGGGAATGACTGTGCGTACTTAGTTCCTCAACCTTATTTTAGCGCGGTGTGATTAATCCACCTAGTTTGTCCTGCTCCGACGACGCCGTGCGCGGGTATCTTGTTGAATACGCTTCGAGATACTTCAATCCCGCGCCGGTGTTATAGATGACGATCTTTTCGTCCGGGTTGAGAAAGCCGCTCTTCAGGAGCTTCTCGAGGGCGGGCAGGCAGGCTGCGCCCTCAGGCGCCACGAACATGCCTTCATCGGAGGCGAGTTGGATGCCCGCGTCGATCAGTTCCTCGTCGCTAACGGCAATCGCAGTCCCGCCGCTCTCCCGGACTGCATTGAGAACCAGAAAGTCACCGAGAGGCTTCGGAACACGCAGGCCGCTGGCGACGGTTGAAGCGTTGTCCCAAAACTCGCTCCGCGCCTTGCCTTGCTCGAACGCGCGAACCACCGGCTGGCAGCCTTCCACCTGCACCGCGATCATCTTCGGACGCTTCGAACCGATCCATCCCATCGCCTCCATTTCGGCAAAGGCCTTCCACATGCCGATCAAACCGACGCCGCCGCCGGTCGGATAGAAGATCACATCGGGCAGCTCCCAATCGAGTTGCTCGGCGAGTTCGTAGCCCATGGTCTTCTTGCCTTCAATACGGTAGGGCTCTTTCAGCGTGCTGACCTCGAACCACCCTTCCGCCTCTTTCCGGGAAGCGACGATCTTGCTGCAATCGCTGATCAAGCCGTCGACCAGCGTCACATTCGCGCCATAGGCTTTGCACTCGATGAAATTGGCCTGGGGAACGTCCTTCGGCATAAAGATGTTGCATTCCACTCCCGCCGCGGCAGCGTAGGCAGCGGAAGCGCTGGCTGCGTTTCCAGCTGACGGGATGGCGATCTTGCTGATTCCGAGCTCCTTACACATCGAGAGCGCGCAGGAAAGCCCCCGGGCTTTGAAGGAAGCCGTTGGGTTCAGCCCTTCATCCTTGATCCAGAGGTTATTCGCTCCGATACGCTTCCCTGCCCGGGGAGCCGGCAGCAGCGGCGTCATGCCCTCACCTAGTGAGACAATGTTTTCATGGGCTTCGACTGGCAGCAAGGGAGCGTAACGCCACATGGTGTTGGGTCCGCGCTTGACGTCATCGCGGGACCAGGCGGATTTGGCGCGTTCCAGGTCGTAGCGAACCAGGAGCGGTCCGCCGCAGGTGCAAAGGTTTTGAATCGTACCGGCGGCATATTCTTCTTTGCACAGGCTGCACTCCAGGTTCGTCACTAAGGTAAAGGTTGAATTGGGCATCAGAATTTTCCATCATATCGGACCGCTGGTAACGGCTCTCGCGCTTGTTGCGCCGGCGCAGGCGGGGGAGTACGCCATTCTGACGAATGGATTCCGGATTCATGCGGACAGGCATGAGGTGGAAGGCGCCCGAGTGCGCCTGTATGTCGGTGCCGGCTCGACTGAGTTTGCAGCCAGTGACATCGCTTCATTCGAGCAAGAGGAAGCGGCCCCGGTAGTTGTTAGTGCGCCCGTTGTGCCGCCACCACCGGTTCCAGTAAATAAGGATATGTTCACCGTTGCGGCAGAAAAGCTTGGGCTGCCGGTGGCGCTGGTGAAGAGCATCGTGAGGGCTGAATCCAACTTTCAACCAAATGCCCTTTCGCCGAAAGGCGCGATCGGGCTGATGCAGTTGATGCCGGAAACCGCGCGGGAACTCGGAGTCGACCCTCATATCCCCGAACAGAATGTCGAAGCTGGAACCAGATACTTGCGCGACCTCTTAATCAAGTACGAAGGACAAGAGGATCAGGTGGCACGCGCTATAGCTGCTTACAATGCAGGACCCGCAGCCGTGGACAAGTACAAAGGAGTGCCACCGTACCTAGAAACCCAAGCCTACGTACGGCGCGTCCTGCGGGATTACTTGAAGACGGAAAACTAGATCGCCGCATCGATTTTGGTGGCCAGACTATAGTCTTTTGCAGTCAGGCCGTCGGCTGTGTGAGTAAAAGTCTTCACCGCGACTTTGCCCCATGAAAGTTCAATGTCAGGGTGGTGATTCATAGCTTCCGCAATCGCCCCTACGCGGTTGACGAAAGCGAGGGCCTGCGCGAAATCGGGAAACTTGTAAGTCTTGCTGAGGTGGTGATTGTCGACAATCTCCCAACCATCCGGCGCGGTATTCATTTTTTCCTCCAATTCATTCAACATGGTACATTCCTGCAATGCGCAAACTTCCGATCATATTCCTCCTCGTCTCAGCCGCTTATGGCCAGACGGCACTTGATTGGGAGAAACAGAAAACCGAGATTCTGACCCACTTTCGAGATCTGGTGCGAATCAACACCAGTCCGCCCGGAAACGAAACCAAGGCGGTGGAGTACCTCAAGAAAGTGCTTGAGGCGGAAGGCATTCCCACACAGACGTTCGCGAAGAATCCGGCTCGCGCAAATCTGGTCGCCCGAATCAAAGGAAACGGTAGCAAGCGCCCGCTGCTGATTCTGGCGCACACCGATGTGGTCGGCGTACAGATGGAAAAATGGCCGGTGGATCCGTTCGCGGCAATTATCAAAGACGGTTACATCTGGGGACGCGGCACGCGGGACGATAAACCGATCCTCGCGGCGAACCTCGAAGTCATGCTTCTGCTTAAGCGTAGCAATTTGAAACTCGATCGCGACGTGATCTTCCTCGCAGAAGCGGCTGAAGAGGCTGATACGACGGGCGTCGGAATAAATTTTATGGTTGGTGAACACCTGCCGGAGATCCAAGCGGAATACGCTCTGACCGAGGGCGGCGGTGGTCTTTCGGAAGGCAACCGGGTGAGTATCGTCAATATTGGAACGGCGGAAAAGGTTCCGGCGCGCGTGCGCC
>Ga0302326_10028765_pt1 | contig 11175 bp, 14 predicted proteins | sample Palsa_T0_3_FD_202264 | JGI IMG/M metagenome (GOLD analysis project Ga0302326, IMG submission 202264) | Peat permafrost microbial communities from Stordalen Mire near Abisko, Sweden - Palsa_T0_3 | ecosystem: Environmental > Terrestrial > Soil > Palsa > Peat permafrost | place: Sweden: Abisko...
TCCCTCGGAAATTTGGCCCCCGAAGAGTTTGCCCGGCAGGCAAAGAACATCACCCAAAAGGCCGTCTTTTCTGGAGACCCCGCGGAGTAAGAACGGGGAGAAGACCATTGGGGCGAAAATCCACAGTTATCCCTGGCTCCCGATCCGGGGCCCATCCCAGGAGTATCATCAGAATAGCTTTATGTGGCTTTCTTGTGGCGTGCAGCACTGATGGCTCACCGCTAGGGCGGCCAAGCAGTCAAGGTGTTTCGCCGATTTCGCGGCTTACGGCGCAGGCGCAGTTCGCGTACAGCATACGTGGGCCCTACGTGACTACCTGCGGGACCAAGCACCGCAAAGTCACGCTCGCATCGGGTGACGTGACGATCCATTTTAAGGAGGATTGCGGGGTAACGGGCAACGTCCGGGTACCGGGCGTCACAAATCTGCAATCTCCACCGCAATACATGATCCTCTGTCAGGGTCCCATGGAGTCTACTTCTCAGGCGCTCTGTAACTACGGATCGCCGTCTTACACGGACTGCGAACAGGCAAACTCGACGTTTTGGTACGATACGATGAAACTGATTGGCGTCGGCGGGACCACAAGAACGGACTTCATCTCTAGGATTTTTCCGCTGAAGTTTAGCTCTAGTACGCTGATTGTAGCGGCTAATTTGTACGGATTGTGCGTGATCGACTTTGATTCGGGCTCGATAATGCAAGATGACTTCGCGAGCGATCACGCCGTCGCTCCGAGTGGCGATACCGTACATCTTAAGGTCGTATTGCCTCCTTCGTACGGCTCTTCTTTTCAGGATAACGATACTATGCTACTGTTTTTTGAATCCAAACCGGCCGGTTGATTACACTGGATTTCGGGATCACAGCAAGTCTTAAGAGAATAGTGGCTTTCAAGGGCGCGTCGCAATTCAAGACGACAGCCTATACGTTGCTGATTCAAGACGTCTCGACCTTCGGCTCGCCGATCGTTCCGACGAGTCGGATGACGTCGTCGTTTTCATTTCCAAGCCTCAGTTCGGACAGTTATTCCTTCATCGCGTGTGGAGACTGAATGCAACAATTCGCCCCTTTGCCAGAGAGAAAGGCTATGCAACAACAGTTTCGCTGCCGTTTGTTTTTGGCGTTGCTAGCCTGCGCCTTTGCGGTGGCTGCCATGCAGCGCAGTGGAGAGGCGCAACTCGCCTCAGGGGCGCTTCTGTTGATCGCGCCAACAGCTGCCGCGGGAACCTGTGTTGGCGCAACGGCAAGCCCGACAACGCCTGCAGCGCTCTATCAGATAACGAATGCAGGCAACCAGGCGACGGCCGGTACCATCACGTTCTATGATGAGTCGCCTACACCATCGTGTAACAGCGCGGACATTATTTGGCGGCCTCTGCAGCTTGGGCCGGCGCAAACGATCTCGTTCGGCACCATCGGCATTCGCCTTAAAACCAACGGACTGGCCTATATGCTTTCAACGCCGCCGGCTACAACGATCGTGGTGACCTGGTAGTCGAGCGCGTCGCTCTAGGAAGGGACTTTTCACGATGGACATCGACCGACTAATCCGAGCCACGGTTGCATTCTCTTTATCCGGACTGCTGTCAGGCTGCACTGGCGGCGAATCAGGTCTCGCCTCGTCAGTTAGTCCAACCGTGCCTTCCACATATCAGGGCGTGATGACCGCTGAACGCGCGTCGACACTCGCCGCGCCAAACGGCTCGACCTGCGGCCAGCGACATCTTTATGCCACGCTGCAGGCCACCGAGATGACGGTGCATTTTCGGCCAGACTGTGGCGCGACAGGTAACTTGCGTATACCAGGCGTTACGAATCTGCAATCGCCCCTGCAAGAAATGCTGCTATGCGAGAGCCCTCAGCCCGTAACTCATGCCGGATCCCCACACTGCAGTCCATCCTTGGCGGACGGGAACTGTCAGCAGGCAAACTCGACGATTTGGTATGTCACCATCTTCTTCGCGGGAGGACCCTCGCGGCAGATAGACTTTGCTACGAACAAGTTTCCTGTGAAATTTAGCTCGAACACGCTCGTCGGTCTAAGCAACTTGTACGGACTATGCGTCATTGATAACGAGGACGATGTCATACAAGACGACTTCGCGGACGGACACGACGTCGCTCCAAAGGGCGATACGGTTAACCTTAAGGTCGTATTACCGCCTTCATTCGGTTCCTCCTACCCAGACTACACAGACATGGACCTGTTTTTCGAAACGAAACCGGCAGGTGACGAGCGGTGATGCTAGAGTATTTCCGAAGTCGCCGGAACCAACTGGGAGATGTGACGGTATGCGAGACTTGGCGGGCCGCTTTGGCTGGAGAATGCGATTCTCGAGCCAAGGTTATGCGACGTTTACTTGTGCTTTGGGGCCTTATCCCTCGTACCGTCGCTGGCCGCGGGGCAAGTCCTAATCGGCAACGCGCAGCTCCCTGCGCCTCCTGTCAACGCGAATCTCTACGGAGTTTCAACATCGTCTACCGACAATTCTTTTGCTATGGAGGCGGCAATCACGGCGGCTAGTGCGCTCGGCACCGCGGTTTCAATCCCTGCTTGCGGCAGCTATCAGTTCATGAACCCGATCGCCTATAATACCGCACATCTTGGTAGTTTTATAATCCCGAACGGCATGAAGATTTTCACGCCCGGTGGTTATCAGTGCGTCCGTTTCCAAGTCTCAGGAAGCTGGACGAGCCCTTTCGGGCAGGCGCTCATCCAGCAAACGACGCCGACGCAAGGCGTGACGATTCGGTCGCATTGACCTTCACGAGACCAGTCTTCGCCGCCGAGGCATGCTGTGGCGCGGCCCCGTACGGCTCAAGCGGCTCGCGTCCCCTGGCGATGCGTCGCTCCGCGAACTTCGCTCGCAGGTCGTCGGTCATTACCGCTCCCTCAAGATGCACGGCTTCGCCTTGGACATGGTCACCGCCGTTGCGTAGCAACTCGCCAACCGTCTCAGTGTTGCATTATTTGAGGGAGGCTTACCTTGGCCGGGATCCACTGCACGGTGAGCAATTCCACGAGGCTTCATGTTTTCCCAGCCTTGAAGCGAATGCCCAGCCAGTCCGGCAGGCGCTCATCGTGTCGTGGGCCGCTGCCTGAGCCTGACAGAGGTGGATTAATTTGGTAACGCAACAAATACGTCGAATATACTCTTTCAAGCCAGACGCAGTTGATCGCCGCTGACGGATAACGGAGCGGACGTATGCGCCGGTCTTGAATGACGCATTTAGCGGTTACCGATGGTTGCACGCGGTCGAAAATGTCGATGAATACAGGGTTTCCGGTTAGCCTTGGGTGTCGATGGCTGCCCTTCGTTTTCACCGACTGCACCGAAAATGCACCGCGAAGCGCGACCACATACGTGGCTTCCGCGCGTCAAATTAGTGCCGTCATAGCGCATTTCGGAACGCCGAATGATATAAGAGGTTCCGGCCGTCAAAGCACCCGTTAGCGTCAAAATAAGGGGCGTTTGCGTCAACCTGGCGCCGGACTCAAAGGCTCAACTTACCCTATTCTCGAATCGAACTGGTCGGGCTCAAGGAGCTTGAAGATGAGAGCCGGCGCAAACATCGCACTTTCTCGCGAGCGGCTGACACGCGAGCTCGACGCGTGGCACCTTGTTAAAAAAAGATCGGGCCCCGAGCCGCGGTCAGGGCGCTCAGCGAGCACGGGGCCTCACTACTCCGCGCTTGCCGATTGCTTGGTTGGGCGCCGGTCCCGGAGGGCGCATGGATGCGAAGTGCAAAACCATCGAACCGGCATTCCAACCAGCCACGTCTAGGAGCGGAGATTTTCGTGATTGCGAGACTCAATTCCAACCGAACCACTCAGGCGTTGATCACTGTGACGGCCCTCGTAACGTTTTCGGGGTGCAGCGGGACAGTAAGTCAATTTTCGCCAAGAGTCACATCTAGCGGTGGAGAGTCAAATGCGTGGCAGGTCACTCAGCCGTTCGCGGCGTTGCAGACAGAAAGCGCCTCCCCGACGCTCTACGCTTCGTCATCGACAGCCAATACAGTAACCGAGTACCAGCTGCCGAGCGACACTATCATCGGGACACTCGGCGCGAGTAGCGGCATTAACAACGGTCCGTCGGGTATGTTTTTTTCTAAAGATAAACTCTATGTCACCAACGGAAACCAGGTACTGATTTTCCCTGTCGGTAAGACGACGCCTTCATTGATTCTGCAAGACCCAATCTCTGCGCCGTTTGCGGACGACGTTGTCGCTGCTAGCGATGGAACGGTGTACGTTGCGAATGAGGAGAACGACTATTGCGGATACGGTGAAGTCGTGGTTTTCAAGAAGGGTCAGACCGCCCCCGAATACACGATTATCCCTCCGAAAGTAAATTTTGTCTTGTCAGTGACACTTGACTCGAGTAATAACCTGTACATCGCCTATGATACGACTTTCAACACGGCCCACATTCGCGAATATGCACCCGGGTCGCAGACGGGCACGGAAACCGGCTGGTCGGTCAAAAGCCCCTCAGGCATGGTATTCGACAAGAGCGGGAACCTCGTCGTCGTCGACGGTACGATTATTGACGTGTTCACGCCCGGCATCCCCAAGCCCGTGCGTACGTTTGGGTCGTTGAACAATGGTGGGTTTGTGACCCTCAACAGATCTGAGACGCTGCTATTCTCCACTAATTGGGGGGCTAACGAAATCGATGAGTTGAACTACTCGACTGGCAAAATGGTGAAGACCATTACTCTTGCCGGCGCAGCCGGAATCGCCATCGATCCGTCATCCTCGCCCTAGCGACGGAGACTGAATGTCAAGGGGAACTCACGCGGCTCGATGGATGGCATCATGAATGGTAAGCAACCTTATCACACTTCGGCGGTCGTCAACCGCCGAGAGCGGCAACTTGCCTGCGGCCACTCCTGTACATCAAATTCCGTTGGGGGACTGTTCTTCGGGGCACGAATTTTCTGCGCGTGCCGTAGGGATATCGGCGCATAAACCGTATCTTGGGTCGTAACGTTTAGCCCTGAGTGTTATAGCACGGGCACGGAGGTTTGCAGCTTGCGAACGAACTCCTCGGCGTGCGATTCGGAGTGACTTGCGAGGCCGCGTCGGGTCTTGGTCGAGCCGGCCAATCTTCGTTCGACTTCTCACCAGTCGAGGTGAGGTTAGCGGGCATGCTGGTCGTCGTCCAGCTCTTCGCGATTCGTTTGAGCTACAGCGGAAGGCACTTCGCGCGAGCATCGCTGCGCTGCGACCAGGTATCATTGTTCACGGGGCTCTTGGCTGGGTTCGTCGCTTTGGGAGTCTGCCGCTCCGCGCGATTTTTGACAACGCCAAGACCGCCGTTACGCGGGTGCTCCGTGGTCGTAATCGCATCGAGAATGCGCGTTCCGGGAGTTCTGCGGGGCCTTGGTTCTCGAGGTCAACTTCGCGGCTCCAGCCAAGGGCAATGAAAAGGGTGGCGTCGAGGGCATCATCGGCTACCTGCAGGACAACTTCTTCAGTCCGATTCCCTCATTCGGGATGCTCGAAGCCCTCAACTTCGATTTGGCGGCCTTCTGCGAGCGTCATGCCCAGCGCGAGCACACGACGCACCAGGAGACCATCGCGGCGCGTTTCAATCGGGAGCAAGCGGCATTGCGGCCGTTGCCGCCGGCACTGCCGCGCAGCTGCGTCACACGGTACGCGCGCGTCAACAAGTTCGCCGAAGTCGTCTTCGAGCGCGACGTCTATTCCGTTCCGAGTCGCTACGCTCATCGCAACGTCGCCATCGAGGTTTACGAAGATCGGCTGCGGATCATCCTCGAGGATGCGGCGATCGCCCAGCACGGACGGGGTTTTGGCCGCGGCGAACGCTTCCTAGATCCACGCCATTACTTGGAGCTCCTACGGCGCAAGCACCGCGCTGCAGAACATGCGCTCGTTCTTGCCGATGGTCGCATTCCTGAATCGTTGCACGACCTTCTCCGGCGGTACCAAGACGATGGGCGAGTCAGTGCAAGCAAACGTTGGACCGAAGTACTCTCCCTGCTGGCTGATCACTCGGCCGAGGTCCTCCGGGATGCGGTCGGTCATGCGCTCGCACGCGGGACTTGCGATCCGGCTGCAATCGCGTTCTGCTACGTCAACGCACCGCGCCGGCCCCGCCGGCATCGATCGACCCACGTCATCTGCCCGAGGGCGCACGCATTGACGCAATGGTGGTCGACTTGGCTCGGTACGCGCTAAGTGAGCTCGCGGAGGGGCTCGCATGACGGAGTCGCCGCTCTTGGAACGACACTTTCGCTCACTGGATCTCTCTGCGATCTTGGCGAGCTATCGCCGCCTTCTTGGAGAGCACGCGCAACCGCTCCCATATCTTTGCGACTTGGTGGCGCTCGAAGTCGGGAAGCGCCACGAAAGCGGAGTACGAGCACGCAGCGCCGCTGCTCGCTTTCCAACCGTGAAGACCATCGAGTCGTTCGACTTTAGTTTGCAGGCCCAACTGCCCAAGGCCAAGTTGCTCGAACACTTCGAGGGAACATTCGTCGACGCGCATCGCAATCTCGTCCTGTGCGGCCCGCCGGGGACAGGAAAGTCGCCCCGGCGGGCAGTTCAAAGTGTACCGGCCCTGGGCGCTTCAAAGTATACCGGCCCGAGCGTAGGAATCTGTCGCAATCGTTGGCTAAGCCGAGGCCTTTGCCTTCCTGTTACGCGCCGCGAGGCTATGCTCGTGCAGCCGATAGCTCTTGCCGCGAATCTCGGCTAGGTGGCTATGGTGCATCAGGCGGTCGAGGAATGCGGCAACAGCAGGCGTGTCTCCGAAGAGTTTCGGCCAGTCGTCAAGAGGCCGATTCGAGGTCAGAATGGTTGAGGCGCGTTCGTAGCGGCGCATCACAATCTCGAGCAAGTCTTCTGCCGCGTTGCCTGGAAGCCGGCGCATTCCTAAGTCGTCGACGATCAGTAGCGGAATCTCGCTGAAGGTTGTGATCGCTTCAGCGCGTTCGCCGGTCGCATTGGCAAGAAGCATCTCTTCGAACAGGATGTGGGCTTCGCGATACATCGCGCGAAAGCCGGCATGTATGGCAGTCATGCCGATCGCCTGGGCCAGGTGACTTTTTCCAACGCCGGCGTTGCCGAGTAGCAAAACGTCTTCGTGCTGATCGATAAAACGACAGGTGGCGAGCTCAAAAATGAGCGCGCGGTCGACGGCGTTGAACTTCCAATCGAACGTATCGAGCGTCTTGTGGTCGCGAAAACCAGCCGCCTTGACGCGACGTTCAACGAGGCGATCTCGTCGCCGCTGCAGTTCGTCGTGAACGAGGAGGCTGATAAAATCCAGCGGCCCCAGATTCTCGGCTCGGGCCTGCTGCGATCGGAGCGAAAGCGTATCGGCCATACCGCCGAGTCGAAGCTGCCGCAGGGATCGGTCCAGTTCATCAGTGGTCATGGAGTGGCTCCTTGCGTGAGCGTGGTGAAGTGCGTCGTGTACGTCTCGATCTCGGGGATGATCCGATGCTCGGTCTTGAGCTTAGTTGGTGTCGAGTGATGGCCGAGGTACGTGCGAATGAACCGCAGGCTTCCTATGCCCGAGGTCGAGGCGAAGAGGCATGCGCGATCGACGGCGTCAGCGTCGTACCGTCGTAGCAGGTCGAGCATGCCGAAGAGCGCTCGCAGGGCGAGAGCGCCACGCTCTTCGACCAGCCGGCGGGCGAAAGCGGCGCAGCCCGGGCCGGCTCCCGCGATGCGAAGGGCGACGTTTTCAACCTTGGGTGGCGTCTGCTTAGGGCGATCGGCCTCGTTGGTGCGACGCTGTCCCTTTCTGGTTGCAATGGGAAACTCGCGAAGGCATTCATGCGTCGCAGGATCCAAGATCCGTAACCACAGCCGCCCGACGTGAACGATTACCTTGCGTCCGACGCAGCGCGGCGGTGCAGAATAATAGGCTTTGTCGATCTCGATATAGCCGTCGAAGTGAACGGTGCGCTGGCAAATGCGATAGTACTCGAACCGAGTCGTCGGTAGCGGTAGCAGGAACGGCCGCTCTTGCTCGAACATCGCGCGCACTTGTTGTTTGGTCGTTCCATGAATGCGCGTTGCTGCCCAGCGATCGTTCCAGTGAGCCAGGAACGTGTTGTGCTCCTCGATGCTCTCGAAACGCCGCCCCTTCAATGCCGTCTCTTGCGTATAGCCGACCGCCGACTCGACCTTGCCCTTGAGATCTGGTGCGTATGGCCTGCAGGGCAGCGCGATGACGCTGTGATGCTCGAGCATTTTGGCGTAGAGCGCGTTGATCTGCGGGTCGTAGATGTCGGGCTTGATGACGCCCTCTTTGAGGTTGTCGAGTCGGATCGTGCGCGGCGCGCCACCGAAGAACATGAACGCCTCCTCGTGCAGCCTGCACCACATCTCCGTCGACGAGTTCCAAACGACTTTACGAAATGCGTGGCGGCTGTTGCTGAGCGTCATGACGAACAACCGCGGCCGGCGGTACTTACTGGTGCGCGGATCGCGCGTCAGCGTGCCTTGGCCGTAGTCAACTTGAGCTTCTTGTCCTGGCTCGGTTTCAAACCGACAACTGACCTTCGATTCACTTGGACGGAGCTTGCGGATCAGTCGCTTGACGGCATCGTACGAGCCGGTGTAGCCGTGGTGCTCGACGAGGTCTTGCTAGATCGCCATGCCGTTGCGCCGCTTGGCGAGCTCGGCCTTGATGAAGGCACGGAACGGAGCGGCGCTGCTGCGCTCAGCCGTAGCCCCCATCGAGCCGGTGGGCACTTCCGTCGCGGTGTGCGGTTTTGAGTCGGTGGGCACTTCCGCCGTGGTGGTACATTTTGCCGCTGTCAGCCCGGCTTCGAGCCGAATCCGCCGGACCGTCGCCCGATGGTAGTCGCCCTCGCGGGCGATGCGCCGCTCGCTCCAGCCGATGCGCAGCAGGCTCAGGATCGTTTCTCGCTCGGTCATGCTCAGCTTGTTCACGGCGTCGTTGATGCGACGCCGCCTTGAGATGCCCGGGCCGGATCAGCGGGGGTGGTACACTTTCAACTGCCCACCGACCCCTGGTACATTTTCAACTGCCCGCAGGTGGTACATTTTGGGTGCCCGCCGAGGAAGTCGCACATGCTTAGCGCCCTTGGGCTCGCGATGTGCATGCGCGGTTATCGCGTCTTGTTCACGACAGCCGCGGAGCTGCTGATCCGTCTCATGGACGCCAAGCGCGGCGGAACGCTCGAACGCCAGTATCGCAGCCTCGATCGCATGGACGTTCTCTTGATCGATGAATTGGGCTACATTCCATTTGAACGGGAAGCAACGGACCTGCTCTTCCAACTGATCTCCGCCCGCTACGAGAGACGCACCATCGCCCTGACCACGAACCTCAGCTTCGAGCACTGGACTCAGATCTTTCCGGACGAAATGGCGGCCGCTGGCGTAATCGATCGGCTCGTCCACCACGGTTCCGTTTTCGTCTTCAGCGGGGAGAGCTACCGCCTCCGTAGCCGGCCCCGAGGGAAGCCTCCCAAGTCCACCTAACTTCACCAAGGGTTCAATTTGAGAATACCGCTACGGGCTCAAATTGAACGTCGCGCTTCCACCGCCAGAACTCCGCAGAATACTACGGCGAGGATTCTCTGAATCGGCCGGCCGAAGCGGAATTTGTCAAGGGGGCTGGTACCAGCGATTTCATAGGAGTTGTGTAGATCAGGCAGCGTTTTCGAAATTCGGTTTGTTGATCCAGACGTCGGTAGGAAGTTCGGCGCGTTTTGGTACTCCGTTGATGAATCGCTCCGGTGTTTCTGCGTAGGCGAGAAGCATAATTTCGTGTCGCGCATCGAGGGCTGCGTTGGCCTCGCCGGCATGAACGACGGCTGGGGTGAGCATTGCGATCCCGGAGTGGTGGTGCTCATGGTTGTACCATCCGAAGAAGCCGCGAAAGAAGGCCTTGGCGTCTTCTAACGAGCCGAAGCGCTCGGGGAAGTCCTTGTGATACTTGAGCGTCTTGAATTGCGCCTCAGAATACGGGTTATCGTTGCTGACCCGGGGACGGCTTAGAGAACGAACCACGCCAAGAGCGTCGAGCAGATCGCAAACTGGCTGGGCGGTCATCTCGGGGCCGCGATCGCTATGAACGGCGGCTTCACCGGGCGCAATTCCCTCGGCATCGAGCGTTACGCCGATAAAGTTCTCGGCAACGGCCGCGTCCGAACGGCGCACGACTTGCCAGCCGACGACCAGGCGGCTGAAGATGTCGATCATCACCAGCAGCGAAAACCAAGCGCCTCTGAAGGGTCCGCGAATTTTGGTGATGTCCCACGACAGAACTTGCCGCGGCCCCGTCGCCAAGAGTTCGGGCTTCTTGTACTCGGGATGGCGCGCTATCGCTCGACGTTCGACAACTTCCGCGTTGGCGCGCAGCAGGCGGTACATCGTGCTCGGTGAGCAAAGGTAACGGCCTTCGTCGAGGAGTTGCGCGTGAATCTGCGGTACGGCAAGATCGACGAATCGTTCGGAATGCAGGAACTCCAAGATGGTCTGACGTTCAGCATCCGGGATGCGGCGCCGATTGCTGCGCTCGACGATCCTAGGCGTCCCCGTCAATGCAGGACCGGCAAGACGCAGGCGCAGCGACGATCGACTCACCCCCAATGCCTCACAAACCGTGCGCGCTCGCGCTTCTAGAACGAGCTTCAGCGCCACGGTCATCGCTCGCTCTCGGTCTTCTCGGGGCTCTCGAGTTCCCTCAAGAGCCCCTGTGCTTTTTTTTTTGGATCTCGAGTATCAGTTCGGCGCGTTCCAAACGACGGGTTAATTTACGGTTCTCGCGTTCCAGCTCGGCAATGCGGCGCTGCGATGCCTGGTCGGCGGCCTTGAGCCTGGTGCGCTTTCGCAGTGATCCGGCATCGAAATCGCCCCGATCGCGGGCTTGCCGCCACGCAGCCAAATGCGAGGAGTATATGCCCGCACGCCGCAGCAACGCACTCACCCCGCCGGGCGCGCAGGCATCTGCTTCGCTCAAGACACGGAGCTTTTCTTCGATCGTGAACCGCCGTCGTTGCGGCTTCTCAGGAACCTCGCGGCCCTTCAATCGAGCGGACTTTGCTTGGGCTACGCCGCTGTCAGACTTGGTCTCCAAGTGGTCCCATCTTTTCCCGCTCCCCGCGTACATAAGGATTCGAGGACTGCTGGTACCAACTCATCTTGACACGGGGGGC
>Ga0302326_10028766_pt1 | contig 11175 bp, 7 predicted proteins | sample Palsa_T0_3_FD_202264 | JGI IMG/M metagenome (GOLD analysis project Ga0302326, IMG submission 202264) | Peat permafrost microbial communities from Stordalen Mire near Abisko, Sweden - Palsa_T0_3 | ecosystem: Environmental > Terrestrial > Soil > Palsa > Peat permafrost | place: Sweden: Abisko...
GGCCTCGATGGGGCCCGCATCGCCGCCATGCTCGCGGCCGTGGATAAGTATGAGCGAAATGGAGAGGACGCCTTCAAGCCCTACGAGGCCTCCTTTGGATCCCTGGACCCGGCCCTGAGGCAGAACGTCCTCGCCTTTCTAGGCATCCGCTCCCTAGCGGACCTCGAGAGGGCGCTCTCACAGGCCCCTGTTGGGAGCGGCGCCGAGCGCCTCGGAGACTGGCGCAAGCTTCTCGACGGCCTCGGCGCAATGGGCCTCGCCGATTTCATCCAGGTCGACCTCGGCGTCGTGCGCGGCCTGGCGTATTACACAGGCTTCGTTTTCGAGGCGTTTGACCGCAAGGGCGAACTTCGGGCGCTGGCGGGTGGCGGGCGCTACAATGACCTTGTCCAGAAGCTCGGCGGCCCATCGCTGCCTGCGGTTGGCTTCGCGATCGGCGACATGACCTTCGGCCTGCTGCTTGAGCAGCGCGGCCTCGCGCCCACCATCTCCCAGTCCCCCGACATCTACTGCGTGATCGGCGGTCCCGCGGAGAGGAAGGCCGCGTTCGCGGACATCCACAGCCTGCGCTCCAGTGGAAGGCGGGTGGAATACGCCCTGAGGGACGTGGGCTTCGGCAAGCAGCTCAAGGCGGCCGTCGACTCAGGCGCCAAGGTCGCGCTCATCTACGGCGCCGACGAGATCGCCAAGGGCGTCGTCAAGTTGCGCGATCTCACCGACAAGACCGAACGGGAAATTCCTGTCGGCGATGTCGGGTCCGCGGTGCGTGACTTCTTCCAGCCGGACTAGGAGAGGTCTCCAGGCCCGAATGCGCCGGGGAGCAGGGCAGTGAGCCGCGTGTCGATCCGGTTCTTCGTGTCGCAGACGCTGATGACGAGCGCCTCAGGCCCAAACTCGTGGATCACCTGGCGGCACGCGCCGCACGGCGCGGTGGGGAGGGGCGTCGGCGTGTACACGGCCACGGCGCGTATCGCGCTCTCGCCGGCGGCCACCGCCGTGAAGATCGCCGTCCGCTCCGCGCAGTTGCACAAGCCAAAGGACGCGTTCTCGACGTTGCACCCGGCATAGACCCTGCCGGAGCCCGCGATCACCGCGGCCCCAACGGGGAAGTGTGAATACGGCGCGTAGGCGCGGGCCGCGGCAGACCGGGCGGCCTTCTCCAGGCGGCGGATTGCGGCGTCAGTGGGCTTTGGCATGGCGTCCCGCAAATGGGCCCCATCAGGGCCTAGCCCGCGAGCTCTTTCCGCGTCTCCGCAAAGGCGCGGATAGCGAACGACAGGTCCTCCCGGCTGTGGGCCGCGCTCACCTGCGTGCGGATGCGCGCGGCCCCGTGGGCCACCACGGGGAAGAAGAAGCCGACGACGTAGACGCCTTTCTCGAGCATCCTCGCCGCGAAGCGCTGTGCGAGGGCCGCGTCGCCCAGCATGATGGGGACGATCGGGTGCGTGCCCGGCCGCAGGGTGAGGCCGGCCTCGGCGAGGCCCTCCCGGAAGAACTTCGTGTTCGCGTGCAGGCGCTCGCGCAGCTCGGGCGAGCGCAGGATGAGGTCGATCGACGCGATGGAGGCCGCGGCGATCGCGGGCGGCAGGGTGTTGGAAAAGAGGTAGGGCCTCGAGCGCTGGCGCAGGATTTCGATGATGTCCTTTCGGCCGCTGACATAGCCGCCGGAGGCGCCACCGAGCGCCTTGCCGAGAGTGCCCGTCACGATGTCGACGCGTTCGGTCACGCCGAAGTGCTCCGGCGTGCCGGCGCCCGTGCGGCCCATGAAGCCAACGCCGTGGCTGTCGTCCACCATGACTAGCGCATCATGGCGCGCCGCGAGCTCGCAGATCTCGCGCAGCGGCGCGATGGAGCCGTCCATCGAGAAGACCCCGTCCGTGACAACGAGCCTGAAGCGCGCTCCAGACGCCTCCTTCAGGCGCGCCTCCAAGTCCGCCATGTCGCAGTTGCGGTAGCGGTGGCGCTTGGCCTTGCACAGGCGGATCCCGTCGATGATCGACGCGTGGTTGAGCTCGTCGCTGATGACGGCGTCCTCCTCGCCGAGGAGCGTCTCGAACACGCCGCCGTTGGCGTCGAAGCACGACGAGTAGAGCAACGTATCGTCGGTGCCGAGGAACGTGGTCAGCTTGAGCTCGAGCTCCTTGTGGATCTCCTGGGTGCCGCAGATGAAGCGCACGGAGGCCAGGCCGTAGCCCCACCGGTCGAGCGCCTCGTGGGCCGCGGCGACGATCTCGGGGTGGTCGGCAAGGCCGAGGTAGTTGTTCGCGCAGAAGTTCAGGACGCGCGCCCCGCCGGCGACGGCGACATTCGGGCCCTGCGGGGTCGACAGGACGCGCTCGCGCTTCGTGAGCCCCGCGGCCGCGATCTCCGCGATGACCTTCTTCAGGTGGTCCCTGTAGGCGGGTGACATTGTTAAGGCGGCCCTACGACCAGTTCAGGATGATCTTGCCGCTCTTGCCGGAGCGCATGAGGTCGAAGCCCTCCTGGAATTCCGTGTAGGGCATGCGGTGGGTGATGACCGGGGAGATGTCCAGGCCGCTTTGTATCATGGCCGTCATCTTGTACCACGTGTCGTACATTTCTCGTCCATAGATGCCCCGCACCGTGAGCATGTTGAAAACCACCTTGTTCCAATCGACAGCGGCGGCAGCGGGCAGGATCCCGAGAAGCGCGATGCGTCCGCCGTGGGCCATGTTGTCGATCATGTCGTTCAGCGCGCGGGGATTGCCGGACATCTCGAGGCCGACATCGAAGCCCTCCTTCATGCCGAGCTCGGCCTGGATGGCGGGGAGTTGTTCCCTGGAAACGTCGACAACCCGCGTCGCCCCGAGGCGCGCGGCGAGGGCGAGGCGGTCGGGGTTCACGTCGGTGACGACGATCTTCCTCGCCCCGCAGTGCTTCGCGATGGCGGCCGCCATGCAGCCGATCGGGCCCGCGCCCGTGATCAGGACGTCCTCGCCGATGAGGTCGAACTGGAGCGCCGTGTGGGTCGCGTTGCCGAGCGGGTCGAAGCAGGAGAGGACGTCGAGCGGGATCGCCGGGTCGACGGGCACCGCGTTCGACGCCGGGATGCACAAGAACTCGGCGAAGGCGCCGGGGCGGTTGACGCCCACGCCGCGGGTGTCCTTGCAGAGGTGCCTGCGGCCGGCGAGGCAGTTGCGGCAGACGCCGCAGACGATGTGGCCCTCGCCGTCGACGAGGTCGCCTTTCTTGAAGCGCTGCACGGAGGAGCCGACCTCCTCGATCACCCCGACGAACTCATGGCCGATCACCATGGGCGTCTTGATGGTCCTCTGGGCCCATTCGTCCCAGTTGTAGATGTGGACGTCCGTCCCGCAGATGGAGGTCTTGACGATGCGGATCAGCACGTCGGTCGCCCCGGGGACGGGGACCGGGACCTCGGTCAGGTCGAGGCCCACGCCGGGCCTCGACTTCGAAATCGCTCGCATCGTCTTCGCGCTCATTGGGGTCACGAAAGGTTGCCTCGGTTTGCCTCCAAAACAATAGCGAACCGCCGTTATGACGGGCTCGCTCGGGGATTGCATCCCCGCACGGGGGCCTGTGCTCTTGGCGTCTCCTAGCGATGAAAAACCGATTCTACGGCGCCTTTGACAGCGAGACGTTCGGGGGCGCGAGGCGCACCGACTACCGCAACGCCTTCCAGATCGACCGGGACCGGATCATCCACGCGCACGCCTTCCGCAAGCTCCAGTCGAAGACCCAGGTCTTCCTCTCCGGTGAATACGACTTCTACCGCACGCGGCTCACGCACTCGATGGAGGTGGCGCAGATCGGCCGCTCCATCTGCCAGTTCCTGAGGACGGCCCCAGGCCCGCTGTCCGACGACTTCTTCATCGACGGCGACCTGGTGGAGGCCGCCTGCCTCTCCCACGACCTCGGGCATCCGCCCTTCGGGCACTCGGGCGAGCGCACGCTCCAGGAGCTGATGGTCGGCTGGGGCGGGTTCGAGGGCAACGCGCAGACCCTGCACCTCCTGATGGAGACCATGTACCAGGACCGCTCGGGCGTGAGGGGCATGCAGCCTACGCGGGCCCTCATGGATGGGATCCTCAAGTACAAGTCGTTCTTCGGCGACTTCGCGAAGCCCCCTCAGAACCACTTCCTCTATGACACGCAGCGCGGGGTCATCGACTTCGTCTTCGGCGGCGCCAAGGTGCCGCGCAGCCTGGCGACGGGCGAGAAGCTGAACAGTTTCAAGAGCGTCGAGTGCCAGATCATGGACTGGGCGGACGACGCCGCGTACTCCCTGGACGACATCGTCGACGGCGTGAAGACGGGCTTCCTGACGACCGACCGGATTGGGGCCTGGGCCGAGTCGGCGGTCACGGACGCCCCCGGGCTGCGCCTTCTGGACGAGCTCCTCGACGCCATCCGGGCGGGCACGCTCGAGTCCATATTCTCGGCGCGCATCGGCTCCTTCATCACCTCATGCCGCCTGCGCGAGCGGAAGAACTTCATGGCGAAGAAGACCAACCGCTACCGCTACGAGCTCGTGGTCTCGCCGGAGGCCGAGCGCCAGGCTCTCTTCTACAAGAAGATGGCGAACGACATCATCTTCGAGAGCCCGCAGCTCCAGCAGATGGAGCACAAGGCGCGCAAGGTGCTCTTCGACCTGTGGGAATCCTGCTGGCGGAACTATGTCGAGCCGGGACCCCGGGTCGTGCGGATCTTGCCGCCGAACGTGGGGGAGCTCATCGACGCGGCGAGGGGGAAGAAGGCGAAGGCCCGCCAGATCTGCAACTGGCTGGCCGGGTTGACTGACGGGACGATCGTGCGGACGTACCGGAGGCTTTTCGGGCTGGAATTCGTCTCGATCAGGGACCCGGGCTGAGCGGCGTAATCTTGACGACCCAGGTCCACAGCAGATCAACGGCCAGGGCGCCCTTGATGGGGATCGCGGGCATTCTCGGGGCGGACGGCTTCTGGGTGTCGGACCTCGGCACGCTTGGAATCGCCTGCTTTGTCGCGGACCGGCTGTGGTACCAAACGGCGTTTCCCGCCGTGACCTGGTTCGTCGTGGTTGCGCTCTGGGTCGGGCTGTCATGCGTCGCTGCGCTCAGTGTTTCCCTTGCACCGCTTCCCCGGTGGGTAACGGCTCCGTGGAGCCTACGCTTTGTAGGCGTCTGCGCGTGTGCCCTCGTCGTCAAATCCCTCGCGAGCCCCTTCTCGTGGCGGCAGGCGCTGGCCTTTGCCCTCCTCACCTTCAGCGGGCTGTGCATCAGCCAGGTCTTGCTTGGGATCGTCTCCAAGTCTCGCGAACTGGATTCCTGGGAGGGGCTCCGTTTCGCTGCGGCGCAGGCAGTGGCGCTCTTTGCCGTGCACCCCTACCTGAGGAGCGCGCTCCTCGGGGCGGGCGACGCCCTGTCGTACTCGATGGCGGCCGCCGACTACGTGACGCAGTGGCGCGCGGGCATATTTCCCGTCCTGATAGGCCAGAGCCCGTTCGCCTTCAGCGGAGGCTTCCAGCCCCTGCGCAATGCGCCTCTGTTCACCCATCTTATCGGGATCTTCGATCTCCTGGGCCTGCGGACGTTCAACGCATTTGCGCTGCAGAACCTGGCGATCTTCGCCAGCATGCTAGGCGCCGTCCTGGGCTGCTACGCCGCGTTGAGGCTGTTGCTGCAGAGAACGCCTTGGCTGGCGCTGGGGCTCGCCGTCCTCTACGGGCTGTCGCCCGGGGTCCTCGCCCCCCTCTACGGCGGCGACCTGATCATCACGTTCATGGCGCTGCCGTTTGTTCCCTGGTTGCTGCTGGGAGTGGAGCAGGCGTCGGCCTCGCCCGGACGCCTCTCGGCTTGGGCGCTCATGGGAGCCTCCCTGGCGGGCATGTGGCTGGCCCATCCCCCGGTGGCCGCCTGGGCTACCGTCCTGGCCGGTTTCGCTGGTGCATGGATCCTCGTGCGGGAGCGCAGAGCCTCAGTCATCACAGGCATGCTGCTGATGTTGGCCGTCCTCCTTGTCCTGGGCGGCTACCTATTCGTCTCGGTGGCGTCGCTGGGGCTCCCGGTCGTCTCCCGCACCGCGGCCCTGTCGACGATAGACTACAAGATGGGTATCCTGCGCGGCAATTGGGTCAGCAGCTTGCTTCCGATCAGCAGCCAGGGAAACAACCTTCTGGGAGACGTCCAGCTGGGTTACGGGCTTTGGGCCTGCCTCATCCTGTCGGCAGGGGACGCAGTAAGGATCAAAGCCGTCAGGCCCCTTCTGGGATGCTTCGCGCTGATTCTGGTGTTCGCGTGGCCAGTCCCCGGCCTGACGGGGCTCGCGTGGAGAATCCTGCCTTCAGAGCTACTGGTCATGACAAACCAGTGGCCGATCGAACGGTTCTACCTGCTCTTGGCGGGGACAGCGGTGTTCATCGTCGGGCCCGCTCTTGCCCGGTACCTGTCCCGAGGTCCGAGACAGGAGGTGGCCGTGTATGCCTTGCTCTCGGCAGCTTGCCTGTGGAGCGCTCTGGAATCGGCGAAGTTCTTCCGCAGGGCTGCGGCCATCGGTCACTCGGAGGCCGCCTCCGAAGACCTCCACCGGCCGGAGAACATCGTCCTTTCGCGGACCCATTCCTATGAGTACCTCGGAACGCCTTGGTACTTTTCGAACGGGCACATGGATCCTCGGATGGAGACAAGGCTGCTGGACCTTTCGGCCTCGGAGGTCTTTGCCGACGGTTCGACGGTCCTCGCTGGAAGCAGCAGCGCCAATTCTTCCGCTGTCACGGTCGACCTTCACGCCGGGGAGGTCGGCGTCTCTCCGGAATCCATTCCCATCTCAGCCGGGGAAACCCTCGTCCTCAGGTTTGATTTTTTGGGAACGAGCCCTGTAGGGGAGCTGCAGATAAGTGCAGGTTCCCTTTTAGACTTCTACACGCTTCCCGAGTCCGGGGGCGAAAAGGCGTTCGGGTCCGGAATTGGTAATGGGCACGCACTGATTGTCGAAAACACGGCGAAGGAGCCAGCGCAGGTCTCAATCCGTTTCGTGGGAAAGGCCAATGCCGGCAGCGCCTTTGCGCGAGTGACGGCCAAACCCCTTAAAGGCCAGGACATGGTGATCCGCGTCCTCTCGCTCACGCCCTTCCATGCCCTTGTGCACGCCGAGCGGGACTGCTACCTGGAGACGCCCAAGCTTTTCGTGCCGGGGTATGAGGCACGCGTGGACGGCGACCTCACCCAATTCGTCAAGAGCCCGAACGGGCTAGTCATGGTCCCGCTGCGCAAAGGCGACTGGAAGGTCAGCCTCGCTTACAGAGGTGGCCGTCTCCTGCGCCTGAGCTACTTCGCCTCGGCGGCAGCGTGGCTGGCACTCCTTGGCCTCGTCGCCTCCTATTCCATCCACGGAAAGGACCTCTTCTCCTCGTGGATCGCCAGGACGCTTCGCGCCACGATCGGGGTCTCGGGGAGGTTTGTCATAAGGCGCAAATATGCCTTCGCCGCAACGATCGCCGTCGCCCTGGCCGCCGCCGCGGTCACGGGATACGAGCTGCGGCCAATCCAGGCTGCGGGGTACGGAGATGTCCGGATGCTCGTCCGGCTCCCCTTGTCGGCCATCGGGCAGACCGAACCTCTGGTGACGACAGGCCACACAGGCGCAGGGGACTTCATCTTCATCACCTACGTCGACGGCGGACACATCGTGGTCGGCCATGACAAGTGGGCCTACGGCGGGGGAAAGAGCAGCCCGGTCGCGGTCGATTACGCGAACTCCCAGCAGCTCGAAATCGACCTCGGCTCGCTCTACCGCGATCCCAGCGCCTCCAGGAAAGTATCCATCAGGGTGAACGGTGTGACCGTTTTCTCCGAGGATGCCACAGCCTATCCCTCAACCAGGAAGGAGGTCGTCGTCGGCCAGAATACAATCGGGGGCTCGACCACGCTTCCGCGTTTTACCGGTGAGATTCTGCGAGTGTCGCGCGGCGGAGAGGCGCCGGGCAAATGAGGCCGCTCAGGGGCCCGTCGCGGGTGGTGGCTCCAAGTGTCCCGCGTCCACGGCGCCCTGGATCATCTTCGCCGCATGGTCCCAGACTGCGGCCGAGCCCTCGGCGATGGAAGCGTTGCGTGCCCTGACTCGGTCCGCGGTCACGCCGTGGCGCTTCCATGCGGCTCCCTCGGTGCTCACATTGAGAAGGACAGGCTGGAACCTGTCCACAGCCGCTGCGAACTTGGCCTCAGGCGTCCCTTTCTCCTCGAACTCGTCCCAGAGCGCCCGGAAATCCGCGGCCTGGTCGGCGGGGAGGAGGCCGAAGATCCGGTCCGCGGCGCGGGCCTCGCGCTCATGCTGATCCGCCATGCGGGCTGTGTCGTAGGCAAAGGTGTCCCCGGCGTCGATCTCCACGAGGTCGTGGATTATCACCATCTTCAGGACCCGGAGCACGTTCAGCCTGGGGCTGTTCGCATGCTCGGCCAGGACGATGACGGCGAGGCACAGGTGCCAGGAATGCTCGGCGTCGTTCTCGGCGCGGCGGCTCCGCGTGCAGACCGTCTGCCGGAAAATCTCCTTCAGCTTGTCGACCTCGAGGATGAACCGGACCTGCTGCTCAAGCCGCTCGTGCGTCATCCGGACGGACTAGCCCGGGCTGCGGCTTCTGGCGAGCACCGACTGGGACGGGCGGAAGCGCGCCGCGCTTGTCGAAGAAGCGCTCCTTTATGGCCGCCCCGGCGAAGAGGATCCCCACCATGGCGAACGCCATCAGCGTGCGCTCAAGCAGCGTGTCGAAGAGGGGGAACTGCAGGAGGATCGTGATGGCGACGCTCTGGATCGCCACGACAGCGAGCGAGTGCCGGCCCAGGAGCGCCAGCGGCCTCCATGAGAGCGCCGCGGGGAAGCGGGCGCCGAAGGCGCCCACGAGGTAGGCGACGCAGCCGAAGTCCGCCAGGCGCAGGAGGCCGAGCGCGGGCTTGTTGACGAGGACGCCAAAGAGGTGGTCCGGCCAGATGACGGCCCACTGGTAGTGGCGCACGCCGAAGCAGTAGACGGCGACGGCGGTGACGGCGAGGAGCACCCAGCGGTTGGGCCGGCGCAGCTGGGGGAACCCGCTGATCCGGGCGTGGCCGATGGCGACGCCGGCGATGAAAAGGAACTGCCAGGCGAGGATGTTGAAGCTGCCCGTGTTGATCGGGTAGAGCGGCGCGCCGTCGACCGGGGGCGCGTACTGCATGACGAACCACAGGGCCGCGCTGGCGCCGAGGACGAGTTTGTACCTGCCGGCATCGAGGGCTTTCAGGACCGTCGGCAGCAGGAGCACGAAGCCGCAGTACATCGGCAGGAGGTCGAGGAGCCCCGGCTGATAGAGGAGGGTGGCGCCCAGGCCCAGGGCTTCCAGCGGATGCTCAAAGAAGAGCCTGGGGACCGTCGGGGCGCAGTAGCCCAGGAGATGCTCCGTGGCCTGCACGGCGACAAAGGAGATGAGGAAGGCCGCAATGTGCCAGCGGTAGATGCTTTGGGCGCGGCCGGTGGAGGCGGCCCATAGGCCTGCCTCGCCGCCGGTGCGGTATTTGCGTGTGTACACCCAGCCCGCGAGCAGGCCCGAAAGGAACACAAAGCCCTCCGCCGCGGAAAAGAGGCCGATCGACTGGTCCGTCGCCCACCGCATCTCGGTGGGCATATGGTTGATCGTCATGCAGACGAGGAAGAGGCCCCTGAGCGTGTCAAAACGCAGGTCCCGGCTTGTCGGAAGCACTTCAACCTTGGACTTCACGCAGATTTGCCGACAGCTAGTACCATGAATCGTTCCAATTCCAGGAACTCATTGATAATATGCACGATTCTTATGTCGAAAACGGTGTTTGCCTTGCCTCCTGAATATCCCGTGGCCCGGCGCGGCACACAGGTAGACGATTACTTCGGTGTAAAGGTGGCGGATCCCTACCGCTGGATGGAGGACATCGACTCGAAGGAGACGACGGCCTGGGTCGAGGCGGAGCGGGTCTGCACGGCGGAGGCGCTGAGGGCCATGCCGGAGCGGACTACCCTAAAGGCGCGGCTCACCCAGCTCTGGAACTACCCGAGGTACACCCTGCCGTTTCGCAGGGGAGGCGCCCTGTTCTTCACCACGAACACGGGCCTCCAGGACCACCCGGTCGTGTGCGTCTCGCAGGGAGCGGGCAGCCCGGCCCGGGTGGTCGTGGACCCCAACCTGCTTTCCCCCGACGGGACCGTGGGTGTCGTCACCTTTGAACCCTCCTTTGACGGGAAGCTCCTGACCTACGCCCTGTCCACAGCCGGGTCCGACTGGACGGAGATCCACGTGCGGGAGGTGGCCACGGGCCACGACCTGCCCGACGTGATCCACTGGGCGAAGTTTACCGGGGGATCGTGGACCAAGGACGGGCGCGGGTTCTTCTACGACCGGTACCCGGACGTCGCCAGGGGCGACAAGCTCTTCGGCAGGCTCTTCGGCCGGCAGTCCTACTACCACGTGCTCGGGACCGCCCAATCCGCGGACCTCTTCGTGTTCGATGTGAAGGCGCATCCCGACTGGCACCACACCCAGGCGGTGAGCGACGACGGCCGCTACCTCTACCTTCGGGTGAGCCCGGCGGGAACGACGCACACGGGACTCTATTACATTGATTTGGGCGACCCCATGGCCCCAAGGGTGAACGGCCCGGCGATCCCCCTCGCGGACGCCTTTGACGCCAATTGCAGCATCCTCGGCAACAGGGGACCCGTATTCTACGTCCTGACTTACCTCGATGCCCCGCATGGCCGCATCGTGGCGATCGACTCCACCAAGCCCGGATCCCCGTGGACGACGATCGTCCCCGAAGGGCCCGACAGCATCGACCAGGCCGCGAGCTCGGGCGGGCGGATCATCGTCGCGGCGTTCCATGACGCCGCCAGCCGCCTGACCGTGTATGCCGCGGATGGCTCGCCGCCGCGGCAGCTCACGCTGCCCGGCATCTGCTCCATCCAGGGCATCAGCGCCGTGGACGGCAGCCCCGAGGCGTTCTACCAGTATTCCTCGTACCTCGTCCCGGCCTCGATCATGGCGCTCGACACGCAGACCGGGACGACATCGCTGTTCAAGCGCGCCGAGACCGCCTTCGACCCGACGCCCTATGAGACGCAGGAAACCTTCTGCACGTCCAGGGACGGGACAAGGATCCCCGTTTTCATCACGGGCAGGAAGGGATTCAGGCTGGACGGCTCCACGCCCGCGTG